>Ga0163163_10006056_pt1 | contig 10520 bp, 10 predicted proteins | sample S65metaG_FD_119766 | JGI IMG/M metagenome (GOLD analysis project Ga0163163, IMG submission 119766) | Switchgrass rhizosphere microbial communities from Kellogg Biological Station, Michigan, USA - S6-5 metaG | ecosystem: Host-associated > Plants > Roots > Rhizosphere > Soil | place: USA... | reverse complement strand
TCGGATCGCGTGCTCGTCACCTACGACCTGCCGTTCAACGAAGTGGTGCTCGACTTCTACGACAAGCTGAAGACCATCTCGCGCGGCTACGCCTCGCTCGACTATCATGTCACCGGCTACTGGCCGTCACCGCTGGTGAAGCTCGACATCCTGGTGAACGGCGATCCGGTGGACGCGCTGTCGATCATCGTCCACAAGGACATGGCCTACGATCGCGGGCGGCTGCTGGCGTCGAAGATGCGCGAGCTGATTCCGCGCCAGATGTTCGAGATCGCGATTCAGGCGGCGATCGGCGGCCGCATCATCGCCCGTGAGTCGGTGAAGGCGCTGCGCAAGAACGTGCTCGCCAAGTGCTATGGCGGCGACATTTCGCGCAAGCGCAAACTCCTGGAGAAGCAGAAGGAAGGCAAGAAACGCATGAAGCAGGTCGGCAGGGTGCAGATCCCGCAGGAAGCGTTTCTCGCGGTGCTGAAAATGGGGACGGACTCTGAATGAGGGCTCAGGGCTCAGGCCTGAGGGCGAACGATTCAGGGCTCAGGGCTGAGGGCTCAGGGCTGAGAGCCGACTTCAAGAAGTCGACGCTGCGCGAGTACTTCGAGTCGATCGTCATCGCCGTAATTCTCGCGCTGTTCATCCGCACGTTCGTCGTGCAGGCCTTCAAGATCCCGACTGGATCGATGGAGGAGACGCTGCTCATCGGCGATCACCTGCTCGTGAACAAGTTCGTGTTCGGGCCCGCCGCCAGCGGCGTCGAGCGCGCGCTGCTGCCGATCGGCACCATCAAACGCCGCGACGTGCTGGTCTTCAAGTACCCCGAGGAGCCGAGCCGCGACTTCATCAAGCGCGTGATCGGCCTGCCGGGCGAGACGGTGGAGCTGCGCGAGAAGAAGGTCTACATCAACGGTACGGCGCTCGACGAGCCGTACGTGCATTTTCTCTCGCCCACGAGCGGTCCGCCGGAGCTCCACGAGGTGACGTCCTTCGACGTCCGCGAGCGGTACGGCCCCGTCACCGTGCCGCCGGATCACTACTTCATGATGGGCGACAACCGCGACAACTCGCAGGACAGCCGGTATTGGGGCTTTCTGCCGCGCGAGAACATCAAGGGGAAGTCGCTCGTCATCTATTGGTCGTACCAGGCCGAGCGCGAGGATTACCAGGACGAAAGCGCCGGCGCGACGGTCAAAGGGCTGGTCTCGGTGTTCGCCCACTTCTTCACGCGCACGCGCTGGGACAGGATGTTTCACCAGACGCGCTGATGGTCCGCACGCTCCTGAAACTGGCGTGCGTCGCGCTGATTGCCAACGCGACGTGGCACATGTTCGGGGCGATCTCTCCGCACTACAAATTCAAGGACGGCGTCGAGTATGCGGTGCAGAACGGCTACGGCAGCTCGGATGAAGCCCTCGAGGAAAAGATCCTCCAGCTTGCCGCGCAGTTCGACGTGCCGGTGACGCCGGCCGACGTGTCGATCGCGCGAAGCGCGGACCGGCGTCCCATCGTGGATATCTCGTACGTCCGGTCCGTCGAGCTTGCCCCGGGGTTCAGGTATTCGCTGCCCCTGTCGATCCACGTCGACACGTTCGTCAAAGTGATCGGGCCGGTCCGCTAGGGCACGTTCGACTTGCGTGGCGCAGGGCTTCAGCCCTGCGTTTTCGCAGCCCTGAAGGGCTGCGCCACTACAGCCATATCGAACCGCTCTAACCCCGAAGTAGCGCCGCGGCTTCGTCCCCGGCCCGCGCCGCCGCCTCGGACAGCCGCGCGATCGCCTCGCCGGTTGTCTTCGCATAATCCTTGTCGGCGATGCCGCCGATGTTGATCTCCACGTTGAGGCGCGCGCCGCGCGCGCCGGCGCAGAGCAGCGCGACGGCGACCCCCACGTCGCTCGCCGCCGCCCGATGGCCGTGCGCGGCGATCGCGATCGCCGATGCGAGCGCCGCCGCCGACAGCCGCGCGACGCCGAGCGGCACGTCGGTGGCCGTGCGCAGCGCCTGTTGAATCGCGGCCTTGCGCGCGGCCTGCTCGTCAGCAGATGCCTTCGGTGATTTGTACGCGGCGACGACCTGATCGTACGCCGCCGCGTCGGCGTCGATCGCCGCGGTCAGCTGCGCGCGCACGTCAGCCAGCGCGTCACCCGCCTCCGCCAGCGCCGCGCGATCCTCGTCCGAGCCCGATCGGGTGTTCGGCAGCGCCGCGACCATCATCAGCAGCGAGGCGCCGACCGCCGACGCGAGCGCGGCTGCCGATCCGCCGCCGGGCGTCGGATCGGAGGAGCTGAAGGCGGTGAGCAGATCGCGTGTGGGTAGATCGATCAGTGACATGTGGCTCCAAGGCAAACAGAGAATACGAAGTCAACCGAGGGGATTCGTGCGGCCGGTCCGCGAAACGGGCCTTCTTGCGTCCGCGTGACGGCTGGCTACGCCAGCCGCCCGGCCGCACTCAGCGCTCCGTTCGTGCTCCGTTTCTCTGTTCCTCTATGTAAACTTGGTTTCCCTCCGTCCCCTCAGTTGCCGTAGACGACGCGTCCTTTTTTCACGACGGCTCGTATCGTGTCCGCCCCGACGCGGATCAGGTTGATCGCCGGACCGTCGACGACGACTGCGTCCATTTGCTTGCCGGGCTCGAGGCTGCCGATCCGATGCTGGCGATCGAGCGAGCACGCAGCGTTGATCGTCGCGCCGACCAGCGCCTCCTCGAACGTGAGATTCATGCCGAAGCAGGCGAGGCTGATCGCGAACGGCATCGACGGCGAATAGCCGGCGCCGGGATTGACGTCGGTGGCGAGCGCGACGGCGACGCCGCGCTCGATCAGCATCCGCGCCGGCGCGAACCGTCCGAGCTTCAGGTAGAACGACGCGATCGGCAGCAATGTCGCGACGACCCCGGCGGCGGCGAGCTGGTCGGCGGCCGCCTCGTCGGCGAAGATCAGATGATCCGCAGAACGCGCGCGAACCTCGGCGGCCACGCGGGAGCCGCCGCTTGCGGCGAGCTCGTCGGCGTGGATCCGCGGCTTCAGCCCGGCGGCGCGCCCCGCTTCGAGGATCTCGCGCGACTCTTCCGGCGTGAAGACACCGGTTTCACAGAATACGTCGCACCATTCGGCCAGCCCCTCGCGCGAGACGAGGGGAATCATTTCCCCGATGATCAGGTCGACGTACTCGCGCCGGCGATCGCGGTATTCGATCGGGACCTCGTGCGCGCCCATGAATGTGGGCGACAGCTCGATAGCGTGCGTGGCGCCGAGCGCGCGCACCGCCCGCAGCATTTTCAGCTCGCCGTCCGTCGTCAGCGCGTAGCCGCTCTTGGCCTCGCAGGTGGTCGTGCCGCATTGCAGCATCTCGTCGAGGCGCGCTCGCGTGTCGGCCACCAGCGTTTCGTCCGATGCGGCGCGCGTGGCGCGGACGCTGCTGACGATTCCGCCGCCGCTGGCCGCGATGTCCGCGTAGCTGGCGCCGCCCAGCCGCCGCCGCAGTTCGTCGCGCCGATCGCCGGCAAAAACCACGTGGGTGTGAGGATCGACGAACCCGGGGACGACCGCGCCCTCGCGGGCATCGAGCACCGTCGCGTCGTCGGTCAGCGCGCCGTCGCGGCGCCAGTCGTCGCCGCCGCCGACGAACACGATCGTGCCGCGATGCGCGGCGACGACGGCACGCGGCTGCGAACCGGCATCGGCCTGGCGCGCTCCGATTCGTGGCGCGGGTCCGGCGCAGGTGAGAATCTCCGAGGCGTTGTGGATCAGGAAGTCCGCGACCATGGGATCTGCTCCGTGGTCACGCCGTCGATGGCGACGCGCTTCCGCCGGCCGCGGTCGCCGCTGAGGATCTGGACGGCGCGGCGGGGGACCTGGAACGCGGATGAGAAGAATGCGATCAGCGCCTCGTTCGCGGCGCCTTCGACCGGCGGCGCGGCGACGCGGACCACGAGCACGTCATCCCTGAACCCGGCGCACTCGGTTTTGCGGGCCCGGGGAATGACGCGCACGTTCAGCGTGATCACCCGACAACTTTGCGGGCCTGGGCGTCGGCGTTCGCGATCGGCTCGACGTGCTGCGCCCGCGGCCGGTGCAGCAGGATCTTGTCGTCCCGCTCGCGCGCTTCCTGCTCCCGTACGAAGTCGAGCGTGTTCCGGAGCGTCATGATGTTGGCTTCGATCGACGTTTCGACGTCCTTGCGCTTGAGCGTGAGCCCGTCGATTTCGCGCTGGATGTCCTCGAGCCGCGCCTGCGTTCTCTCGAGCAGGAGCTCCGAGCGCCCTTCCGCCTCGCGGATGATCCGCCTCGCTTCGAGCTCGGCGTTGGCCTTGATGTCGTCGGACAGCTTCTGCGCCGTCGTCAGGGTGTTCTGCAGGTTCTTCGCGTGCTCGCGGTGCTCCGTGAGCGCGGCGTCCATCCGCATCAGGTCCTGCCGGAGCCGGTCGGTTTCGCGCAGCGCCTCCTCGTAGTCGTCGGCGACCGCGAGCAGGAACGAACCGACCTCGACCGGGTCGAAGCCCCGAAATGTCTTGCGAAAACGCTGCTGGCGAAGGTCGAGCGGGCTGACATTCATAGTGCGTCGTTCTCCCCGCTCAGGGTTATCGGGCGGTATACGTTTTGGCAACAGCGCCGGTTGGGGGTCAGACCCCCGCCGGAGTCTGACCCCGCTGACGCCCGCCGAAAATTGCCGTCCCGACCCGTACGAGGGTCGCGCCTTCTTCGATCGCCACCTCGAAATCGTGGCTCATGCCCATGGACAGCTCGCGGAGCATCGAGGCGTCCACGCCGCGCGCCAGAAAGCGGTCCCGAACGTCCCGCAACGCGCGGAAATAGGGTCTGGCCGCCTCCGGATCGTCGACCGCCGGCGGCAGGGTCATCAGCCCGGCGCAGCGGCAGAAACGCGTCGATCGCGCGGCGTCGAAGATGGCGGTGAGCGCCTCTTCACGCGCGCCGTGCTTCGTTGCTTCCCCCGCGAGATCCACCTGGACGAGCAGGTCCAGCGTACGACCCGCCGCGCCGGCGGCTTCTTCGAGCTTCTCGAGCAGTGCCACGCTATCGATCGACTGGACGACGTCGAATCGGGCGGCTTTTTTGGCCTTGTTCGACTGCAGGTGTCCGATCAGATGCCAGCGCAGGGCGAGATCGGAGGTCTGGTCCATCTTGAGCAGCGCTTCCTGAACCTTGTTTTCGCCGAAGTCCACCTGACCAGCGTCGGCGGCGGCGCGTACGAACTCGGCCGGAAAGGTTTTGGAAACGGCGACGAGCCGAACCGAGGAGGGATCGCGCCCGGCCCGGCCGGCCGCCCGCGCAACGCGCGCGCGAACGTCTGCCAACCGGGCCCTGAGCGCAACAGCGTCGATCACTATTTCTTCAGCGAGCCGAGGATCCCCTTCGCGGTGGCGGCGTTCGGTCCCGTCGGCGCCAGCTTGAGATACGTCTCGAACTCGGTGGCGGCGGCCGCGAGGTTCCCCTCGTTTACCAGCGCCATGCCGAGCTGATAATGCGATTCCGCGTGGTTCGGGTTCGCGGCGACTGCGCCCTCGAACTGCTTCTTCGCTTCGGGAATCTTGCCCGCGTTCCACAGGATGACGCCCTGGTTGAACATCGCATCGGCGTTGCCTCCCGCGAGCGCGCCCGGCGCGCTGCCGCTCAACTCCATCGCCTTGGCGCTGGCCGCCGCGGCCTGGTCGAACTTGCGCGACGCGTTGTAGACGTTGGCGAGCCCGCTGTAGGCCTCGGCGTAGTCGGCCTTGAGCTCGATCGCTTTCTTGTACGCGACTTCGGCCTTGTCCCAGTCCTTCTTCTGCGACTCGGAGTACGCGATGTTGTAGTAGCAGTCGAAGCAGTTCGGGTTCAGTTCGGCCGCGGCCTGAAAGCTCGCGATCGCGGCGTCGTGATTGCCCGCCCGGCTCGCCGCGACGCCTTCCTCGAACGTCTTCTTCAGCGCCGCGCTCTTCGCCGCCGCTTCCGGCGATGCGCCGCCCGCTCCGCCGCCGCCGAGCACGAGCGTGATCGGCGAGGCGGAGGCGATGCGTACGGTGATCGGAGTCGGTGCCGAGGCGACCTTGTCCTTTTCTGCCGTCACTTTATACGGGCCTGGCGCCAGACCGATTTGCAGGAACTCGCCCTTCTTGTCCGACTTGGTGTCGAAATGGCGATTGTTCGCCTCGGAGTCGATGTTGACTTTCGCGCCTTCGACCGGCTTGCCGGCCGCGTCCTTGACGACGCCGCGGATCATACCGGTGGACTGAGCAAATGCGGGTGACCCGAGCGCAAGCGACAGAACCGCAGCGCACAGCGCCAGCCACGGAAGCCGGCCGTTCAATCGGCGGACCATGGGAAATCCTCCTGAAAAAGAGAGCAACTCTCGCGTTGCGATTAGTTTACCTTGATCCGCGACGTCGCCCAAGACCGTCTAAGAAGACCTGGCGGCCCACCGCCCCGTCTAAGGTGTCTAAGCACCGCGGGTCTGTCGATAGTTCCAGGAGCGATAATGCGCGCCTTCCTACAAGTCGTCCTGATCAGCTGCCTTGCGGTCTCTACGCTCGCGGGCGTTCAACCCACTCCAGCTCCGCCCGATGCCGCCGCGGCCGTCGTCGCCGCCGCGCGCGAGGCGCTGGGCGGAGACAAGAAACTGGCCGCCGTCAGGACGATTCTCGCGACCGGCCGCACCCGCCAGGTCCGCGGCGACAACCTGGTGCCGATCGAGTTCGAAATCGCGATCGAGTTGCCCGATAAGTACGCTCGCAAGGACGAGATCCCGGCGCAGGAGAGCGGTCCGACGCTTACCGGCTTCAGCGGCGAAACGCTGCTGCAGTTTCCGGCGCCGTCACCACCGCCCGCGCGTGCCGGTGGACCTCCTCCGCCGACGCCAGAGCAGATGGCGGCGGCGGCCCGGATGCGGCTGAACACGACCAAGCAGGATTTCGCGCGGCTGATGCTTGGGATGTTCGCGGGAACGTCCAGCGCCTACCCGGTCACGTTCACCTACGTGGGTAAAGCCGAGGCGCCACAAGGCAAAGCGGATGTGCTGGACGTCAAAGGACCGGCCGGCCCGGGCGCCTTCGCCGGGCGGCTGTTCATCAACGCCGACACGCACCTGCCGATCATGATCACGTGGACGGCGCCGGCGCCGCCGATGCGAGGAGGACCACCGCGCGGCGGCCCTCCCGCGAGAGGCGATGCGCCGCCAGCGCCAGCGGGATCGCCCGCGCCTTCGCGGGGTGATGCTCCCCCCGCTGCGGCCGGCCAGCCGCCTGCGCCGCCTGGATCGGCCCCGGCTCCGGCGGGCCAGGGGCGGGAAGGCCAACCTTCGCCACCCGAATCCCGTCTTTACTTCGGCGAGTATCGCGAGGCGAGCGGGCTGCAACTGCCTTTCCGCCTGCGCCGCGCCCTGGGGCCCGACACCGTCGAGGAGACGACTTTCGACGGCTACAAGATCAACGTGAAGATCGATCCGAAGAAATTCGAGGTCCGGAAATGACGCGTCCGTCGACGCTGCTGTGCGGCGTCCTCCTGATGTTCCTGGCGTGCGCCTCGCCGCTCTTCGCGCAGGCGCCGCCGCGCGATGGCCGCCTGCTGGTGACGGTAGTCGATCAGACGCGCGCCGTTCTTCCTGGTGCTACCGTCACGATCACCGGCCTCGACGATGCGACGAAGGCGGTGACGCGGGATCCGGCGAAGGCCTCCGATCAGGGCGTCGCGACGATCACCTTGCCCCCGGGACGATATCTGATCACCGCGGAGTTCCCCGGCTTCGATCCCGGCGTCCTCAAGGACGTCCGCATCCGCAGCGGCGACAACCGGCAGATGATCGTGCTGGCCATTCAGGGTCTGCAGGATTCCGTGACCGTCGGCCGCGACAAACAGGAATCGGCGGCCGATCGCAACAACGGCTCGTTCGGCACGGCGCTGACGCGCGATCAGGTGGACGCGCTCTCGGACGATCCGGCCGAGATGGCGCAGCAGCTCCAGGAGATGACCGGCGGCGGCGTCATCCGCGTCGACAGCTTCGAGGGCGGGCAGCTGCCGCCGAAGGCCATGATCAAGTCGATCCACGTCACCCGCGACGCGTTCGCGGCCGAGAACCACAGCGCGGGCGGCCTGTTCATCGACATCATCACGCAGCCGGGCCTCGGGCCGTTGCGCGGCGGCGGCCGCTACAACCTGCGCGACGGCGCGATCACCGGGCGCAGTCCGTTCACCGAGGTCAAGGGGCCGGAGCGGCAACAGCAGTTCGGCACCAACTTCTCCGGAACGCTGATCAAGGATCGCGCCTCCTTCAACCTCTCGCTGAACGGATCGACCTCTTTCGACACGCCGAACCTGTATGTGCAAACGCCCGGCGGGCTCATCTCCGAGGCGATGGCGCTGCGGCAGCCGCGCAGGAACGACAACGTCTACGCTGTCCTCGATTACGCAGTCACCAAGGATCAGACGCTGCGTCTCAACTACAGCCAGAACGACTCGAGACAGAGCAATCTCGGCATCGGCGGCTACGATCAGGCGGAGCGCGCCTACAACAGCGAGGACCACAACCACACGATCCGGATTCAGGAAGTGGGGCCGGTCGGCCGGCGCGCGTTCACCAACACGCGGCTCGAATTCGGCTGGGGCGACAGCTCGTCGAGATCGGTCTTCGACGCGGTCACCATTCGCGTCAACGATGCGTTCACCAACGGCGGGGCGCAGGTCTCCGGCGGGCGCAGCTCGCGCACCTTCAACCTGGCGTCCGACCTCGACTACGTGCGCAGCATCCATTCCGTCCGCGCCGGTGTCGTGCTCGCCGGCGGGTCGTATCGCTCGAACGACTCGTCGAACTATGTCGGCACCTACACGTTCGAGAGCCTGGCGGCGTTCGAAGCCGGCCAGCCGCAATTCTTCACGCGCCGCATCGGCGATCCGAACATCGATTACTTCAACCTGCAGGGAGCCCTCTACGTCCAGGACGACATCCGCGTGCGCAAGGGTCTGACGATCACGCCGGGGCTGCGCTACGAGGCGCAGACCCACCTCAACGACTTCAACGCGTTCGGGCCGCGTTTCGGCGTGACCTGGGCGCCGTTCAAGAACGGCAAGACGACGCTGCGCGCGAGCGCCGGCGTCTTCACCGACTGGCTGGCCAGCGGCATCTACGAGCAGACGCTGCGGGTCGACGGCCTCCGCCAGCAGGAGCTCAACATCGTCAACCCCTCCTATCCCGACCCGGGGAACGTCGGCGTCGTGCCGCCGATTAACAAGTACCTGCTCGCCGACGACCTGCAGATGGCGAAGAACGTCCGATTGAGCAGCGGTGTCGACTACGCCATCAACCCGTTCTCGCGGTTCGGTGTCACCTACGCGCACATCAGCGGCACCGGCCTGCTGCGCGGCATCAACCTCAACGCGCCGGTGAGCGGGATCCGGCCGAACCCGGCGCTGGGCAACCTGGTCGAAGTGCTGGGGGACGCGACGTCCCGTCAGAACACGCTGAATGTGTTCATGCAAATGAGCCTGGCGCCGCCGACGATGGGACCGCCGAAGGAGCGCTGGAACTGGAAGCGTACGCAATTCGGGTTCAATTACACGCTGGGCAGGTCCGAGAACGACACCGACGGCGCGTTCGCGGTGCCGGCGACCGGTAGCCTGGCTGCCGAGTGGGGCCCGGCACAGAACGACGTGCGGCACCGCTTCGGCGCCTTCTTCGGCGCGAACTGGTTCAGGAACCTCAACGCCAACCTGAACCTGAACTTCTCGACCGGAACGCCGTACACGATCCGGACCGGATTCGACGACAACGGCGATCAGATCTTCAACGATCGGCCGCTCGGCGTCGGCCGCGACACGTTGCGCGGCGCCAATGCCGTCACTCTGAACGGGTTCTTCATCTACAACATCCCGATCGGACAGAAGAAGCTCGGCCCGATGCCTCCGGGGATCTTCATCATGGGCAGTCCCGGCGGCAACTTCAACGTCCAGACGATGTCCGCCGACGCGCTGCCGCGGTTCCGCATGGGCATCGTCGTCAACGCGCAGAACATGACCAACCGCGCGAACTACGTCGGCTACAGCGGCACCATGACGTCGCCGTTCTTCGGCCGGCCGACCGCGGTCCAGGGCATGCGGCGTGTCGACATCGGGCTGAATTTCAATTTCTGATGGAACGGGAACGGAGATTACGGAGGGAACCGAGATCACATAGAGGAGCAGAGAAACGGAGGACGAACGGAGCGGCGAGTGCGGCCGGGCCCGCGTAGCGGGCCTCGCTGACGAAAGAAGCCGGACAATCACAAACCCAATCAATCTCCGCGGTTTGTGATTGCCCGGCTTCTTTCGTCAGCGTGATGGCTGGCGCTGCGCCAGCCGCCGGCTGCGCGAATTACCGCTCTGCTCGTCTCTGCTGCTCTGTTTCTCCTGTGATCCCGGTTGCCTCCGTACCCTCTGTTGACCTGATCTATTCGAAGAACGTCTCGATGCTGTCCAGATCGTGGACGATCGGCGCGGGCGGCAGCGAGGCGACGACGCGGCGGCCGTAGCCCATCGTCCGCAGCCGCGGGTCGAGGACGGCGAG
>Ga0163163_10006055_pt1 | contig 10520 bp, 8 predicted proteins | sample S65metaG_FD_119766 | JGI IMG/M metagenome (GOLD analysis project Ga0163163, IMG submission 119766) | Switchgrass rhizosphere microbial communities from Kellogg Biological Station, Michigan, USA - S6-5 metaG | ecosystem: Host-associated > Plants > Roots > Rhizosphere > Soil | place: USA: Michigan... | reverse complement strand
CTGTAGACGCATGCATTGGTAATGAGGGACTCAAATAAGGAATACCGAGGTTCATTCCCCGCACAATCAGCAACGCAGCCATAAAAAATAAAAATATAGGAACCAACCTCCGAAGCTTTGAACGGACATGTTGATTTAAAAAACTTCCAAAGAATACAGCAGCCAGCATGGTCGGGAAAGTCCCCAATCCAAATGAGAACATGAAAAGGCTCCCTTTTACCGCACTGCCAGCCAGGAACGAAGAAGTTAAGGCCAGGTAAATCATGCCGCAAGGTAACAGCCCATTGAGCATGCCTATACCAAAAAGAGAGCTGTTGTTTTCGATGTAAAGAAACTTTGCGATTTGTTTTCTCAAACGAACCAGCAAAATTTGGGAAGGAGCAATCTTTAAAGAAGTCTTTGTTTTGGAAGGAAGTAATAAATAAATGCCAATGAAAACTCCAAAAGCAATAGATACTGTATTCTGAATTTCAGGTGAAATCAAAAAATTTCCTGCTAAGCCTAGTATCAGTCCAAAAAAAGAATACGTAAATATTCTTCCCATATTATAAATGGCTCCGCCTACCAGGCGGCTTCCATTATTTCTATGTCCCATTGGCAGGGCCATAGCAATGGGTCCGCACATTCCCAGGCAGTGGAAGCTTCCGACAAGCCCCATTACAAAGGCCATACTTATAATTTGTTCAACGTTCATCAGAAAAAAATGCGTTGTTCGTTATAAAAAGTTTTTCCCTCCGCCTCCCAGGAAAGCTTTACCTCGTATGATCCGGAAAAATTTTGATCGAGTGTTATGTCAATGAAATTTTGATCGGTTGCAAATTTTTTTCGAAAGTCTTTTGTTGCGTCCGATGCACGATAGAGATATAATTCGCCCTTTACCTGTTTATTTAAAAATTCACCCGGGAATTGAATCCGGACACTATTTACCGAATGTGTGATCTTAGGAGGAGTGGACAATTGTGTCACCCGCTGTTTATCATTGATAACGTCCTGGAACTTCAATTCGGCTTCATAATAGTTTGGAGTGACGAGATCAAATTTTTCCTGGCTGGCTTTGAACACAAGAAAAATAATTCCCAACACAAATGAGATGTAAACAAATAAGATTTTATATCCCCAGTTCATTTTCATTTTAAGCGTTTTGAATTTGTTAACTCGTGAAATGTCAGACGTGAAACGTGAGACTTTCACCCTTGACGTCTCACGTTCCTAATCTCCAGGACCAATGAACGTAGTTTCAGCCGTTTCAATTTTTTTATTGCCTTCATAAACCCCGATCAACAATTTGGTTTTTCTTTTGCTGATTTGATTCTTTTCCACTTTCACAAAAAAAGGCGATTGGAAATACGATTCAGCCGGTACAGTTAAATTGCTTCCTACAACATTGATCTCGCCTTTCATATTCTCAAGTTTCAATGTAATAGGAATATTATTTCTTGTTTTATTTGCCAGCTTTAAATTGAATAAATTGGATATGCGCCCATCAGTTTGTGTCTGAAAAATTTGCCCTGGTGTACGCAAAACAGTTGCATCAACATCTTTGCGGCTGATTAACAAATAAGCTAAAAACACAACCAATAAAACCAGCAAGGTAGAATAGCCGCCCAGGCGCCAGTTGAATTTATTCTTTTTAGCATGTTCAATATTTTCTTCTGAATCAATCCGGATCAATCCCTGCGGTTTATCGATGCTGTCCATAATGGCATTGCAGGCATCGATACATGCGGTGCAATTGACACATTCCAACTGAGTTCCGTTGCGGATATCAATCCCTGTGGGGCACACCCGTACACAAGCTAAACAATCAACACAATCGCCCTGGTCAATGTTGATCACTGCTTTTTTCAATTTTCCTCTTGGTTCGCCTCTTACAAAATCATAGGCAACTACCATTGATTTTTTATCAAGTAAGACACCCTGTAAGCGACCATAGGGACACACTACGATGCAAGCCTGTTCTCTAAACCAGTAATACACAAAAAAGAACACGGTAGTAAATCCAATTAAGGAAAAGAAGGTGCCGTAATTAGTCGCAAGACCCTCGGTTATCATTTTCTTCAGCTCATCTATTCCAATGATATAAGACAAAAAGAAATTAGCAATTAAAAAAGATATAGCATAGAATACGGCCATCTTCACTGCCCTTTTCCTGATCTTGTATGCATTCCATGGCATTGCTTTCAATTGTTTTTGCCTCTGTGCATCACCATCAAGCCAGTATTCGATTTTTCGAAATACCATTTCCATAAAAATTGTTTGTGGACAGGCCCAGCCACAAAACACTCTTCCAAAAACCACAGTGAAGACGATTATGAAAACCGTAGAAGCCAAAAAGCCAATAGCAAAAATGAAAAAATCCTGTGGCCAGAATATCTGGCCAAATAAAATAAATTTTCTTTCCAGTACATTAAAAAGGAAGATAGGTTGACCTTCAATTTTTATAAAGGGTAGAGTAAAAAAAATCACCAAATAAATCAATGAAGCAATCGTTCGCCAGCGATATAATTTACCCTTCGGCTTTTTTGGAAAAAGGAAATTTCGTTTTCCTTTTCTGTCCACTGTTGCCACGGAATCCCTGAACGACTGATCGATCAGTATTTTCTTTTCTTCAATGATTTCGTGGTATGTTTCGTTTAATGTTTCCATTACTTCTTATAAGCAAGCGAGCTGTCTTTCTTTGCTACCGAATTTTGAACTGCTTCTTCGCGGATCACATCACCCTCTGGTGCTTTTGCATTTGGCGGATTTGTTCCTGCCAGGGTTTTTATATAGCTCGCCAGGTTTTTTATCTGGGTAGGAGAATATGATTTTTCCCAGGCCTGCATTCCTTTTTCCCGGACACCGTATTTAATTGTTTTAAAAACATCATTGATAGTGCCTCCATGCAACCAATATTTATCAGTCAGGTTCGGACCAACACCACCTTCTCCTTTTCCACCATGACAGGCAAAGCAATTGGAATGGAAAATTTTGTCACCCTCTGCAATTCCCGCCGCGTCTGCCATGGTCACTGTTTTTTCATCAAACATATCACCAGCCTTTTTGCGATGTTCTTCAATTTGTGCGGCAGCAACCTGCATTTCCTGGTCGTATTCCCTTTGTGGATCAGGTCCTGTTTTCCAAACATGGTATCGAAGCAGGTATAGTGCCGCCACCGCAATGGTGAAATAGAAACCATATTTCCACCAGGGCGGTAATGAATTGTCCAGCTCCTTAATACCATCATAATCATGGTCCAATAAAATATCTTCTTCTTTTTCAACAGGAACTGCATTTGTAAAGAACTTTCGGTTCATTGTTGTCCACCAACGCCCAAATGAAAATCCCTTTCCCTCTTTTTTCAACACAGCATTGGCGCTGTATAAAACAATTGTCATAAAAAGGAAAATAACAGATAATACAATCCCGGTTGTCCAATACAACCACGCATCGGGATTGCCGGTAGTTTTTGCAGGCTGTTGTGCTGATACAGATAATGTGATTATTATAAATAACAGGGAAGGGACTATGTACTTTATTTTGTTTTTCATGTCGTCAGGCATGTTTAATAGAGGTTACATAACTATTGTCATCCATTAAAGGAAGATTTTTGATCTCATCAACTTTTTTCTTATCCATTTTTTTGACGTACCACAATACGGCAATAAAAAACAGAAGGAAAATGAGCAGTGAAATGATGGGATAAATATTTATTCCCTGGATCGTTTCTGCGTATTGTCTAATGAATTTGAACATAGCTTATTTATTTTCAGCAATCCGATTGCTATCGGGTTTATTTTTTGTTATGTCTGTGCCCATTCTTTGCAGGTAGGCTATAATGGCAATGATTTCTTTATCTGGTTTTACAGCAACGCTGTTTTTCTTCAGATCACCAGCAATTTCTTTCGCCTGAGTCACAAGGTCTTTGTTCGCAATTTTATCATAACCTGCGGGGTAAGGCACACCCAATTTCTGCATGGCCCTTATTTTGGCGGCCGTGGTTGATGTATCGAGAACCTTGTCTATCATGAACGAATACGCAGGCATTACAGACCCTGTTGAAATTGATTGCGGATCATCGAGGTGATTAAAATGCCATGCATTTGATTTTTTGTTATTGCCTGCACCTTCCCGCGCCAAATCCGGTCCTGTTCTTTTTGATCCCCACTGGAATGGATGGTCATAAACAAATTCACCGGCTTTTGAGTATTCGCCGTAACGTTCTGTTTCGGAGCGAAACGGACGTATCATTTGAGAGTGACATACATAACAACCTTCTCGAACATATATGTCCCGGCCCTGTAATTCAAGTGGAGTATAGGGCTTCACACTTGCAATGGTTGGAATGTTTGATTTGATCATGAAGGTTGGGATCATTTCCACCGCACCTCCAATTAAAATAACAATAAGTGTTGCCACCAATAAAGGAGTAGGCTTTCTTTCAATCCATCTATGCCAGTGCTCACCTGCATGCTTTTTATAAACTTTTTCCAGGGCCGGCGCTTCTGCCGGTTCATCAGCAACAATCTTTGCCTTAGCAACAGTTTTAAAAAGATTATACATCATTATGATGGCACCTAGAACAAACAACGCTCCTCCGAATCCACGAACAGCATAAAAGGGCCGCATAAAGGTTACGGTATCCAAAAACTGGTATTTCAATTGACCGCTTTCAGTGAATTGCTTCCACATGGAAGATTGCATGAATCCTGCCCAGTACATGGGTATAGCATAGAATAAAATTCCCAGCGTGGCTACCCAGAAGTGAAAATTTGCCAGCTTTTTTGAATACAGCTTTGTCTGGAAAATTTTTGGAATGATCCAGTAAAGTATTCCAAAAGTCAACATACCATTCCAGCCCAAACCACCAACGTGAACGTGAGCAATTGTCCAGTCAGTAAAATGCGAGATAGCATTAATGCTTTTCAGTGAAAGCATTGGCCCTTCAAACGTTGCCATACCGTAGGCTGTAACGGCAACAACCATAAATTTCAGGATCACATCATCGCGAACTTTGTCCCATGCGCCTCGTAATGTCAGTAATCCGTTGATCATGCCTCCCCAGCTGGGGAAGATGAGCATGAAGGAAAATACAATGCCTAATGATTGAGCCCAGTTGGGTAGCGCAGTGTATAAAAGGTGGTGTGGACCGGCCCAGATGTATAAGAAAATCAGCGACCAAAAGTGAATGATGGAAAGTTTGTAAGAATAGACAGGACGATTGGCCGCCTTCGGTAAGAAATAATACATCAAACCGAGATACGGCGTGGTAAGAAAGAATGCAACTGCATTATGCCCGTACCACCATTGCACCAGTGCATCCTGAACACCTGCATACACAGGATAGCTTTTTAAAAAGCCAACAGGTATCTCAATTGAATTCACGATATGAAGAACCGCAACAGTAACAAACGTGGCAATGTAAAACCATATAGCAACATATAGGTGTGTTTCTCTTCTCTTTAAAATAGTGGTAAACATATTCCAGCCAAATACCACCCAAACTATAGTAATGGCTATGTCGATCGGCCACTCCAGTTCGGCATATTCTTTACCAGTAGTAAAACCAAGAGGCAGTGTAATAGCTGCGGCAACAATAATTAACTGCCATCCCCAAAAATGAATAGTGCTTAATTTATCGCTCCACATTCTTGACTTCAACAAACGCTGAAGAGAGTAATAGTAACCCATGAAAATGCCATTACCCACAAATGCAAAAATGACCGCGTTGGTATGTAATGGACGAAGGCGACCGAAACTAAGCCAGGGTCCGACATTTAACACAGTAGGGAATACCAATTGTAACGCCGCCCAAAGTCCGGCCAGCATTCCAACCACTCCCCAGATTATGGTGGCAAAAGCGAAGTTTCGAACGATGGCATTATCGTAATAAAATAATTCCCTCTTTGTTGTTAAGGGAGGTGTTGCAACTTTTGTAATAAGAGTTGATTGTTCCAATTGCATTTTGTTGAATTTTATTTATTAGGGCCTTTTTCTTCGCTGGACACGGAATCATCAAAAAGGATGCGTACCGAAGGAGCATAATCATCATCGTATTGACCCTTCTTTACAGACCATATAAATGCGCCCAGAAAGCTGCCTGCTACAAGTACACTAACGATGACAAGTACAATGAGTACGCTCATGCCAACCATTTAGGATACAAAAGTATTTTTATGTTGATGTGCTGTGAATGAGAGGTGTCAAGACAAAACATGACTAAAATCATTTTTAGAGTCCAAGTCGTTTTGCGGCGATACTTGTGACAATGGTTACAAAGGTTACAATAGTGATGGAGCTCACAGGCATTAAGATAGCTGCGATCATCGGTGATAAATTTGCAGTGAGTGCAAAACTCAATCCAACGAAATTGTACAGAATGGATAGAATCCAGCTGGCTAATACCACTTGTTTACCTGCCTTCGCATATCTCAAAAAAGCATCAAGCTTATTTACATAGTTACTGTCAAGAATGCCATCGCTTGCTGGTGTAAACTGGCTTGTGTTCTCACTTACCGCTATACCCACATCACTTTGTTTTAAGGCACCGGCGTCATTCAGACCGTCGCCTAACATCAAAACCCGATTGAGCACATTTTCTTTTAATTCCGCGATATAGTCAAGTTTCATCTGTGGCGATTGATTGAACAACAACGGGGCCGATGGAAAATATTTTTGGAGTTGCTTTTTTTCAGATTCATTATCACCGGAAAGGACGTAAAGCCTGAAGTGTCTTCTCTCAAGATTCTCTGCCATTTCTCTCAATCCCTGTCGAAACAAATTGCGAACTACAAAAAAACCTTTAACGTCATTATCTATAGAAATCCAGATTTCTGAAAAATTGTTTTTACTACTTGAAATTCCGGTAACAAACTGGCTGGAGCCCATTTTTATTTTTCGTTTATCAATAGCTCCCTGCGCTCCTTTGCCAGGAACTTCATTGAAATTAAAAACAGGGTAGGCGCTTATATCGTTGGCCTTTAATAAATGATCTGTAATCATGCGACTCAATGGATGTGCCGAATTTTTTGCAACTGAGTATATGAAGTTTTTTTCATCACTGGTAAGCGGAATACCGGTATAATCAACGGATGAATTTGAGGTTTGAGTAAGCGTTCCCGTTTTGTCAAAAACTATTGTGTTGATATTTGAAAGAGCTTCAATGACGGACGTGTTTTTTAGGTATAATTTATTCTTGCCAAAATAGCGAAGCATATTGCCAAACGTAAATGTAGATGAGAGCAAAAGAGAGCAGGGACAGGCAACAATCAGCGCTGCAGAAATTGCAGGCAAAACGTTTTTTGGATCCACTATAGCCCAGTAAATTCCGGCAATAGTGGTTAAACTAAAAAGAATAATAGTAAAGTACCGGCTCCATGGATGAATAAAAGACTTATCCCTGTTTTTTTGATCGCCGTAAAAATCATTGTTGTTCCATAATTGAGTGATGTAACTCTGGTTGACAGTTTTAATTACCATTAACTCTATACTGCCTCCTAATTGCTTTGCACCCGCATAAACCAATTCACCTTTTCTTTTTAATACAGGGGTATTTTCACCGGATACAAAACTATAATCAATGCTGGCATCTCCTTTTATCAAAACAGAATCAGCCGGCACCATCTCCATATGCCGAACGATGATGTGGTCATTCTTTTTCAGGCTGCTAATGGTGGAAGCTTCTTCCACGCCATCCACAACTTTTGTTATGCCAAGGGGGAAATAAGACTTATAATCGCGGTCGAACGAAAAAGAATCGTAAGTTTTATTTTGGAACCACCTGCCAATTAACATGAAAAAAACAATTCCTGCCATACTATCAAAATATCCCGGGCCCGTTTGGCTTACAACCTCGTAAACGCTCCTGGAGAACGCAATCAAAATGGACAGTGCGATAGGGGCATCAATATTTAGCCAGTTTTGCTTTAAACCTTTAAACGCAGAAATAAAAAACTCCGAAGCACTATAAAAGAAAACAGGTAATGCAAGTAACAGATTCAGGTAGGAAAAAAGATGCTTTAGAGTCTGTTCATCAATATTTCCGGAGGAGAAATATTCGGGAAAACTTAGCATCATAATATTGCTGAAACAAAACGCAGCTACACCGATCTTGTAAAATTGTTTGCGGTCAATCTTTTTTGTTTTCTTTTCTTCCGAGTCATTGAGGCTGATATAGGGTTCATAGCCAATGAAGGCTAACAGTTCCACTACTTTTCTTAGCGACGTGGTATCTTGATCAAAGGCAATGGAAATTTCCTTCCTTTGAAAATTTGTTTTAGAAAATAAAATACCGGGCTGAATAGAATGTAAATTTTCGAGCAACCATATGCATGAAGCACAATGCATTTGGGGCAGATAAAAACTTACCTGGCTTTGTTTTTCATCTTGAAAGGTGAAAAGCTTTTGTTGTGCTTCGACAGTATCCAGGAATAAAAATTTATCGGAATTAAATTTGCCTTTGACCCTGATACCGGGAGTAGTGGTAAGATCGTAGTAATTGCAAAGACCGTTTTCCCTTAACAGGCCGTAAACAAAACTGCATCCTTCACAACAGAAATAATGGCTATCTACTGCTATGGAGTCATCACAGGCTTCACCGCAGTGATAACAATAAATGACATGCTTCTGTTTCGAAGGTTTTTCGATCAGTATTTGCGTTGCTGGCATCTACACAAAGATGAAAAGGCACCGGGATGTCTTAAATGAGAAGCATCATCGAAAAAAATGACAAAGATCAGGTCTCATAGGGTGCAGGGCCATCTGATTGGCTGGAGAAGAGAAGGCCATCAAAACCATTCAAAGAAAAAATAGCTTGTAATCATTTTTTTTACGTGTGAAACTGCATTACAATTCATACGTAAACGGTTTAGTACCGGAGAAAAATTACAAGCTATACTTCAATAATTGTTTTTAAACAGTAGATCAGGGCCTTCAGGAAGCTTTATTGACCTTATAAACGACGATCATAAAACAGATAAGAGTAAGGAGGCAAAAATCGACCAGCTCTTTCTTTGAAATATCAAGTCGAATTTTTTGTGATACATAGCGTAATGCAGAAAGCTCTGTCAGTTTTCTAATTAAATACATAGGGTTGGTTTTTGTAAATCGGCTACAAGATACTGTTAGAAGAGTGGAATAAGAATAGGGGATTTACGGGGTAAACATTCGCACAAACTCATCGTAAACTATTGATTCGATGGAGGTTATTTTGTTATACATTTAATTCTTCCGCCCACCTGTCTCTATCATCGGGACTAAATTTCCAGGGAGCAAAATTGTTTTCAATATTACTATACATACCATTCCATTCTGTCGGCTGATTACTTTCCTCTAATGCCAGGTAACGTTTTAATTGGTTAATGATATGTAGCGGATGAATCAGTACCGGACAAACCTGAACACAAGCCTGGCAGGATGTGCATGCCCATAATTCTTCAGTGGAAATATAATCGTGTAACAACGTTTTACCATCATCTACAAAATTTTTGTTCTTATCAATATTATTTCCAACTTCTTCCATGCGATCCCGCGTATCCATCATGATTTTCCTTGGAGACAGAATTTTGCCGGTTTGATTGGCCGGACATGCGGCTGTACATCTTCCACACTCAGTGCAGGTGTACGCGTCCAATAAATTTTTCCAGCTGAGATCAAATATATCTTTAGCACCAAACTTCTTGTGTTGTTCCTGTGCTGTATCAGCAGGTACGGTTTCAGGCTGCATGGCATATAAAACTTCTTGTTGTATCTCCGGCATATTGGTCATAGTGCCTTGGGCCTGTAAACGTGCATAATACGTGTTTGGGAAAGCAAGAACAATATGAAGGTGTTTTGAATAGGGCAGATAATTCAGGAAAACAAATACACCTGCAATATGTAACCACCAGGCGCCACGTTCTATAGCAATCAGATTTGGACTCGTTACATTTTGAAATAAAGAAGAAACGTTTGATGAGATCCAGAATGGACCAACATCATGATAATGTTCATAAGCTCTTACCTGCAAACTACGGTCAGCAGAGTTCATGATTAGAAAAAGCGTCATCAGTACGATCTCAAAAATGAGAATATAGTTTGCATCACTTCTTGGCCAGCCGTTAAGCTCTTTCATATTGAGCCGTCGAACACGAACAATGTTTCTTCTAATGAGGAATATGATACAAGCTGTGAGCACTAAGAATGCCAGTACTTCAAAAAAATCAATCACAAACGTGTAGACACTTCCAAGGTATGGAGCAAACAAACGATGAGTACCAAAAATGCCGTCAAGAATAATTTCAAGAATTTCGATATTGATGATGACAAAACCTGCATAAACTGCAAAATGAAGCAATGCCACCAGCGGTTTGTCAAACATCCGTTTTTGACCAAAGGCCATCAATAAAACATTTTTCCATCGATTTGGGTGGGGTTGAAATTCTTCATCACGGCCAAGCTTAATATTCCTGCTGATGAATTTTACTTTACGGGCAAATATCCAGATGGCAGCTATCGCGAGAAGAACAAATAAAATTTGTTGCACCAATTGCATAATGCTAATT
>Ga0163163_10006054_pt1 | contig 10520 bp, 11 predicted proteins | sample S65metaG_FD_119766 | JGI IMG/M metagenome (GOLD analysis project Ga0163163, IMG submission 119766) | Switchgrass rhizosphere microbial communities from Kellogg Biological Station, Michigan, USA - S6-5 metaG | ecosystem: Host-associated > Plants > Roots > Rhizosphere > Soil | place: USA... | reverse complement strand
TTGTTTTTGATTCTGTCAGCGAAGTCTTTGAACTCGCGGCTGCATCTGGCGGCGCGTATCGATGAAGAGGCGTCCGAGCAAAAGATGCGGCGTGCGGGGGCGGATTTCGTGTTTGCTCCTTATAACAGCACCGGGCATCGCATGGCGCAGGCGCTACTGAAGCCGCATGTGCATCAGTTCATCAATTTCGCTACGCAGGAAACGGGACTGGATGTAAATATCGAACAGGTGCAAGTGAGCACGCGCAGCTCCTTCGCGGACCGCACGCTGGCGGACGTGAACGCACAGCGGGGGTTGGATGTGATTGTGCTGGCAGTGCGCAAGGCGGCGGGGGAGATGCTGTTCAATCCGCCTCCGGAGATGAAGATCGCGGCGGGCGACCATTTGATCGTGATGGGCGGAACGGAGCGCTTACAGAAGCTGGAACAACTTTTGGCTGGGACATCAGCATGAAGGTATTGACTGCTCAGCAGATGCGCGAGGCGGACCGGCGGACCATCGAACAAGGTACGCCAGGGGACGTGCTTATGGAGCGTGCGGGCGCTAAGGTGGTGGAATTTCTCGAAAGCGAATTCTCTCCGTTGTCGCGGCAGCGGGTGGTGATTTTTTGTGGGACGGGGAACAACGGCGGCGATGGATTGGTGGTGGGGCGGCTGCTAAAAACGCGGGTGGCCAGCTTGCAGGTGGTGCGCGCGACGGATACGCCGGAGCCGGTGGATCGTGATGCGACCATCGTGGTGGACGCGCTGCTGGGTACGGGTTTTCGCGAGCCAGTCGAGGGGCGTTATGCGGAGTTGATCGCGACCATCAACGGGCAGTTTCCGCGTGCCAAGGTGGTTGCGGTGGACATTCCGTCGGCCATGCAGGTGCGGGCGGATTTCACGGTGACGTTTGCGGCTCCGAAAGCCGAGATGGTGTTGGACACGCGCGCGGGGAATGCCGGGAAAGTGATCGTCGCGGACATCGGGATTCCGGCGGAATTTCTGCAAACGGACTTGGTGTTGTCCGAGCCGCAGGATTTCGCGCCGTTGTTTCAGCCGCGGAAACGTGACGCGAATAAGGGTGATTACGGGCACGTGCTGATGGTGGGAGGCGCGGCAGGGAAAACGGGGTCGGTGGCGATGTCGGGGCTCGCCGCGCTGCGCATCGGGGCGGGGTTGGTTACTGTCGCATGCGCGGATTCTTCGCACTTGGTGCCGGAGTTGATGACGCAATCGCTCGATGCGATCAGTCTGGAACGCATGACGGTGATGGCGATCGGGCCGGGGCTAGGGGTGAATCGTGAACTGGTTTCGAAGTTGACTGGCGACGCGAAGATTCCGACAGTGATCGACGCTGACGGGTTGAACTCCATAGCGGGAACGCATTTTCGGGGGCGCGGCGTGGAGACGGTGCTGACTCCGCATCCGGGAGAGATGGCGCGGTTGCTGGGGGCGAAGGTGGGAGACAGGGTGGCGGACGCTCGCAAGTTTGCGAGGGAGCGGAACGTTTGTCTGGTTCTCAAAGAGTTCCGTACACTGATCGCTTTTCCGGATGGAAAAGTGTGGATCAATCCTACGGGATCTCCGGCGATGGCGAAGGGTGGGACCGGGGATGTCCTGACAGGATTGATTGCGGGATTGATTGCGCAGTCGCGCGACATCGGACTGGCGGTGCGCGCGGCGGTGTGGCTGCATGGGCGCGCGGGCGAGTTGGCGGCGGAGGATTTGACGGAATACTGCGTGCTGGCGACCGATTTGCTGACGTATCTTCCGAGGGCGATTCGTGAAGTCATTTGAGACTCATGGCGAGGAGGAGACGATTGAGCTGGGGCGGCGGATTGCGGCTACGCTGCCACGGCGCGCGGTGGTGTTGCTGATCGGGAATCTGGGGGCGGGCAAGACTACGCTGGCTAAGGGGATCATCAGCGGGTTGGGCGCGGGGGAGGTGGAGGACGTGACTAGCCCTCCGTTCACTTTGATTCATGAATACGGGGAGGGGCGGGTTTACCACATCGATCTTTATCGGCTGGATCGGGCGGAGGAGGTGGCGACGCTGGGGCTGGAGGAGATTTTCGATCGCGAGGCGGTGGTGTTGATTGAGTGGGGGGAGCGGTTTCCGCAGTTGATGCCGGCGGGGCGCGTGGAGATTCGGCTGGAGGCTGTGGGGGAGGAGGCACGGCGGATCGAAATTGCCGGGCACGAGGTATCCTGAGAGCGTATGAGCAAGTTCGCGGTGGTCGTGCATGCCGAGCCGACGGGTGGGTACTGGGGGGAAGTGCCTGCATTACCGGGCTGTTACTCGCAGGGCGAGACTGTCGACGAGTTGCTCGTGAATTTGCGCGAGGCAATCGCTGGGGTGCTTGAAGTGATGCAAGAAGAGGGCCGCACGGTGGAAGAGAATGTTCAGGTGGTGGAACTGGCGGTGTGAAGCCCATCACTGGGCCCGAGCTTTGTCGAAAGCTAGAGCGGGCCGGTTGGATACTGAAGCGTGTTCGAGGTAGTCACCACATTTATGCAAAGGCTGGCGAGAAAAAGATCCTCTCCGTGCCTGTGCATGAAGATCAAGAGGTGAAACCCGGACTCGCGACCCGACTAGCGAAGGACGCTGGAATCAGCTGGTGATAGTGATCAAAATGATGTAATCGCCTTTGATTCCTGCTGCGTCAGAATGAGGAGCAATTCTCGACTATGCAACCCGGCGACATTATCATCAAGGATCAGGGCATCCTCGGAGGAGTTCCGGTCTTTCGAGGCACTCGCGTGCCGTTTCAAGCCTTGCTGGATTATCTCGAAGGTGGGCATACCCTCGACGAATTCCTGGACGACTTCCCGACGGTGACAAAGAGCGACGCGGTGGGAGCGCTCGAACTTGCGAAATCGCTCCTTGGCAGCCGATTGAGATGACCGTGCCCAACCGCAAATTTGAAACGGAACGCACTCGGCGCTTTCGAACAAGTGAATTGAACAAGGGCGACGAGCGAAGCATAAGCCGGATCGAGACGTTTGGTTGCGAGGTGGTTCAGATCAAAAAGACGAACACGGGACCAGGATGGTCCTATACGCTGGGGGTCTTCGACACCTGTGAAAAGCCCGAAGTCATCACGGTCGGGCTTCCCGAGGAGACAGCCTTATTTTTGTTGAACGAAGCCGCGAGGCGTCTCCGGCAAGGTATCAACCTAGCGGAAGGGCGCCATGGCGAGATTTTGGGCAACGTCGAATGCGAGTTCCGACCGGTTGATCCAAAGTGGGCTAGGCATTTGATGGGTTGGGCAACGTGGTATTACGGCGGCGAACCCTTCCCTGTGCTGCAGGCCGTCTATCCCGACCTCGAAAATCGTTTCCCTGAAGAGGCTGGGTTCGATACGGCATTTCGCCAGCCGCTCCTCCAGCCGAATGTTCCTATGACCGATGTGGAAAACGACCTCTGGGCTTCGGCAGACCCGAGCAGCAGCCTATTCCATTGGAAGTTCGCCGACCCTCCGCATACACGCGTTTTTCTTTCCGAACCAGTCCACACAGGAGCTGAACCAGTGACGTACGTCTCGCACGACCTTGATGACGGAGCTTGGCAATTTCTGGGCGACAGCATGGCGGGCGACGGTAAACCTATCATCTCGTGCTTTCACCATCCAGTCGATAATGACCCGACCTTGAACGAATTAGCAGATTTGCCGTTGGGGTGGTGGGCCGAGCGTACAAAACCGGGAGATCCATGGGCTCGCGGCATGCACGAGGAGGAAGAAGAAGCCGAAGGCCGTCAAACTAGCGAAGAAGACGCGTAATACAACTGCAATATTTGCGTCAAATCAATTTTAGTATCAATCACTTACAACTAAGTATTGTCACTCCTCCTCTGAGTGTGCTAATAATAGTGCTTGGACTCAGGCGGCTCAGCCGGGTTCAGTTTAGGCAACGAAAACACGCCAAATTTTGAGTGATTCCAGAGGAGGTTGAACCATGAAGATTCGTCCGCTCTACGACCGCATTGTGGTCAAACGGATTGAGGATAGTGCAGAGAAAACGGCTAGCGGGTTGTTCATTCCCGATTCGGCCAAAGAGAAGCCGCAGGAAGGCGAAGTGATCGCTGTCGGCGCGGGCAAGCGCAATGACGACGGCAAGCTGATTCCGCTGGATGTTAAGGCCGGGGATCGCATCCTGTTCGGAAAGTATTCCGGATCTGACATCAAGTTGGATGGTGACGAGTTCCTGATCATGCGCGAGGACGAAGTGTTGGGCGTTCTCGAGGGCGGCACCAAAAAGGCCAAGGTTTAGGGTTTTAGGTAAATAAGGAGATTTGAACTATGGCAGCTAAGCAAATTGTTTATAGCGAGAATTCGCGGCAGGCGATTCTTCGCGGCGTCAACCAACTGGCTGATGCAGTGAAAGTCACGCTGGGTCCCAAGGGCCGCAACGTGGTTCTGGAGAAGAAATTTGGCGGACCCACCATCACCAAAGACGGCGTGACGGTGGCGAAGGAAGTGGAACTCAAAGATCCGCTGGAAAACATGGGCGCGCAGATGGTGCGCGAAGTGGCGTCGAAGACCTCTGACGTGGCCGGTGACGGCACCACCACGGCGACGGTTCTGGCGCAGTGCATCTTCCGCGAAGGCGTGAAGAGCGTGGCGGCCGGTGCGAATCCGATGGAACTGAAGCGCGGCATCGAGCGCGCGGTCGAAGCAGTGGTCGAGGAAGTGAAGAAGTATTCGATCGAGACCAAGACCAACGAGACCATCGCCCAGGTGGGCACGATCTCGGCCAACGGCGACGCGACCATCGGCAACACCATTGCGGAAGCGATGAAGAAGGTCGGCAAGGACGGCGTTATCACTGTTGAAGAGTCGAAGACCATGGTCACCGAGCTCGAGACTGTGGAAGGAATGCAGTTCGACCGCGGTTATCTCTCGCCCTACTTCGTGAGCGATCCGGAGCGGATGGAGTGCGTGCTCGAGGATCCGTACATTCTGATCCACGAGAAAAAAATCTCCAACATGAAGGACCTGCTGCCGGTGCTCGAGCAGATCGCGCGTAGCGGCAAGCCGCTGCTGGTGATTGCCGAGGAAGTGGAAGGCGAAGCGCTCGCCACTCTGGTGGTCAACAAGCTGCGTGGCACATTGAACGCCTGCGCCGTGAAGGCTCCGGGCTTTGGCGATCGCCGCAAGGCGATGCTCGAAGACATTGCCATCCTCACGGGCGGCAAGGCCATCTTCGAAGAGACCGGCATTAAGCTCGAAGGCGTGAAGCTGGAAGACCTGGGCAAGGCCAAGCGCATCACGGTGGACAAAGACAACACCACCATCATCGATGGCGCCGGCAAAGCCAAGGACATCGAAGGCCGCATCAAGCAACTGCGCGCCCAGGTAGAAGACACGTCGTCAGATTATGATCGCGAGAAGCTGCAGGAGCGGCTGGCGAAGCTCGCCGGCGGCGTTGCGGTGATCAAGGTCGGCGCGGCTACCGAGACCGAGATGAAAGAGAAGAAGGCCCGTGTCGAGGATGCTCTGCATGCTACGCGCGCGGCGGTTGAGGAAGGCATCGTTCCGGGCGGCGGCGTGGCTCTGTTGCGCGCGGCTTCGGTTCTGGACGGTCTCAAGAGCGACAACGACGAGAAGATCGGCATCAACATCGTGCGTCGCGCTTGCGAAGAGCCGGTGCGCCAGATCGTCGGCAACGGCGGCTGGGAAGGCGCGATCGTGATCGAAAAGATTCGCGCTAACAAGGACGCTAACTACGGCTTCAACGCTGCTACCGGCGGCTACGAAGACCTGGTGAAGGCGGGCGTCATCGATCCGACGAAGGTCACCCGTTCGGCGCTGCAGAACGCCGCTTCGATCAGCGCACTGATGCTGACCACCGAAGCGATGATCTGCGAGATCCCGGAGAAGAAGTCTGCGCCTCCGATGGGTCCGGAACACGGCGGTGGCGGCGGGATGGACTTCTAGGCGGCTTCCGCCGCGTCATGGCGCCTCGCGGCGCTGTGGAGTCTTGAAGGCAATGGGCCGCTCCGAAAGGGGCGGCCTTTTTATTTACAGCAAGCAAAGACAGGCACATGAAGATCGAATCGAAAGCGGTCTGCGGCACGAATTAGGAGTGCCGAACATTCCATGGATTACGATGGACGGCGGATTGCCTAGAGGCATTAAAGTTGCGGATCGGGCCAATATGATCGAGCGCCTGATAAAGTGATAACGCTCGACGCCTACTCCAGCGCGTCTAAACTAGAAGAAGGCTTATGAAAAAATTCCTGCTTGGCTTCGTGATCGGCATTCTGTTCGTGGTGCTGGTGGGGGTGATTCTGGTGGCGGCGGCGATTCGCTTGGGCGGGAGCCGGCGGCCGCCGGTGGTGGCGAACTCGGCGCTGGTGCTGCAACTCGAAGGCGATCTGCCGGAACGGCCGGCGGTGGAGTTTCCGATTCCGTTCTTCGATAACCAGCAGCCTCTCACTATTGCCGAGAATTGGCAGATGCTACGCAATGCCGCAGCGGATTCGCGTATTCAGGCCGTGGTGCTGGAGCCGCGCGGACTGGATGTGGGGTGGGCCAAGCTCGAAGAGCTGCGCGCGGACCTTATCAACTTTAAGAAGTCCGGCAAGCCGATTTACGCGTTTCTGCGGGGCGCGGGGACTAAGGAATACTATCTGGCGACGGCCGCCGACAAAGTATTCATGTCGCCGGAAGATGAGCTGGACGTCAAAGGGCTGCGCGCGGAGTTGGTGTTTGTCAAAGGCACGCTGGATAAGCTGGGGGTCCAGATGGAGTTCGAGCATGTCGGCAAATACAAAGACGCTCCCGATATGTTCACCAAGACGGAATCCAGCGCGGAAACGCGCGAGGTGATCAACCAGCTGCTGGATCAGTTCTACGGCGATTTGATCAACACCGTCGCGGACGGGCGCAAGAAATCGCCGGACGCGGTGCGGGCGTTGATCGACAACGGGCCGTTCATCGGCAAAGAGGCGCTGAATGGCGGCCTGGTGGATGCGTTGATCTACGAAGATCAGATGTACGATCAACTGCGTCAGCAGCTCAAGCTCAGTGCGCTGGAAAAGATTGCGGACCGCGATTATTCGCGCGCGGCGGCTACCAATCTGGGCGTGGACGGGCCGACTAAGATCGCGCTGCTGGTAGGACAGGGCGACATTACGCGGGGCTCGACTAACGATTCGGGCGACAGTGGAATCACTACGGCCGGCATGATCAAGCAATTGCGCGCGGTGCGCGACGATGCGTCGATCAAGGGCGTGATTCTGCGGATTGATTCGCCGGGCGGCGATGGGATTGCGTCCGATGACATTCTGCATGAAGCGAAATTGCTGAGTCAGAAGAAGCCGACGGTGATTTCGATGTCGGATCTGGCGGCTTCCGGTGGATACTTTATCGCCATGACGGGCGACCCGGTCGTGGCTTACCGCAATACGGAGACGGGATCGATCGGGGTGTTCTTCGGCAAGGTGAATTTGCGCGGGCTGTACGACAAGCTGGGCGTCAAGAAAGAATTGATGAAGCGCGGGCGCTTTGCGGATATCGATACGGAGTACGCTCCGCTGAACGACGAGCAGCGAGCTAAGCTGCGCACAGAGATTGAAGTGTTCTACAAGGGATTTGTGCAGCGGGTGGCGGATGGGCGCAAGCGCAAATACGATGACGTGGAGCCGCTGGCGCAAGGGCGCGTATGGACGGGCGCGCAGGCCAAGCAGAACGGGCTGGTGGATGAGATCGGCGGGATCGACCGCGCGATCGAAATGGTGAAGCAGCGGGCCAAGATCGGGGCTACCGAAAAGGTCACGCTGGTGGCGTATCCGCCGCGGCGGAATCTGTTGCAGATTCTGATGAACCGGGACACCGATCTGACCTCGATTGAATCGCGGATCGTGGATTCGCGGGTCGAAGCGCGGGTGCGGGAACTGGTGGGGGATGTACCGCTGAGAGTACTGAGCCGGGGCGGAATCTTACGGCTGATGCCCTATAGCGTTACTATCCGCTGACGCACTCTCTACGGAAACAACAGCGGCGGGATCGGCCCTGCGGAAGGGTTCGCGGAGACCGCTCCATTCTTCGCAAATCAAGATGGAGTTGGCTGGATTCTTGGACAGATACTTCATACCTACCATGCCGATCATGCGGTCGGGATCGGCGGGCAGGCGATCGCGCAGAGCGCTGACGTCCTGCGAGGCTTCGTACTGCACGCCGCGCACTTTATAGGTGTAGTGCAGCAAGTTCTCGCGGACTTCCGTTAGGAAAGCATCCCCCAGGCGGCCGGTGGTGTGGATGGAGAGGCGGCGGAGGCGTTCGCGTTTTTCCGGCGTCGCGCGCATGCGGCGGGCGATCCAGATCGCAGGAGCAACGACGGCTGCAGCTAACGCGCAGGCGAATCCTATTTTCGCGCCGAGGGGCATAACTTTTGCCGGGGGATACCCGATTATAGCGGACTACTGTGCAGGAGCTGGCAGCGCGATCAGAGATTTTTTCGCGTAGTCGCCTTGTTCGGCCTCGAAGGCTTGGACGCCTTGCCAGGTGATCTCAAAATAGTTGTTGTCGGCGCGGAGGATGAGGCGCTGTTCGCGGAGCATCCAGAGGGCGAACTCCAGGTGCTCGAGCGGGCAGGCTAGCATTTCGGTGAATTCGCGGGCGCGCATGGCCGGGCGGTGGGCGTCGGTGAGGCGCTTGGCGTAGAGCAAACGGAGAATGCCTTGGCGCTTGCGGATTTCGGCTTGCACGCCTTCGGTATTTTCCAGGGAATCGAAAATCTTGTAGCGCCCTTTGTCTTCGCTCGCTAGAAAAACGTCGTGAGCGGCGCGCTTTTCGGGATCGCACAAGACGGCGTGCGCGTCGACCACCTGGCGGAACTTCTCCTGGTTGCCGGTCTCGCGATTGTCGGGATGGTAACGCTGAGCAAGGATGTGAAAAACGCGGCGAATGGTGTCGGTGTCGGCTTGACGGCTGACTTGGAGAGTCTGATAGTGATCCGGTTCATCATCAGCGTGGTTGATAGGGTGGGCAGACTCCTCAGTCACAGATTCCGGCGTTAGCTCGGCTTGATATTTTCCGATGCCGGCGATTGTGCACGACGACACGCGGTACTTGCCGAACACGGTCTGGCGCCCGGAACCAGTCTCAATCTCGCCGGTGATACTTACCAGCAAGTTCTGCCCGAGCGCCGCGGGCAACTGGACGGTAAGGGCGTCGCCATCCTGCGACAAGAAGCGCGCACGGAGTCGCGACGACGAATTGCCGCTGGCGTCCAAAACGACGGTCAGTTCTGGGTGGGCGTCCAGCGTTTCCTTGATCCGCAGCCTGGCTTGCGCCATTCCTGATTGCATTTGCGCTCCTTATATGGGACATCGGCAGCGGTCCGGCGGGGGACCAGTCCGGTTGAAACCCTAGTACGCTCCCGTGAAACACTAGAAGCTGCGTTCGAATCTAAGGGGACAGACGGATTTAAAATCACTATAATAGGGAGAGTCGGATCTCAATGCTGACCTCTTTCAGCTCCCCTGCCATGCTGCTAGCTAGCAGCCTATTCTCTGGCGCGGGCAAGCTGGTTAACGCGCTTTTTGACGAGACTTTTACCGACATCTACCGGCTGCAGCCGTTCGATTACGCGATCCTGGTCCCGTATTTCGGGGTTTTGATCGTGCTGTCGCTGTACGGCCTTCACCGTTATCACATGATTCGCGGATACGTAAAGTACCGCAAGCAGATGCCGGTGGTGGCTCCACAAAAATTCGCGCAGTTGCCGCGGGTGACGATTCAGTTGCCGCTGTATAACGAGCAGTATGTGGTGGAGCGGTTGCTCGAAGAGACCAGCAAGATCGACTATCCGCGCGAGCTGCTGCAGATTCAGGTGCTGGACGATTCCACCGACTCGACGGATCCGTTCACGCGGGGTTTGGTGGCAGAGTATCAGGCGGCTGGGCTGCCAATCGAATATATTCATAGGACCCATCGGCATGGCTACAAGGCCGGGGCGCTGCAAAATGGTTTGGAGACGGCTACCGGCGAGATCGTGGCGATTTTCGACGCGGATTTCATTCCGCCAGTGGATTTCCTGCGGCGCACGGTGGATTTCTTTGCCGATCCCAAGGTCGGCATGGTGCAGACGCGCTGGGGGTATCTGAACCGGCACTACAATTTGCTGACGGAAGTGCAGGCGATGCTGCTGGATGGGCATTTTGTGCTGGAGCACGTGGCGCGGTCGGGCGGTGGGCGGTTCTTCAACTTCAATGGGACGGCCGGGATTCTGCGGCGGTCGATGATTGACGATGCGGGCGGGTGGCAGCATGACACGCTGACGGAAGACTCCGACCTGAGCTATCGGGCGCAGTTGAAGGGTTGGAAGTTTGTGTACGTGCCGTCGATCGAGTGCTTGTCGGAGCTGCCGGTGGAGACTTACGGCTTCCAGGTGCAGCAATCGCGCTGGGCCAAGGGGTTGACGCAGGTGGCGATCAAGCTGCTGCCTACGATTTTGCGGTCTGACGCTCCGCGCAAGGTGAAGATCGAGGCGTTCTTCCATCTGACGCCGAACATTTCTTATCCGCTGATG
>Ga0163163_10006053_pt1 | contig 10521 bp, 11 predicted proteins | sample S65metaG_FD_119766 | JGI IMG/M metagenome (GOLD analysis project Ga0163163, IMG submission 119766) | Switchgrass rhizosphere microbial communities from Kellogg Biological Station, Michigan, USA - S6-5 metaG | ecosystem: Host-associated > Plants > Roots > Rhizosphere > Soil | place: USA... | reverse complement strand
GGCTTCCAGGTCTTCAGCTTAAGCGGGCTGCGCAAAATCACTGAAGAGGGCGTGATGTTCCAGTCGCATCTTAACGGCGACCGCCACATGTTCACTCCCGAGTCCACCATCGACGTTCAGCTCGCCCTCGGCAGCGACATCATGATGGTGCTCGACGAGTGCCTTGAATTTCCGGCAACACACGAAGCCGCGCGTGTGTCGATGGAACGTACGATCCGCTGGGCTCGCGCCGCGTATGCACATTATCGGGAACATGGCGATGATGGCCAACGCGCCTGCTTCCCCATCGTCCAAGGCTCGATGTATCCGGATCTCCGCCGCGCCTGCGCAGAGCAGCTTCTCGAACTCAACGCCGATGGCTACGCGATCGGAGGCCTCTCGGTCGGCGAGCCCCGCGCGATCAGTTTAGAGATGACCGAGCTCACCACGCCGCTGCTCCCGGCGGACCGTCCGCGCTATGTGATGGGCGTCGGGATGCCCGAAGAACTGCCGGAATACGTCGCGCGCGGCGTCGATATGATGGATTGCGTACTACCTTCACGTAACGCTCGTAACGGGTACTTATTCACTACTTTCGGGCGCGTGGTCATCAAACAGGCGCAGTATAAAGACGACGCGCGCCCGGTCGATGAGGCTTGCAATTGTTATACTTGCCGCAACTTTTCGCGCGCCTATCTGCGCCATCTTTTCCTGGCCGGCGAGATAACTTTTTCGACGCTGGCCACTCTGCACAATTTGCATCGCTACCTTGACATCATGCGGGAGATCAGGCAGGCTATACTATTCGGGAAGGTCCCTGAGTACCTTAAGGCCGCCCGCGAGAACCAGGTAGAGACATCCGGCTAGTTCCAAGATCGTTGTAAATTCCAAATGAGTTTTTTCGGATTCATTATTCTTGTGCAATCGGCCGCCAATCCGGTGGCCAGTTTTTTACCGCTGATCGCCATCGTGGCCATCTTCTACTTTCTGGTCTTCATGCCCATGCAGAAACAGAAGAAGGCGCAGGCGCAAATGCTGGCGGATCTCCAGACCGGCGCCGAAGTGCTCACCACCGGCGGTATCGTCGGCACCATCGTCAGCATTACAGGGGACCTGCTGATATTGCGCGTGAAGCCTGATAATATCAAGTTGCAGCTTTCGCGGGCCTCCGTGGCCAGCCTGGTCCGGCAGGACTCCGCAGTAGAAGAAAAGAAGTAAATCACGGGCTGATCTCATATGACAAGCAATCTCAAAATCAAGATCCTGGTGATCGTCGTCGTCATTCTGGTGTGCATATACGGCATCATCGGCCTGCCGACCTCTACCCAGCAGATGGTCGATAACTGGCACAAGAACATTCACCTGGGCTTGGATCTGAAGGGTGGCAGCCAGTTAGTGCTGCAGGTCCAGATCCAGGACGCCTTCAAGGCGGAAGCCGATACCGTGATCCAGCGTTTGAAGGACCAGCTCGGCGCCAAGGGAATCGCTTACGCGGATATGAGCCGCAACGATCCGCCCACCATCCAAACCGCCGCTACCATCGCCATCGACATAAAGGGAGTGCCGGCCACTTCGGCGGGCGACTTCCGGGCGATCGTCAACGATAGCTACAGCGGCATCTGGAACCTGGTAACGGTCAACCCGACCGATTACCGGCTCACCATGAAGACCACCGAGGCGCTCAAGCTGCGCGCGGATACGCTGGTTCAGAGCATGAACACGATTGAGAAGAAGATCAATGCTCTGGGTCTGGCGGAGTCGAGCGTGCAACAACGCGGCGGCAGCACTACCGAATCGGAGTTGCTGGTGCAGTTGCCGGGCGTCGACGATCCGGCCCGCGTCAAACAGATCCTGAAGACCGCGGCGATTCTTGAGCTCTATGAGGTGATCGACGGGCCGTATTCGACGCGGGAAGACGCGCAGGCCAAGCACGGCGGCGTGCTGCCGTTAAACAGCCAGATTCTGGGCAGTGCGGCTCGCGGCGGCGCTCCGGCGGAAGTCTACATTTTGTCGCGTACGCCGGTGGTGACCGGGCGCGATTTGCGCGACGCCAGCCCGCAGCAGGATCAGAACGGGCGCTGGGAGACGCGGTTTGTCCTCACCCAGGACGCCGCCAAGCGCTTTGAACGCTTCACCGGCTCGAGCATCGGAAAGCAGTTGGCCATCGTTCTCGATAAAAACATCCTCAGCGCGCCGACCATACAGGCCAAGATCAGCGATAACGGCGTCATCACCGGCATTGGCACGCATGACGACGCAGCCGACCTGGCGCTGAATCTGCGCGCGGGTTCGCTGCCGGCGGGCGTCGAATATCTGGAAGAGCGCACGGTCGGGCCGTCGCTGGGCGCGGATTCCATCCGGGCGGGCCTGTATGCGGGCGTCGCCGGAGTGATCGCCGTGGTCCTGGTGATGCTGGTTTACTATAAGAAGAGCGGCATCAACGCCACCTTGGCGCTGATCTTGAATGCGGTGATTCTGATCGCGGCGCTGGCTTATTTCGACGCGGTTCTGACGCTCCCCGGGATCGCCGGAGTCATTCTGACCATTGGTATGGCGGTCGACTCCAACGTGCTGATTTTTGAGCGCATTCGGGAAGAGCTGCGCTCCGGCAAATCGGTGATCGCGGCGGTCGACGCCGGATTCAGCAAAGCCTTCGTCACCATTATCGATACCCATGTGACCACCGTGGTTTCCTGCGCCTTCTTGTTCCTGTTCGGCACTGGCCCGGTCAAGGGGTTTGCAGTCACGCTGGTGATTGGTTTGATCGCGAACGTATTTACTGCAGTCTTCGTTTCCCGTACGATTTTTGACTGGGAATTGGGACGGCAGCGCAATGTGGAGGCGTTAAGTATTTAGACGCTTTGAAGTTTTTGGGAATTATGGTAAGTTGGAAAGCCGTTGCGGTTGGCGCAGGAACTTTTTGCGCTCGCACGGTGTCTATTGAAGGCGAGCGAAGAAGTCTCTGCCGGTAACCGGTTCGATGGAATTATTTAAGAACACAAAATTCGATTTTCTCGGGAAGAAGTGGCCGTTCATCATTGGCTCCCTGGTTCTCACGGCTGCCGGACTGGTCAGTCTGGTGGTGCATGGCGGACCGAACTACGGCATCGACTTCAAGGGCGGGGCCCTCATATACCTTCGTTTCAACCAGGAACCGCCGGTGCAGAAGATCCGCGCGGCGCTGGAAAGCAAGGTTATGGGCGAAGTCTCGGTGCAGCAGATCACCGGGCAACTTTAAGTGACGGTGGGCACCGAGATCCACGATGAAAAAGAGCTTAACGCAGACCGCCAGATCATTGAAGATACTCTGCGGGCCACTTTCGGCGCGACGGACGGCAAGCTGGATTTGAATAACTCCGCCGCCGACCAACTGGCCGAGAGACTCCGCGGGCCCCTCCTGCAAGCGGGTGTGGCGCTTTCCGAACAGGAATTGCAGGATGTAGTGAAGAATATTGAGACCTTCCGGGCGTCCAAGGGCGGCATTCTCAGCTCGTTCGACCAGCTTTCGGGTGTCTCCGGCGTCACTCCGCAGGTTTTGGCAGCCGTCAAGCAGCAGTGCGGGCTGGGCCCGTTTACGATTCTGTCGGCCGAAGTGGTGGGACCGAAGATCGGCAAGGATCTGCAGAAGCAGGCGATTCTAGCTACTTTGTACGCGCTGGGCGGCATGCTGGTGTATATCGCCTTCCGCTTCGAATGGATTTACGGTGTGGCGGCGGTGGTAGCGGTATTCCACGACACCATCATTACTATCGGATTGTTCTCGTTGTTTAATAAACAGATTTCACTCACCGTGGTGGCGGCGCTGCTGACCCTGGTGGGTTATTCGATGAACGACACCATCGTGGTGTTCGATCGTATTCGTGAAAACCTGAAGCTGACGCGGCGCGAGTCGCTGACCAATATCATCAACCTGAGCGTGAATCAGACCTTGAGCCGGACCATCATGTCGAGCGGTCTGACTTTCCTGACCGCTATGGCGCTCTTCTTGTTCGGCGGCCAGGTGTTGAACAGCTTCTCCTTTGCGTTGGTAGTGGGAATTTTAGTGGGAACGTACTCCTCGATTTTCATTGCGAGTCCAATCCTGGTATTCTGGCAGAACTTCCTCGATTCGCGAGGATCCAAGGCCCCGGTGCCGCCGGCCAGGCCGGTAAGAGAAGTTCCGCAGCGGACAGCGGGAAATCGTAAGGCAGTGCGCGGATAAGAAGGGCCTCGAAAGGAACGAATTCTATGGCAATGTTTGAACAAACCTTCGTGGACGGCGAGGGCAAGACTAATAAAGGGTGGACGGTGATCCTATCGTTCGCATTTCAGTTTTTGCTTACCGGCATCCTCATTCTGATTCCGTTAATTTATACCGACGTGTTGCCGCAGGCGCAGTTGACGAGTATGTTGACGGCTCCGCCGCCGCCTCCTCCGCCGCCGCCTCCTCCGCCCCCGACGCCGGTTGTGAAGATAAAAGTGGCGCCGCGCCAGTTTGATGCCGGACGGCTGATGGCTCCGCGTGAGGTTCCGAAAAATGTCGCGATCATCGTCGAGGATCCAAACGCAGCTCTGCCCAGTGCCGCGCAGGTGAGCGGTGGCATCCCCGGCGGAATTCCGGGTGGTCTAGGCGGGTTGGGTGGCATCGGCGTAGCGCCGCCTCCGCCTCCGCCTCCTCCGGTAAAAGCGGTTGCAACGCAATCCGGGCCATTGCGGGTCGGCGGTAATGTGCAGGCGGCCAATCTGATTAAGAAGGTTACGCCGGCATATCCCACGCTGGCGAAGTCGGCTCGTATTCAAGGGACGGTGCGGTTCACGGCCATTATCGGCAAGGACGGCACGATCCAAAATCTTCAGTTGGTAAGCGGTCATCCGATGCTGGTTGCCTCGGCGACCGAGGCAGTGAAGCAGTGGATATACAAACCAACCTTGCTTAACGGCGAGGCAGTGGAAGTGATCACTCAGATTGACGTAAATTTCACTCTGAGCCAATAAACCCGAAGCGGGCATCTCCGGGTGCCTTCTTTCAAATTTCAACTCGCAGGAGAAAATCATGGTAATTCAGTTGCAACTTTGGGCATTGATGCTGCTTCAAGAAGGCGGCGTAAGTTTCGATCCGCGCTCGATGTGGAATCAGATGGGCTTGCTCGCCAAGCTCGTCGTAGTTACTCTTTTCGTCATGTCGGCGTGGTCGATTGGCGTCATGATCGATCGTGTGATCGCCTATAGCGGCGCGCGCGGTCAGTCGCGGCAGTTTGCACCGGCGGTGGCCGGGGCGCTGCGTGAAGGCAAGCTGGATGAAGCGATCAAGATTGCCGACCGTTATCCTAAGAGCCACTTGGCCAAGGTCGTGGTGGCTGGTTTGCAGGAATTCCGCGCTCATCAGATGAGTTCGGATATATCAGGTGAAGAGATCGAGGCATCCAAGCGCGCCCTCGAACGCGCCGAAGCCATCGTTCACGCCGAGCTCAAGCGCGGTATCTCGAGCCTGGCAACCATCGGTTCGACTGGCCCCTTCGTGGGACTGTTCGGAACGGTCGTCGGCATCATCAACGCGTTCAAGGGTATTTCGTCGGAGAAGTCGACGGGTCTCGGCGCGGTGGCGGGCGGTATTTCTGAAGCCCTGGTCACCACCGCCGTGGGTCTGTTCGTCGCGATCCCCGCGGTCTGGATGTACAACTACTTCTCGGGCCGCATCGAGGCGTTCGACGTCGAGATGGGGAACTCCAGCTCCGAGCTGGTGGACTACTTCCTCAAGCGCACCCAAAAAGCCAGCGCCGGGAAGTAAGTTGGCAGTCGTTTTTGTGAGTTGAAATTTGGCGGGCGCCGCCGGGCTCAGTGGAGCGGGCGGCGCACGCCGGGGATCATCCCGCTGGGCAAATAGCCAGCGTGGCAGGCGATAAGGAGCAGTTTTATGAAAGCACCCAAGGCACCCGAGGTCACGTCCGATATCAACGTCACTCCGATGGTGGACGTCATGCTGGTTCTGCTGATCATCTTCATGGTGATCACGCCTATGTTGACCAAGGGCGCGGCCGTGGTCATGGTGAAAGCCAAAAATCCGATCGCCATGAAGGACGCCGACAAGGAAGACGCCATTCTGGTGGCCATCACGCGCAACGGGGAAGTATTTCTGAGCCCCGGCAACAAGCGCATCACGGTGGAAGATCTACCCGGCAAGGTTCGCGATCTGCAGACCAACAAACTGGACAAAACGGTTTACGTTAAGTCGGATATGCGCGCCAAGTACGAGAAGGTGGAAGACGTGGTCGACAACCTTCGAGCGGCGGGCGTGGATCAGTTGGGCTTGTTGACGGAGCTGGCCGGCGCCGACAAGAAAAAAGCAGCAGCGGCTGCCCCGGCAGGCCAGTAAGTTTTAGATTTTTCGCAAGGTAATAAGGAGAATTTCTATGTCAATGGCAGTGGGTGGGGCAGGTGGCGGTCCGAAGTCCGACATCAATATGACTCCTCTGATTGACGTACTATTGGTGCTTTTGATCATCTTCATGGTGATTACGCCGCTGACGCCGCATGGCCTGGAGGCGCTCGCGCCCCAGCCGCCGCCGCCGAACGCGCCGCCGCCTCCGCCTGGACAGGATCGTACTGTGGTCATCGTTATCGATAAAGATGGCTCGATGAAACTCAACCAGGATCCGATCCAGGAAAATCAGCTGGGAGACCGGTTGATGGACGTGTTCAAGACGCGTGCGGAACGCGTGGTGTTTGTGAAGGGCGATCCGGACCTGGATTTTCAGACCGTAGCTCATGCCATCGACATCGCGAAGGGCGCGAATATGGATAAAGTCGGTTTGATGACGCCCAAGGCCGAAGCCGGCCAGTAAGCGAAAAAGGGGAATGAAGCCAATGTTACGGAAAGCAACTCTCCTCGGAGCCGCTTTGGCGGTGGGCGCGCTGACGCTGCTGGGCACCGGGTGCAATCAGTTGAGGTCGCGCGACGACTTGAACAAAGGCGTGGCGGCCTACAAGAACGCGAAGTACTCCGACGCGGTGAGCTTCTTCCAGGAAGCCATCGACCTGGATCCCAAGAATCCCAACGCCCGGGTGTATTTGGCCACGGCATATATGATGCAGTGGATTCCCGGCGCCGTATCCCCGGAAAACGTGCAGTTCGCCACCAAGGCCAAGGATGAATTCGGCAAGGTACTCAATCAGGATGCCAATAATTCCGTGGCGCTGGCGTCTCTTGCATCGCTGGCGTTTAACGAAGCCGATCCGCTTCCGCTGGATCAGAAGATGGCCAAGCTGGACGAAGCCGCCGTCTGGTACACCAAACTGGTCACCGCGGATCCCAAGAACCGCGACGGCTATTACAGTCTGGGCGCGATCGCGCAGAAGAAGTTTTATCCGGCGCTCATGACCGCCCGCGTCGAAGCCAACATGAAGCCCGACGATCCGGGACCGCTGAAAGATAAAAAGGCCAAGGCGGAACTCTCCGCCAAGTACGCGCCGGTCATCGACGAAGGGGTTAAGAATCTGCAGAAGGCGCTGGACATCGACCCCGAAAGCGACGACGCGATGGCCTACATGAACCTGCTGATTCGCGAGCGCGCCGACTTAGCCGACGACAAGGACGCCTACAAAAAGCAAGTGGATGAGGCCGATACCTGGCTTCAGAAGGCGCTCGATACCAAGAAGGCCAAGCAAGAGAAGGCGGAAAAGAAGAGCGCCGGCGGAATCACGAGCGAACAACAGTAAAACCGTAACGATGAACGCAGGCCAGCTCGGCGCCGAAAGGGCCCAGGCTGGCCTGTTTCTTTTTACGGCTCGCTTTTCTTAAAGCTTGTCTAGGAAGCGGCGGTGAACACGTGCGTCACTGGTCAGCTCCGGATGAAACGTGGTCACCATGTTGCGGCCTTGTTCCACCCACACCGGATCGCCGTTATACCGCGCCAGCACGCTGCTCCCCGGGCCTAACCGGCGGATGATCGGCGCGCGGATAAACACGGCCTCCATATCGCCGCCCTCTGGCATGGGAATGCTTGCGATGCGGCTGTCGATCTGGCGCCCGTAGGCGTTGCGTTCGACGGTGAGGTCCATCAGGCCCAGACTCGGCTGCTTGGGATGCGTCACTTCGCGGGCCAGCAGAATCGCTCCGGCGCAGGTCCCGTAGACCGGCTTGTGCTTACTGAAGCGCTTGAGCGGCTCGGTCAGCCCTTCCTCATCCAGCAACTTCAGCATGGTGGTGCTTTCGCCACCAGGGATGATCAGGCCGTCGCACCGGTCCAAATCGGCGAGCGTGCGTACCTCGATGGCGTGGCCGCCCGCGCGCTCGATCGCTTTGCGGTGAGCTTCGAAGTCGCCCTGGAGCGCCAGAATGCCGGCAGTTTTCTGCGTGTTACCAGCCACGCGTCTGCAGCAGTTCGCTTTCGGGGAGCTTCGAAATGTCCAGGCCGCGCATGGCCTCGCCTAACTCCTCGCTGGCTTCGAGCAGCTTGACGGGGTCTTTGTAGTAGGTCGCCGCTTTGACGATGGCGCGGGCGCGCTTGTCCGGGTCCTCAGACTTGAAGATGCCGCTGCCGACGAAGACCGCTTCTGCGCCCAACTGCATCACGAGCGCTGCGTCGGCGGGAGTGGCGATTCCGCCGGCCGAAAAATTCGGCACCGGCAGCTTGCCGTTGGCTGCGACCCACTCGACGAGTTCGAGCGGCGCGCCGAGATTCTTCGACTCATGCACCAGCTCTTCGCGGCCCAGCACCGTGAGCTGCTTCATTTCCTTGACGATGGTGCGGATGTGGCGCACCGCCTCGACGATGTTGCCGGAGCCGGCTTCGCCCTTGGTGCGGATCATGGCCGCGCCCTCGGCAATGCGCCGCAGCGCTTCGCCTAAATTGCGCGCACCGCAAACGAACGGCACTTTGTAATCACGCTTGTCGATGTGGTGCTCTTCGTCGGCCGGCGTCAGCACTTCACTTTCGTCGATGTAATCGACGCCCAGCGCTTCGAGCACGCGGGCTTCGGTGAAATGGCCGATACGGGCCTTCGCCATCACCGGAATCGACACCGTCTTCATGATGTCGCGGATGATGCTGATGGACGCCATGCGCGCCACGCCGCCTTCCTTGCGAATATCGGAGGGCACGCGCTCCAGCGCCATCACGGCGCAGGCGCCGGCTTTCTCGGCAATCAGGGCTTGTTCGACGTTGGTGACGTCCATGATGACGCCGCCCTTCAGCATCTCGGCCAAGCCAACCTTGAGGCGGAATTCTTCAGAGAGGAACATGTCTATTACCAGTATGGCCGCTTCCGGACTGGAATTTCAAACGGCTGCCGGCGGGGTTTGAATCGGGCCGCGAATTGCTTAGGATTTCGGCCGGTTATTGCTACCATAAGAGATTCCATGCTTCGCTTTGAAACCGCAGGAGAATCCCACGGGGAGTGCCTCGTCGCCACCTTGACCGGTCTGCCCGCGGGGGTCCCTATTTCCGTTGCGGCGCTCGACCGCGAGCTGTGGCGGCGTCAACAGGGCTTCGGGCGCGGCGGGCGCATGAAGATCGAGACGGATCATGCCCACATCGTCAGCGGCGTCCGCCATTCGCAAACTATCGGCTCGCCGATCGCGATCCTGATCGAGAACAAGGACTGGAAGAACTGGACCGAAGCGCTGCCTGTCGAAGACACGGAGGGCGCTGAGAGCCACAAGAAACCGGTCACGCGCCCGCGTCCCGGTCATGCGGATTTGGCGGGGGCGATCAAGTACAATTTCCAGGATGCTCGCTACATTCTGGAGCGTGCCAGTGCGCGCGAGACCGCCGGCCGCGTCGCAGTGGGCGCGCTCGCCAAGGCATATCTGGCGGAATTCGGCATCGGCGTGCTGAGTCATGTGATCGCCGTCGGTGAAGCCCGCCTGGAAAGGCCCGCGGCCTGGGAAGAGCTCGTCACTCTCAGCCAGCGCGAGGAAGTTCTGCTGGGTTGCGTTGACCCCGAAGCGGAGCAGCGCATGAAGGCGGTGGTCGATCAAGTTTACAAAACAGGCGACACCGTCGGTGGCGTCTTCGAAGTGGTCGCGCGCGGCGTGCCTCCCGGTCTCGGGTCACACATTGCCTGGGATACGCGCCTGGATGGCAAGCTCGCGCAGGCCATCGTTTCGATGCAGGCGGTGAAGGGAGTGGAGGTTGGTTTCGCGGCCGAAGGCGCGGCGGCGTTCGGCTCCAAGGTGCAGGATACGATTGGTTATGATCGCGGGCAGCGCCACTTCACGCGGGGAGCCAATCGCGCCGGGGGGCTGGAAGGTGGCATGACCAACGGCCAGGACGTGCTGGTGCGCGGCATGCTAAAGCCTATCTCGACGCTGCGCCGTCCGCTCGAAAGTGTGGACCTGGCGACGCGTGAATCGGCGCTGGCGGCTTACGAACGCAGCGATGTGGCAGTGGTCCCGGCAGCCGGAGTCATCGGCGAGGCCATGGTCGCGCTGGTGCTGGCGGGCGCGATGATCGAAAAATTCGGCGGTGATTCGCTGGGTGAGGCCAAACGCAACTATCAGGGTTATTTAGAACAGGTAAAGAGTTTTTAGGATGATTTTTCCCATCGTAAAGTACGGGCAGC
>Ga0163163_10006049_pt1 | contig 10525 bp, 10 predicted proteins | sample S65metaG_FD_119766 | JGI IMG/M metagenome (GOLD analysis project Ga0163163, IMG submission 119766) | Switchgrass rhizosphere microbial communities from Kellogg Biological Station, Michigan, USA - S6-5 metaG | ecosystem: Host-associated > Plants > Roots > Rhizosphere > Soil | place: USA... | reverse complement strand
CGGCAATGATCGCCTGCCGGGTGGCGACGTTCAGCGCGTTACGGGCATCCGGCCGGTTCATGGTCAGCACCAGCACGGCCCCCCGGCGCTCGGCCAGCAGTGGCGCCTGGGGCACCGAGCTCTCAGCGGCCATCGTGGTCACCGGCCGCCGACAGCCGCGTCGAGGGCGCGGACCTCGTCGTCGGTCAGGTCGACCCAGGCCGCGTCCACGTTCTCGTCGAGATGGGTGATGCTGGACGTGCCGGGGATCGGCAGGATCACCGACGAGCGGCGCAGCAGCCAGGCCAGCGAGACCTGCTGCCCCAGCACGCCGTGCGCGGCGGCGACCGCTTCGACGGCCGCCTGCGCGGGGCCGGGGAGGATCGGCGCCCAGGGCAGGAAGGCGATCCCGTCGCGCTCGCAGATGGCGAGGCCGAGCAGATCCATGGCGATCTCGTGCAGGTCCTGCTCCAGGGTGGAGTTGTACAGCCGGGAGACAGACGACGCCGGGCCCGGTTCGCCGTGGGCGACGATGTCGGAGATGATCCGCATCGCGTTGATCCGCATGATGCGGACCTTGGCGTCGAGCTCGGTGAGCCGACGACGCAGGACCGGAGAGTCGGTAAGCCCCCGCTCGCGGGCGAGCTGGATCAGCTCGTCGGTGATCCGGCGGTAGAACGAGGCCTGGTTGAGCGCGCCGGCCGAACGTTCGTGGCCGAGCGTCGTGCGGGCGACCCGCCAGCCGCCGTTCTCCTCGCCGACCCGCTGCGGCACCGGGACCTCGACGTTGCCGAAGAAGATCTCGCAGAAGTCGTGGTTGCCGGTCAGGTCCTCGAGCGGACGGACGGCGGTGAACGTGAGGTTCACGAGCCCTCCCACTTCCCTGTCAGTTCGTCGGTGATGTGCGCGGTCGGCGGTGTCAGCGGTCGGCGGTGTCAGCGGGACGCGGGCCGGCGTGCCGTGCCGCGGCCGTCCAGCGCGCGCTCGGGCCCTCCCCCGACTCGTGGCCGGCGAGCACGTCGGGCTTGCGCACCTTGTTGTTGTTGTTCGGGGTGCGTGGCAGCGCGTCCCACACATCGACGAAGGCCGGGTGCATGTGCCGCGGCAGGATGTCGACGAGGCGGCGTGCGACCGCCTCCGCGTCCAGGACGATGCCCGGCCGGGGCTCGACGGCGAGCAGCACCGCCTGGCCGAGGATCTCGTCGGGCACGCCGATCACCGCGCAGTCGGTGATGTCGGGATCGGTGACCACGACCTCCTCTATCGCCGACGCGGAGATGTTCTCCCCGAGCCGACGGATCGTGTCCCGAATCCGGTCGACGAACTCGAAGCAGCCGTCGGGGTGGCGCACGAGCGCGTCCCCGGTGCGGTACCAGCCGTCGACGAACACCTCGGCGGTCTTCGCCGGCAGGCCCAGGTAGCCGGCGGCGATCAGCTCCGGCGCCGGGGGGCGGATCTCCAGCTCGCCGACCGTCCCGTCCGGCACCTCGACGCGCTGCTCGTCGACGATCCGGGCGGTGTAGCCGCGGCGCACCCAGCCACACCACCGACGGGACGCGTCCCGCGGCCGGCGCAGCAGAATCGGGAACCCGGCCTCGGTACTGCCGTAGGCGTCGAGGACGTCGAGGTCGAAGCGCTCCGCGAACCGGCGGTTCTGGTCGGCGCTGTGGCCACCGAAGACGACCCTCATCGGGTTGTCGCGGTCGTCGGGGGCTGCGAGCAGCAGCGACACGTGCGCGGTGGTGCTGGTCGCCCGGAAGGCGCGCACGTCGTCCCAGAAGGCGGAGACGGAGAAGCGTTCGCGCGGCACGACCCGTCCGCCGACGTCGCTCATCACCACGAGCGGGGTGCGGCCGGTGACGTGAAACATCGGCAGGTAGGAGTAGACCGCGTCGGTCTCCGACAGCCAGGAACGCGGGATCCGGCCGATGACCGCGCTCATCTGCCCCCAGGTCACGATCACGCCCTTGGGCATGCCGGTGGATCCCGAGGTGTAGATCACGCATGACGGGTCCGCGGGCGCCGGTAACCGCGCCGCCGCGTCTGTCGGCGAGGAGGACGCGTCGGCGTCGGCAGGGTAGGGCTCGGCAAGATCGGCAAGATCGGCGAGGTCGCCCGGGGGCAGACCGGCCGGGCTGACGACCAGGGTCGCCAGCTCGACCCCGGCGAGGGCGGGCAGGTGGGCGGTCGCCGGCCGGGCGACGCAGAGCACCGCGCCGGCGTCGGTCAGCACATGCCGGAGGAACTCGCCGCGCAGCTCGGGGTTGACCGGCACCTCGTAGGCACCGAGGCAGCTCGCCGCCAGCCACACCAGATGAGCGTCCACGCAGGACGGGAGGAGGGAGACGACCCGGTCGCCGCGCCGGACCCCCCGGGCCGCCAGCTCCGCGCACCACCGGCGGACGCCGTCCAGCGTCTCGCCGTACGTTGCCGTCCGGCCGGTGACCTCGACGAGGAAGGGGCGGTCCGGTTCCCGGCGCGCCCACCAGGCGATCCTGCGTGGCAGCACGCGGGTGGGATCGAGTCCGATCACGCCCGGGTCGTCGTCCTCCGCGGGCACGGTCCCGTCCGCCGTCGGCCCGTACATGCTCGGCGCGGTCTCAGTATCCTGTTTCCCGACAGTTGCGCTGTCTCCCACGGCGGTTCTCCTGTCGCGCGCGGACCTCCGTCGAGTCAGACCGACATTAGAGCACTGAGTTAACTACGACAACAGATCGCCGACGAGCTCCACCACGAGGCGCGCGGTGTCGAGGATCGTCATCTCGTGCGGGTTGCCGATGTTCACCGGCCCCGGCAGGCCGCTGCGCAGCATCCGCAGAATGCCCTCGACGAGGTCGTCGACGTAGCAGACCGAACGCGTCTGCAGCCCGTCGCCGGCGACCGGCTCACCGCGCAGCGCCTGCCTCACCCTCCAGTTGCCGACCTCGGCCAGGGTGGCCGGGTCGAGGGCACGGTGGCCGGCCGCGCGGGCGGCGGTCGCGGCGTGGTGGGCGTCGAGCAGGGTGGTGGCCAGTGCGTCGGCCCAGACCTGCCCGGGTGGGTCGGAGTCGTGGATCTGGCGAAGATCTCTGAGGAGGTGGGCGCCGCACCAGGCGTGCAGCGCGCCGGTCAGATGCGCGTAGCCGCCGTAGCCGTCGCGTACCAGCACACCGGTGAACGCGGGCCAGACCCCGCCGGCGTCGATCGTGGCAGCTGTGCTTTCCCCGACGTGCAGGTAGCGCAGGGCGCCGTCGGCGCGGGCGGTGCTCTCGTCCGCGTGCGCGACCGGCGCGGCGGCGACGAGTGCCCGCACCCGGGGCAGAAACGTGACTTCCAGCAGCCGGGCGGGCCCGGCCGCGCACGGTGGCGACCCAGCCCGTCGAGACCGTCGCACCGACCGGGACAGCGAGCACCCGCCGCAGGAACGCCCGGGACGCGCGGGACGCGCGGGCAACCTCGACGATCTCCGGGAACATCTCGAAAACCCGGTCGCCGGCCTGCTGGTCAACCGGATAGTTGTCCTTGCCACCAAGCCAGTAGCTCCACACCCGGGCCGAGTGCGGAACGGTGATGTCGATACCTTCCGGAACCGAATCCGCAGGCAGGGCCGCATCCTCGGCCGCCGATCGGACGTCCCAGCCACCTGTCGTGCGGTCCTGCTCCATCGCCGCCACACTCCCTGTAGGCCTCATCTGATCGTTTTGATCGCTTCGTGCCAGGCCGCCCACGTTCCGTATACTTCACGCACACTGCCGCCGGCCTCGCGGACGTCGCGTCGGTATTGGCGGAACACCGCTCCCCGCGAGTTGAACAGACGCGAATCGGCTCAGGTGATCGCTTCGAGCTGGACGGGCAGGCCGTCGCGCGGGACCGGGAGCGGGAACCGGTCGAGTGAGAGCCGGTAGCCCGCGGGCAGGCTCCATCGGTAGCGCAGCAGCATCTGGTGCAGGATCGCCTTGACCTGCTGGCCCGCGAAGTGCAGCCCGATGCAGGTGTGCGCACCGCCGCCGAAAGGCTGCCACGCGTGGGGGTGCGCCTTGTCCTCGCGGCGGTGCTCCGCGAAGCGCTCCGGGTCGAAGCGCCCCGGATCCGGCCAGTACTCGCGCATCTGATGAGAGAAGCTCAGCACGACGGCGACGAGGGTGTCGTCCGGTATCGGCACGCCGAGCACGTCGATGGCCCGGACCGTCCGGCGCACGAGAAGCGGCACCGGGGTGATCAGACGCAACGACTCCCTCATCACCATGTCCAGCGCCGGCAGCTGGGCCAGGTCGGCGTGGCCCACCTCGCCCGTACCGAGCGAGCGCGACTCGTCGCGGCAGCGTTCCTGCCACTCGGGGTGCCGGGCGAGGAAGTAGATCATGCTGGTCATCGTGCCCGTCGACGTGTCGTGCGCCGCCGCCATCATGAGGATCATGTGACTGACGACGTCGTCGTCACTCAGCGTGTTGCCATCCTCGTCCCGGGCGTGGCACAGGCGGCTGAGCATGTCCGGGCCGCCGGCTTCCCGCGCCGCCGACACCCGCGGCCTCAGGAACTCCTCCAGCCGCCGGCGCGCGGCCAGGCCACGGGACCAGCGCAGCCCCGGCACGGGTACCCGGACCACCGACGCCGCCGCCCGCAGACAGTCGAACAGGTCCGCGTTGAACCGGTCGGCCTCCGGGCCTAGCCGCTCTCCCATGAAGATCTCGGTCGCGAGCTCCAGGGTCAGCTGTTTCATCGCCGGATAGACCCGGAACTTCTCCGCCGGCCGCCAGCCGGCCAGGCCGCGGGTGATGGCCGGGCTCATGCCCACCAGGTAGTCGCGCAACCGGTCAGGGGCGAAGGCCGCGGCGATGATCCGGCGATGGTGACGGTGCTCGTCGAAGTCGAGCATCGTCAGACCGCGCCGGAAGAACGGCCCGGCGAGCAGCTCCTGGCCAGGGCCGTTGGCGAACGCCCGTTCCTGGTTGCGCAGGGCCAGGCCCGCCGCGTCCGGACCGAGCAGGGTCACCACCCGCAGCCCGAACGTCCGCTCCCACGACACCGGCCCGTACCGGTCATAGCGCATCCGCCAGTGCGGCGCCGGATCCCGCAGATACCGCAGCGTGTAGCCGACCAGCGGCGGACCGCCGTCCCCGGGCAGCGTCGACTCGCCACCCCGCCGCCGGCCAGAGAGATCAGTGGACAAGAACCCACCCACCAATCGGGCACGCTCCGCCCACGCCGAGTCTTTCAGGCAACGCCCATTGGGCAGCTGTCCCCCGCACGCGCCCGACGGTACGTCAATCAGCCGCGGGGGCCGCCGCACATGCCGCCATCGAGCTTCTCTCGGAGGCCCGAATGCTCGGAGGCCCGCTGCCCGGTCCGCATGGCCGAGTTGCGGATCTGGCCCAAGGCCGAGGTCGACGAGTGGATCGCCACCTACAACCCGAAGAGAGCCGAAGTACCGGATCCACGTTGAGGCGGCGCCGGCCATGAAGGCGATCAACCATGCGGCGAACGCGGGCAGCCGCCGGCAGTATCCCTCGGGTTGCGCGGCCCGGAGAGGTCCTGTCACACCGCCTGGTCACGCCGAAGATGTACCTTCGCGCAGCCTCGGCTGGCCCACCTCGGCGCCACGAACGCCTTTCGCGCTGCTGACGACGGGGACGGCTCCGGTCAGGTTCTGGTCCAGGCTCCGATGACGCTGGTGAGGATCTGCATGCCGTGGATGCTGACGATCTCGTCTCGCAGGCGTTCTTCGAGGGTGTCGAGGTCGAGGTCCTCGGGCTGGACTCCACGGACCTGTTCGAGGTGCGGGAGGAGGCTGCGCACGCTGGCGGTGAGGTAGGCGTAGCCGGGCCAGCTGGGCCCACCGCCCGCGGGTGTGTGCAGGCATAGCTGGGGCGCGGGCAGGCCGGCGTCGACGAAGGTTCGGAAGAGCTTGAGGCCCATCGCACCGTCGGGGCCGGACTCGTCGGAGCCGGACTCGTCGGAGCCGGACTCGTCGGTGCGGGACTCGTCGACGTGCATCAGGTGGGCGAGCCGGTCATGCAGCGGCGTCGAGGGGTACGTGCGGACCGGGGTTGTGAGGTCGCTTTCCTGGATGGCGACGATCCCACCAGGACGTAGGAGGGCGCTGACGCGCCCGAGCAGGTTGGCTGGGTCGGGGACGTACATGATTACCCATCGGCCGACGATGGCGTCGAAGTCGAAGTCGAGGTCGAGGTCCCTGGCGAAATCCACGTGCGCCAGGTTCGCTTGGTGGAAGGTGACGGTGCTCCAACCGGCGGCTTCACTGCGGGAAGTGGCAAAACTAAGGATGTCGGGATTCATGTCGACGCCCACGACGCGGCCTTGGGGTCCGACGATATCGGCCAGCAGGAGAGCGACATCGCCGGCGCCGCTGCCGAGGTCGAGGACCTTCATCCCGGACGTGATGCCGGCGGCGCGGAGGAACTGGCGGGTGAGAGGACCATAGATCTGGTGCTGGAGGATCAGCCGTCGGGTCTCGGCATCAGTGCGGCCGAGGGGGTAGAGATCAGGGCGGGCGGCAGTCTTGACGTGGGTCATGTCAGTGATAGCTCCACGAAAATAGTGAACGCGTGAAGGGAAGTTCCCACTGTTTCGAATCCGTCGAAGAGCCTGGCGGCGGCGAAAGTAGCGAAGCCGAACGACCAGCAGGACGCCTGGGCGGCGGTCATGGACTATCCGGTTCTATCTGCGCGGCGGATAGCCGCTCGGTGCGGGCTTCCTGTGATGGCGGACGGATGCCGATCTCGGCATGTGGTCAGGTGCCCCGGCGGGAACGGGGGACCACATAGCCATGACGCCTACCGCCGCACCGGCTGCGACAGCAGGCCAGGTCGGCCGCGGATCTCCGCGTGCCACGTCAGGCTGCAACGGTGCGCAGCACCGCCGCGACGACGGCCAGGGCGGCGACGCCGGTCGGCGGTATGAGCGCGGATCCGAGGAAACGCACGCGCAGGTGCAACGCGACGGCGCCGGCCATCAGCAGCGCGACACCGACAGCAGCCGCGATGCCAAGGGCCACCCACCAGAGCCCGGCGACGAGACCGACGGCGGCGAGCGCTTCTACGACACCCACCGCGGCCCACAGTCTCGGCGCGACCCGCAGCCGGTCGCGCAGCAGCAACGAGTCCTTGCCGGGGTTAGCCTTCCGAACTGCGGACTGCGCCATGACGGCGGCGAGCAACGTAGACACGGCGGCGGCGAGAACGAACATGATCCAGACCCTTTCGCTAAAGCGACGGTGAAGTGAGGTTAGTATGACTGTAGCGAAAGAGGGGCGTTCCTACCATGCCCCGCGACGCGCGGAGCAAGCCGCGGCCACTCGTGACGCGATCATCACGGCCGCGTCGAAGCTCTTCGCCGAGCGCGGCTACGCCGCGACCACCATGGCAGCGATTGCGACGGAAGCCCGGGTCACGCCGAAGTCGGTCTATACACTGGCCGAGAAGCCGCAGCTCCTGCTGCTCGCCGTAGACCGAGCCATCGTCGGCGACGACAAACCCGTCGCACTGGCCGACCGCGCCGAGATGCGGGCCCTCCTTACCGCGCGCGACCCACGGACGCAGGCCCGGCTTGCCGCCCGACTAGGCGCGCCCGGGCTCCTGCGGCTCTACCCGATCTACCGCGCCTTCGAGCAGGCCGCAGCGACCGACCCGGAGCTGCGAGACACCTGGCGCGAGTACCAGCGCCGCCGGCGCACCGACATCCGACAGATCGTCCGCGCCGTGGCCGATATCGGTGGTCTGCGGCCCGGACTGTCCGTCGAGCGCGCCACCGACACGATCTGGGCGCTGATCAACTGGCACGCGATCGCGCTGCTGATGGAGGAGCGAGGCTGGAGCCAGGCCCAACTCACCCGCTGGCTCGAAGACATCTTCGTCGCGCTGCTCGGCCCGGCGCGCAACGACGACGACAACGACAACAACGACCGCTGAGCATGGCCGGATACCTGCCTGCCGTGCCGACGGGGTGGTACGCAGGATGCACGCGGGCAGCCCGCACGACCCGACCGGACGCTCCACCAAGGCGCCGTGCACGGCCATTAGGCGCCACCGCCGACCACAGCCGTAGCCTCTAAAGGATCGTCACGCCGGATCTGTCGGAGCCCGGGGTAAGATCCCCGAGCTCCCCGCCACTCACGGTCGGCGGAGTCACGGTCGGCGGAGCGAGATCAGCGCCGGCGCCGCGACCTCGAACCGCGCGCCGAAACCGCAGCTGATCCTGTCCAGGGTGCCGCGCAGCCAGGTGGTGTCACCCGGTGAGGCCCGCGTCAGGCGCATCCGCCGAGCCTGCAGCGTCACGATCCGCAGGTCGAGGAGTGCCCCGCTGCCCGGGTCCGCGGAGACGAGGTACGCCAGCCGTAGGTCGTCGCGGAAGCTCTCATATCCGGTAATGCCCTCATAGTCATCGATGAAGTCACCGCAGCCGTACAGAATCAGCCTGTCCCGGTACACCTCGACCGGCCGCGGATGGTGCGAGGAGTGCCCGTGCACGACGTCGACGCCCCCGTCGACCAGCCAGTGCGCGAAGCGGATCTGGTCGTCACCGATGTCGTAGCCCCAGTTGGATCCCCAGTGGACGGACACGATCGCGACGTCACCGGGCTGCTTCACCTTCCGCACCCGGTCGACGATCTCGGCGGCCCACGTCCGCGACCACTCCGGCACGACCTGGACGCCGGCCTGATCTCCAGCAGCCCACGTCGGCGGGATGCCACTGGAGGGCATGCCGAACGCGAACACCACCACCCGCCCGCCCCGGACGCCCGAAACGATCGCGGGGCGGCGCGCCTCGTCCGCGTCGCGGCCGGCTCCCGCCGCCGCGAGCCCGGCACCGGCGAGCACGTCGAGGGTCTCGACCAGCCCCTGGCGACCGAAATCCAGCACATGGTTATTGGCCAGCACGCACACGTCCGGCCGCGCGGCGGCCAGGCAGGCGACGTTGTCCGGACACATCCGGTAGTGAACGGCCTTCCCCACCGCACGTTCGGCAGATCGGGTGATGCTGGTTTCCAGATTCACCACCCTGGCGTCGGGTTCGACCTCGTCAAGCACGGCCAGTGCATCGCCCCAGGGCCAGGTGACGTCGACCGGGCGCGGAATCGGTCCGTTCACCGCCTCCGCCAGCGTGACGTATTCGCGGGCATCCCGGACACACGGCTCGGCAAGGGACGAATCGCCCGGATACGGCAGGATCTGGTCGACGCCGCGACCCAACATCACGTCGCCGCAGAGGAAGAGCACCACCGCGCCACCGCGCACCTTCCCACATTACGGCTGCCCCGCGGGGGCCTGTCTCTCAGGCGGCGGCCAGGCGATTCAGGGCCGGGGCGTTTTCCCGTCCGGCCTCGGCGCGCGGGTCAGGAGGCGTCAAAGACGTGGCGGTGTCGGCTGGCCCAGGTCTGGAAGCTGGTGGGGGGACGGCCAAGGACGGCAGCCACGTCGTCCGTCAGGATCGCGTTGTGGCCGGCACGGGCCCAGGCGATGCCCACGATGATCATATCGACGGCGGACCTGTCCATCCCGGCCGCCAGCAGTTGACCAGCCGTCTGGTCGAGGCTCAGGTCGACGGTGTCGACCCGGCGTCCCAGCACACGCGTCAGGCAGCTGGCCTGGTCGGCCACGGTCAACAGTTCTGGTCCCGTCAGCGCGTAGGTCTTCTCGGCGTGAGCTGGCGACAGGAGTGCCTCGACCGCGACGGCGGCAACGTCATAGGGATCGATGATTCCGTGCCTCCCAGCGCCCGTCGCGTTCGGTACGGGCTGGCCGCCCCCGATCGCGTCGACCCATTGCAGAACATTCGACGCAAAGCTGGAAGGTCGCAGCAGGGTCCACGCCATGCCACTTTCTCGCACCGCATCGTCGGCCTCCAGGTGCCATTCTCCGACGACGTCGGGGCCGAACTTCTCACCGGTGCCGATGGCGGAAAGCCGCACCACCCGGCGTACTCCGGCTGACCGTGCCGCGGCGAGCATGGCCAGGTCGTGGCGCGGGGTAGGTGAGGCGGGCGTGGTGAGCAGGAACACCGTCTGGATTCCGGACACCGCCTGCCGGAGCGACGCGGGTTCGTCGAAATCCGCCCGGACGGCCTCTACACCGGGATGTGCGGGTACTTTACTCGGCTGGCGGGTCATGGCTCGGACCTGCTGGCCACGAGCCGTCAGGATCTCGAGCACCGCGCCGCCCACGGTGCCCGTGGCACCGGTTACGAGGATCATGTCCTGACGATGTCCGGGCCGACGCGGCACCGTCTAGGAAGTTTCGGCAGACCTACGCCGACCACGTGCCGCATATCGTAAGTTCGTGCACGTTGTCGAACGTTCGATCCCGGTCTCAGCCGCCCTGCGGCCATGGATCTCCGGAATTAGCATCGCGACAATTCCCGCCGGCCACGGCGAGCGGACCGTCGTCGAGCCACCGGACCATTCGACGACCTTGGCCCTGCGCGTCTTCCCGGATGAGCACACGGACCTGGTGGTCATGGGTCCGCGCCCGCGGGCGGTCTACCACGTCGGCGAGCCGGGCCCGTTCTGTGTCAGTGCCAGGATCCAGCCCGGTAGGGCGTCCTCGCTCCT
>Ga0163163_10006046_pt1 | contig 10528 bp, 8 predicted proteins | sample S65metaG_FD_119766 | JGI IMG/M metagenome (GOLD analysis project Ga0163163, IMG submission 119766) | Switchgrass rhizosphere microbial communities from Kellogg Biological Station, Michigan, USA - S6-5 metaG | ecosystem: Host-associated > Plants > Roots > Rhizosphere > Soil | place: USA: Michigan... | reverse complement strand
GGATCTTTTCGCACACGCAAGTCCCTCCATTACGAGCTGTAGGAAGGGATCCGTCTCGATGGACCGCTCCGCATCTCGGTCCACCATGCCGAGCTGCCGCACGATGGGCTCAGGGGACTCCACCAGGATAAGCGCAACAATCTGGTGGCTCAGATGTTCTTGACCCACGGCTGAGGCAGATAATGACAGTACATCGCATATAAGCACGTGAGCCGTGTCTGGACATCGCGGTCGGCCAGTCCTGACGCGACGAGAGGTGTGTGGGTGGTGGCGATTATTTGCAATCCGGGCAGATGGCTCGCCAATCGCTGCCTCTAGTCAGCATGTGTAGTGACCAATGACGACAGTTCACCGCGGATGCCTCTTCGTAGCAGCATCCAGTTTCCGCCTAGTATTCTGACGTCGCCTAGTGTGCCCTCGCTAGCTCCCCCGCTCATCGCACGCTTGCCGACAGGGCGCGCCAGAAATATTCGGAGAAACTGCGATGAATGGCGATCTCAAAAACCGGTGTGCCGTCGTCGCAGTCGCTCAAGCGCCAAAGGATGTTAGCCATGTGAGCCACCGTGGTACATGCGACCCTGCCTACATCGAAAACGCGTGCGTGAAGATCCAGCGAAACGAGCTTGCACAATGTGTCTCGGACCCCGAGTCCGGAAAGACGCAATACGGCCAAACCGTCGCTTTGGTCCGCTATCGAGGCCATATCACTGACGGCCGGCTTGAGCACGTCAACAAGGACTCTGCAGCCTCGCTCGTGTGTGACGAGCCATGCCCCCGGACCGAGACCCGCAAAGGCGATCTCGCCTGCTGTCGCCCGGAATGGCCCCAGCGGCAACTCGACTTGAAAATGCTCACGCACGCGCGACGCTAAAGTCGTGTTCTGGGCTTTCCTTGCGGCGAGTGTCACGAGCCCCAAATCATGACGACCAGACAGGACGAGTTCGCCATGGCGAATGCCCTTCAGCGGCAAATCTGAAAAGGGCACCTCGGCAAGCAGCGGACCGTGTATAGCGGACATCGCGGAATTGTCCTCAACTGCGAACACGCACACCTTCGGGGTCAAAGAAGACGGGCGACACCACCTCGACCTCAAGGTCGCTGCTCCGCAGCGGATCGTAGGCGCGGATGATCTCACCCCAGCGCTGCCGGCCGCGCGTCAACAGCCCCAGTCCGATCAAGGATCCCAACGTTGGAGAAAACGCGACCGACGTCAGATAGCCTGCGTCATTTTCCAGCGATGCCGGCGCGTTGCACGGTAAAAAATGCGCACCGGCATGCAGACGCGCTCTGGGATCGAGAGGCATCACTCCAACCAGCACCGGTCTCTCCGGATCAGTCAGCCCCTCTCTTGTCGCCAGGACGCGCCCGATATAGTCCTTCTGATCCGACATCATTCGGCCGAAACCCAGATCGGCAGCCGTCGTGGTGCCATTGAGCTCGTTACCGGCAACGTGACCTTTCTCGATGCGCATGACACCCAGCGCTTCGGTGCCATAGGGTGTCACATTCCATTCCTCACCCGCGGCCATAATGGCTCGAAAGGCGGCGCCCCCATAACGCGCCGGTATGGCAAGCTCGTAGCCGAGCTCTCCTGAAAATGAGACGCGGAAGAGCCTTGCCGAAACGCCACGCCAGGAAAACTCGGCGCACGCGAGATAGGGAAATGCTGAATGCGAAAGATCAATCGCATTACCCAAAAGACGTTGCAACAGGCGGCGCGAATTGGGCCCTGCAATGGCATACTGCGCCCAATGGTCCGTGACGGACACAATCTGCACGTCTAGCTGCGGCCACAGCACCTGACGCGCGTATTCCAGGTGCTGCATGACTTTGGGAGCGTTTACCGTAGTTGTCGACATGAGGTAACGGTTCGGGTCCAGCCGCGCACTGGTGCCGTCATCCAAAACGAAGCCGTCCTGGCGAAGCATGAGTCCGTACCGCACCTTGCCTACCGGTAGAGTAGAGAAGGTGTTGAGATAGACTCGATCAAGAAACGCCCCGGCATCAGAGCCCTGAATATCGATCTTTCCAAGAGTCGAGACGTCGCAAACACCCACACTCGAGCGAACAGCGGACACCTCCCGCGAAACGGTCTCCCTCCAATCCTCCTCGCCCGCGGCGGTGAACCACTGAGCGCGCATCCACTGACCCACTTCGACGAAAGAGGCCCCGTGCTTCTGTGCCCAACGGTGACTTGGCGTCAATCGGGTAGGCCTGAATTCCTTGCCGCGATGGTGTCCCACAAGGGCCCCCAGTGCCACTGGAGTGTAGGGAGCGCGGAATACCGTCGAGCCCACCTCCGGAATCGAGCGTCCGGTCAACGCCGCCATGATCGCGTGGCCATTGACGTTGGAGGTCTTTCCCTGGTCAGTTGCCATCCCCAACGTGGTATACCGTTTCAAAAGCTCAACCGAGCGGAAACCTTCCTGCGATGCAATCGCGATATCTTCACGCGTGACATCGTGCTGGAAATCGACGAATGCTTTGCCGTTGAGCTCACTGACGCACCAAAAGGCCTTCTGGCCAGTACCCTCATCGTCCGCGTTGGCATGCAGCCCAGCGTGCACTCGAGAGCCTCTCGCTTCCGCGGCTTCGGCGCCGGCTGTGGCCCCTTCGCGCAATGCGTCCGCCAAACTGAAGGATCCGCGCGCGGCGCCGACCACAGTCATTCCGGGCAAACCATCGCCGGGAATGAACGCCGAAGCTTTCTCGCACCATCGTGGCCGCGCCCCCAGATGAGTCGATAGAGCAATGTTCGGGCTCCAGCCGCCCGACATGGCCAGCGCATCAGCAGTGAGCCTTTGCAACTGCCCGGTATTGTCCCGAATCGTCAGATGCCGTAGCGCACGGGTTCCACGCACCTCGACCACTTGCGAGCCCAATAGCACTCGCGATCCAACACGGGATGCCGCGCCGAGCAAAGTGGGCACGACCTCGACACGCGTATCGACGATAGCTTCCACAGAAACACCGGAGCCTATGAGATCAACAGCAGTCTTCCAGCCATCGTCGGTTGTTGTGAACACAACGACGCGCTTTCCAGGGGTTACACCGAAGCGATTCAGATATGTGCGTACGGCTGACGCCAACATAACGCCCGGCCGGTCGTTGTTACCGAAAACAATCGGCCGCTCTGTGGCTCCCGCGGCGAGCACAGTCCGCTTGGCGACGATCCGCCACAGACGCTGGCGAGGCTGGTGGGGCGCTGGCACCGGAACGTGATCCGCAACGCGCTCGACAGCGCCAAACGTGCCGCCGTCATAGCGGCCGAAGACGGTTGTCCGACGCAGGATCCGCACATCGGGCAAGGAGGTTAGCTCGGACTCGACTTGGCCTGCCCACTCCGGCCCGCTCAGACCATCGATCTCACGCTGGTCTGCGTTAAGACGACCCCCGAGTAAAAAGTCCTCGTCACAAAGGATCACTCGAACTCCGGCGCGTGCGGCCGTCAAAGCGGCAGATAAGCCGGAGGGCCCGCCGCCGACAACGAGCAAATCGCAAAAGGCGGTGGCCTTCTCGTAATGATCGGGATCCAGCTCAAGACTTGCACGCCCAAGACCGGCCGCACGCCGGATCGCCGGCTCGTAGAGCCGCTCCCACAGCGCCGCGGGCCACATAAAGGTCTTGTAGTAGAAGCCGGCTACAAAGAGCGGGGACAGAAGTGAATTAACCGTGCCGAGATCGAAAGCCAGCGACGGCCAACGGTTCTGGCTGCGTGCCTCGAGCCCTGCGAACAGCTCGATTACAGTGGCTCGTGTATTGGGTTCCCGTCGAGAGCCCGTTCGCAACTCGACCAATGCGTTGGGCTCCTCCGATCCGGCCGTGAGAACGCCACGCGGTCGGTGGTACTTGAACGACCGGCCGAAGGTTTTGACGTCCGCTGCAAGTAGGGCGGAAGCAAGGGTGTCACCGACGTAACCCGTAAAGCGCTTCCCATCGAAGCGGAAACTCAAGCATTGGCGTCGGTCAATCAGGCCTCCCTTGGGAAGCCGATTGCACTGGTCCGATCCCGGTTGATCGGTGCCGCTCATGACGCCGCATCCTTCGCGAAACGGACGGCTGTCACTTCGTGAGTGCGGGTATCGCGAGTCACCTGCAGCCAGCTGCGGCAGCCAAACACGTGATACCAAAGCTCTTCATGGGGACCGGCCGGATTGTCCCTCAGATAAACCGCCTCGAACTCCTGTTCAGGTGTCTGGGTTCCATCCAGATCCGGACGCCAGCCGTTTGCAGCACCGGCGTAAGTGAACTCGCTGGAACTCCGCTCGCCACAGAAGGGGCATCGAATACGCATGCGACTAATTCAAACTCCCGGCAGGCTTAGTGCAGATTGGGCTGTGCACCCATCCCTTTCTCGTCAATGACGTGGCCTCTTGCAAAACGGTCCAGGCGATAGGCACGTGCAACCTGATGCGGCTCGTCGCGCGCGATCAGATGGGCGAAACACCACCCCGAAGCCGGGGTCGCCTTGAAACCTCCGTAACACCAGCCGCCGTTGAGATAGAGATTTTCGATAGGGGTGTGATCGATGATCGGTGAGCCGTCCATCGACATGTCCATGATGCCTCCCCAGGAGCGCAGCATGCGCAGCCGGGACAGAATGGGCATGAGCGCGAGGCCTTCTTCACAGACATCCTCGACGGCCGGAAGATTTCCGCGCTGCGCATACGAGTTATAGCCATCCAAATCGCCACCGAAGACGAGACTACCTTTGTCGGACTGACTGATGTAGAAGTGGCCGGCCCCAAAGGTCACGACGCCCGGGAGTAGTGGTTTGATGGCCTCCGAGACGAACGCCTGCAGGACATGACTTTCGATAGGCAAACGCAGACCGATCATATTGGCCAGCCTCGATGTATTACCTGCAACCGCCAATCCAACCTTTTCCGCGTGAATCCGGCCGCGTGTCGTCTCGACGCCTGTAACGCGCCCGCTCTGCTGGAGGAAGCCTGTCACCTCGCAGTTCTGAATGATGTCGACTCCGAGGCTGCTCGCCGCCCGCGCATAGCCCCAGACCACCGCGTCATGGCGCGCGGTGCCCCCACGTCTTTGCAAGAGACCTCCCTTGATAGGGAATCTGGCGGTATCGAAGTCCAGGAAGGGCGCCATGCGCCGAACGTCACCGACGTCGAGGAGCTCCGCATCGACACCGTGAATCCGCATAGCGTTCCCGCGACGGGCGAAGGCATCACGCTGTGCGTCGGAATGAAACAGGTTCAATACACCGCGCTGGCTGACCATCGCGTTGTAATTGAGATCCTGCTCCAGTCCCTCCCATAGCCTCATCGAAAACTCATAGAAGGGCAGGTTACCGGGCAGAAGATAATTGGACCGGATGATTGTCGTATTACGCCCGGCGTTGCCCGAGCCGATATAACCCTTTTCAATCACAGCGACGCGCGAAATACCGTGCACTTTGGCCAGATAGCAGGCAGTCGCAAGCCCGTGGCCGCCACCGCCTATGATGATGACGTCGTAACGGGGTTTAGGGAGCGCATCACGCCATGCAGGCGTCCAATCGCGGTGGCCCCGTAATGCTTGACGCAAGAGACTGAAGATTGAATAGCGCATTCGGCGCGGGGTATCGGTTCAAAATCACCAGGGGGCTGACCGTGCACGCGAATATTCAAGCTACCTTGGCCGGTGCGTTTGCGCATTTACGACGGAAACTATACATTTCACGTCACTCGGCTTCGTGGGACTTACTATCATGGCGCGGCTGAAAGGGATGGCCGGGACCCCAGCGCCCATCGCATCGGTGGGCTTTCTGCTCATTCCGGGATTTGCTTTGTTGACTTATGCCTCTGCGGTTGAGCCTCTTCGAGCGGCCAATCAGCTCACGGGGAAACCCCTGTATCGTTGGTGGCATGCTGCTCCGGGCGATAAGCCTGCGATTGCATCCACCGGTGTGGCGATATCGCCCGATTTGAAATTCGCGTCGGACGCGCGTCCTCTCGATCTGATGATTGTCTGCGCGGGAGGCAATCCAGCGACGTTCAGCGACAGGCGCACGTTTGCGTGGCTGCGCAGACTCGCAAGCCGCGGCGTGATCATCGGCGGAATTTCCGGTGGCCCTTTCATACTCGCTAAGGCCGGCCTCCTGAATGATCGGCGCTGCACCGTGCACTGGGAGCACCTGCCTGCGTTGCGCGAAGCGTTTCCGCGCGTTCAGCTCACCCAGTCCTTGTTCCAGATCGACGGAGATCGGATCACCTGCTCCGGTGGGGTAGCCGGACTGGACATGATGGTCGCCCTCATAACGCGAGACCACGGTTATGAGCTGGGATCGGCGGTGAGCGAGTGGTTTCTGCACACCCATATCCGTGAAGGGACCAGGCCGCAGCGTATGGATCTGCGGTCCCGCCTTGGCGTCGCCGACGACCGGCTGTTGAAGGCCCTCAAAGTGATGGAGGTTCAAATCGAGACGCCGCTGTCGCGCGCACGACTGGCAGAGCTCGCGGGTCTGTCACTCAGGCAGCTGGAGCGCGCGTTCCAAAGTCAACTTGGCCGTGGCGTCCACCAACACTACCTCAGCCTGCGCCTCACACGCTCCCGGCAGCTATTGCACGAGACATCCATGTCAGTCCTCGAGATCGGGCTCGCGACCGGATTCACTTCCGCCAGTCAGTTCTGCAGAGCGTTCCGACGGCAATTCGGGGCGACACCAAGCCAGATTCGCGCGCGAGCCCGCCGAGCGTAGCTTTGGCCTGGTCCTGCAGTCTTGCTCCCGCTCTCCTGGCCGCACATCCGAATAGGCACAACAGTTAGTTATCCGAAGCGAGCTGGGCGGGCATACGAACTCTGCCCACCCTACAAGCCGTCCACTACAAATCAAAATTACGATTGTCAACGCGTCACCGACAACGCGCTCTAGCAGCGCTGGTGTCTGAAACTTCGTACCAAATAGTAATCGTTGGCGCTTGATTCATATTCGACCTGACACCATACTTCGACGAATAAGAATACCTACCAAAGGACCGCGTCGCGACTAGCGTGGCGATGCGTCAGCGCGGTCGCGCTGCCTTTCATCGGGAATCGGGGGCTCTCCGGACGCTTGCCGCTCCGCAACATGCGTTTGGGAAGCGCAAAGGATTTTCGATCCTATAGCGCATCTGGGAGAACACCTCGGCAGTGAATCAACTCCGGCCGCCTCACCTGCGAAGCGAAATGCGTAGAGCGAGAGGACATTGAAGCAGTGCAGCATTGCGCAACGGTAGACCGTATGAAGAAGTTATGCCCGATTACTGCGGCCATGGGCCTCCTAATCCCTGGCTGGATACTCGCGGGGGAGACTCAGACGCCCGAGACGTTAGATCAATTTCAGCAATTTCTTGAGGAGTCACTGCACAAAGAGCCGGCTGGGCAGGAGGATGTGAAGCTCTTTCACGATCGAGAGAATAGCTTCTGGAACAATCACTTGAAGGATTACCTCGCTGATCCGCTGCGCTACCAGTCGCTTTTGACCATCTACCACAAGGTTCAGGATCTGTATGGCCACGACGGCAGCGTGCTGAATCTCGACCGATACAAGACGGATATCGAGGCCTTCAGGCGTTGGGACTCGAAGAGCACCACTCCAAAGAACGCCATACTGTTCGTCGGCAGTTCCAGCATTGTTCTTTGGCAGACTTCTGACGCCTTTGTCTCCTATCCGATCATCAACCGCGGATTCGGGGGCTCTACATTGCTCGAACTCGATCACTTCTACAACGATGTCATCAGTAAGTACGCGCCTGCAGTGATTGTGATCTACTGTGACAACGACGTTTATATGGGCCAGGGGCCGACGACTGCACTTGAGCGTTTCGAGGCGCTCTCGAGTCGGATCGAACAGGACTTGCCGAAGACCCGGGTCATGTTCCTATCCATCAAGCCCACGCCGACGGACGATCTCTACGGGAAAGATGTCCGCCACAATGCAGTGGTGACCAACAAGTTGATCAAGGACTTCATCGCCACTCAAAAGAACGCGCGCTTTGTGGATGTGGCCACGCCGATGTTCCGCGATGGCAAGCTGCGCTCCGGTCTCTTTCTTCCGGATGGAATGCATCTGAACGCCGAGGGCTACCGGCTCTGGAACTCGGTAGTCGCGAAACCGCTGGCGGACCTTTACGCGCAATACACGACCGACGTTCGCGAGTCAGCACCCGATCTGACGGGGTGCACTGGGAAACGGCCTGCGGGAATTGCGCGTGATATGTCGACCAGATAGCCTTGGCATCCTGAATCCAGAGCCTGGAGCGGTTTCATAGTGCGCGCGCCTCGGGGCAATCCGTCATAACAATCGGACATGATCGCGGCCTCGTAACGGAATTTGAAGCGCATCCGGTTTGAGGCGTGGTGATCCCCAACTTGAACAGCTCCAGGCACCTCGAGTTTGAAGAGTCCCCGCTGCGCGGGTTCCACGTACAGGTCGCTATCGCGGGTAGCGGCGGCCAGTTCAGCGACGGCTTTGTGTTAGGGATCGTCGGATCCACGATCGAGATGATCGCGTCGCGATTGCATCTGACGGCCGTTGGAGTTGGCGCCCTTGCCGCAGCCTCCCTAGCAGGCCTGCTCCTAGGTGCCCTGCTGGCCGGCCCCATAGCCGACCGAATAGGTCGCAGGCCGATATTCGCGTGGGACATGCTGGTCTTCACCGTCCTGTCGGCCTCACAGTGGCTCGCCACTTCCGTGGAGCAGTTGTTGCTTATTCGCCTGTTCCTGGGAGTGACCCTCGGTGCCGATTACGTCGCGAGTAAGGCGCTGGTCACGGAGTATTGCCCGCTGCGCTACCGCGGGCGTCTGTTGAGTATTCTGGCAGTTGCGTGGACCGCTGGTTATGGTGCCGCTTCTTGTGTTGGATTTGCGCTCCGCAACTTCGGGCCGGACGCCTGGAGATGGATGCTGCTCAGCAGTGCGCTTCCCGCGGCTGCCATTTTTCCCTTTCGGCTGTCCATACCTGAGTCACCTCTTTGGCTGGTGAACCGGGGGAATACGCAAGCGGCAGCAGATATCGTCGCCCGTAAATTCGGCAAGTACCTTGCGCTCCCGCACACGAACCGGTCGATACAGCCGACCGCCGTCCTCTGGAAAAGTCTGTTCTCAGTGACCTGGCGAACCAACACGCTCGTCGCATGCCTGTTCTATGTGTGCCAAGTGGCTCCCTTTTTTGCCATTGGGACATTCTTTCCGCGCGTGCTTGCTGTCCTGCGAGTTCAAGACAGCCACTTGGGTAGCCTGGTGTACGCTTTCTTTCTGCTCAGCGGCGCGTTACTGGGCCTGCTCATTGTTGACAGGCTCCCACGACGCGCATTCCTCGTCGCCAGCTTTTATGGTGCAGCCATAACACTCGGCGCTCTTACAGCTTGGCCTAACGCATCTTCCGTGGCGACCCTGAGCCTCTTCGCTCTCTTCTCCGCTGTCCTCTCAGCCGCAACGAATTTGGAGTATGTTTACACGCCGGAGCTTTTCCCCACGGAGCTACGGGCCTCCGGCGTCGGTCTGGCTGTCGCATTCAGCCGTCTGGGGGCGGGAGCGGCAACCTTTCTGCTGCCAGTGATCATGCAGAGCGTTGGCGTCCACGCCGCTTTGGTGGCTTGCATCTCCGTGCTGGTCCTCGGAGGAATGGGGTGCCAGCTCTGGGCGCCTGAGACCAGAAACGCGCGTCTTGCGGACACCGACGGCCGGACGCGCGCTCGGTTGGGCTGAATGATTCGCCATGCTGCCTCGGCCGCTCAAGAGTTCCTCTGAGCCCTCTGTCCTCCCCTGACTAATTCGCGTGATCGAATGCCACCACCGTGGCGTGGGGGTCCTGCATTACGCGCTCAACAAACAGTCGATATTGACGCAAAAAACGCTGCATCGTGCCTCTTTCAAAGAGATCCGTTCGGTAATTCAGCGATCCCTCTATTCCACGGCTCGTGCTCAACATGTGAAGTTGGACTTCCGCCACATATCCATCGGGTATCTCGAACTCGGTACTGGTCGAGACGTCACTGTCGCTGACCGGAAAGTGCTCCACGGTAAAGGGAAGTCGATATTCGTCCCGCGCGAACGGCGCCGGGCGGCCTGCGAGTCCTAGTAGAACTCCCGAAATCAACTGGCACCGGGCCCCGCCCGGCCCGTCGTAAAAACCAGGTAGCGCTCTTGCGACGTTTGCGAATTCGACGTGCTCGTAAGCGGTGAAGAATTCTTGCGAGACGACCCTCAAGAGTTCGATGAACGTCTCCTTACCGCCCAGCTGTATGCGAAGGGGTAGAAATTCGACAAAACGACCTATCACATTGACCAGATCGGACCGGCGCCGACCGTTGACGGTGAACTCGACGATGAAGTCCTTTTGGCGGCACCAATCAGAAGCTGCTCCGACGAAGAGCGACTGCATAACCACCGCTGCCGTCGTTCTCTCCCGTCGCGCTAGAGCGTGCACAGCAAAGCTTAAGGCCTCGGATAACGAGGCCGGGAGCGCGGCAAATCTAAACGGCTGTTTGCTCTGCACTCCGGAATCGATTGGAAAGCGGATGCGCTCCGCCCCCGAGAGTCTCCG
>Ga0163163_10006045_pt1 | contig 10528 bp, 12 predicted proteins | sample S65metaG_FD_119766 | JGI IMG/M metagenome (GOLD analysis project Ga0163163, IMG submission 119766) | Switchgrass rhizosphere microbial communities from Kellogg Biological Station, Michigan, USA - S6-5 metaG | ecosystem: Host-associated > Plants > Roots > Rhizosphere > Soil | place: USA... | reverse complement strand
ATCTCCTCGAAGATGGTGGTCGGCAGGCGTCCATAGATCCGATTGACCATGCCGCGTGCTAGCCCCCGCGGCCGGGGCTGTCATCTCGGTTTCGCGTGCGCTCAGCCGACCGCGCTCAGGTCCTCGGAGCGGCGGCTGAGCGCCGTGGCCAGGGCCGCCAGCAAGGCTTCGCCACGGATCGGCAGGCTCATGTGCAGGTCGGCCCCGGCGTCCATCAGCTTGGCCGCAGCTGCGGCGTCGGCCGCGACCGCCAGGATCGGAACACGCCTCGCCTGGGTCTGGCGTTCGTGCCGGCGGATGGCGCGGACGCCCGCCACGGCCTCGGCGGTGGCGGCGTTGACCAGGATCAGGTCGAAGGTCCGGGCCTCCGCCATCAGGGCGGCTTCGAGGCCGGCGAGGGTCTCGGTCAGCTCCACCTCGGGCTCGGCGGCGTCGAGCAGGGCCCGCAGGGCGAAGCGGGTGCGCGCGTCGTCGTCGGCGGCCAGCACGCGGATGCAGGCGGCAGGCGCCGGCGAGCGCGGGCGAGCGCCTGCCTCCTGGTCTATCAGGTTTTCCAGTGAGCCGGCGGCGGCCTCCACCATGCTGGCGAACGTCTTCAGTTCAGGCGTCTCGCAGAGCTTCGTCAGCACGCCAGCCGCCTCCAGGACGCCGGCCAGCGGCGTGCGCAGTTCGGCCCCCTGGCGGGGCAGGGCGGCGGCGGTGTTCTGGGCCTGGGCCACGGCGTCCTCCAGGCGGGCCAAGGCGCCCTGCAGGCCGCGGCGGGCGGCGCGCGCCTCGTCGTGGGCGCGTTTGCGGCGCACCTGCATCTCGGCCCGGCCATAGGCCGCTTCGATGTCCAGCGGCTTGGGGAGGTGGTCGTTGGCGCCCAGCTCCAGCGCCTCGGCGACGTCGGCGTGCGCGTCGGGGTCCGCCATGACGATGATGGGCAGGGCGGCCGAGGCCCGGCTTTGGCGGGCCAGCCTCAGCACCTCCATCCCGCTTCCGGCCGGACCGTGCAGGTCGGCCAGCACCAGGTCGAAGGGGATCATGCCGATCAGGGAGAGCGCCGCAGCTGCGTCGCCGGCCTCCTGGACCTCGTAGCCGATGCCGGCGAAACGCGCTCGCAGGGCCGCGCGGGCGACGTCGTCCTCGTCGACGAGGAGCAGGCGGATCGGGGCTTCGGACTGATTGGCCATGGCGGGGCTCTGGCGACCGGGTTGCGGGCGCGCAGAGCCTAGGCGCGGCAAGCTTACGAGGCGGTTTTCAGATAGGCTTGCCATAAGGTTGAGGTCGATCCTGCGCGGTCACCTTTCCTCAAGCATTTCCCGGCTCCATGAGGCATGCTTCCGGAACGTATGCCGAACACGCCGATTCGCTCCGTCCGCATCCTGGGGCTCGACCCGGGCCTTCGCCGCACCGGCTGGGGCGTGGTCGCGGTTTCGGGCGCACGCCTGACGCACCTGGCGCATGGAGTGATCGCACCCGACGAACGCCTGGCCTTCGCCGATCGTCTGCTGGTCCTGTTCGAAGGCCTGACCGAAGTCATCGCTCTTCACGCGCCGGACGAGGCGGCGGTGGAGGAGACCTTCGTCAACGCCAACCCGTCCTCCACCCTGAAGCTCGGCCATGCCCGCGCCTGCTGCCTGATCGCGCCTGCGAGAGCCGGCCTGCCGGTGGCGGAATATGCGCCCGCCGTGGTCAAGAAGGCGGTGGTCGGCGCTGGCGCGGCGGACAAGAGCCAGGTGGGCTTCATGGTCCGGCGGCTGCTCCCCGCGGCCGGCGAGACCACCAGCGACGCCGCCGACGCTCTGGCGGTGGCCATCACCCACGCTCACCACCGCACCGCCCGCCGGCTCGGGGACGCGGCATGATCGGTCGGCTTCGCGGGTTGGTGGCCGAGGTGGGCGAGGAGGACGCCCTGATCGACGTGGTCGGCATCGGCTACGTCGTCCGCTGCGGCGCGCGCACCCTCTCGCGGCTGCCGGCGATCGGCGAGGAAACGGTGCTGCACGTCGAGACGCAGTGGGGCGAGCAGACCGGCATGACCCTCTACGGCTTCCTCGGCCGCGACGAGCGCGTGGCCTTCCTGGCGCTGCGCGCGATCCAGGGCGTCGGGCCGAAGGCGGCGCTGGCGGTGCTGGACGTCCTGCCCCCCGCCGAGCTTGCCGCCGCCGCGGCCCGCGAGGACAAGGCCGCCATCGCCCGCGCCCAGGGCGTGGGCCCGAAGCTGGCCCAGCGCATCGTCACCGAGCTGAAGGGCAAGCCCCTCGCCGAACTTTCTGCGGGCGGCTTCCATCCGGCCACGGCCACGGCCTTCGGCGCCGAGCCCCTGCGTCCGTCGGCCTCCGGCGAGGCGGTGGCCGCCCTGATGGGCCTGGGCGTGGCCGAGCCCGCCGCCCGCCGCGTCGTCGAGCAGGCGGTCGCGCGCCTGGGCGAGGCCGCCGAGCCCCCCGCCGTGATCAAGGCGGCGCTGCAGGAGCTCGGGCGCACATGACCCGCGTCGTCTCCGGCGAGGCGCAGCCGTTCGAAGGCGTGGACCGGGCGCTGCGTCCGCAGACGCTGGCTGAGTTCGTCGGCCAGGAGCAGGCCAAGGCCAACCTGCGGGTCTTCATCGAAGCCGCCCGCTCGCGGGGGGAAGCGCTCGACCACGTCCTGCTGTTCGGCCCGCCTGGGCTTGGCAAGACCACGCTCGCCCAGATCGTCGCCCGCGAGCTAGGCGTCAGCTTCCGCACCACCTCCGGGCCGGTGCTGGCCAAGGCCGGCGACCTCGCCGCCATCCTCACCAACCTCGAACCGCGCGACGTCCTGTTCATCGACGAGATCCACCGCCTGCCGCCGAACGTCGAAGAGATCCTCTACCCGGCGATGGAGGACCATGTCCTGGACCTGATGATCGGCGAGGGGCCCTCGGCGCGCTCGATCCGCATCGACCTGGCGCCCTTCACCCTGGTGGCGGCGACCACCCGCGCCGGGCTGCTGGCCACGCCGCTTCGCGACCGCTTCGGCATCCCGCTGCGGCTGGAGTTCTACACCCACGAGGAGCTCGCCCGGGTGGTGGGGGCCGCCGCGGCGCGGATGGGGACCGAGGTCGCCGGCGACGGCGCCTTCGAGATCGCGCGGCGCGCGCGCGGCACGCCCCGGGTGGCGGGGCGCCTGCTGCGCCGGGTGCGGGACTTCGCCGCCGCCGACGGGGCGGAGGTGATCGACCGCAAGGCCGCGGCCTCGGCCCTGGCGCGCCTGGACGTGGACGAGGAGGGCTTGGACGCCCTTGATCGCCGCTACTTGCGCGCCCTGATCGAGAACTACGCCGGCGGGCCCGCCGGGGTGGAGACGCTCGCCTACGCCATCGCCGAGGCGCGGGACGCGGTGGAGGACGTCATCGAACCGTTCCTGCTGCAGCAGGGCTTCATCCAGCGCACGCCGCGCGGCCGCACCGCCGCCGCCAAGGCCTACGCCCACCTCGGCCTCGCCGCCCCGCCCCCAACGGGCCGCGACCTGTTCGACAAATAGGCATCGACGAACCTTCGAGGCGGTGCAGATGAGCCAAGACCCCACGGCCGGCTGGATGGACGGGCTCTGGCACGTCCTGCCCGTGCGCGTCTATTACGAGGACACCGACTTCACCGGCGTCGTCTACCACGGCGGCTATGTGCGGTTCTTCGAGCGCGGACGGACGGACTTCCTGCGGTTGGCGGGGATCGGCCACGCGGAGTTGCAGGCCAGGTCCGACCCGGCGGCGTTCGCGGTCACGCGCCTCACTGTCGAGTTCCGTCGCGCGGCGCGCATCGACGACGCGCTTCTCGTGCGCACCCGTTTCTGGAGCGCCCGCGGTCCCCGTCTGCTGATCCGCCAGGAGATCCTCCGCGCCGACCAGGAGATCGCCGCCGCCGAGGTCGAGGCCGTCTGCATCGATGGCCAGGGCCGCGCGCGCCGCCCGCCGGCGGATCTTCTGGCGGCGCTCGCGCCTTATTTCGACGCGCCGGGGCAAGCCTAGGCGAGGGGTTCTATGTTTCGTTTGCAGGGCGAAGCGTTCTAGTGTCCCGATTCCGAAGTTCGCAAGCGCTCGTGGGGGGTTCGGGCGAACTTCGGAATCGATCAGGACACTCGCAAGTCTTTGTTTTCTAGTGTGCTTTACGGATCTGAAGGTCACTCCTGCGCGCGACCGAGATGCTGGTGAACTACAAATCCAGCACACTAGCCTCGCCATAAGATCGCCATCGCCGCACGCCAACGCAGGCGACAAAGAGCCGGAGCCTTCCGCCGCATGGACGCCGTCACGCCCGACAGCTTCAATTTTCTCACGCTTTTCCTACAGGCCGACTGGGTCGTTAAGCTGGTGATGATCGGACTGGCGATCGCCTCCCTCTGGTCGTGGACCGTGATCCTGGACAAGTCCTTCCGCTTCGGCTCGCTCGGTCGGCAGGCCGATCGTTTCGAGGTCGAGGTCACCTCCGGCAAGAGCCTGGAGGAGGTCGCCGCCGCGGCCGGCGAGCGGCCGCGCCACACCCTGCCCAGGATGCTGCAGGCGGCGCTCCGCGAGTGGCGCGAGGGGCGGCTGAAGCCCCCCAGCGAGGCCCAGGCCGCGTTCCTCGCGCAGCGCATCGACCGGGTGCTCGACACCATGATCGCCCGCGAGAGCGCGCGGGTGGAGCAGGGGCTGGGGGTGCTGGCGATCGTCGCCACCGCCTCGCCCTTCATCGGCCTGTTCGGCACCGTCTGGGGCATCATGCACGCCTTCCAGAACATCGCCCTGCAGAAGAACACCAACCTGGCCGTGGTGGCGCCGGCGATCGCCGAGGCGCTGTTCGCCACAGCCATGGGCCTGATCGCGGCGATCCCCGCCTACATCGCCTACAACGCCTTCTCGACCCAGGCGGGGAAGTACGCCGCAAGGCTGGAGGGCTTCGCCGACGATCTGTCGACCGCCATCCAGCGTCGGCTGGCCGAACGGGTCTGAGGCCATGGCGCTCTCGGCCAACGACGCTTTCAACGCCCCCGGCCGCCGCGGCCGCCGTCGCAATCGCCGAAGCCGCGGCGCGCTGTCGGAGATCAACGTCACCCCGCTGGTCGACGTCATGCTGGTGCTGCTGATCATCTTCATGATCTCGGCGCCGCTGCTCACGGCCGGCGTGCCCGTCGACCTGCCCAAGACCGAGGCCGCCGCCGTCCAGGCCCAGAAGGAGCCGTTGTCGGTGTCCATCCGCGCGGACGGAACGATCTTCGTCGGCGAGCGGCAGACGCCCTTCTCCAGCCTTTCGCCCACCCTGCGCGCTGAGGCGGGCTCGAACTCCGCCAAGCCGGTGTACGTCCGCGCCGACGGCCGGGCGTCCTACGCCATCGTGGCCCAGGTGATGGCCGCGCTCTCCACGTCCGGCTTCACCTCGATCAACCTGATCACCGACACCGGCGGCCCCTCGTCGGACGAGGCGCGGACGCCGTGACGCGGCGGGAGGTCTCGCCGGCCTTCATGGGCTCGATCGCGCTGCACGCCGCGGTGGCGGCGGCGTTCCTGATCAGCTGGCCTTTCGCGCGCGACCTGAAGCTGGGCTCGGCGGTGCCGGTGACTATCGTCTCGAACGCCCCGCCGGCCGAACTGCGGGAGGCCGTGCAGGCGCCCGAGACCCAGACCGCCCAGGCCGAGGAGCCGGTTCCCGACGCTGCCCCCACGCCCCTGCCGCCGGCCCCGCAGCCGCAGCCCCAGGCGCAGCAGAAGCCCGCGCCCACGCCCCAGCCGACGCCGAAACCGCAGCGCAGCCTGGACCTGGACGCCTTGGCCGCCAGCCTTTCGAAGCTCTCGAAGGCGAGCGCCAAGCCGTCGTCGGCGGCCAAGGGGCCGGCGCGCCCCGAGACTGCGCCCGAGGCGCGGCCGGCGCTGGGGACGGCCGCCGCCGCCGCGGCCCTGAACGGTCTGACCGAAGAGCTGCAACGCCGCTGGAACCCCAATTGCGACGTGGCCGAGGCCCGTGTGGTGCTGGTGCAGGTGGTCTTCACCCTCAACAACGGCGGCGGCGTGCAGGGCGACGTGCATTCCCAGATCCGCGGCGCCCAGACGCCGGCCGCCCGCACCGCCGCCGACCGCGCGGTCAGCGCGGTCTACGCCGCCTCGCCCTTCCGCACGCTTCCCCGGGAGTTCTATGGCCAGCCCATCCGGGTGAACTTCGACGCCAGCAAGGCCTGCTCATGAGGATTCCCTTGGTCAGATCGATCGCCGCCTTCCTCGCCGCCCTCGCGCTCGTCTTCGCAGCCGCCCTCGCCCCGCCCGCGCGCGCGGCCATCGAGGTCAACGTCAACCGCGGCGACGTCCAGCCGCTGCCCATCGCCATCCCGGCCTTCGGCGGCGGCCAGGTCGGGGCGGACATCGTCCAGGTGATCGGCGCCAACCTGCAGCGCTCGGGCCTGTTTCGGCCGCTCGATCCGGCGACCTTCGTCGAGACGGGCCTGAATGCGGCGGTGCAGCCCAGCTTCCCCGCCTGGAAGCAAATCAACGCCCAGGCGCTGGTCAACGGGCAGGCCCGGATCGTCGACGGTCGGCTGGTGGTCGATTTCCGGCTGTGGGACGTGTTCTCCGAGCAGCAGCTGCTGGGCTTGCAATTCACCGCCAGCCCGGAGAACTGGCGGCGGGTGGCGCACAAGATCTCCGACCAGGTCTACGAGCGCCTGACCGGCGAGAAGGGCTATTTCGACACCCGCGTGGTGTTCGTCGCCGAGACCGGCGGGCGGGCCCAGCGCACCAAGCGCCTGGCGATCATGGATCAGGACGGCGCCAACCCCAGCTATCTGACCGACGGCTCCACCGCCGTCATGACGCCCAGGTTCTCCTCGAACAGCCAGGAGATCACCTACATGACGCTGAAGGCCGACGGCTCGCAGATCTATCTGTTCAACCTCGAGACCGGCCGCCGGGAAAGCCTGGGGGCGTTCCAGGGGATGGTGTTCGCCCCGCGCTTCTCGCCGGACGGGACGAAGGTCGCCTTTTCGGTGGAGCGGGCCGGCAATAGCGATGTCTATGTCATGGACCTGCGCAGCCGCCGCACTAGCCGCCTGACCGCCGACCCGGCGATCGACACCTCGCCATCCTTCTCGCCCGACGGTTCGCAGGTGGTGTTCAACTCCGACCGCTCCGGCTCGCCGCAGCTCTATGTGATGGGCGCGGACGGCTCGAACCCGCACCGCATCTCCTACGCCCAGGGGCGCTACACCACCCCCGTCTGGAGCCCGACCGGGGAATTTATCGCCTTCACCAAGCAGACCGGCGGGGAGTTCCACATCGGCGTCATGCGCGCCGACGGGTCGGACGAGCGGGTGCTGACCTCCAGCTATATGGACGAGGGCCCGACCTGGGCCCCCAACGGCCGAGTGCTGATGTTCTCCCGCGAGCCGGCGTCGGGCGCCTCCAAACTATGGACCGTCGACGTCACCGGCCGCAGCCTGCAGCCCGTGCCCTATCCAGGCGCGGCGAGCGACCCAGCCTGGTCGCCGTTGCTGCAATGAGTTGCGTCGGAAGCGCATTGAAGCAACTGTCAGGTATTCGCGCGTTCCCGCGCCCCACCCCGGAAGGAGATCCTCGCGTCATGACTGCTCCGTTCAACAGCCGGGCGGCCCTGCGCCTGGCCCTGGCCGCGGCGGCCGCCGCCACCCTCGCCGCCTGCGCATCCAAGCCCAAGCCGGCCCCCGTTGCGCCGCCGCCGCCGCCCCCGCCGCCCGCCGAGACCGCGCCGCCGCCCGCGCCGGTCGGGGAGACGGTGCTGCCGGGCTCGGAGCGCGACTTCGTCGTCAACGTCGGCGACCGGGTCTATTTCGACTTCGACAAGTACGACATCCGCACCGACGCCCAGCCGCTCCTGGAGGTCCAGGCCGCCTGGCTGAAGCGCTATCTGGCGGTGGCCGTCAGGATCGAAGGCAATTGCGACGAGCGCGGGACGCGCGAATACAACCTCGCGCTCGGCGCCCGGCGGGCGAACGCGGTGCGCGACTTCCTGGTCGCCCGCGGCGTCGCCGGCGACCGGATCAGCACCGTCTCCTACGGAAAGGAGAAGCCGATCGATGCGGGCACCGGCGAAGAGGCCGACGCCCACAACCGTAACGCCCACACCGCCATCACCGGCGGCGCGCGTTGATCTGAAAGGCGGGAGCGCCATGGCTTTTTGTAACTGGCGTGCGTCGGCTGCGGCCGTGACGCTCCTCCTTTGCGCCGTCCCCGCGTCGGCGCAGACGCCTCTGCCGGCCACGCCGGCGGAGGACCCCCTGAACGCCCGGGACGCAAAGCGCCTCGACCGCATGGAGAAGGTGCTGCGGGAGCTCCGGGCGATCGTCTTCCAGCTGCGGGACACCGGAAAGCCGGTGGTGGTGCAGCCGGCGGAAACCGACGCGCGGCTGCTGGAGCTGGCCAACCGCATCGGCGACCTTGAGCAGTCGCTCACGCGGATCAACGGCCAGCTGGAGACCGCAGCCTACGGCGTCGACCAGCTGCGCAAAGCCAACGCGGACCTTCAAGGTCAGGTGAAGGCGCTCTCCGACCAGCTCACGGCCATGCAGGCCCAAGCCCAGGCTCAGCCCCAGCCCGCCGCTCCGGCGGCCGCCGCCGCGGCTGAACCGACGCCCGCGCCCGCCAAGGGCGGCGCGGCCGAGGACTTCGCCCGGGCGCGTCAGCTCATGCTATCCGGCGACTACGCCGCGGCCGAGGCGGCGTTCGAGGCGTACGTCGAGGCCTATCCGGATGGCGCGCGCACCCCCGAGGCCCGCTACTGGTGGGGCAAGACGCTCGCCGCGCGGGGCGACCAGGCGCGGGCGGCGTCGGCCTATGTCGCCGCCATCCGCGGCTGGCCGAAGACCAGCTGGGCGCCTGACGCGGTGGTTGAGGTCGCCCGCTCGCTGACCGCTCTGAAGAAGCCGCAGGACGCCTGCGCCATCCTTTCCGAACTGCCCAAGCGCTATCCCAAGGCCTCGGCCGCAGTCACCGCCCGAGCCGAGGCGACGGCGAAACAGGCCAAGTGCGCGGCCTAGCACCGGTACCGGCGGTCCTCGACGTCCTGGACCGCCGCCTTCTCGCCCGCTCCGAGCGTCCCATCGCCGTGGCCATTTCCGGCGGCGGCGATTCCGCCGCCTTGTTGCTCGCCGCCCAGGCGTGGGCGAACTGGCGCGGACGCCGGCTCCTCGCGCTTGCTGTCGACCATCGCCTGCAACCCCAAAGCGGCGCCTGGATCGCGGCCTGCGCCAATCTCGCCCAGCGCGCCGGCGCGGAATTCCAGGCGCTCGCCTGGACCGGCGAAAAGCCCGCGACGGGGCTCCCCGCCGCGGCGCGCCAGGCCCGTCACCGCCTGCTCGCCGAGGCCGCCCGTGCGGCCGGCGCGCGGGTGCTGCTGCTCGGCCATACCGCCGACGACGTGCTGGAGGCGCGCGCCATGCGCCGCGCCGGCTCCACCACGCCCGAGCCGAGGGAATGGGCTCCCTCGCCGGCCTGGCCGCAGGGGCGGGGCCTGTTCCTGCTGCGCCCCTTGCTGGCGTTGCGCCGCGCCGCCCTGCGCGACCGCCTGGTCGAGGCGGGCGTCGATTGGATCGAGGATCCGGCCAACGCCGACCTGCGCTACGCCCGCCCGCGGGCTCGCGCGGCCCTCGCGGACGATGAGACGGCGCCGCCCGCCGAACCCGAGACCCCGCTGACGCTGGCGCGCGACTTGGCGACCCTGCCGGGCGGGGGCTTCCGCATGGCGCGCCCGGCCTTTCGGGCGGCGCCGGAGCTCGAGCGTGAACGCCTGCTGGCGCTGGCTTCGGTCTGCGCGGGCGGCGCGAGCCGCCCGCCGCGCCGGGACGCCGTGGCGAGGCTGGCGCTGTCCGTCTCGGGAAGCGGAAGGCTGGACGCGACCTTGGCGGGCGCGCGCATCGTGGCGGAGGACGACAGCCTGAGCCTCGTCCGCAATCCCGGGGAGGCGGCGCGGGGCGGCCTCGCCCCGCTGCGCCTGAGCGCCCATTCGACAGGGGTCTGGGATGGACGGCTGGAGGTCACGGCCGGGCCGCAGCCGGTGGAGGTGAGGGCCCTGGCGGGCGTCGCGGCCCATCTGCCCCAGGAGCAGAGGCGGGCGCTGGCGCGCATCCCGGCGATCGCCCGCGGCGCGCTGCCTGTCGTCGTCGGGCCGGACGGCGTCTTGAGCTGCCCCTTGCTGGGCGAAGGGCTTGCGCGCGCCGTCCCGCTGACCGCCCAGCGCCTGGAGGCCGCCGCGGGCCTGGTCGAGCGCGAGCCCGGCTAAGCGTCAGGCCCGGCTCAAGACGTGCGCCACGCCTCGGACCACCGGATCGGCGAAGCGCGGGCCGAGCAGGCTAGCGTGCCGGGCGTGCGCCACATGCTCCACATAGCCGTGTCGCGAGGCCATGGCGGGGACTGACTGGATCGCCTTGAGCCAAGGGCGGGTACGCGCCCCGCCGGCGGTGATCACCGCCACCGGCATCTGGGGCGGCAGCTCGGCCTCCGAAGCCTGTTCCGAAGTCGCCGGCCACCCCGCCACCTCTTCCGCCGACCAGCGGGCGTGAGGATGGGAGCTGTGGATGCGCCGTT
>Ga0163163_10006043_pt1 | contig 10530 bp, 9 predicted proteins | sample S65metaG_FD_119766 | JGI IMG/M metagenome (GOLD analysis project Ga0163163, IMG submission 119766) | Switchgrass rhizosphere microbial communities from Kellogg Biological Station, Michigan, USA - S6-5 metaG | ecosystem: Host-associated > Plants > Roots > Rhizosphere > Soil | place: USA: Michigan... | reverse complement strand
TCAAGCAGGCCGGCGCCGACATCAAGGTGCCGCTCTTCTACACCGGCTACGACCAGAACACGCTGAACGACCAGGCCGCACTGACCGGCTTCGAGGGCGCCTACGTGGTCGGCACCTTCCCGTTCTACGACGGGTCGAACCCCGCGGCCACCGCCGAAATCGACAACCTGCACGCAGCCGGTTACAAGGGTGACATCCCGACGTTCGGGTCGAACGGCGGCTACGAGGCGGCCATGGCTCTCGCGTGTGGTCTCCAGGCCGGCGGGGCTAACCCGACGCAGGCGAGCATCATCGCCAACACCCGTAAGGTGACGTCGTTCGACGGGAACGGCACGTTCCTGGAGAAGACCGACTTCAGCGAGCAGGTCGAGGGCAAGGGCAGCTTCGACGGCGGCTCGAAGTGCCAGAACTTCGTGCAGGTGCAGAGCGGCAAGTTCGTGCTCGACACCAAGACGCCGGTGTGCGGCGAGACCATCCCGGGCACCGACACCGCCTGACCGACGACGCAGACACGAGCCGGCTCCCGAGCCGGCGAACGAGGAGGGCGGGGCCGCGACGGCTCCGCCCTCCTCGCGCGATCGGGCTGTGCCAACTCGACCGCGGTGCGGGCACCGCGAAGGCGAGACGCCACGGCCCGCCGTTGCTTCCGACCGTGCGCTGCCCGCGACAGGCGCGACGCGCCGACAGACCCCAGAGCCGGGCGCCTCAGGCCAGGTGCGCGGCCTGCTGGCCGATGTAGTTCTCCGCGGCCTCGGCCGCCGCCTCGCTGGCCGGCCCTTCCCAGCCGACGGTGCCGCGCCGCAGGATGATGCAACGGTCGGCGAAGGCCAGCGCCCGGTGCACGAACTGCTCGATGAGGACGATGGTGACGTCCGCTTGCTTGGCCTTGGCCAGGCTGTCGAACACCATGTCCACGACGAGCGGGGCGAGTCCGAGCGACAGCTCGTCGGCGATGAGCAGGCGAGGCGACACAGACAGGGCCCGGGCGAGTGACAGCATCTGCTGCTCGCCGCCCGACAGGCTCCCGGCGCGCTGCTTCATGCGCTGGCCGAGGACCGGGAATGATTCGATCGCCCGGTCGGTCGCCTCCTGGCGGACCTCCCGTGGCTCGAGCCGCACGGCCATCCGCAGGTTCTCGGCGACGCTCAGACCGGGCAGGATGCCGCGGCCTTCGGGCAGGTAGAGGAGGCCGGCCCGACGGATCTTGTGTGGCGACCAGCCCGTGATGTCACGTCCGTCGAGCAGGATCTTGCCGGCGGTCGGGGGCACGAGCCCCGAACAGGTGCGCGCCAGCGTGCTCTTGCCGGCGCCGTTCGAACCGAGGACCGCGAGCACGGCGCCGTGCGGCACCACGATGTCCACGCCTCGGAGCGCCAGCGAGTTCCCGTACTTGACCTCGAGACCGCTCACGCTCAACATCAGGTCGGTCATCGGGCCTCCCGCGGGCACGGTGTTGGCGTCGACCGCGGTCATTGCCCCACCTCCGGCAGTGGCTCGTCACCCAGATAGGCCGCCTTCACGGCCGGGTCGACCCGGATCTCCTCGGGCGTGCCGGTCGCGATCAGCGAACCGAAGTCGAGGACGAAGACCGACTCGGACAGACCGAGCACCATGGCCACGTCGTGCTCCACGAGCAGGAACGACACGTGGCCGAGGTCCTGCACCCGGAGCAGCGCAGCCGAGAGGCGGTCGGTCTCGACGGCGTCGAGACCCGACGACGGCTCGTCGAGCAACACGACCTTCGGGCCCGTGGCGAGCGCGCGGCCCACCTCCACCAGACGGCTCAGGCCGAGCGGAAGGGAGCTGACGTCCCGCCGGGCCAACCCCGTGATGCCGAGCAAGTCCATCAGCGCGTCGACCCGGGTGTTCTCCTGCTCCCCGGCGCTGCGCCAGGCCCGGCCGTCGACGAGGTCCGTCCAGAGGCGACTGCGTGAGTGGCGGATCCTGTGCCCGAGCACGAGGTGTTCGCGCACGGTGAGACCTGCGAACAGCTCGGGGTGCTGGAACGTGCGGGCCAGGCCGAGCCGGGCCCGCGCCTGCGGGCGGGCCCGCGTGACGTCGTGCCCGCTCAGCGAGACCGATCCGGCGTTCGGACGCAGCAAGCCGGACAGGACGCTGAAGAGGGTGCTCTTGCCGGCGCCGTTCGGCCCGACCAGGCCCACGATCGACGCCGGCGGGACGGTGATCCGCACGTCCGACAGCGCCGTGAGGCCACCGAAGCGGACCGTCACGCCGGTGGCGCTGAGGATCGGCTCCTCCGACGGGGCGCCGACTGGCTCCGTCTCGGTGGCCGGGAGTGCACTGGTCATGAGTCACCTGCCATGGTCGCGGTCGCGGGCTGATCACCGGACGCCGACAACGTCGCGCCCGAGCTCCCGATGGGCGCCACGCGCTCGGACGTGATCTCCGGCAGCACGTGCTTGGACGGTCGCCCGAACAGCACCTGCTTGAGCTGTCGAGCGTGGTTCGTGACCACGCCGTCCGGGTTCAGGACCACGAGCACGGCGCCGACACCGAACAGCACCGTCGGCGTCTGCACCCAGTTGCCGTGCAGGTACGACTGCACGAGAGCGGGGATGAACGCGAACGCCATGCCCGCGATCGCCGCCGCGGTGTTCGACCGGACGCCGTTGGTGACGAGCACGGCGAGCCAGACCAGGCCCGCGATCGTGAGGTACGCATCGGGCGTGGCCGCGCCCGAGTAGCTGGCCAGGAAGCCGCCGGCCACGCCGGCGACGAACGCGCCGAGACCCGAGACCAGGACCTTCATGGCGAGGACACTGATGCCGAGCGTCTGCGACGCCGGCAGGCTCGTGCGGACCGCGCTCAACGCCAGGCCGGCCGTGGACTTGCGCAGGTTGAAGACGAGCAGGCCGAAGATGCAGAAGACGATGATCATCAGGTAGGCGAACGCGTTCGATCCGGTGGCGAAGTCCGGCCGCCCGACCGAGACGCCCTGGCCGAAGTTGTAGTACCTGTCCAGCTTGAAGACGAGCTGCTCCATCAGCAGGCCGAACGTCAGGGTGACCAGGGCGACGTAGAGGTCGCCGAGGCGGATGGTCAGGATGCCGAGCAGGGTGCCCATGGCCGCGGTGATCAAGCCGGCGACGAGGATGGCCGGGATGACGGGCCAACCGTGCTCCGTCACCAGCTGGGCGGTTCCTATGGCGCCGACTCCGGCGAACGTGATCTGACAGAGCCAGATCATGCCGCCCTCACCGGTCACCAGCGTGTACGAGAGGAAGGCGAGCGCGTAGGCCATCGCTATGCCGACCAGGCTGGCCCAGAACGCCGACAGGAAGAGCGGCAGCAGGGCGATGATGCCGATGATCAGGACGGGGCCCCAGTAGCTGGACGCCTGCAACGCCTTGGTCGGTTCCGAGGTGACCCCGATGAGGTCGTCCGCCGTGAGCTGCGGTCGGATCGCCCGGTCGAGCGCACCACCGACGTTCTCCTCCTCGGCCACGCGTCCCGTTCGGAAGATGTTGTAGACGAGGAACACGAGGATGAAGGCGAAGGGGATGCTCGGGATGGCGGCCTTGGTGAAGGAGCTGCTCTGTGGCAGGTAGCGCAACGCCAGTGCGCCGGCGATGCCCATCGCAAGCCCGACGACGATGGCGATCGGGAGGCTGCGCAGCTTCGCCGCGACCACGGCGGCGAAGGCCGCAGCCACGAGGAGCGTGAAGTTGCCCTGGTCGAGCCCGATCACGGGGGCCGCGAGGACGCCGGCCAGACCGGCGAAGAAGCAGCTGACCGCCCACACGCACAACGAGACCGCCGACGGGTTGACACCCGACATCGACGTCATCGCCTCGGAGTCGACGATCGACCGCACCTTCAAGCCGGCGTCGGTGAAGCGCAGCACCAGGAAGCCGATCAGGAGGGTCGCGACGACGCAGATGTAGACGATGATCTGGTCCATCGTCACCGGCACGCCGAGGAAGTCGTAGACCTTGACCGGCCGAGGGGCCAGGCCGGGCGAGCTCAGGATCGTCTCGTTGCCGAAGAAGATCAGCGCGAGGGGAGGCAGCGCGACGGATAGGCCGATCGTGGAGACGATCTTGATCAGCTGCGACGAGAGTCGCATGTGTCGGAACAGGAACGCGTAGAGCACCACGCCCATCGCCGGTCCGGCGATGCCGACCGACACGATGGCGGCGGGCAGGATGGCCCACTTATGTTGCGTGTTCAGGTAGTAGTAGAAGCGCGCGATGAAGTAGGCGATCGAGCCGAACGCGAAGTTCAGGATCCCCGACGAGACGTAGGTGACCACCAGACCTGAGGCGGCCAGGGCGTAGATGCCTCCCAGCACCAGCCCCGCGATTATGTACTGGAGCACGAGCGGTTCTCCTTCCCGGTCCAGTGCTTCCCCCGACGAGGCCCATTCGTACCACAGCGCACAAGGTCGAGGGCAAGATCAGCGCACTGTTCGTCCCATCCTGAGCATGGCCTGGGCAGGATTTGACGGTTGGTGGGCGGACCCTTGACGACTGGCGCGCGAGCGGCAAGAGCAGGGTCGACGACGCGTCCCCGCCCGGCGGTGCACCGATCGGCTGCCGGGCCGGGCGGTCTACAATCGGGTGGATCAGCTAGAGGTTCGAGAGGCGGTGGCGGTGACGAGCGTGCAGCCGGTCCGGGTGCCGAAGACCGCCGAGCTGGTGGCCGCCCACCTCCGGCGGCAGATCGTGCGCGGCGACCTGCCGGAGGGCGACGCGCTGCCGTCCGAGAGCGACCTGATGAAGCAGTTCGGGGTGTCCCGGCCGACGTTGCGCGAAGCGTTCCGCGTCCTCGAGGCCGAGTCGCTCATCACCGTGCGGCGCGGCTCACGCGGTGGCGCTCGCGTCCACGCGCCGGACGTCCAGGTCGCAGCGCGCTACACCGGGCTGCTCCTCCAGGTGCAGGGCGTGACCATTGCCGAGGTCTACGACGCTCGCGTCATCATCGAGCCACCGGCCGCGCGGCTCCTCGCCGACCGGGCCGACCCGGCGGCCATCGTCGAGCTCGAGGCCGTGTTGGAGCAGGAGCACCGCGTGCTGTCCGACCCGGCTGCCCACAGCCTGGTCGCACTGACGTTCCACGAGCGCATCGTGGAGCTGGCCGGCAACGTCACCCTCGCCGTCCTGGCCGGGATGCTCCACGAGATCATCGAGGGCCACATCGCTGCGGCCACGCGCTCGAGCCTGGCGAAGCGGCACGGTGACGGTCCGGCCCGCGGGGCCCATCGCGCGCACGTGCGCTTCGTCGCGCTCCTCCGGGAGGGCGACGGCCACAGAGCGGAGCAGTTCTGGCGCGGCCACCTCGAAGCGGCGCGCAAGCCGTTGCTCGACGAGTACGGCGACCGGGCGATCATCGACCTCTACAGCTGAGGCCGCTCTGCAGCTCCTGCCGGCTCTTGTGCCCCTTCGCAGCGCCCGCGTACCGTGCTCGGCGATGAGAGGAGGCGTCGTGCGCGAGCACACCGCGAGGACGACGACCGCCGCCGGTGCACGGTCACCGACGTGATATCGACGAGGTCGACGACGTCGGCGGCGGGCGACGGGCGTTGGCACCGGCACGCGTGAGCCCTGTCGACCCGGACCGGCGAACGTCTTCGTGCCGTACGACCGAGGAGGACCTGTGAGCGCACCAGCAGAAGCATCCGGCGACGAGCCCATCGTCCTGCGGGAGGCCAGAGGCGACGCGGCCCTCCTCACGCTGAACCGGCCGACCCGCCGCAACGCTCTGACCATCGGGCTCGTACGGGCCATCGCCGACGGCGTCACGGATGCCGTGACCGACGGAGCCCGCGCCGTCATCCTCACGGGCGCGCCCCCGGTGTTCTGCGCCGGCGGTGACATGCCGGAGCTGAGCGGCGTGGCGGAGGACGGCGCGCTCGCCGTCAGTGATGTCATCTACGGCAACTTCCACCGCCTCGTGCGCACCGTCACCGGAGCGCCCGTGCCGGTCATCGCCGCCGTGAACGGCGCCGCGATCGGCGCCGGGCTCGACCTCGCCCTGATCTGCGACTTGAGGATCGCCTCCACGGAGGCGACGTTCGTCAGCTCCTGGATCTCGGTCGGACTCGTCCCCGGCATGGGCGGTGCCTTCCTCCTGCCCCACCTCGTCGGCAGCACGCGCGCCGCGCAAGCCCTGCTGCTGGGTACGGCCGTCAACGCGTCGGACGCCCTCGCCTGGGGTCTGGTCAACGACGTCGCCGCACCCGACGAGCTGCTCGCAGCCGCCGACGCGATGGCCGCCACGGTGGCGAAGCTGCCTGCGGTCGCCGTCGCCCGGACGAAGGCGGCGCTCCGTCGTTCCATCGACGCAGGACTGGAGCAGGAGCTGGCGACGTTGGGTGCGACGCAAGGGGCACTCCTTACCGGACCGGCGTTCAAGGAGGCGACCGCCCGCTTCCGGCGCTGAGCTCGCCGGACGCGCCGGCTCAGCCCTCGAGCGACGAAGCGGGGTTCCTCCAGTCGATCTTCACCCGCCGGTGCTTGATGAGCCAGCGGTCCCCGGTCTTGACGAAGTTGTCGATGTACACGCCACAGTGATCGGGGCCGATCGGCGTGACCACGAAGAAGTACGTCCACGCGTTCGCCTCTTCGTCGTTGACGAACTCGATGCGGGAAGTCGTGAGGTTGTGGCGCAGGAACACCTTCGGGCCTTCAGCTGCGAGATGCTGGGACCGCTTGGCGTCCACCGCGCCGGACAGCGCACCCTTGATCGCCTCGTGCCCCTGGTACGAGCCCCGGTCCAGCTCGAGGATCCCGTCGTCGGTGAAGGCGCTGGCCAGACCGTCGAGGCGGCCCCGGTCGCCCTCGCTGTTGTAGACGGACTGCGTGTAACGGATCTCTTCGCGGGCGTGCGATTGCTCTGGCGTCATCCGTCCTCCTCCTCCGGCCGAGCCGCCACGGCGCGGACCGCTCTCGACCCCGGCCGGAGTCTCGCGCGACCCGCCGATGCCCACCCAGGCCGGTCAGGGAGGTGGGACTGGTCGGCTCGTGGCCGGCCGGAGGAGCGCCTCCTGGGCGATCGAAGCGAGGAGCGTGCCGTCCTCCGCGTGCAGCGCCGCCCGCACCAGCCCCCGGCCCCCGGCGATGGTGTCCGCGGCCGAGCTGAGGAGCAGCCAGCGGTCGGCCCGAGCCGGGCGGTGGAACCAGATCGAGTGGTTGAGCGTGGCACCGACCGCGGGTACCTCGGCGAACAGGTCGCGCGCCGTCTGCCCGAGGCCGAGATCGGACAGGTAGGTGAGGACAGCGGCATGGAAGCCGGGATCGTCGTCCGGTGCGATCTCCTGCATGCGCAACCACACCGGGTGGAGCGGTAGCGCCCCGCCTTCGTCGCGGGCGCCCGCCGGCACGACGTCGAGGGGGGTGACGACGACGGTGTTGAAGGCCGACGGGTCCCGCGCCCGACCAGCCGGAGGTGAGACGTCCGGGGCCGCCGGCTGCCAGTCCCAGCCGGGCTCGCGGACGTGGAACGAGGCGAGGCCGACGGCGATCGCGTCGCCGTCCTGGCTGGCCGTGAAGCGGCGGGTCATGAACGACCGTCCATCCCTCACCCGCTCGACGTCGATGACCAAGGGCGGCCCCGGTGTCCCGAGGCGCAGGAAGTGCACGGCGAGGGCGTCGGGCAGGAACTCGCGTCCTGCGGTGATCCTGGCGGCGCACAGGCACTGCCCACCCACGAGGCCGCCGTAGAGCCGGCCGAACGAGCCTCCGGGGGTCGGCGCGTGGAACCGGTCGGGGCCGACCGGCTCGAGCGTCAGGTTCTCGCCGAGCGGCGGGTAGACCACCGTCTCGACCACCTCGATGGGGTGGTTCGGCTCCGTCATCGCGCCCCTCTCGTCGCCGGCGCGGTCAGCCCTGGCCGTCCACCTGGCCGTTGATCCGAGCCATCTCGTACTCGATCATCTCCTCGATGGTGGAGACCGGCGGCGGGGGGATCTTGACCACGGGGTCCGAACGGGTCGGCAGGAGCACGGTCGCGTGGCCCGGTGAGGTGATGACGCCGCGCTGGTTCTCGCACCAGATCTCGAGGTCCACCTCGTTCCGGCCCTCTCCCTGGCGCTTCGCGGTGACCTTGCCCTTCAGCCACGTCGTGTCGCCGATGAAGTTGAACCGGCGGTGCTGGCAGCTCAACTTCCACAACCAGCCGTCGTCACCGATCCAGTCGGTCACCTGGTGGGCCAACCACGTCTCCCGGAAGCCGCCGTAGTCGTAGGAGGTGGGCAGTCCCAGCTCCTGCGCCCGCTCCGGCTCCCAGTGCAGCCGCTGCACGGTGTCCGGGATGTTCAGCGTGTTCGGCGGATAGAGCCCGGGCGCCTTCTTGCGGATCAGGTACGAGAGGCGGAAGTTCCCGGGTGGCGTGAGCTGCATGCCCCACCCGAGATGCCACACGATCACGTTCGTCGTGACGAGGGGGCCCTTGACCTTGGTCGGCATCTCCTCGCCGACCTCGACGTCCTCCCAGTAGCGCGGTTCCGCGCCCCGACGCGTCTCCGCTTCGTAGCAGGCGTCGATCTCGGCCAGTTGCTCGGCCGTGTAGGGCTCGGGGAGGTCGTGCTCCTTCTTCCGTTCCCTCGACGTGTGGCGCTCCGCGTTGATCCAGGTGCCGCGCTGGAGCGATGTGAGCTCCCCCCGTTGGTTGGCGTAGATGAAGTCGAGCGTCACGTGACCGGTGCGGCCGCCGAAGGCGCTCGGCTTGTCCAACACGCCCACCTGCGCCCGCAGCACCTTCTGGTTGTCGCCGAGGCGCAGCGGCTGCCACCACTCGAACTCCATCACGGCCTGGTACGAGCCCAGCCCGGCGAACGGGTCGCCCTTGAGCAGCGCCTTGACGTCGGGGGGTGTCGGCCGGGGTGACGCGTCCTCGCCCATCGTGTACATGAAGGTCGGCGGCGCGATCAGGCCACCCCACCGGGTCTTCGCCGCGTAGTCCGGGTCGCAGTAGAGCGGGTTGTCATCGCCGTAGCCATAGGCGAAGTGGCGCACGTTGTCGCGAGTGACCTCGTAGTTGTGGGGCGGCGTCGGGAATGGTTGCGGCACGCCGAGGCGGAGCCGCGAGCGCTCGAACGACAGGTCGCTGATCACTCCGAAGTTCGGGTCTGCTGTATCTGTCACGACACCTCCCCATGGTCGGGGCGCCTGCCCGGCCGGCTCGTCACCATAGTTCGACGCTCCGTGAACCAGCCTGTCCCGGTCCGTTCCCTCTACGCTCCGCCCAGCCTGAGGACGACGTGCGGAGGGGCCCATGGGGACGAGCCAGCAATCGGGCGGGGGTCGGGTCGTGACGGTCTCGGCGACCTTCGGCGCCGGCGGCAGCCGCGTGGCGCCGGCCGTGGCCGAACGGCTCGACCTCCCGTTCTTCGATCGCCTGCTCCACGGACCGGAGACGCGCACGGCCGAGCGCATCTCGGAGCAGCTGACCGAGGAGGAGCGGCGGCAGGTGCCGCCCGGGCGCATGGCCGCCGGTCTGGCCCGGGCCAGCGCCGGGCTCGGCATCCCGGTGCCGCACCCCGCGGACGTGCCGGTGGCCGAGCACCTCCGGACCCAGACGCAGCAGAGCCTGGAGCGCATCTGGGCCTCGAGCGGCGGCGTCGTGCTCGGTCGCGGCGGCGCCGCCGTGCTCACCGGACGACCGCGGGTGTTCCACGTCCGGCTCGACGGACCGCAGGATCGCCGCCTGGCCCAGGCCCTGCGGCTCGAACCGATGGCACCGGAGGAGGTGGCGGCCCACAAGGCGGCGACGGACGGAGCGTGGATCCGCTTCGTGAAGGTGCTGTTCGGCCGCGATCCCTCCGACCCCCGGCTGTACCACCTCGTCCTCGACTCCACTGTCCTACCGCTCGACGACTGCGCCGAGATCATCGCCGCCGCGGCCCGGGCCTACTGGGCCGCGGACGCGCCCCTGTGAGCCAGACGCCGGAGCAGATCCACCGCCGGCGGTGGCTCACGCTCGCCGTCCTCTGCCTCGCTCTGGTCGTGATCGGGGTCGACAACACGATCCTCAACGTCGCGCTGCCGTCGATCGTCCGGAACCTCGACGCCGAGGGCTCGCAGCTCCAGTGGATCATCGACGCCTACACCATCGTGTTCGCCGGCATGCTCCTGACGGCGGGCTCCCTCGGCGACCGCCTCGGCCGCAAGTACGCGCTGATGGCCGGGTTGTTCATGTTCGGCACGTTCTCGGCGTTGGCCTCGCAGGCCTCCTCCGCGGACTTCCTGATCGCCGCCCGCGCGCTCATGGGCCTGGGGGGCGCGTTCATCTTCCCGACCACGCTGTCGATCCTCACGAACACGTTCGCCGGCCGCGAACGGGCGCAGGCCATCGGCATCTGGGCCGGCGTCACCGGGCTCGGCATCGTGATCGGCCCGCTCGGCGGTGGCCTCCTGCTCGAGCACTTCGAGTGGGGATCCGTCTTCCTGATCAACGTGCCGCTGTGCAGCGTGGCCCTGATCGCCGCGGTCTTCCTCGTCCCGAACTCGAAGGACCCGGCCGAAGGCCGCCTCGACCCCCTCGGCGCCGTGCTCTCGATCATCGCGCTGT
>Ga0163163_10006042_pt1 | contig 10530 bp, 8 predicted proteins | sample S65metaG_FD_119766 | JGI IMG/M metagenome (GOLD analysis project Ga0163163, IMG submission 119766) | Switchgrass rhizosphere microbial communities from Kellogg Biological Station, Michigan, USA - S6-5 metaG | ecosystem: Host-associated > Plants > Roots > Rhizosphere > Soil | place: USA: Michigan... | reverse complement strand
TGATGCCGCCGGCCTTGCCGCGCTTGCCGGCCGGCACCTGCGCCTTGACCACGCAAGGCCCGATATTGGCGGCGGCCATCGCCGCTTCCGCCGCGCTGATGCAGAGCGTGCCGCGCGGCACTGGAACCCCGGCGGGCGTCAAAACCAGCGATTTTGCGGCGTATTCCTCGAAATTCATTGTATCAACGTCCTGTCATTCCGGGACGGCGCGCTGGCGCCGGACCCGGAATCCAGATGCATATACAGCGCTTGTTTCTGGATTTCGGGTTCGCGGGCAATAGCCCGCGCCCCGGAATGACCGGGATTTATGCCCGCCATGAATTAACGCCCGTATTTTTTCCAGTACGCACCGAACAATTGCTGCTCGCTCGGCCTGTCTTCCGGAATGGTGGTGACGAGGTGGGTGATGTTGAGAAAATTCATGTAGTTGAGATTGTCGGTGATCGAATTTCCGCCCCAGGTGCCGCAGCCCATGCTGAGCGTGAAATTGAGTCCGTTGTCGAAGCCGCCGCCATTGCCGAATGTATGCGCCTGGTTGATCAGCACCCGCACGACGTCCGAACGCTCGGCCAGCGCGCGGGCGCGGGCCATGTCCTTGGTGTGCAGGCCGACCGAATGGCCGCGGCCCTGATGCGCGAGGACCTCGTTGGCGCGCGCGACCGCGGCATCGAAATCCTTTGCACGGTAGACGGTGAGCACTAGCGCGAGTTTCTCGCCGGAGAACGGAAAACCACGGCCGACGCCGGTTTCCTCGACCATGAAGAACTTCTTCGATTCCGCCGCCGTCGGCAGGCCGCAGCCGTGCGCGAAGACATCGGCATCGCGCGCGATCAGCGTCCGGCTCAGCTTGCCGTCCGGCCAGAGCGCCGCCTGGATCTTCGCCTTCTCGGTGGCGGAGGCCATGTAACCGCCCACGCGCTCGAGCGCGGCGATCGCCCTGTCGTAGACGGCGTCGATGAGGATCACCGAATTTTCCGACGAGCACGACGTCGCATTGTCGAAGATTTTCGAGGCGCAGATCTTCTGCGCGGCATCGTCGAGGTCGGCCGTTTCGTCCACGATCACCGGCACGTTGCCGGTGCCGACGCCGATCGCCGGCGTCCCGCTCGAATAGGCGCGGCGCACATTGTCCTGTGAGCCGGTGGCGACCACGAGGTCGGCGGCCTGCATCAGCGCCTGTGTCATATCCTTTGACGCAGGCGGCGGCAGGATCTGCACCAGATCCTCGGGCAGGCCAATCTTCTTCAACTCCGCGCGCATGTAGTCGACGGTCTTTGTCGTCGTCTTCAGGCCCGCGGGCGACGCCGCAATGATGATCGCGTTGCGGCCCTTGATCGCCATCATCGCCTTGTTGACGGGGGTCGCACCGGGATTGGTCGAGGGCGTGATCGCACAGACGACGCCGACCGGCTTTGCGTATTTGACGAGCCCGCGCGCCTTGTCTTCTTCGATGATGCCGACCGATTTCACGCGCAGGAGATCGCGCAGCGTGCCGAAGGTCTTGCGCTGCTTCTTGGTGATCTTGTCGGGGACGTTGCCGAGCTGCGTGTCCTTCACGGCGAGCTCGGCAAGCTCCCTGGCGTGCGCCGGATTGTAGAGCGACCACGCCAGCGCGGTGACCGCCTCGTCGACGCGCGCCTGGTCGGCATCGGCGAACGCCGCCATCGCGGCGCGCGCGCGCCGCACCAGATCGTCGATCACGCTGAGCATCTTCGGATCGGCCGCCGGTTTCACTGCGACAGTCATCTCTTCTGCTCCATCAGGCGACCTGCTGCGGGCGCATGTCCTCGCGGCGGATGCCGGCCACCACTGTCGGCTTCTTCATCGCGTCGCGGCGGAACGGCTCACCGAGCTCCTGATTGAGGATCACCTCGATGAAGGTCGTCACGCGTTTCTTCTGCGCTTCGCAGGACGCACGCAACGCTTCCGTCAGCTCGGCTTGCGTCTTTACTGTCACGCCTTTCAGGCCGCAACCTTCCGCGACCTTTGCATAGCTGAGATGCGGATCGAGCTCGGTTCCTACGAAATTGTCGTCGAACCAGAGGATCGAATTGCGCTTTTCCGCACCCCATTGATAGTTGCGGAAAATTACCATCGTGATGCCGGGATACTCCTGGCGCCCGATCGAGCTCATCTCGCTCATCGAGATTCCGAAGGCGCCATCGCCGGCAAAGCCGACCACGGGAATATCCGGATTTCCGATCTTGGCGCCGATGATCGCGGGGAAGCCGTAGCCGCACGGCCCGAACAGTCCGGGCGCAAGATACTTCCGCCCCTCGTCGAAGGTCGGGTAGGCGTTGCCGATGGCGCAGTTGTTGCCGATGTCGCTCGAGATGATGGCGTTCTTCGGCAGCCCGGCCTGGATGGCGCGCCAGGCCTGCCGCGCCGACATGCGGTCGGGCTCGCGCTTGCGCGCATCGGCATTCCATGTCGTGCCCGGATCGTCGTCTTCGTGATCCATGCTCGATAGCGTCTGCAGCCAGTGCGATTTTGTCTGATGGATCAGTGCCTTGCGTTCCGCACGGCCGGCATTGCCAGCTGACGGCGCGAGCTGCTTGAGCAGGCTCTGCGCGACCGATTTGGCGTCGCCGCAGATGCCGACCGTCACCGGCTTGGTGAGCCCGATGCGGTCGGGATTGATGTCGACCTGGATGATCTTTGCGGTCTTCGGCCAGTAGTCGATGCCATAGCCCGGCAGAGTCGAGAACGGATTGAGCCGGGTGCCGAGCGCCAGCACCACGTCAGCCTTGGCGATCAGCTCCATCGCCGCCTTCGAGCCGTTGTAACCGAGCGGTCCGACCGCCAGCGGGTGGCTGCCCGGGAAGCTGTCATTGTGCTGGTAGTTGTTGCACACCGGCGCATCGAGCGTCTCGGCGAGTGCCGCGCAATCGGCGATCGCGTTGCCGAGCACGACGCCCGCGCCCGACAGGATAACCGGAAACTTCGCCTCCGACAGGAGCTTGGCCGCCTGCGTGATCGCCTGCGCGCCGCCCGCCGGCCGTTCGAAATCGACGATCGCCGGCAGGTTGATGTCGATCACCTGCGTCCAGTAATCACGCGGCACGTTGATCTGCGCCGGCGCCGAAAGCCGCTTCGCCTTGGTGATGACGCGGTTGAGCACCTCCGCGATGCGCGAGGGGTCACGCACCTCTTCCTGGTAGCAGACCATGTCGCGGAACAGCGCCATCTGCTCGACTTCCTGGAAGCCGCCCTGCCCGATGGTCTTGTTCGCCGCCTGCGGCGTGATCAGCAACATCGGCGTGTGATTCCAGTAAGCGGTCTTGACGGCGGTCACAAAATTCGTGATGCCCGGCCCGTTCTGGGCAATGCACATCCCGATCTTGCCGGTCGCGCGCGTATAGCCGTCGCAGATGTAGCCGCCGTTGCACTCGTGCGCTACGTCCCAGAATGTAATGCCTGCTTTGGGAAAAAGATCGGAGATCGGCATGAACGCCGAGCCGATGATGCCAAAGGCATGTTCGATGCCGTGCATCTGCAGAACTTTCACGAAAGCTTCTTCGGTCGTCATTTTCATAGCTACAATCCTTCTTCGGCCGCGCCTTACATCAACTCACGGCCTGTCCTGAAAAATTCCAGCAAGTTCTTCGGCAGCCTGCCGTAACGCCGGCAGATGCCGGCGCGCCGTCTGCACGTTCATGCGGGCTTGCGGCGCCTGAATGGCGAGAGCCGCGAGCAGCTCACCGCTTTTGCCGATCACCGGCACCGCCATGCAGACGACGCCGACGAGATATTCCTCGCGATCGAATGACACCTGCTCCTTGCGGATCTGCCGGAGCTCGGCCTCGAGCTGGGCCGCGTCGGTTAGAGTCGTGCCGGTAAAGCGGCGCAGCTCCAGGCTCTGCAGCAGCCGGCGCCGGCGCACCGAGGAAGCCAGCGCCAGATAGAGCTTGCCGATGGCGCTGCAATGCAGCGGCACGCGCGAGCCGGTAGTGTAGTGCAGTCGCAGCGGCCAGTGCTCCGCCTCGACGCGATCGAGATAGATCACCTCGCCGTTGAGCAGCGTGCCGATGTTGCAGGTCTCGTTGACCGTGTGCACAAGGCGCTGCAGGACCACGTGCGGCGTGTCATTGCGCATCGACGATGACAGCGCGCCGAAGGCGAGATTGGTGAGCTTCGGTCCGATGATAAGCCTGCGCCGTCCCGGCTCGCGCGCGAGATAGCCCTGCGTCACGAACCAGTCGACCAGCCGATAGGCTGTCGCCTTCGGCAATTTGAGCTTGGCGATGATGTCGAACACATCCACCGGCGTTGGCGAGCCGGCCACATGCTCGAGGATGGCAAAGGAGCGCGCGGTGGCGCCGAGCTTTTGCACTCCTTTGACCCGTCGCGTGGGCGCCTTGAGCTCGCTCACGGTGCGCCGCGGCGCGGGCGTGGTGGTCCTTTCGTCTAGTCCAAGATTGGTACGCATTTCACCTAACCTCGGTTTGGGCCGTCACAGGACGGCCTCTGATGAGACGCTGCACAAACGGCAGCAACAGAACGATGATGGTCAATGCGACGATAGTCCCGGAGATGGGACGCGTGAAAAAAACGGTCCAGTCGTTCGAGAAGCTGATCATGGTGTTCATGAAGGATTCTTCGGCGATCGGGCCAAGAATGACGCCGAGCACGAGCGGCGCCACCGGAAATTTCAGCTTTTCGAATCCGTAACCCAATATGCCGAAGCCGATGATCAGCCAGAGATCGGTAATGTTGTTGCGGATCGAGAGCGCCCCGATGAAGCAAAGGATCAGGACGTAGGCCGATACGATCGCTTCGGGGAAATCGAGGATTTTCACCAGCGGCCGGATGGCGAAATAGCCGATCGCACACATCAGCGCGAGGCCGAGGAAAAGCGAGGCAAACACGGTGTAAACGAGCGGCGACGAGCTCACCAGCACCTGCGGCCCCGGCTGAATGCCGTGCAGCATGAAGGCGCCGAGGATCACCGCGGTGGCGCCGCTGCCGGGAATGCCGAGCGCCAGCAGGTGAACCATGGCGCCACCGACCGAGGCGGTCGCGGCCGCCTGCGGCGCGACGATGCCTTCCGCAATGCCGGTGCCCATCTGGTTCCGACGGCGGCCGAAGCGCGCCTCGATGCCGTAGCTGACGAACGACGCGATCGTTGCGCCGGCGCCCGGCAAGAGCCCGATCAGATCGCCAACGACCGAGGAGCGGAAGAACATGCCCTTGATGTCGTTGAGCTCCTTCAGCGTCGGCAGCTCGGTGCGCGCATTCGCGATCTTGTCGAGCGGCTTGGTCGCAAAGCCGGTTTCCAGCCGCGTGAGCACCTCGCCGACGCCATAGGCGCCGACCATCACCACCAGGAACTCGATGCCGTCGGCGAGGATCGGAGAACCGAGGGTGAAGCGGTAGGCGCCGTAGATCGGATCAACGCCGACCGTCGAAATCAGGATGCCGACGCTCATGCTGATGAAGGCGTTGGCGAGCGATCCCTTGCCGATGGCGACCACGCTGAGCAGGCCGAACATCACGATCACGAAATATTCGGGCGAGGAGAAGCGCAGCGCGAATTTCGCGAGCGGCTCGGTGAGTGCCACCATGACGATCGCCGACAGAAGGCCACCGCCGAGCGCGGCGACCAAAGTCCAGCCGAGTGCTTTGGCCGGCTTGCCCTTGCGACCCATAGTGTAGCCGTCCCACAACATCGGCACGTCGATCGGCTCGCCAGGAATGCGGAACAGGATCGCCGTGAATGCGCCGCCATAGGTGCCGGAGACGTACATCGCCGTGAGCAGCACGATCGATGCCGTGACGTCCATTTTGTAGGTGAAGGGCAGCGCCAGCGCGACGCCCATCACCAGGGTCAATCCTGGCAGCACACCGATCAACAACCCGATGACGATGCCGATGACCAACATCGCCATGTTGAGCGGTGTCAGGCAGTGAACGAAGCCGTGCGCGAGCTGGACGAGGATGTCGATCATGACCTCACCACAGGCTCGGGATCGCGAAGAAGACGTCGGTGGCCTTATCGAAAGGCGGGACACCGCGCGGCAGCGATACGTATGCGATGCGCAGAAAAAGAATGCCGCAGAAAATCGTCACTGCGGCGCTCGTGCCCCAGATGGCGCCATGGGCCCGGTAGCCGCCGACATACATAAAGGCAGCGAGAAACAGGAACGTGCCAAGGATGAAGCCGAGCACCGGCACCAGCACGGCGTAGATCGCCATCAGCACGATGCCGCCGATCAGCAGCCGCGGATAAACCGGCTGCTTTTCTTCCGCTTCCTCGCGGTCGAAGGCCTCGAGGAATCCGGTCGCGTCCTTGTTTCCGACGATCAGGCGCCGCGTCAGCTCGAACAGGCAGGAGGCGCCCAACAACAAAATGGCAAGCCGCGGCCAGGTTTCAGGGCCGAGCTGGCCTGGCCGCGACGAATAGACGATGGTACCGGCATAGAGATAGAGCGCGACCGCAATGGCGAGGCCGACCGCGTAAGGCAGGACCGAGCGGAACAGCGCCTTGTCCATCACGCCTACTCCACCCGGCTACTAGTTGGTCACCATCGTTTTCTTCATGTCGTTGAGCTGTTCGTCGACAAAGGCCGGCGCCTTTGCCGAGTCTTCGAAGCTGTTCGGATCTGCAAACTGCTCCTCGAGGAATTTCTTGTATTCGGGAGAGTCGTAGACCTTGTGCAGCGCGTCCGAGAGTTTCTTCACGACGTCCGGCGGCGTGCCGGCGCGCACGACGATGGAGCGGAACTGCGGCAGCGCGACCTTGTAGCCGAGCTCGTAGGACGCCGGCACGTCCTTGAAGGCCGGCAGACGCTTTTCGCCGAACAGCAGGATCGGCCGCATCTGCTTGCTGTTGAGGAACTGCGCGACATCGCCGGCCTGTTCGTAAAGCGCGTCGGCGTGGCCGCCGAGAATCGAGACGTAGCGCTCGCTCGGCTTGGCGAATGGCACTTGCACGACCTTGACGCCGCCACGATCCAGGACCGTCAGGGAAAAGTCGTCGACGCTGCCGAAGCCGAGCGTTGCGACCTTCAGCTTGTTCGGATTGGCCTTGGCCTCTTTCGCGAAGTCGTCCCAGGTCTTGAACGGGCTGTCCTGCTTCACGAAGATGAAAGACGGCCCCTTGATCATCACCGCCACCGGCGTGATGTCGTTCATCGTCCAGCGCGGGCTCTTGCCCGCCAGCAAGGCGTGGCTGTCGGCGATGTAGATCGCCATCGAATAGCCGTCGGCGGGCGCGGCGAGCAGTTTCGCCATGCCGGTTGCGCCGGTGCCGCCGGGGACGTTCACCACCGGGATGCCCTGGCCGAGCATCGGCTCCATGAGCTTGCTGACGAGGCGCGCCAGCTGGTCGGCGCCGCCGCCGGGGCCCCACGGAACGATCAATTCAATCGGGCGCTCCGGATAGCCGGCTGCCTGCGCACCGCCGCCAAACGTGGCACCGAGCGCCATCGCCGCGAGCGCTGCGAAATTCCGCAAGGTCGAACGTCTGCTCGAAAATCGGGTCGAACGCATGGACTGGATCCTCCCTGCCATTGGCCGCCTGCTTGTTGCGTCCCGCCCCGCGGCCGTGCCGGCAGGGACATCGTTCCGGCTTATGCCTGCCGGTTCCAATTCTCGTTATTTGAGACTGCTGTTCTCAATACGATAACAGAAGAGCATCGGCCCGCAACGGTGAATCCGAGCCGTTTTGTCCCGCGATTTGGGAATTCGCTTCTAAGACGTCCCGCCGTTGCGGGATTTTTTGTTTTCGCTCAGCGCCGCTCGATCGGAACGTAAGCGCGCGCGTCAGGCCCGTTATAGAGCGTGAGCGGACGCAGCAGGATGTTGTTCTCGAGCTGCTCGAGCACCTGCACCGCCCAGCCGGGCACGCGCCCGATGGCGAAGATCGGCACGAACAGATCGCGCTTGATCCCGAGCAGGTGGTAGACGACGCCCGAATAGAAATCGACGTTCACGTTCACGCCGTGACGCGCGTAAGGCGCCATCGCCGTAACAACGGCCTGCAGGATCTCGAACCATTTCGGCTGGCCCATTTCCTTCGACAGGCGCTCGACACCGGCGCGCATATGCCGCGCGCGCGGATCTTCCGCACGATAGACGCGGTGCCCGAAGCCGGTGATGGCCACGCCGGCGCCGCGCTTCTCCTTCACGTAAGCCGCGGCGCGCGATGGATCGCCGATTTCCTCGGCCATCTTCATCACGTCCTCGGCTGCACCGCCATGCGCGGGGCCCGACAGCGCGGCGATCGCGGCAACGATCGCCGCGTGCAGATTTGCCTCCGTTCCGATCACCACCCGCGCCGCAAAGGACGAGGCATTGGAGCCGTGCTCGGCGTGCAAAATGAGATCGCGGTCGATCAGCTGCGCGGCATCGGCGCTCGGTTTTTTGCCGGTCAGCATCCAGAGCAGATTGGCGGCGTGACCGAGTGCCTGGTCGGGTGCGACCGGCTCCTGCCCTTCCCGGATACGCGAATGCGCGGCAACGATCATCGGCACCTGCGAGGTCAGCCGCACCGCCTTTCGCACGGTCGCTTCACGTGAATTGTCCGCCGTGTCGGGATCGAATGCCGACAGGGCCGACGCCGCCGTGCGCAGCACATCCATCGGATGCGCCGACTTGATCGCACGAATAATGTCAAACACCGGCGCCGGTAGCTTGCGCGCCGCCTTGAGCTCGGCATCGAGGCTTGCGAGCTGCTGCTTGCCCGGCAATTCGCCGTTGAGCAGCAGAAAGGCGGTTTCCTCAAAACTCGAATGCTCGGCGAGGTCGTGGATGGAGTAGCCGCGATAGCGCAGCTCCCCGGCCTTTCCGTCGATGAATGTGCAGGGCGACCGGTCGAAATAGACGCCTTTGAGGCCGCGTTGAATCTTGATCACTTCGACCGTTTCGGTCATTGATGCCCTCATTACCAGTCGTTCTCACGCGGTGAGAAGCATGGATTTGCTTGATCGGCTGCTTGATAACGCACGGCGCCGCAATCGCAAAATCGTTTTGCCGGAAGGCGACGATGCGCGCATTGTTGCCGCTGCGGCGCAGCTGAAGGCCGACAAGCTCGCACGCCCTATTCTCCTTGGCGCGGCCGACGCCATCGGCAAAATCGCCAGCCAGGAAAAAGTCTCACTGGACGGGATCGACGTCGTCGATCCGCACAGCGATGCGCGGTTGAAAGGTTATGGTGCGGCGCTTTCAAAGGCCCGCGAGTCGATGACACCGGCAACGGCAACGCGCCTCGCCGGCAAGCCGCTTTATTTCGCCGGCATGATGGTCCGCCAGGGCGATGCCGATGCCATGGTCGCCGGCTGCGCCAACCCGACGCGGCGCGTGATCGAAGCCGGCCTGATGACGTGCGGCCTGGCGGAGGGCATTGCGCTGCCATCGAGCTACTTCCTGATCGTCGTTCCGGATTTTCTCGGCAAGGGCCCAAAGCCCTTCATTTTCGCCGATTGCGCCGTCAACGCCGACCCAAGCGCGCGCGAGTTGGCGGATATCGCGATTGCATCGGCGCTCAGCGCGCAAGCGCTGCTCGGCGAAAAGCCGCGCGTCGCGATGCTGTCCTTCTCAACCAAAGGCAGCGCGCAGCATGCGCGGGTGGACAAGGTGCGCGAGGCGCTTGCCATTGTCCGGCAACGCCAGCCGGACCTCACGATCGACGGCGAATTTCAGGCCGATGCGGCCTTGGTGCCGGGCGTTGCCGAAAAGAAAGTGAAAGACCCGAGCGCGGTCGCTGGACAAGCCAACGTTCTTATCTTTCCCGATCTCGATTCCGGCAATATCGCCTACAAGCTCACGCAATGGCTGGGCGGCGCGCAGGCGATCGGGCCGTTTCTGCAGGGCTTTGCCAAGCCAATCAGCGATCTGTCGCGCGGCGCAAGCGTCGATGACATTGTGACGACCTGCGCCGTCGTGGCCGCGTCAGGCTAAACGTCAGTGCTTCCATTCCGGCGCCGGCACCGGCTTCCACGTGCGCTTGAGCTTGAGATCGTCGGCGATGGCATTGGCCGCGATATAGCCGGCGGCACCATTGATGCCGCCGCCATTGCCGGATGACGATCCGCAGAGATAGAGGCCTTCCACCGGCGTGCGCGATCCAGGCATCAAGGGATGGGGCCGGTTGATGCCAAGCTGGTTCGGGATATAGGCGCCGACGCGCACCGCACCCTGGCGCATATTGGCGTTGAGAGTCTCCACGTCGAGCGGCGTGAACAGATAGCTGCCGAGCAGATTGTCGCCTTCGAGGTTCGAGGCGTAAATTCGCCAGTAGTCGAGAACCTTCTGCGTGTAGCCGGCGCGGTTGCGCTCCCATTCCTGCGGCGAGCCGTCGACCGAATAAGGCGCGAACGGCCACCAGAACGCGCCGTGCCTGCCCTGAGGCGCGTAGCTCGGATCGAACTGGCTGTTGCAGGCGCCGTTACCCATCAGGATGCGCGGGAATTTCTTGGCGGCACAATCGTCGAAGCAGCTCGCGACGTCTTCAATGTGATCCATTCCGAAGAAAATATTGTAAGCCCGCGACACATCGGGATCGAAGGCGGCGGCGCGGTAGGCCGGCGG
>Ga0163163_10006041_pt1 | contig 10533 bp, 12 predicted proteins | sample S65metaG_FD_119766 | JGI IMG/M metagenome (GOLD analysis project Ga0163163, IMG submission 119766) | Switchgrass rhizosphere microbial communities from Kellogg Biological Station, Michigan, USA - S6-5 metaG | ecosystem: Host-associated > Plants > Roots > Rhizosphere > Soil | place: USA... | reverse complement strand
GACTACCTCAGCGACTACGAGCGACGATTGCAGCAGGGTAACGTCGGTTCAAGAGCAGCAAAACCGTAAGAGCCATTAGAGTGTCAGAACGAAGAACGTCTGAGCGTCGTAACAACAATTGATGCGTCGAGCTTATCTCCCCAGAGCACTCTATGTTTTAGTCTCATTAATTCTCATTGCCTCCGCCGTGGTCTGGGTAGTTGCCGGCAACCTTACGAGTCCTGCACCACAATCCATCGGCGACTTACCAAAAGATTTAAACGGTTGGCCAGTTCAGTTTCAAAGCTCCTCAGGTACAACAATTCATGGCTGGCTGATTCCCGGTGTTAAAGGTGCGGGAGCTATAGCGCTGATGCATGGAGTGCGTTCGAATCGCCTCAGCATGTTAGCCAGGGCGCGTTTTCTTTCACAGGCCGGATATACGGTCCTGTTATTTGACTTTCAAGCACACGGCGAGAGTCAAGGAAAGCACATCACCTTTGGCAAACTGGAAAGCAAGGATGCTGAAGTGGCAATTCAGTTCCTTCGGCAAAACGCACCCGGAGAAAAGATAGGTGTGGTGGGTGAGTCGATGGGCGGTGCAGCGGCAATCCTAGCCTCGCCACCGTTGAATGCCGACGCGATGATCCTTGAAATGGTATATCCAACAATCGAGGAAGCAGTTAGCAATCGAATCGCGACCAGGTTCGGCAACTGGTCTCGCATCCTCACCAGGCTACTCGTGCTTCAACTACGACCAAGACTTGGAATAAATCCTGAGGAGTTGCGACCGATTGATTCAGTGGGCGGAATCACTTGTCCAAAACTTTTTATCGCCGGCGCCAAAGACCGGTACACACCTCTTGAAGAATCACAGCGCTTGTACGACACTGCGGCAGCGCCAAAAGAATTTTGGGTTGTTGAAGGTGCCGGCCATCAGGATCTGCATAATGCGGCAAAGACTGAATACGAGAACCGCGTACTGAGTTTTTTCCAACAGCGGCTTCGCTAAAGAAAGTGTCAACATGAAGTCAGCTAATACTCCATTCCCCTTCGTCGTCGAAGAGTTGATGAGCATTCGACCAACCGTCAAGCACGCATTCGGATTCACCTATATCTACCTCGATGATCGACTCCTGTGTGCTTTACGTAATAGCGCAAAACAACCAGGGTCAAACGGAATGTGGATCTTCACCACCACGGAGGATGTGGAAAGCCTCGCAAAAGAGTTTCCTCAATTGCCACGTCGTTATCTCTGGAGATCGGGAAAGAACGCGTGGGTGATTTTGCCGTCGCGCTTATCGGAGTTTGAGGAATACGCATTCAAAGCGTGTGAATTAATCCTGAATGGTGACCGCCGAATCGGACGTCTTTCCAGAGGCCGCGCTAACGCCAAAGAGGTTGGTACCGACTTCGTCGCTGGTACAAGTCATCGCGGGTAATATTGGTAAACAAAGCCTACACAGAAGGAAGCACTAGAAATGAGTGGCCAGATTCCAATCGAGAGGTTTAAGAAACCCCTGCTGCAATTCATTGACGAGATTTTTTCTAACGTACACGGATTAATCCTGGATAAAGGAACAACCCTGTATGAAACTCTCGCCAACGTAACTGCCGAGGAAGCGTCGGAGCGTGTCGGTCCAAAATCAGCAACGATCGCCGCGCAAGTTGATCATATTCGTTTTTATCTCGACGTACTCAACAGGTACATGACGACTGACGACGAGTCGAAAGCAAACTGGCGTGAGATCTGGGAAACGGTTGACGCCGTCGATGAAGAAGAATGGTCACGTATTAAGACGCGGTTGCGTGAGAGTCACGATCAAGTTATGGCGACGATCAACTCATTTGAAAATTGGGACGGCAAATACGAGGTTGGTGGGCCGCTTGCAATACTTACCCACACCGCTTATCACCTCGGCGGAATTCGTTTGACACTCGGCGTCATTCGCGGACGCAGGGAAGCCACCGCGTAAGTACAAATGGACGAACAGTCGCACAAACTCGCTCAACTCATCTGGGACTATCACAAACTAAATCATCGGCTCGAGAAAGCTGATGCAATACTGGTTTTGTGCAGCCACGACGAACGCGTTGCCGAACGAGCAGCCGCACTTTTTTTAGAACAGTGGGCGCCGATAATCATTTTTTCCGGTGGCGCCGGCGCCATCACCAAACAACTCTGGTCTGAACCAGAAGCTTTACGGTTTGCTCGCATCGCCGTAGACTTCGGCGTTCCTCGCGATAAAATCATCATCGAAGACAAGTCGACCAATACTGGCGACAATGTTCGCTTCACTAAACAACTCCTTGCAGATCTTGGTTACAACCTGCAAAGGTTTATTCTCGTCCAGAAGCCTTACATGGAAAGAAGGAGTTTCGCGACGTTCAAAAAAATATGGCCCGAGAAGGACGTAATGGTAACCTCGCCACAAATCAACCTCGACGAATATCTAAGCCACTACAAACACGACTCACTTTCAGCTGACGACGTGGTCGGAATAATGGTTGGTGATCTGCAAAGGATAATGTTGTACCCGGCATTGGGTTATCAAATCGAACAAGAGATCCCCGAAGGGATACTTTTGGCATTCGATCAACTAGTCGCGGCAGGCTATACCAAGTACCTCGTTCAAACTCCAGCAAAAGTTTAAAAGGAAAATCATGTTGCGAAAATCCATACTGACCCTCTTTGCCCTTTCTTTAACAGTCGTCGCGCAAGTCAGCACGAGCAAGACATACCCCATCGACAATGGCCACTCAACGGTTGGTTTTTCTGTGCCGATCATGAGTGGTCTCTCAAAAGTGAAAGGTAAATTCACAGACTTCACCATCAATCTGACGAACGATGAAAAAGACATCACCAAGTCCAGCGTGAATGTCGTCATCAAAGCTACGAGTGTCGATACCGGCATTGATGCTCGTGATAAACACCTCCGCACTGCCGAGTTCTTCGACGTAGAGAAATTCCCGGAGATTACCTTTCAAAGTTCAAGCATTGAGAAAAAGGGCAAGCAGTTTATTGCCCATGGTCCCTTGACGATGCACGGTGTCACGAAAGAAATTGCGCTTCCGTTTACGATCACTGGTGTTACTGAAAGTGCCGACAAGACAAAGAAAAATGTTGGCTACTCTGCTAATCTCGTTTTGAATCGTCGTGACTTTGGCATTAACTACACGCACAAGACGGTGCCTAACTTCATTGGCGATGACATCACTGTCGAAATCGATTTGATCACGAGGGCAATAGACAAGTAGCAAGGAGACAAGCAATGGCTGCACCAACTCTTTTCCGAGTCATCTTGCAAGTTGACGATCTCGATCGGGCCGAGCAGTTTTATGGAAAGCTACTCGGTGATTCGGGTCGTCGTATTCCACGCGGAGGTCGTCACTACATCGATTGTGGGCCTGTGATTCTTGCATTGATAGACGTGACTGGTGAAAACACGACCACTTTGAAGCCTGCACCTCTACCTGACTACATCTATTTTTCCGTTAGCGATCTGGAGGCGTTTCACGGGCGAGCTAAAGAATTAAACTGCCTTTCAGATGAGGATGTTCATGGCGCAAGCGCGGGTGACATCGTCAAACGTCCCTGGGGTGAGCGTTCGTTCTATGCAGAGGATCCCTGGGGGAACGGACTCTGTTTTGTTGATGAAAACACATTATTCACCGGCAAGTAGATTATGGACACAACACTGAACGAGCAAAGGGTGGACGAAAAGCCCAGGATCGCTACCAGGACGACTTACCTCGCAGCAAGCGTTGTCGCGCCGATTGTTGAGGCGCACTTTGCGCGTCACATCGCCGAAGCTAAACGACTGGGTGAAACTCAGATCGCCGCGCAACCTGACGCACAGACGATTGAGGCAATTATTGATGCTGCCTTCTGGGCAAGTTTTCGGCCGGAAGAAGGACGCTTCCCCAAGATCTCCCTGGCCTATCTTTCACCTGAGCAATCGCGACAGCCACTCCTGTTTGAACGCCCATTACCTTTGACGAGGCTGGTGCTAACAAAACTCGCACCCGCCGTTGAACGTCCAGAGATTCATTTAGGTGTCTGGTCCATAAACGGTGAACTACAGGTTTGGGGTGCTACCCGGAGTATTCCGAGTTTTTGTTTTGTGCTTGAAGATGTCGAACCTGGACTGCTAGTGGTAAAGCATCGACGAATCGATGGTTTCGGAAAGTACGCAAACGCCGTTGTGCTTAAAGGTGAACGGATCAAAGTCATCGATGAAAAAGGTACCAGTCTTCCCGACTGTCCTTCTCTCTTGAAGTCACTGCTCGCATTTACCTCGTCCGCTGCCAACGGCAAGCATCATTCATTGAACGTGTTGGTTCAACTTGCCGCCTCGATGCGAGCTCACGGGCATGGCGGTGCTTTGCTGGTTGTGCCACGCGGTACAGATTCGTGGCGCAACTCAATTGCGCAACCAATTCTCTATTCAACTGCGCCGGCCTTTTCAGGGTTATCGGAATTAATGAAACAGGACGTTGCCGAAGAGAGCGAACGGGAATGGACGGCTGCTGTGCGTCGTAGTGTTGATACTGTTGCCGGGTTAACTGCTGTTGATGGCGCAACGATCATTACAGACGACTACGAAGTCCTGGCGTTTGGCGCCAAGATCAGGCGACCTCCAGGTAGTTTGCCGGTTGAGAATTGGGTAGTTACAGAACCTATCATGGGAAACCAACCAACCGTCGTTCAACCAACTGAACACGGCGGAACCAGGCATTTGTCAGCGGCTCAATTCGTTTACGATCAGCGCGACGCACTCGCACTTGTTGCCTCACAAGACGGACGATTCACGATCTTCGCCTGGTCGCCTTGTGAAGACATGGTCCACGCGCATCGAGTGGATGTCTTGCTGATGTGATTCGCGGTCTATGCGCACCAGATCAATCGTCATTTGGCGTTATGGGGAAACCGAATAAGACCAATAGGACCGATAGGTCGCATTGGTCCTATCGGTCCTATGATCCTATCGTTCCTATTTGTCCTGGTTTTAAGGCGTAAACGTCCTTCGAAAAAGAACCCCCGACAAGTTCAACCTCATCGCTCTTCCATTTATGATCGATTCAAACGTGATCCAATCGGGTGCTTCCGGATCACCAAGCGCAAACTTCCCATCGCTGCGTACCACGAGTGCCTGAACACCTTCCGCGAATAGTTGTCCCTTGCGCAGCACTACGCGCGTGTCGCCATACCAGGGGCTATCGTTGCAGTAGTGCCCCACAAAACCTTCCCACTCTTTCGGCGCTGTGAATATGCGCGGGCCGGAATAACCAACTCCTGCATACCAGTCACTCCCGTAGTAGGCTTCGGTAACTTTTTCCTTGTCTCGTATGAAGCCAAGCAGGTACAGATCGAAGTCTGGATCTTTAACCAGAAAAAGATCTCGTCCGGCTCTTTCGAGCACAATTCTTCTCTGCTTGTGCAACAGCACTACCTTGTCACCCTCAGCTTTCAACTCAAGTGTCTTGTTGTCAGGTGAGGTAAACACACCCGCATAGTCAGTCGCGTTTTTTAGTTCACTTGATGGTGGTGCAGGTGCGGGTGCAGCCGGTAACGGCTTACGTGCCAACGATGCATTCATCAATTCAACCGAAAACTTAGTGACGGCAACCGGACGATACCCACGTAAGTTTGCATTTACTGACGCAAACGCACCGACGCCACTGGTCACATCCATATCAATCGAAGAACTAAAGGCCACCATTCCTCCGGTATGTCGCAAACGGGTATGCCCTTCAATGTCACTCACCCACAGTCCGTATCCATATGAAGCTTCTTCACCTCGGAAGGGAGACTTGATCGCAGGCTTGATAAATAGATTGAACGTCTCTTCCGAAATCAGACGACCCTTTGGCAGCGCGCCTTTATTTACCAACATGCGAATGTACTTCGCCATGTCGGCCGGAGTTGAGGCAATGCTTCCCGCCGCCATATCCATTTCCAACCACTGTGCCTCCGCCAACGTTCCTTGCAACGGGAAAGGGCGACTCTCGTTCAATGGTTCATAACCGATGGCCATCTTCGAGCGCGTTTCGTTTGTAATCACGGGTGAGCTCGCAGACATACCCATCGGCTCTAAAAGTCTGCGGCGAACTGATTCCGCAAAAGGCCGCTTGTCGAGTGCTTCGATCAGGAATCCGAGGATGTTGTAACCGGTATTAGAGTAGAGAAATTTTTGACCCGGTGGATACGCCACCCACAAGTCATTCAATAACGCGTCGAGCAACAGGGGCACGGCCGGCAAACCCGCACTGTGACTCAAGATATGGTGTGTCGTAACTGGTTCAAATTTGGAATTGATCTTGAGCCACGGAAGGTATTCAGTAATCGGTTTATTTAGATCGAGTTTTCCTTCTTCGTGTAATTGCATAAGGGTAAGCGCGACAAAGGATTTTGAGATCGAGCCGATTTCAAACATCGTTTCCGGAACGACTCGCAAGCCAGCTTTGCTGTCGGCAAATCCATACGTCGAGACTCTGATTAATCCGTCGCGATTCGCCAGGGCCAGGGTCAATCCGGGTGCGCCCGTTTCGCGCATGTGCCTGGCGATATACTCATCCAGCTGGGCAATCCATGGCTGCATGGCTGCGGCCTGTGTGGTAGCCTCATTTGGAATTATTGAATTTATAAAAACAGTGGCGCCTTGTGTTTCAATTGCCTTACAAATAGTCGCAACAGCTGCGGTCTGGGCAGTTAATGACAAGAAAATACGCCGTGAAAAGTTAGTAGCCATTTTGGTTGTCTCGATGGATTGATGTTTTAGCGTCAGGATTATATCGGCATACGCATGAAAAGTGGCAAAGCTTCGTTCTTAGTTTAGAGGCCGATCTTTCGGCTGGTTCAGGAGGCACGGAATGTTTACTTTCACACACGCGCTTGGTTTGGTCTGCGCATTGGTTCTGTCGTTAATGGCCTGGACTCCCGGTCGTACAGTTTCATTGACCACTCAACAGTCGGTCACGATCCAAGCTGATGAACAGCAGCTCCCTGAAAACTCGACCTTCTATACCATTCGGCCCGACATGCGGAAGTGCGCTTCACCAATGTGTGGCGGCTATTTCGTAAAGCGCGTCAATGCAACTAACACGCGCTGCGCAAATGGGAAGAACATGACTGAGTGTTATGTCGCCAGCATCGATTGGAACGGAGTCCCGGAAGTTGAACCAAGGAAAGCGCTGCTGAAAGGCGAGTTGCTTACCAAAGGAAACAAGAACGGGAAGTATGGTTTGTTGAAAGTAACAGAAGCGTGGGCTTCGGTTAGTGCGGCGAGCCCGAGTGGAGAATTCTATCGAGTACGAGACCTGGGCGTGCGATGTATTGCGGCACCCTGTGAAACTCATTCAGAAGCGAAACTAAATTCAACTTTCTCGAGACACATCGCGGGCATCAAGCTGAAGTTTGAAGAGCCGTCCGCGCAAAAGATGGAAGAAGTAAACCGCGCGTCGACAAGCCAAGAGGGCGTGCTCGTAACCGGAACACATGAAACTGTTACTGGTCCAGCCGGACGAAGTCAGACCTTGAACGTCACTCAACTCTACGTCCGCACAGAAAGAGGAACGGCGCTAAAACCTTGTGTGAAGACTGGCTGCTCTGGCGAAATTTGTGCAGCTGAAGAAAAAATCTCGACATGTGACTACAAGGCAGAGTATGAGTGTTACAAGAAAGCCGCTTGTGAGCGACAGTCCGATGGCAATTGTGGATTTACACAAACCGCAGAAGTGAAGAGCTGCATCGCCAGTAAACGAAAAAGTGGCTAGGCCAACGGTCCGATATGCTTTAGCTCGTCGAGGCTCGGCCAACGGTCCGATATGCTTTAGCTTGTCGAGGCTCGGCAAACGGTCCGATATGCTTTAGCTTGTCGGGACTCGGCCAACGGTCCGATATGCTTTAGCTTGTCGGGGCTCGGCCAACGGTCCGATATGCTTTAGCTTGTCGAGGCTCGAAGATCCGGACCTCCAGATAAAACCAGTGTCGCACCAATCCGAGTCACGACAAGCTAAAGCATATCGGACCGTTCGCTGAAGTCGCACAATCCGAGTCGCGACAAGACGGGCGCATATCGGACATTCTCCTTAAGATTATGACCAATTTACTAACACTGCTCATCAGTCTTCTGTTCGCCTCACCTGTTTGGACCACTCAGAACAGCGGTGTCACTGCCCGCTTACGCGGCGTCAGCGCGGTTAGCGAGCAAGTTGCCTGGGCGAGCGGTTCGGGTAGCACAGTGTTGAGAACAACAGACGGTGGAAAAACGTGGAGTTCGTTGACCGTAACAACTGACAAACTCGACTTCCGCGATATAGACGCGATCGACGCAAATACTGCATATGCGCTGAGCATTGGAAACGGTGAAGCGTCACGCATCTACAAAACCACCGACGGCGGACAGACATGGACTTTGGAGTTTAAGAACCAAAATCCCAAGGCATTTCTCGATGCGATGTCCTTTTGGGACGCCGAACACGGCATCGTTTTTGGAGATTCAATTGAAGGCAAGCTGGACATCGTTGTAACAGCCGACGGTGGCAAGAATTGGAATCGAATCATCTCAGATAAACTGCCCGCCGCATTGGAAAACGAAGGTGCGTTTGCCGCAAGCGGTACAAACATCGCGATTTATGGTAAGCAAGAGGCCTGGATCGGAACTGGCGCCGCTTCAAAAGCTCGTGTGTTGCACACCAAAGACGGTGGACTCAGCTGGCAGGCTTTCGAAACTCCTTTGGCAGCCGGTCAATCAAGTGGCATTTTTTCTGTTGCTTTTCGTGACGCAAAACATGGCGTAATCGTTGGCGGCGATTACACAAAGGAGGAAGAAGCGGTCAACAATCTCGCCCTTACTTATGATGGCGGACAAACGTGGACTTTGACTTCTGGACTAACAGGCTTTCGCTCAGTAGTTGCTTATGTGCCGGGAACGAAAACGATCGTCGCCGTTGGGCCAGGTGGCGGCGACTACTCAGCCGATGATGGTAAAACCTGGAAACCAATTGTAGGACCAGGCTTCGACACTTTTAGTTTTGTGCCGCGCAAAAACTTTGGCTGGGGTGCCGGCGCAAAGGGCGGCATCGGCTTCTTGAAGTTTTGATTGAACAAAAACGAGTCCTCTAGTACTTCATTTTCGACTCGAGACAAGTTACCTCGCCCACAAGCTCGGCAACATCAATTCTGATTAGCTCAAAGGAGAAATCTAATGGCTATGCGAAGTAGAGTTGCGTTAATAGTCCTTCTAATCTCAACTGTAGCCTTCACACCGATCATTGTCTTTGCTCAAAGTGGTTCAGGCGATTGGAGTGCACTGAAGAGCCTGCCCACAGATAGCAAGCTCACTGTGAAACTAAAAACAGGGAAAACAGTGGATGGTAAATTCACGAATGCTTCGGATGCTGGATTAACGATTGTCAGCAAGAACGGCAACGTCGAAATAAAACGCGAAGACGTATCGACGATTCACCAGGTCGTTAACAAGTCAGCGACCGCTGCAACGTTGATTGGAATGGGAGTTGGTGCCGGCGCGGGGGCGGCGTTAGGAGGAATCGCCAGCAGCGCCGATGACGACGGTTTCGACAAAATCGATCACGCAGCCACGGCGGGGCTGGCAGTGGTCGGCGCCGGGGTCGGCGCCTTAACTGGCTATTTGATCGGCAAGCGCGGAAATAAACGCCTTCTCATCTATGAAAGTAAGTAGTCAGACTTGGAGCTTTGCATCAATCGATTGCAAAGCGCTTTCCAACATCTTCCGGTGAGCGGGGTTAGTCGCGTTTTCCAGTTGCGATAGAATGCGAGACCGCGACAAACGTAGCGACTCGATTTCTGTATTGCGAACACGGTCCTCATGAGTAAGCCTGGGCGGCGAACGCACTTCAGCCATTACTTGCTGCAGCTCAAGCGCGTCTTCAGCCTGCCCTGCTAAATCGTCTCCATCCCAACCCATTTTGTGGTTCCTCCTGACAGAGTAAGTCTATCCATGTGTCACTGTGTGGAGTGCGGTAGCTTGTTACCGCTTTGTCACAGGACGTTCTGACCAAAAAGTCTTCTAAATTTCGATGTTTTAACCGGAACGCGATCGACGGGTCTCGCTTTAACTAAGCTGCGACAAGGCGCAGCACTCCAAAGCTGTTTATTTGTACCACATCTGGGCTGTTCCGCGAGCGCTTGACAGACTTTTGTATGATCTAAGCAATAGATCAGGAGATATTGAAATGGAATTTGTAGTCGACACAGCTTTTGAAGATCAAAACGAACTCTTAACTTCAGCTAACAATTCTGAGGCAACACCCGACGGTTCTCCAGCAGATAACGATTTGCTTGATGCTTACTCGCGTGCAGTAATTGAAGCCGCTGAGAAAGTCAGCCCTTCGGTTGTTTACATCCAGGTAAGCGGGACACGCAAGACCAGAAGACAGTCACAGGAAGAAGCCGCCGGAAGTGGCTCAGGCTTCGTGTTCACACCAGACGGTTTCATTCTCACCAATAGTCACGTCGTGCACCGAGCCCAGGAGCTGCATGTTGCCCTGGGTGACGGCCGACGTGTCGCG
>Ga0163163_10006040_pt1 | contig 10534 bp, 8 predicted proteins | sample S65metaG_FD_119766 | JGI IMG/M metagenome (GOLD analysis project Ga0163163, IMG submission 119766) | Switchgrass rhizosphere microbial communities from Kellogg Biological Station, Michigan, USA - S6-5 metaG | ecosystem: Host-associated > Plants > Roots > Rhizosphere > Soil | place: USA: Michigan... | reverse complement strand
TCGATGGCGACGATGACCATCGGCAGCACGAACTCGAGCAGGCGTTGCGGCGGCGGTGCCGCCGCGTCCTGATTGCCGGCGAGCTCCTCGAGCGCGTTATCCATTGGCCGTCCAGGCAAGCGCCCCGAGACACCGATCGCACAGGCCGGCGGATGCCGGCTCGCTGGACACGGCCGGCACGATTCGCCAGCAGCGCTCGCATTTCACGCCGGAGGCGCGCTCGATCGTCACACGCGGCATCGCCTCGCCTGCGGCCTCGACATCGGTGGGCGCCGGCCGGATGTTCACCTCGGACACGATGAAGAGCATCGGCAGCTGCTTCGCATACTGCTCGAGCAGCGGCAGCTCCCTGGCGGTTGCCGACACGATGACCTTCGCCTGCAGCGAGCTGCCAATCTGCTTGCTCTTGCGGAGCGGCTCGATCTGCGCCAGGACCTGCTCGCGCAGCGCGACGAGAGCGTCCCAGCGCTCGACAAGCGCCGGGTCGTCAAGCGCGTCGAGGCTCTCGACGGTGGGAAACAGCGCCATGTGCACCGACTCTTCGCGCTGTCCGGGTACGTGGCGCCAGAGTTCGTCGGCGGTGAACGACAAGATCGGCGCGAGCAGGCGGGTAAGCCCGTCGGCCATCACGTACAGCGCCGTCTGCGCCGACCGCCGCTCGCGGGATCCTGCGGCCAGCGTGTAGAGGCCGTCCTTCGAGATGTCGTTGTAGAACGAGCTCAGGTCCACGGTCGCGAACTGCGTCAACGCCTGGGAGATCGGCCCGTACTCGTACTCCTCGTAGGCCGCGAGCGCGCGCTTCGCCACCTCGGCGTAGCGCGCGAGGATGTAGCGATCGACCTCTTCCATCTCGGCCAGCGGCACCATGTTCTTCGCCGGATCGAAGTCGTACAGGTTGCCGAGCAGATAGCGCAGTGTGTTCCGCAGCTTGCGGTACGCCTCGGAGACGCGCGCGAGGATTTCCTTGCCGACGCGGATCTCCTCGCGGTAGTCGCTCATCGCGGTCCACAGACGGATGATGTCGGCGCCGCTCTCCTTGATCACGTCCTGCGGCAGGATGGTGTTGCCGATCGACTTCGACATCTTCTTGCCGTCGACGTCGATCAGGAAGCCGTGCGTGAGGATCTGCTTGAACGGCGGACGGCCGCGCGTGCCCAGGCCGACCAGCAGGGAGCTCTGGAACCAGCCGCGATGCTGATCGCTCCCCTCGAGGTAGATGTCGGCCGGCCACGTCAGATCGGGGCTGACCGACAGCACCGCTTCGTGGCTCGATCCGGAGTCGAACCAGACATCGAGGATGTTCATCTCGCGCTCGAAGCTGGTGCCTCCGCAGGACGGGCAGGTCAGCCCGTCGGGCAGGAACTCTTCCGTCGGCCGCTCGTACCATGCGTCGGCGCCGTATTGATCGAACACCGCCGCGGTCTTTTCGACCAGCGCCGGCGACGTGAGCGCCTCGCCGCATTTCGTACAGTCCACAGCTGGAATCGGCACGCCCCACACCCGCTGGCGCGAAATGCACCAGTCCGGCCGGTTGGCGACCATGTTGTACATACGATCGTGGCCCCACGACGGGATCCACCGCACCTTGTGATCGATCGCGTCGATCGCCGCTTCGCGAAGCGTCAACCCATGGTCCGGCTGAAGCCGGACACTACCGACATCGGGATCAGCGCCCGCTTCGTGTGTAGTGTCCGGCTTTAGCCGGACCCCGTCGAGCGAGATGAACCACTGTGACGTGGCCAGAAAAATAACCGGGTTGTGGCAGCGCCAGCAATGCGGATAGGCGTGCGAGAAGGCCTCCCGGTGCCAGAGCTTGCCGCGCTGCTTGAGCGCCGCCTCCACGTTCGGATTGGCGTCGAACACGCGCTGGCCGCCGAACAGCTCCACGGTATCGAGGAAATGCCCGGCCGGCCCGATCGGTGCGTAGATTTCCAGGCCGTACTTCATGCCGGTGTTGAAGTCGTCGGCGCCGTGGCCGGGCGCCGTGTGCACGGCGCCCGTCCCCGCTTCGAGCGTCACGTAGTCGCCCAGCACCCCGAGCGACGTCCGCGCATAGAGCGGATGCTGGAACCGGATGTGCTCGAGCTCGGCCCCTTTCATCCGGGCGAGCGGCTCGCCGAACGTCTTCCCCCCCGCTGCGGCGACTCTCGGCGCCAACGCTTCTGCGACGATGATCGCCCGGCCGTCGACGTCGTAGGCCGCGTAGTCGAACTCGGGATGAAACGCGATCGCCAGGTTCGACGGGATCGTCCACGGCGTCGTCGTCCAGATCAGCACCGAGATGCGGCGGCCGGTCAGCTGCGGCACGCGCTTGAAGAACTCCGCTTCGCTGTCGGCCGAGAGCTCGAACTCCACGTAGATCGACGGCGACGTGTGATCCTCGTACTCGACCTCGGCCTCCGCCAGCGCCGTGCGGCAATGGATGCACCAGTGCACCGGCTTCTTGCCCTTGTAGACCAGCCCCTGCGCGACGAACTGGCCGAACGCCCTCGCGATTGCCGCCTGATACTTGAAGTTCATCGTCAGGTACGGCGCGTCCCAGGTGCCGAGGATGCCGAGGCGCTGGAACTGTTCGGTCATCGTGCCGATGTAGCGCTCGGCGTAGGCGCGGCAGGCGCGGCAGAACTCGGCCACAGTCATGTCGCGCTTCTTCGGTCCCAGCTCGCGGTCGACCCTGAGCTCGATCGGCAGGCCGTGACAGTCGTAGCCGACCAGGTACGGCGCATCGAACCCGGCCATCGAGCGCGATTTGACGACCAGCTCCTTCAGAATCTTGTTCAGCGCCGTGCCCATGTGGATGTTGCCGTTGGCGTACGGCGGCCCGTCGTGTAGCACGAACTTCGGCGCGCCTGCCCGGCGCTCGCGAATCTTCCCGTACAGGTCCATGGCGGCCCATCGCGCGAGCGTTTCGGGCTCGCTGGTCGGCAGGTTCGCCTTCATCGGGAAGTCGGTGCGCGGCAGGTTGACGGTGTCTTTCCACTCGGGCATGGGGTATCCAGCGATTCTATAATGATCCGATGCGGGTCACGCGGTTGGACAACGGTCTGAAAGTCCTCATCCAGGAAGAACATACGGCGCCGCTCGCCTCGGTCTGGTGCTGGTACAAGGTGGGCTCCAAGGACGAGCGCCCCGGCCTCACCGGCGTCTCGCACTGGTGCGAGCACATGAACTTCAAAGGAACCGCCAACATCCCGCGCGACCAGGTGAAGGGGATCATCGAAAAGTACGGCGGCAGCTGGAACGGCTACACGTGGATCGATCAGACCACGTACCTGGAGACCGCGACCAGCGATGCGCTCGATCGGATGCTGTTCATCGAAGCGGAGCGGATGGCGAGCTGCCTCTATCATCCGGACGACTGCGAGTCGGAGCGGACGGTCATCATCTCGGAGCTTCAGGGGGGCGAGAACGATCCCGATCAGCTGCTCGATCAGGAGCTGACCGCGACCGCCTTCAAGGCGCACCCGTACCGCCATCCCACCATCGGCTGGCTCTCCGACCTGCAGACGATGACGCGTGAGGACTTGTACGGCTACTACCGTCGGTTCTACGTACCGAACAATGCGACGCTGGTGATCGTCGGCGACGTCGACACCGACGAGGCTCTGCGGCGCATTGACCACCACTTCGGCGCCATTCAGCCCGGCGCGGCCATCGAGCGTCTTCGCACCGTCGAGCCGAAGCAGTCCGGCGAGCGTCGGCTGACGATCCGCCAGGAGGGGACGACCGGTTACCTCAAGGTCGGCTACCACGCGCCGTCTGCGACGGACCCCGCCTTCTTCCCCCTGCTGATTCTCGATGCCGTGTTGACTGGGGCCAAAGGGCTGAACCTCTGGTCCAGCTTTCGCGTCCCGCCGCCGCAGCGCAGCGCGCGGCTCTATCGCGCGCTCGTCGAGCGCGGCCTCGCCTCGTCTGTGTCCGGGGGCGTGATGCCGACGGAGGATCCCTTCCTCTACACCGTGTCGGCCACCGCGAACGAAGGCACGTCCCTGGCATCGGTGGAGGGAGCGCTGCTCGAATCGCTCGCCGGCCTTGAGCAGGGCATCACGGACGCCGAGCTGATCAAAGCCAAGGCCCAGCTCCGCGCCCGCCTCGTCTTCGACAGCGATAGCGTCACCAACATCGCGCATCAGCTTGGCTACTACGAAACAATTGCGAACGTGGATCTGTTCACGACCGCCCCGGCTCGGATCGCCGCGGTGACACTCGATGAGGTTGCCGCGGCCGCGCGCGCGGTGCTGGCGCCGTCCAACCGCACCATCGGATGGTTTGACCCGCTCCCGGTCAGCTGAATGTCCCTGAATCCCACTCGCACTGTTCTCGACAACGGCGCCGTGCTCCTGTGCAAGCCGACGCACACAACGCCGGCGGTCGCGATCAGCCTGACGCTCCGGGCGGGGTCGATTGCCGACCCACCGCATCTGCCGGGCCTGACCTGGCTGCTTTCGCGCGTGATCGACCGCGGTACTACAACGCGTTCGGCCGCCGGCATCGCCGAGGAGCTCGACAGCCGCGGCATCACGCTGACGATCCTCGTGACGCGGCACGCCTTTTCGCTGGGATGCCGCTGCCTCGCCGAGGACTTCGAGCCGGTCCTCGCACTTCTGGGCGACATCGTCATGTCCCCCTCGCTGCCCGACGAAGAGATCGCGGTCCGCAAAGGTGAAGTGATCACCTCAATCCGGCAGGATGACGACAACCCCGCGATCCGCGCGAGTGAAACCTTGATGGCGGCGCTGTACCCGGATGGCCATCCGTACGGACGGCGGACGAAAGGATCGATTGACAGCGTTGAACAGCTCACCCGTGAGCAGCTGCTCCGGCTGCACGGCGAACGCTTTGCGTCGAGTGAGCTGACGGCAGTGGTTGTCGGCGACGTCGAACCGTCGCACGCCAGGGACGTGGCGGCCCGCGTGTTCGGCGGATGGAGGACGGCGGCGCCGGCGCCGCTCGCGGTTCCGGCGGTCGTACGCGCGGCATCGCGCCAGCGGCTCGTCATTCCGATGATGAACAAGGCGCAGGCGGACATCGCCTATGGCTTCACGACCATCACGCGGACCGATCCCGCGTACTACGCGTTCTGGCTGATGAACGTGGCGTTCGGGCAGTACGCGATCGGCGGTCGTCTGGGCGACAGCATCCGCGAGCGGCAGGGGATGGCCTACTACGTGTCGAGCACTCTCGATGCGAACGTGGCGCCAGGCCCGTTGGCGATCCGCGCCGGTGTCAGCCCGGCCAATGTCGATCGCGCCGTCGCGTCGATCGACGACGAGGTCGCGCGCCTGGTGAGCGAAGGGCTGACGCAGCAGGAACTCGACGAGTCCCGGCAATATCTGATCGGGTCGATCCCGCGCGCGCTCGAAACCAACAGCGCGATCGCGAATTTCCTGCAGACCGAGGAATTCTTCGGCCTCGGTCTCGACTACGACGCGCGCCTGCCCGCGCTGCTGAACGCCGTCACGCTCGACGACGTTCACGTCGCCGCGCGCCGAGCCCTCGATCCTGCCCGCGCGACGGTCGTGATCGCGGGACCGTACGAGGATCGGGTAATCGGGTAATCGAGTGTCAACCAGAGCCGTTCTGTTCGACGTCGACCTCACGCTGATCTATCCCGGGCCGACGTTTCGCGGCGAAGGGTACCAGGCGTTCTGCGCCCGCCATGGCATGGGCGTCGATCCGTCGATGTTCGAGGAGGGGGTCGCACGCGCGGCGCCGCTGCTCGAGAGTCCGGACGATGTCTACGATCCGGAGATCTTCATCGCCTACACGAGCCGGATCATCGAGGTGATGGGCGGAGCCGGGGCGGGCGTCGACGAGTGCTCGCGCGAGATCTACCGCGAGTGGGCGGCGTGCCAGCACTTCGAGCTCTACGACGACGTGCCTGAGGTGCTGCGGCAGCTCTCGGACTCCGGCCTCCGCATCGGCCTGATCTCGAACACACACCGGTGTCTGGCGTCGTTCCAGTCACATTTCGAGCTGCAAGGGTTGATCAGCGCGACCGTGTCCTCGTCGGACCACGGTCTGATGAAGCCGCATCCCAGTATTTTCGCCGCGGCGCTGCAGCTCCTGGACGTCTCGGCGGCGGAGGCCGTCATGGTGGGTGACAGCTTCGCGCACGACGTCGAGGGAGCCCTTGGCGTCGGCATGGGCGCCGTGCTGCTCAATCGCGGCGATGCCGCGGCGCCGAAGGTCCTTGGTGACCGTCGCGTCCCGGTGATCCGATCGCTGCGCGAGCTCCCGGCCCTCCTGATTGGGTAACTCGATGCCAGCGATCAGCTACCGCGATCTCACGACCCTCGAGGAGTACGCCGCCGTCGTCGATCTCGAGCGCGAGATCTGGGGGCCCGGGTACGACGAAGTGGTGCCGGTTCCGATCCTGGCGATCACCGTGATGCGGGGCGGGATTCTGATTGGCGCCTTCGATGACGATCGCATGATCGGATTCGTTTATTCGCTGCCGGGCATCAAACACGGGCACGCGACGCAGTGGTCCCACATGGCGGGCGTGCTCGACCCTTATCGCGGCGGCGGCATCGGATATCAGCTCAAGATCCTTCAGCGGGAGCGGACGCTGGCGATGGGGCTGCATCTGATCGAGTGGACCTACGATCCGATGCAGGCGATGAACGCCCATCTGAACTTCGCCAAGCTCGGCGTCGTCGCCGAGGAATATGAAGTGAACGTGTACGGCGAGTCGTCGAGTCCGCTGCACAGAGGCAACCCGACGGACCGCCTGGTCGCCGAATGGTTCGTTCGCGACGCGCGCGTCGACGAGCGCCTGCGCGGGGCCGCGCCGCTGGCGCCGGCGCTGACAGTGGAACCGGCCGGCCGCGCGCGTCCCGCCGGCGAATGGCTCGAGCCCGCAGCGAGCGACCTGTCGCTCGACGCGAAACGCATCAGTGTCGAGATTCCGACCGGCTTCAGCCAGATGCTGTCGGCGGCGCCGGAGCTGGCGCTCGAATGGCGCATGACCACGCGCGAGATCTTCACGACGTATTTCGCCCGCGGCTACCGCGCGATGGAGTTCTTCCTCGACCGCGCGGCGAGGAAGGGCACTTATCTGTTGACGCGCAAGTAGGAATCGAAGCCGAAGGCGGCGCGGCTTACAGGCCCATTTGCCATCGGCGGATGATCTGGAACGGGTGCAGCAGCATGACGATGTTCAGCGTCAGGTTGTCGCGAATCCAGAAGGCGAGCACGACCTCCACCGCGATGACCCAGCTCCACGTCGCCGCCTTTGGCAACCGGCGCGTGAGGAAGAACCCGAGCACGCACGCCAGAATGTCGCACATCGAATTGAGAATGCTGTCGCCGTAGTAGCCGAGCGAAATGGTGGTCTTCCGATAGCGTTCGACGACGGTGTCGGTGTTTTCGTACGCTTCCCACGCACCTTCGATCGCCACGCTGGCGATGAGGCGCAGGCCGAAGGAGGCCGACGGCATCAACACGCGCATCAGCCCGTAGAAGGCCGCGCCGTGAGTGACGTGCGTGAAGGTGTAGGGGTCAGCGACCTGCTGCGAATTCTGATCGCTGTTGATGTTGCCGGACCAGAAACGCACGGGCCCGTGCCGGTATTTCAGCGGTCGGCCCATCTCCCACTGCAACAGAGCCGTCGTCGCCATCACGATGCAGACGATGGCGACGTCGGTGGAAATGCCGCTCGAGCGGCGGCCCGGGAGAAAGCCCTGCCGCCAGGCGACGGCGAGCAGGGCGACACCGATCACGATGAGCGGCGGCGTCACGCCGTCGAGACGGAACGGCATCAGAGCCTTTGAAACTCACGAATCTTCTGCTGCAGCAACGCCATCGACTCGTCAGAGCCCTTGAAGAGGCTCGGCGCCGTCATGCCAGTCCCTCGGCCACGAACAACTCCTCGACCGCGCGGTGGGCTTCATCGATCGCCTGATTGGTGAACGCCCCGGCTCCCGCGTCCGAGTTCGCAATCGCGATCCGGCCGAACCGCCGGCGGCCGACGACGTGCGGCCGTTCCTCAGGAGGGACGTCCGGATCGGCGAGCGTGTCGTACGTATAGGAGTACCCGTACGGCCACCGGTTGACGGTGATCCCGACAATGTCACCGGCGGGGTCAAATCCGCCGGCGGCAAGCATGCGCCGCAGCTGCCGCCGGATCTCCAGCTCGAACTGTTCGAACGTGGTCGACAGCAGTTCCTGCTGTCCGATGCGGTTCTGCTCACGGCGCGGGAGCCCGGGCTTGTTCGGATTCCGCACCATGTGTACGAGGATGGGCTCGTCGGGCGTCGTCACGCCGCTGTAGCCGCCGATCTTCGTCCCGGGATCGAGGCTGACGCTGGTGTGATACATCCCCGGCGCGTTGATGCTGTTGACGCCAAGCTTCTGAAACGCCGTCCAGCGCCGCAGCAGCACGGTGTTGTACATCATCGGCACTTTGATCGAGTACGCGAGCGCTTCCTTCTGCTTCGCCGGCAACTCGGGCACGAGCGACGGAATCAGCGAGTTGTAGCAGGCGAGAATGACCCGGCGACCGCGCACGCCGTGGTTCTTCCCGTCGCGCCGGTACGCCACGCGCACCCCTTGCGCGTGATCTGGAGCCGCCTGCCCTGTGCGCGTCGACGGGTCGTGCTCGACACGCACAACCGTGCTCTTCAAGCGGATTCGCACGTCGGCCTTCGGATCGTCGAGCCGCTCGTACGCGATCGGCGCCTGGACGATCGACTCCATCGTCTGTCTGCCTGGCACGGCCGCGGGAATCAGGCGGTTGACGAGGAGGCGAGCGAGCGACGCATTACCGTCAGGAAAATGAAACGTGTACGACGATTCGCGGAAGCCTTCTTCGAACTGGAGCCCGAGACCGTTGAATCCTACCGATCCGCGCCGCGCCGCCTCGAGCGCCGGCGTCGTGTCCACGCGCTTGTTGTTGCGGCCACCCTGGCCCAGAAAGAACGGCAGCGCTTCCGGCGTCATTTTCGCGTGCTGCAGCAGAAAGTCCTGCCAGCTGATCCTCGCAAGCTTCGCGATCTTCTGCTCGGCCGTCATCCCCGCCATGTAGTCGGCGTTCTGACCGTACAGACGGGTGAGATCCCTGCGTGCGGCGTCCGAGAGCGGCGCCTTCGCCAGGAACTCAGGCCACGGCACGCGGCCGTTTCCGGCGACCAGCCGGTCCTCGTCGAAGTGCTCCTTGTCGAAAAACATCGAGGGTCCCAGCCCGAGCTTCTGGAAGACGTCGCGGTTCAGAAACTCGCCGTTGCGCTCGACCTGAATGCCGAGCTCTTCCACCAGCCTCTTCGCCGTATAGCTGTACGGGTACGGCGTCGCGATGCCTTGCGTGCCGCCGTAGCCGATGAACGTGCGCCCCTGGTAGGTGAACTCGTTGCGCTTGGCGTGACCGCCGAAGTCGTCGTGGTTGTCGAGGATCAGGATCTTCTGATTCGAGCCGAGGGCCCGGCGCCAGAAATGGGCGGCGGCCAGACCTGAAATGCCCGCGCCGACGATCACGAGGTCGTACGTCTCGGTCGTGTCGACATCGAGCTTGGGGAATTGACGATACGCGCCCTGCTCGATCGGTCCGAACGTTTCGACCGAAGCGGGATAGTTGCCGCGCAGACCGGTCAGCCGCGGCGGATAGTCCGCCGCTTCCGCGGCGGAACTGGGAACTTGGAACGTAGAACTTAGAACTTTGGAACCGAGAACGCTTGAACCGCCGATCGCGAGCGCGACACCGTTGAGAAAATCGCGGCGCGGGATGCGCCGGTTCATCCCGAGATCCCGGTGTTCATTCGAAGCGCTCATGACGCCCCTCCCAGGCCGATGATCGGCAGAGCCCGAATCGGACGTGCGCATCATACGGCACGAACCCGGCCGGTGCGGCAGACTCTGGCTCGATGGTCAATCTTACGTTATTATGCTTACGTATGCAGAAGATCTTCTCCGCCCGGCTGGATGAAGCGGCCCTGGACGAAATGGACCGCGTGACGCGCAAGCTGCGGATGTCCAAACGGCAGTTCCTCGAAGAAGCCATCCACCTCCGGGCACGCGGGCTCAGCGCCGAACACGGCGACGACGTGTGGTCGGAGACGCTCGGCGCCTGGAGCCGCGAGGAAAAGCCGGAGACGACGATTCGCCGGGCGCGGCAGGCATTCCGCCGCGCGTTCGACCGCCGGCACCCGGTGAGCCATGCGCGCATACGTCGATAGCGACATCCTGATCTGGCACCTGCGCGGTGAGCCAAAGGCCGCTCGTCTCCTGCGGTCGCTCGCGGCCGCGCCGATGACCGAGCTCTGGGTTGGAGCGCTCCAGCGCGCCGAAGTCGTCTTCTTCATGAAGCCGGGGGAGGAATCAGCGACGGGTGCCTTCCTCTCCCGGTTCAAGACCGAAGCTGTGACGCAGGCCATCGTCGATCATGGCGGCGAATTCTACCGCCGGTGGCATCCTTCGCACGGCATTGACGTCAACGACGCCATCCTGGCGGCGACCGCGGCTGCCACCGGAGGCAAAATCTATACACAGAACCTCAAGCACTTCCCCATGCCGGATGTCGCCGTCATCAAAGGATGGT
>Ga0163163_10006039_pt1 | contig 10535 bp, 10 predicted proteins | sample S65metaG_FD_119766 | JGI IMG/M metagenome (GOLD analysis project Ga0163163, IMG submission 119766) | Switchgrass rhizosphere microbial communities from Kellogg Biological Station, Michigan, USA - S6-5 metaG | ecosystem: Host-associated > Plants > Roots > Rhizosphere > Soil | place: USA... | reverse complement strand
CTTGTAGCCGTCGGCGCGGCACTTCGCCATGGCGCCTTCAGCAATGGCCTGCGCCACGTCCATGGTCAGCACCTTCGTCGAGGGTAGCTGGGCCCATGCCGTCGCGGCACTCGCCGCCATCAGCGCCGATGTCAACACAGTCACTACGAATCTCATCTCTCCTCCTCACCCGACCTTGATCTTCTGACGGAACTGCTGATTCTCGTTGCAAACGAACTCGATCGGCTCCTCGTCCACCACCACGCGCTGGTTGATGCGCAGCGTGAACGGCTTCGTCAGAGCCTTTGCATCCTCGAGCGTCACGTCGATTTCGAGCTTGCCGAACATCGGACGACGGAAGCGCTCCGTGAACGTCGCCTGATCGCTATACGGCGTGCCGCGCACGTCCAGCCAGCCATCGAACGGCCCTTCCTCGGCGCCGCGCAGGTTGTTGGTCTCGACCACCAGCGTGTCCCCTTCCCAGCGCCCCACCGAGTAGCCGTACCACCACGGCTGCGGGTCGCCCTGTTTCGGCAGCGGACGGCCGTCCATGTAAATCAGCCGCTGGCCGTAGTTCGCCTCGTAAAGGATCACGATCAGCTTCGGCGTCTGGATGATCTTCCGCGGCTGCGGCTGCATGTGGAACTGCGTGATCCCCATCGGCATGCAGTTGGCGTCCGGGTTGTCCTTCATTTCGGTCGACATGCGCTGCTTCTTGATCCCGGCGGCCCAGGGCGTCAGCGGCAAGCCACCCGGCACATTCGTGGCGATGTCCCAGAACGCGGCGATGGGTGGCGCCTTCGGGTCGGGCGGAAACACCGGCACCTGCGGCTCGACGGCGACGTCGCCGCTCGGATCGCGTTTCGCGCCGCCGCCGAACAGACCGGCCAGTTCTGACGGCAGCGGCTCGGGGTCGGCCCGCAGCCAGTTTCCCGACAGGTCGGGCCTGCCGTCGGCCCCGCGCGGCGGGGGCGCGTCGATGCGGACGCGCCCCTGCGCATCGCGCGGGACACCGGCGTCGCGGAACTTGGGCCACTGGGCCGAAAGGGACACCGAACACACCATCAGCAGGACGACGGCGGAAAACTGCGTGTAGCTCATCGCGCTTGGCTCCGGCCGCGATTCTATCGAATGTTGCCGGCGCTCTCGGCCCAACCGATTGGTCTAGAATCGCGTCACCGATGAGGCGCGCCCTTCCCGTACTCGCTGTCCTGCCGGTGGCGATGGCGATCCTGCTCTCGGGGCGTCCCTTGGCGCAGGCTCCCACGCCCGTCGACTTCGCACGCGACATCCAGCCGCTGCTGCGCGCCAACTGTTACGGCTGTCACGGCGAGGCGCTGCAGAGCGGCAACTTCCGCCTCGATCGCCGGCGCGACTCGCTCCCCAACCGCGTCGGCGCCAACAATGCGCGCATCGTGCCCGGCAACAGCGGCGCGAGCCGAGTGTATCAACGGGTGGCGGGTAGCCAGGGCGGCCTGCAGATGCCGCCGACCGGCGCGCTGCGACCCGAAGAGATCGGCACGATCAAGGCGTGGATCGATCAAGGTGCGGCGTGGCCCGACGAGCTCGATGGCGAACAGCCGTCGCCGCCGCGCGATCCCGTGGCGACGGCCGTCCTCGAGGCGATACGCACGGGCGAACGCCGGCGCGTAGAACAGCTGCTCAAAGACAACCCGGGCGCCGCACGGGCGGCGGGGTCGGGCGGCATCACACCGCTGATGTACGCGGCGCTCTACCGGGACGCCGCGTCGCTGCGCCAGCTGCTCGAGCTCGGCGCCGACCCCAGCGCGCACAACGACGCCGGCGCCACCGCGTTGATGTGGGCGGTGGACGACCTCGAAATCGCGCGGCTGTTGGTCGACCGCGGCGCCGATCCGAACGCGCGCTCGGCGGACGGGCGCACGCCGCTCGCGGTCGCGGCCGGGCGTGCCGGCGGCAGCGACGTGGTCAGGCTGCTGCTCGACGGCGGCGCGAAGATCGAGGGGCAGCAATTGCTCGTCCGGGCCGGCGACGCCGGCGATGCCGCCACCATTCGCCTGCTGCTCGATCGCCGCGTGGACACCTCCGCGCTGCCGAACGACCTCGCCATGCGAAGCGGCTGCGCGGACTGCACCGAGCTGCTGCTCAAGGTGGCCGGGCCAGCGGCCCTCACGCGTGCGCTGCAGGCAGCGGCGCGCTATGGTGACTCGGCCGGCATGCAGCGCCTGCTCGCGCTCGGCGCCGAACCGACGCCGGCGGCGCTGCTCGCGGGCGCGGCGTCGGAGGGCCTTCCGGCGGCAGGTGTGAGCGCGCTGCTCGATCGCGGGGTGCGCGACGAACAGGCGATGAACTGGGCCACGCGCCAGGGCGATACGCCGGTCGTCTCGGCGCTGAAGCGTGCCGGCGTGGCGGCCGTGGTGCTGCCGGCACACCAGGCGAAGAGGCCCGGCGCGCCACCGTCGGTGCGCAGCGCCATCGAGGCCAGCCTCCCACTGCTGCAGCACGCCGATACCGTGTTCCTCGAAAGGGCCACGTGCATCTCCTGCCACAACAACAGCCTGTTCCAGATGACGGCCGCCGCCGTGCGCCCGAAGGGATTCCGCATCGACGAGGCGGCGGTGCGCGATCAGATGGCCAGAACCCGCGCCTACCTCGCGAGCTGGCGCGAACGCGAACTGCAGGACATTCCCATCCCCGGGCAGATCGACACGACCGCCTATATTCTTGCCGGCCTGGCCGACGCGCCCTATCCGCCAGACGCGGCGACCGATGCGCTGGCGCGCTACGTACTACGCCGGCAGTTCGCCGACGGCAGCTGGCACGTCGCCGCCCATCGTCCGCCGATTGAATCGAGCAACGTGGCGATGACGGCGGTGTCGATCCGGGCGCTCGACGCCTACGCTCCAGCACCGATGAAGGCCGATTACACGGGGGCGATCCGACGCGGCGCGGCATGGTTGACGACGGTGTCGCCGGTGACCACCGAAGACCATGTCTTCGTGCTGCTGGGCCTCTACTGGGCGCGTCACGACTCACCGGCCATCCGACGGACCGCCGATGCGCTGATCGCCTTGCAGCGCGCCGACGGCGGATGGAGCCAACTCCCGACGCTGGCCAGCGACGCCTACGCGACCGGAGAGGCCCTTACGGCCCTCGTGAAAAGCAGGACGCTGAAGCCGAGCGACCCGGCGTATCGCAAGGGTGTCCGCTTCCTGCTCGAGAGCCAGCTCGCGGACGGCTCGTGGTACGTTCGCACGCGGGCCATCCCGGTGCAGCCATACTTCGACAGCGAATTCCCGCACGGCCCCGATCAATTCATTTCGGCCGCCGCCACCAACTGGGCGACCATGGCGCTGGCGGGCGCCATCCAATGACCCATGCAATGAGAATCCTCGCGACCGGCGCCACGTGCGCGGCGTTGGTCGCAGCCACCTCCGCGCAGGCGCCGGACGCCGTCGAGGTGCTGAAGGTCCGCGACAACTTTTTCGTGGTTGCCGGCGGCGGCGGCAACGTCGGCGTGCAGGTTGGCGAGGACGGTGTGGTGGTCGTGGATGCTGGAACGGCGGCCAGCGCCCCCGCCGTCGTGGCCGCCATCAAGCGCATCACGCCGAAGCCGATCCGCTACATCATCGATACCGGCCCCGACGCCGACCACGTGGGCGGCAACGAGACGCTGTCCAAGGCCGGCGAAACGCTGTTCGGCCCGGCGCGTCTGGGCGGGCAGCGCCAGGAGTTCAGTGGGCCGGTGGCCTCCATTCTTTCTACCGAGGGCGTGCTTGGTCGCATGACGGCCGGATCCGATTCCACGCCGGCCTACCCCGCGGGCGCGCTGCCCACCGAGGCGTTTCACTACGCGCGGAAGTACATGTATCTGAACGGCGAGGGCATCGAAGTGCTGCACCAGCCCGCCGCGCATACCGACGGCGACGCCTTCGTCTTCTTCCGCCGCTCGGACGTGGTGATGGCCGGCGACGTCTTCGACGCGCGGCAGTTCCCCGTGATCGACGTCGACCGCGGCGGCACCATCGACGGCGAGATCGCGGCTCTCGAGCGGCTGAGCGAAATCGCCATCGCCTCGGTGCCGATCGTCTCGCGCGAGGCGGGCACCATCGTCGTGCCCGGCCACGGGCACCTGGGCGATCAGTACGACGTGATCGAATACCGGGACATGGTGACCATCATTCGCGATCGGGTTCGCGACCTCGTCAACGCCGGCCGCTCGCTCGAGCAGGTGAAAGCCGCCGCCCCCGCCAAGGGCTACGCCGGCCGCTACGGGAACGGCAGCGGCGGGTGGACGGCGGACCGGTTCGTGGAAGCGGTGTATCGCAGCCTCGCCGCCGCAAAAGAAGGCAGCGTCAAGCGATGACGCGCGCAATCGCCTCGCTCGTGCTGCTGCTCGCGGCCTCCGCGAACGCGCAAACGCCGTCCGCGCGCGACGCGGCCCCGATCGATCTGACCGGCTACTGGGTGTCCTACGTCACCGAGAACTGGCGCTACCGCATGGTGACGCCGCCCAAGGGCGAATACCGCCGCATCCCGGCCAGTCCAGCCGCGCTGCCGCTCATCAACGGGTGGGATCCGGTCGCCGACGAGAAGGCCGGCAATCAGTGCAAATCGTTCGGCGCCGCCGCCATCATGAACGTGCCCGGCCGCCTGCACATCACCTGGCAGGACGCCAACACGCTCCGCATCGACACCGACGCCGGCACCCAGACCCGGCGCCTCCGGTTCGGCGCGGCGCCCGCGACTGCGAAGCCGCAACCATCCTCGTGGCAAGGCGAGTCGAGCGCGCAATGGGAGCCTACGTCGGGCACCGAGGGCGGCAGCAGCCTGCGCGTGGTGACGTCGAACCTGCGCGCCGGGTATCTGCGGAAGAACGGTGTGCCGTACAGTGAGCGCGCCAGCGTGACCGAGCACTTCGATCTCGCGCCGCTGCCCCAGGGCGGCCAGCTGCTCCTGGTCAACATCGTGGTCGACGACCCGGTGTATCTGAATGCTCCGTACGTGACGAGCCCGCACTTCAAGAAGGAGCCGGACGGCTCGAAATGGGATCCCACGCCATGCTCATCGACCTGGTAACCCGCCGCATCGTGCCCGTCATCGTGCTCGGCCTCTTGATGGTCCTGCTCGGCGCCAGCCGCGCGTCGGCGCAATTCGAGTTCAGCGGGTCGTGGGCGCCGATCGGTACCGAGGACGTGCAGAACGATTCGCTCCCCGTCGACTATCTCGGCCTGGCGCTCACCGACGAAGGGCGCACCCGCGCGCTCGCCTACGACGAATCGCAGAAGTCGATGATGGAACGGCAGTGCCAGGGGTGGGGCGCCGCCTATGGGGTGCTCGGCCCGTTCGGGCTGGTCGCCTCTGCGCAGACCGATCCGGCGACGAACCGCGTGGTGTCCTACACCATCGATTCGTGGGAGGACTGGAACGGCCTGACCATCTGGATGGACGGCCGGCCGCGTCCATCCCAATACGCGCTCCATACGCAGGCAGGATTCACGACCGGCCGGTGGGAGGGTGGAGCCTTGGCCGCGCGCACCACGCACATAAAGGCGGGCGGCTTCATCCGCAAGACCGGCGTGCCGCTCACCGACCAGGCGACGATCGACTGGCGGTTCTACCGTCATGGCGACGTGATCACCGTGCTGATGATCGCGAGCGATCCGGTCATCCTGGTCGAACCGGAGATCGTGTCGAAGAGTTTCCGCTTGTCGCCGCGTCCGCTCGACTACCGCACCCCGTGCGTCCCCGGGTACGAGGGGCGCGAGCCGGGCGACGGCGTCCCGCACTTTGCGCCCGGCCAGAATCCATTCGCGGACGAGTTCATGAAGTTCTACAGCCTGCCGCGGGAGGCCGTCCTCGGCTATCCGGAAACGCTCTATCCGGAATACCGCAAGAAGATCCGGGCTACCTACGTGCCGCCGCCGCCGTGCAAAGAGGCCTGCGGCCAGGCCGGCAACTTCGTGCGGCGCCGGGAGAACTGATCGCGCGGCTCGCTTGAACCAGGGGAGCCGTCTGTCGGCTCCCGGCCGGCCTCTGGCCGTCATTCACCGGGACGGGTCCGCCATTCGCCGAAACCCCGTTCCCGGCCCCCCCGAGGTCCCGTAACTTCACGTCAGAAGGGAACGGGGGACGCCATGACGATGACGCGCAATGCGGCGATGACGGCGGCGGGGTTCGCGGCGCTGGGGAGTGCCATGACGTCGGCACTGGTCATCTGGCTGCTGCTGGCACGGCCTCTCGAGGTCGTCGATGCCGTCCGCGGCCACGAACTCGAAGGTCTGGCGAGGCTCGCCTTTACGACGCTGCAGGACCTGGTGATGCGTCTCCTCAACCTCCTGTAAGGCGGGTCTGAAGGCCCGCAACTACACCTGGAGACTGCGATGACCGAGATGGAACCGCAACCGCGCAAGGGCAACCTCGTCATCGGCACCATGCTGGTGCTGGTGGGCCTGTGGATCGCTTTGGACCGCTCCGGCGTCATCCACTGGAGCGGCATGTGGTCACTGTGGCCCCTCATCCTGGGCGGCATCGGCCTGGCCAGGTTCGTCCAGTCGCCCCCCGGAGAGCCCAAAGAGGGCCTGGTCTTCATGACGGCCGCCGCATGGCTGCTCGTCTCGGAAGCGGGCTGGATTTCGATCGAGGATTCGTGGCCGCTGATGGTGATCGCCGTCGGGCTCATCATCGCGTTCAACGGCGGGATGCGCCGCCGCTGGTACGGGCCCGAAGCGCCGGCGCCACCCGAGCAGCCGGGCCAGGCCGCACAGCCCGGCCAGCCCTGGGACCGGCGGTATGCCAGACGGATGCGCCGGCATCACCGGTCGCTCACACCGTTGGCCATGCTCGGCGTGTGGATCGCCATCTTCGTCGGCTTTCAGGCCTCGGGCACCCGCTCGTTCCGGGAGTTCGGCGAGTCAAGAGCGTCGGCCTTGAGAGGCTTCACCGATTCGTCTGCCGACCGCGTGCATGTCGTGTCGGTGATGGGCCGCTCCGACCACGTCAGCCGTGCCACCGCATTTCGCGGCGCCGACGTGGTGAACGTCATGGGCAGCACCAATCTCGACCTCCGCGAGGCGACGCTGGCGCCGGGGGCGAGCGCCTCGGTGCAGGTGTTCTCGATGATGGGCGGCGTGATTGTGCGGGTGCCTCCCACCTGGACGGTCGATCCGGGCGCCATCTCGGCGATGGGCGGCGTACGGGACGAGCGCTCGACGGCCCTGGACGCGCCCGCGCCCGGCGCCGGTCCCCCGCCGCACCTCGTGCTGCGCGGCGTCGTGGCGATGGGCCGTCTCACAATCCGGTAGGCGGGAGCGCGTGATGTCGAACGGCAATGTCGAACCCGGCGGCGGCGTGATGACGCCACGGTTGGTGGTGGGGCTGGCGGTGGCGCTCTTCGGCGTCGTCCTGGTGCTCGATCGCCTGAACCTGGCGGTGGCGGGTCAGGTGCTGCAGTTCTGGCCGGCGGTGATCATCGCGGTAGGCGCGCTGCTCTTCGTGCAGGCGCGCCACGTGGGCGGCGGCGCCAACGGCGTCATCGTGATGATCATCGGCGGCTGGCTGCTGCTGAACTCGCTCGGAATCGTGCAGGTGCGATTCTGGGAGCTGTTCTGGCCCATCGTTCTCATCGGGATCGGCACCATGCTGGTGATGCAGACGCTGCGCCGGGGCTCCCGGGATGCGTCCGGCATCGACACCGACGATACGGTCAACATCTTCGCGGTCCTGAGCGGCGCCAAACGCATGAGCGCGTCAACGCGCTTCCGCGGCGGCGAGGTGACGGCGTTCATGGGCGGCTACCAGATCGACCTGCGGCAGGCCGTCATTCCTCCCGGCGAGGAAGCTGCGCTCGACATCTTCACGGCGATGGGGGGCGGCGAGATCTTCGTGCCGCCGTCCTGGACGGTGGCGACGCCGATCGTGGTGGTCATGGGAGGAATCGACGACAAGCGCATTCCCCCTCTGCCGGGCACCGTCGACAGCATCGGCGGCAAGCCGGCGCCGCGCCTGGTACTGCGCGGAGTGCTGGCAATGGGCGGCATCGAGATCAAGTCGTAGATGCACCCCATCCTCGCGCGCCTCGAGCGCCTGGCCGGCTACCTGGCGCTGTGGTGCGCCATCGGCATTCTGGTCAGCGCCGTCCTGACCCGGCAAGGGCTGTCATGGCCCGAAGCGCTGGTGCAGGCGCTGCCGCCGCTGCTCGTCTACTCCTTCGTCTGCCTCTCGTCCTGGTACGTCTGCCGGGCAATGCCGCTGACCACCAGCGGCGTACCCGGGGTGCTCACAGCCTCCGCCCTTGCGGCCACGGTCGGCGGCGTCCTGTGGCTGGTGCTGAACGAGATCTGGCTCGGCACCCTCGAGTCGATGCCGCAGACGGCGGCGATCACCACTCGCTTTCGCGGTCAGGTGCCCTTCCTGTTCGCCGTCAGCGTGATGCTCTTCCTGCTGGTGCTGTCGGTGCACTACGTGGTGCTCGCCTTCGAGGCGTTCCGCACCGCGGAGCGACAGCAGCTCGAATTACAGGTGCTGACCCGCGACGCCGAATTGCGCGCCCTGCGCGCGCAGGTCAATCCCCATTTCCTGTACAACAGCCTCAACTCGATCAGCGCGCTCACCGGCAGCGACGCGGCGGCGGCACGGCGCATGTGCCTGCTGCTGGCCGAGTTCCTGCGGACGACGTTGCGCGTCACCGCTCAGGAGCGGATTCCGCTGGCCGAGGAGTTGACCCTGGCGGATCGGTTTCTCAGCATCGAGCAGGTACGATTCGGGGCACGCCTGCAGGTCGAGCGATCGATCGACGAGAGCGCGCTGGAGTGCCACGTGCCGCCGCTGGTCCTGCAGCCGCTGCTCGAAAACGCCGTCGGGCATGGCATTGCCGGCTTGATCGACGGTGGCACCATCCGGCTGAACGTCGTCCGCCACGGGGATCGCTTGGCGATTGTGGTGGAGAATCCGCGAGACCCCGACGCCGTGCCGCGGACGCGCAGCGGAGTAGGACTGGAGAACGTGCGCAAACGGTTGGCCATCGTGTTCGGAGGCGCCGCCCGGATGGAGGCGGTGCAAAGCTCCACCGGATTCCGGGTCGCCATCGACCTCCCCTGCCATATCGATGCCTGAGCCCTCCTTGATCCCGTTGCGGATTGTGATCGTGGACGACGAGCCGCTGGCGCGTGCCGTCCTGGCCGAGTTCCTCGGCGCCGAGACGAACGTCGAGGTGGTGGCGCACTGCGCCAACGGCTTCGAAGCGGTCAAGGCGGTGTCCGAGCTCACGCCCGACCTGCTGCTGCTCGACGTGCAGATGCCGAAGCTGGACGGCTTCGAGGTGCTGGACCTGGTGGGGCACGAGGTGGCGGTGGTCTTCACGACCGCATTCGACCAGTACGCGCTGCGCGCCTTCGAGGTGCACGCCGTCGACTACCTGCTGAAGCCGATCAGCGCCGAACGTCTGAGCGCAGCGCTGGCCCGCGTGCGCGAACGGCTTGGCCGCGGCGAACGCTCGGCCTCGCCTGGCGCCCTGGCCGCCGCGAGACCGCAGGAGGGGCGCGCGCACCGGGTGCTCGTGCGGGACGGGCCTCGCGTGCACGTCATTCCCGTGGACAAGATCGACTACGTGCAGGCGCAGGACGATTACGTGTGCTTCAGGTCCGAGGGCAAGGACTACCTGAAGGAGCAGACATTGGCCGAAACGGAGGCCGCGCTCGACCCGGCGCTGTTCGTGCGAATTCACCGCTCGTACCTGCTCAACCTGTCGCGCCTGGTGCGGGTGGATCAGGACGAGCGCGAGAACCGTGTGGCGGTGCTCACCGACGGCCGGCGCCTGCCGGTCAGCCGCGCCGGCTACACCCGGCTCAGCTCGCTCCTCTAACCCGCCCGCCCGGCGGGCGGGCAATTAGACCCGCCTGGCGTGGCGGAGCCTCATTCGTCCCGCGAGGCGAAGCCACGCTAGAATTCGCGCATGTTTGCCCGAATCGGGCTTGCGGCACTGCTGGCCGCAGCTCTGTTTCAAGCCGGCATCGCCGCGGCCGCCGGGCGCGTGCCGCTCGTGGACGCCGCCGAGCATGGCGACCTGACGGCCGTGCGGTCGCTGCTCGCGCAGAAGGGCGACGTCAACGCCGCGCGCGAGGACGGCCTGACGGCGCTGCACGCCGCCGTCAACGCGGACCGGCTCGACGTCGCCGATGCCCTGCTGAAGGCCGGCGCCAACGCGTCCGCCAAGGATCGCTATGGCATCACGCCGATCTACCTGGCCGCGTTGAACGGGAGCGCCCCGCTGATCCAGCGGCTGCTCGATGCGGGTGCCGATCCCAACGCCACGGACCCCGGCGGCGAGACGGCGCTCATGACGGCCACTCGTACCGGCGCCGTGCCGGCGATACAGCTGCTCATCGACCGCGGCGCGAAGGTGGATGCACGCGAGCCCTGGTTCCAGCAGACCGCCCTGATGATCGCCGTGCGCGAGGATCACGCGGCCGCCGTGGACGTGCTGCTCAAGGCGGGTGCGGCGGTAAACGTCCAGACCCGCAAAGGGCCGACGCCGAACTTCGTGCCGCCGTGCAAGGGGACCGGCTGCGGATCCGAGG
>Ga0163163_10006038_pt1 | contig 10536 bp, 12 predicted proteins | sample S65metaG_FD_119766 | JGI IMG/M metagenome (GOLD analysis project Ga0163163, IMG submission 119766) | Switchgrass rhizosphere microbial communities from Kellogg Biological Station, Michigan, USA - S6-5 metaG | ecosystem: Host-associated > Plants > Roots > Rhizosphere > Soil | place: USA... | reverse complement strand
TACAGCCTGGGTAACAATTCCACGTTATACACAAACACGTTTGGGTTGAACGCGGCGCTGCGAAAGAGTGAAAAGATCATTCCTTATGGAACGGCTGGATTCGGATTTGGCTACGTGAACCTTAATTATCAAGGTGGAGCGCAGGCAATGGCGACCCGCATCGGTGGCGGCGCGGATATTCCTCTGGGGGATTCCATGGCCATTCGAGCGGACGTGACTCACATGGGTTTCCATTTTGCGCATGAATGGAACGGCGGCATGAACATTTCCGTTGGGATCGTCTTTAATCTTTCGCAGTAAATTTCTTCAAGGATGTCCAACAAGAAGGCGAAGGCTACACGCAAACAGGGCCAGCGAAGATCTGAAGCAGACCGGCCGACGAATTCACTGGGCCCTCGATTGAAAGCGATTGGTCTTCGAGCTTTGTTTTTCGGGGTATTCATGGCGATTTCCGGTTTCGGGATCTCCGCCTACTGGAGCTACACGCATCCCCCAAAACCTCTCCATACCTTCAGCGAGAAGGAACGCAGCGCATTCATTGAAGCCCTGAAAGCCAACGGCACGCCAACCCGGAGCGTCTGGCTCTCATGTCCGAACGGAAAGCCGGAGATCTGCCGGCTTGTGAAACAGTTCATTACGATGTTTCAGGAATCCGGTTGGCGAGTGGAAGAAAACAAGGTCGTGCAATGGACTCCCGCCCACCTGCTGGGTGGAGTTTATTTGATTCTGCAGGCTGAGGGCGAACCCGATGACCTGACACGAGAAGCCGAAAGACAAGTGAAAGTTTCCTTTACCGCGCTCGGCATCCCGGTTCGATCTGCCAGTGCTCCGGACGTGCCAAAAAACTCCATTGGGATTTTTTTTGGTCCGGATATGTAATCCCCCGCAGCGGTTCCGATGTTACTTCTGCATGCGTGATGGGCGATGACCGCTGAATGTAGTCGGTTGCCCCTGGCACAGGCTCACATCTGAAAATCTGTCTCAGTGTTTACGGCCGAATTGTGACGGCCTTTGTCGGCTCCTTCGTGCGGTTGGGTCCAAGCAGTTCGTCGATATTTCCTGTCCTTCCGGTATGGGCCCACAATTTGGAATAGACACTCTTCATCGTTTCCCGATCCACGAGTCGTAATGCGATGTCGTTGGCCAGCGCTTCGGTCTGCAGGAAAGGGTGATGGGTAAAAATCCAGATGTGGCCGAGCTCGTGAGCGATCGCTGCATCAATTTCATCGTCGTTGAGGCTCGCCAGAAATTCGCGGTCAAATGAGATTCGATAACCGGGAATGGAGTCCGGCAGAGGTTCAGAAGAAACCATTTTGGAGTTCTCTTCGTCGATATGAACTTCAACATGGTCGTTCAACTTTAATCGTGCACACAGCTCCTTCACGATTTGGGCGAGGTGACCGGCATTACCACCGGAAGTGGCAGTGGAATCCTCGCTCCGGGCGGGCGAGGAGCTGCAATACCACAGGACAATAAGGAAAAATATCCCATGCCTTCCGGATCGAGTATGGAGTGATGGCGTCTTGCGTCTGGCCTGAAGTCGTACAGGCTTCAGTATTTGTTTCATGATTTCTCCGTTTTTGTGTGGCCGTGGTCCGCGGTGAAGACGAACGCACATATTTTCCAAAGAAGCGATCGTCTTTGCGGCGGTCAGGGAGTGAAACCACGGTGTAGCAGTAACTCACGCAGCAAACTGTGAGTTCGAAGCAAACGGGGATTTATTCCACTCTAATTCCGGGATATACCGCGCGAAACAGCTGCAGTTTCAGGCTTCGTTGGCGTTAACCGGCTGAATTCTAACATGTGTTTTTCTGCCGGCAATGCCTTTTGCTTTGGAAACTTTATTGCTTACTACTCGCTGTTGAGTGTGACCAAAATTTTCGATGGAGGTAGATATGCAAAGAATTAGAGTTTTCTTCGGAATCGCGTTAGCAGCTGTGATTCTGATGTCTATTCCAGCGCACAGCCAGCAGGCGACCCCCTCAACGGAGAAGGCCCTGGCGGAAAAAACATTCACCGGCGAGTTGTCCAAGATAGACACGAGCTCCAAGCTCATCGCGGTCAAAGGTCCCGACCAGAAGGACATGATGTTCAATTACAACGACGACACTCTGGTGGTCAGTCCGGATAAAACAGTTCAGGGTCTCACTGGAAAGACTGGAGCCCAACTGCGAATCAGCTATCACGAGGAGCGAGGATCCAACCTGGCCACAAAAATCGAATTGATCGAAAAGTAGCTGGCTCGGATTCCGGACCAACGTAATAGCAGAACCTGGCCGTCGCGGCGTTTAGGATGAGTGGACAATGCGCCGCGACGGCATGCGGAGGACATGAAGAGTGGAGCAATTCAATTCAGGCAATTCGCACCATCTTGACGAAATCGAGTCCATCCGAGAAGCGCTGAATCAAACGCGGACTGAAATGTCGCGTCATCGCCGGCGTATTGAAATGCGCCAGTCGGAAATCGACGCATACATCCGCCGAACAAATGTGCTCTGGGCGGTTATGTTTCTGGCGATCGCCGGATTCGGCACAGTCATCTTCTACGGCTTCCACACTGGAGCCCTTGTCGTCCATTTCCCATCAGCCCAAACCTCTTCGAGCCATGATCAAGGTCGTCTCTCTCCACCGCAGGAAAAACTGAGTTTACGAAATCCGAGTTCCCAGGAGCAACAGAATCAAAGTTCCGAGCGATCGCTGCCATCGGACTCGGAACTTACGCAGGTAAAAAATACAAATGAAGACATCCGGAATGTCGAGCCAAAACGGGAAAGCCCAGTCCCGGTTGGTGCGTCTTCAAACCTTGATCGGAGACCACAGAATGGCAGTTCGAATCTCGGATTGCTCGCCGATGCCGTGAATCGGAATCGAATCGACTTCGAGATTCCCCGCAACAAGACTCAGGAAGTGGCGCCGGGAATCTTCCTGACGGTTCGGGACACTAATGTGGAGCAAAAGAAGATCAATGGATGGCTCCAGATCTCCGAAGACGGTCGGACCGTCTGGTTACGAGACCAGAGCGCCGAGAGGGTCATGATATTTACGACAACGCATGACGATCGAAGTCACGAACTCGTATTCACACGCGTGGGCAAACAGGGCGTAGCTGGTTACCTTCTAATCCCGACGACTGCCGGCTAGCTTCCCGCATCGCAAACGATCCGGTTGTTCGCGCTACACCCCAAGCTCCGGAACAGAGCATGCAGCCTTTGAGATCAATAGTGATAAATTAAGTGCGCTTGCTTTTGACGGGGCGGTTAGCTCAACTGGTAGAGCATTCGGTTTACACCCGAAAGGTCACAGGTTCGAAACCTGTACCGCCCATAACCACGACTGGCGCGGGTTCAGCTGATTTTGAAGGCACGAAAAAGAAGGCACAAAACGCCCCTGTGCTCACACCCTGCTAACAACTCACGGCTAGAGACTGCTACGGCGGGAAATAAAGGGCGAGTTTCTCTTAGAAGTAATTACTCTGGGGAGCCCTGGAATCCGATCCTCGTTATCAGTGTCCGTCAGGATTCCGATGATGGAACGCGCATCGAAAGTGAATAATTCCAGATTCAACTCCTCCACGGAGGGCCATTCCGCAAAACTTCAATCCAGGCTCGGTACTTGTGCCCTGGCGGCTTTCATTCATATTTGTGTCTACTGAAAATCAGCTCACCTATCGCGAGTGTCCCCATCGAACTCTCTTCTGAATCGAAAAGCGATAATTCGTTCAAGTTGTAAGTGTCCAATAATAATTTCAAAACTCGTTCGCGTTCGCTCGATGGCAGGCGGTACTGAACAAATGGGTCCGGGTTCTCCGGATGCGAGTTCATCGATTCTCGGTGTGACGCATAAATCCACTCGTTGTTCTGTCTTTTACAACAGACGGTGTAATCAGACTGCTGAAGAAAATGCCTTTGGTCGGTCGTCATGTAGAAACTTTGAATGTAAACATGTGAGTCTGAAAGGTGGTAGGCTTCCGCCTCGTTGCGCTGTTTGCTCCTGGTCTCGCGTATTTCACTTCTTCCCAACCGCGCCCGAACGCCTGCGCATTCCTGATGTCCGTGTATGGCACGTGGCCACTCCGTCCGAGCGTAGCATCGCTTCGACCGCGTTGGTACGCTTGCTGTTCGGTGATTTTCGATTCAGGTTGCGTTCGCGCTGCTGGCATTTGAACTCCAATGTTGTGATGAAGTGTGTGGGCACGAAATGCAATGTCGAATTCGCTCACTACCATGCTGGACTCGCACTAAGCGCCTTGTTAGACTTCCCCACAACGAAGCGGAGGATATATGACTAATCGTTCGATTGTCGGGATAACTATTGCTACAGGCAGTATCGTTGCCGGCCTGTTGTGGTCAACCCATAGTGTAAGGGCAGCACAGCAAACCACAGCGTCTCAAGCTCCATCTAAATGCGTCATGCCCGGACCTACAAACGAATACTCTCCCGGGGCCGCCGTCGTTCGGGACGGACAAGCGTTTCGATGCGTGTATGTGTATGGACAACAATTGGTACCGGCTGGGGTTGCTTGGGTGAAGATTCTACCTATGACCGCACAGACCAGTTCAGGTCTCATCCAAGAACCGGCGGGACAGTAGGCTTTCAGCAACATAAGAGCGACAAAACCGTCCCCTGATATCACATCCATTTCAACGCACCATTACTCGGGAGTGGTGCAATCCGGCGGAGCTCCACAACAAGTGGATAGTGAAGATGCGCATCACAAAGTGACGATCCCTACAAAGGGTGGCCCGGACCCATCGACTCCTGAGCAACGCGCCCCACGCAGCGGGTATTCGTGTGACCCACAACTGCGACCTACCCTGGGCACCATAGCGGAAGCAAGAAAACTCAACCGACCGGCTTGACCTGAGCCGTGCAGAAGGGCGAAGCGAAATTGTTCTTCATCCGTGCTAACAGCGTGCTAACAACACGATTAAAACGACCGAAACCGTCCGAAACCTGTTTGGTCGGAACTCCCGTAAGTCGTTGTAGAGCAAAGGTATTAGCGAAAGATTTAAACTGAACGAAAGCGAACGAAAATCCCCATATTTTTGTTTGCACCCGACAGGTCACAGGTTCGAAACCTGTACCGCCCATAACCACGACCTGCTAACACCCTGCTAAGGGCACCGTTCTGATCCCTAGTCTGGAATGTACGGCGTGAATCTGTTCTCCATGGACAACCGCAACGCGTGTACCGCGATGATGCTCGCGCGCATTGCTGAGGCCGCCGTCTCCTCGCGGGCATCGAGGACGAGAAGGTCACCGTCGATCTTCCCTTCCGGTGGATCATCGAAGTAGACGGCCGAGTCTCGTCCGTCGAAGTGCAGCTCGACTCCAACCTCACCTGGCCGTCCGCAGCGAGCCGAGCTGAGCGCGCGCGGCCTGAGCGTCGGGCTCCCCAACGTCTGGCCCTGCAACGACACTGGACGTCTCCGAATCCTTGCGGCAATTTATCCTCCGAAACGGAGAGCCGTTGCAGCGGAAATTGTGCTCGCTTGCTTTCGGAACCACGCCACTGAACTGCAAGCCCGTTGACCGGAAGACACTCTTTCAAATCGATGGAGCGTTTAGTTTCTTTGATATACTCTGCGCCGTTCCCAACGCACCGCCTTTATGAGATCCGCATTACTTGCAACTTTAATTGTTGCGTCCGGCGCGGCTGCCTGGCTGCAGAGACCCACACTCCAGCTTCAGGCGGCGTTGATCGATCTGCAAGGCAACCGTCAGAATCTCGGAGCGCTTCCCATCTCGACGTTTGCGCCGCGCATCTCGCCGGATGGGAAGCAGCTGACATTCGACACTCAGGAAAACGGTCCCGAAGTGTGGGTTTCGGATTTTCCCAGTCTTCAGTCCCGCCGAAAATTATTGTCAGATGCGCAATATCCGATGTGGTCCACCGACAGTGAGCGCATCTTTTATATTGGCTTACACAACGGACAGCAGGTGCTGTACTGGCGGCGCGCCGACGGAACCGGCGCCGCGGAGCTTCTCACCGAACCGGCGCGGGCGCCGGAGCACTGGATTCCCAAACTGGGAAGCATCACGTTTATCACGTTAAACAACGGCGACTACGATATCTGGAGCTACTCCATCGCAGACAAGAAAGCTTCTCCGTTGATCGTTCTCCCCGGATCGTCACAACACAGCAGCCGGATTTCCCCGGATCAGCGCTGGATCGCGTACGCTACGAATGAAACCGGCAGATTTGAGGTTTTTGTTCAGCCGATTCCCCCGACGGGCGCAAAATTTCAAATCACCCGCGACGGCGGAGAACACCCGGTATGGTCGCCGGATGGCGGCACCATCTATTTCAATCGAAATGACCGGCTGTTTTCGGTGCCTGTGAAAACCGACAGCGTCGTAACCGGCGGTAGTCCCACGTCGCTGCCGATAACGGGCTTCATCCAGGACATCGGAAGGCGCCAGTTCGACATCACCTCTGACGGCAAGAAATTTCTGATGCTGTTTCCGCCACAATGAAGAATTGTGGGAACGGGGAATGGAGTAAATGCAGGTTCAACTCGTCCCCTATCTGCCGGAATTTCTGGATCGCTTCATGGAGTGGCGCAACGAGCCTGCAAGCATCCGGCACAATCCGTTGATACCGGTAAGCCGGGAAGAAGCTTCGAGATTGCGGCTTGCGGAAGGCTCGGATTTGAAGGATCCGAGACCGTTTGAAAGCTATCGCTGGTTTATACAAGCGGATGGAAATATCGTGGGAAGCGTTTCGATCAAGAATATCAACACCATCATGAACTATGCGGAAATCGGCTACGGCGTTGCGGAGCAATGGCAGGGGCGAGGCATTGCGACGTCCGCAGTCGGCGCGTTGGTCGACAAGGCATTTTCCGAGTCGGGTCTGCGAAAGTTGATCGCGTTTGTCCACGACCAGAATTTTGCGTCCTGCCGCGTTCTGGACAAGCTGGGCTTCATCCGAGAGGGATTTTTACGCGAGCACTACATCATCAATGGGCGTGCAGAAAACGAAGTATTGTTTGGACTGCTCCGGCACGAGAGGGCCAACGCACCTTGATGCCGAGATCGACTTCGTAAGCCTGCCCGCACTGGACGAGTGGCGCGCAGTGCATCCGCATTTCGTTCGTTGGCTCTCGCGCTGGTCGCGGTTGAGCGTCGTTCCTTTGAGCGTCGTTCTGCTGGCATTCTCTACAGTCCAGGGTATTCCGCTGTTCGCTTGATCGAGCGCCATCCTCTGTAGAGATGACCGCAGGCTCTGATGCTAACTCTCCGTGCAACGGTCATCGATTATCCGGGCATCCCAATACAAAGAGTAATGGTCGAGAGGTACGCCTTGGTCCGGCCAAATGGTCGAAGCGGCAGTTGCTTTGCGAACACGTATCGCAATGGTGGTCAATTTCGTTGGTGCTGAAATGTGTCGTCGATTCGTCCGTGGCATCAAACTCGGAACTATAAGGTGTTGTCGGTACGCCCTGGCGCCAGTCGATGAGCAATTGCATCGCCTGACGATACTTGGGTTCAGTGGGTGCGTGGCCAACTTCAAAAACCATGACCCGCTGTCAACACGCCGCTGGAACGGACGGCTGAGAAACGCGGCGACTCGTGCAAAAGCGGCTTGCGAAACCGAATCCGTCTTGCGATCTCCACTATGTTTAAAATCCTTCAAAGTTTGCTGGGACGCTCACCATATCACCGCGACCACCAGGAGGAGACTGGCTCGAAGTGGGGACGGCAGACTTGTCGACGGGAGGCGTCAATGCTGGGTATCGCTTCTTGAGAATCATGTCCCTTGTGCGGCAGGATCCGTCCTATTCACACGGGAAATGCAAAATGCGCGGCGGAAAACTTCATTTCACGCGTGAAAAAGTAAAATACGCAAGACCAAATGTCATTTACACCCTGACATGCGACTTGTTGTCACGGAAACGAGAATTTCACTACGGAAAATGGAATTGTCACGCGTGAAGTGCGTTTTGCACGCGGGAATCTGTAATGTGCGCAAGGAATCGCCAAAAGAAACGTTGATCCCGCTACTGTCGTTGAGAGCCTCGTCGAAAGGAGGCGTTTCCGAACTTTGAGCGGATGGCATCCACGGTTCCATCGAGCGTGTCATTGTCGTTTGTGGGTTCGGCGTTTGCGTCAGGTCACCCGAGCCGGCACCGAGCAAACCCACCTCGTGGTCCAGAGGGAACTGATCGAACAACGATACCGCCGAACAGACGATTTTGTCATCGCTCTGAGTCGGACAATCCAAAGTCATCTGCCGGGTGTGGGTCTCAAATCCTTCATATCGAAGTGACAATGTAATGCGCCGTGCCTCGGCAGCTTTGGAAGTCGTTACAGATCCCATCCCGTACTCTAACAATGTGCGAAGTATTTCAGAACCTGTCGGCGCATCGTGGAAAAGTTGTCGAGGTTCGCGGGGCCTGGAACGGTCGTGATTTATGGGGCGATTGCGCGGAAACAAGTTTCGGCGGAGGAATGTCACCTGCGATTGAACTCCATCCTTCCCGTTCCCGAGATTTCGACAAATAAGCGGGTGCTGCAAATCGTTTTTTACAGACGCGTGGACAAGACCCATCGTTACAGTGGTCGGTCGGTAAGACGTTCTTCCGATCAATGACGGCCCGCCAATGACGGTGGGCGAAGATCAGCGCAAAATCGCACATTGATACTTATACCTGAGGGGTCACAGGTTCGCCCCCCCTGCTCCCATTTGTCTACCAGCCTTTTGCTTCCCATCGCTTGCGGAGTTTCGCTGAAAATGCGATCCTAACGATCCTTACTATGTCGAGATCCACCTCATTCAAGGACATACAGAAGACTCTGGACCTCGTCGGGCAGGAACTGAGCATATTGCATCAGATCAGTCAGACGATCAGCGTCACTCTGGATCTGGATAAAGTCCTGCATCAAATTATCGATCTCGTTATTGAAACCACGAAGGGCGATTCCTGCCTGCTTTATCTTCTCGATGACAAGGAGGAGTTTCTCATACTGCGTGCTTCAAAGAACCCCCATGCCAAATTGATCGGCAAGATTGCGGTGAAGGTCGGAGAGGGAATCACGGGATGGGTTGCTCAGCAGGCCGAGCAGGTTTCAATCGCGCGTCATGCGAGCAAGGACAGCCGATTTAAATTTTTCAATACGCTTCCGGAGGATCGATACGAGGCGTTCATCTCTGTTCCGATAATCGCGCCTACCGGTCGTGTGACGGGCGTTATCAACGTTCAACATCGCAAAGCACACCGTCACGGCGAGCATGAAAAGACGCTTCTATCCATCATTGGACATCAAGTAGGAAGCGCGATTCAAAACGCTCGTCTTTACGAGGAGGCGTCCCACCGCTCACGGCAGATCACGACGCTTGCAAAGGTTGGACAGCTGATGTCGTCCGGTCAATATCTGGACGAAATGCTTCAATTGATTGTGACGATGATCGCGGAAATGATGCAGGCCAAAGTCTGTTCGATCATGCTGGTGGATACCCAGAAGAACGAACTGGTGCTGAAGGCCGCCAAATGCTCAAGCGAAGAGTACTGGAAGAGACCCAATCTCAAAATCGGCAAGAGCCTGATCAGCAGAGTCGTCAAGGAGCGCTCGCCCCTGATGGTGCGAGACGTGACAAAGGAAGAAGGCTACCTCTATCCCGAACTAGCCACGAAAGAGGGAGTGCGTTCCCTGGTGTCTGTTCCAATGATCTATAAAGATCTCGTGATCGGCGTCATTAACGTGTATTCCGCGCAGGAACGGATCTTTTCGACCGATGACCTCCGAGTGCTCTCCACGGTGGCAGATCAGGCCGCGCTGGCCTTTGAAAATACCAAGCTCACCGTCGCCGTTCAGGAAGGCCAGGAGGCCCTGCAGAGCCGCAAGCTGGTGGAACGAGCCAAAAGCCTGCTGCAGAAGCAGGCCAGTCTTTCCGAGGAGGAAGCTTACAAACGGCTTCAGCAGCAGAGCATGAAGACACGTCGTTCGATGCGAGAGATTGCCGAAGCAGTAATCCTGTCCAGCGAACTCCAGAGTTAGCGCCGAAGAATTGTTTTCCCGGCTGGAGAGGTACCGCCGATATATCGGCAGCGAAAGACCGGTACTGTGCTACTCCGTAATGTCCCGGAGGCCTTCCTCGTAGTATTTCCGAAACAGCACTTCCCATTCCGGGCTGCCTTCCGGAATCTTGCGCGACTGCGAAACGACCATTTTTCGAGCCGTCGCCTCGATAACTTCTTCCTTCTTGAGCCATGTCAGCAGCAAATCGAATACCGCCAGTCGAATGGTATTTCGATCCTCGATAAACTCAATTTCGTCGACACTGGCCAGCTTATCGGAAACGGCGTGGGATAGAACGTTGATCTTGTCTCTGGTTAATCGCATTGTTTTGGTTTCTACAGGACGACCTTGCGTTCCTTTACCAGCTTCGCTTTCAGGAGCTTAAACATCTCCTGATATGACGCGCCGCTCATACGCATCTGATCCTGATATTGATTGAGCATCACGCGGACCTCTTCATTGATCTTGTCCTCAAGATTCAACTCCGCATCCATGACCTCAAATATCATTTCG
>Ga0163163_10006037_pt1 | contig 10536 bp, 11 predicted proteins | sample S65metaG_FD_119766 | JGI IMG/M metagenome (GOLD analysis project Ga0163163, IMG submission 119766) | Switchgrass rhizosphere microbial communities from Kellogg Biological Station, Michigan, USA - S6-5 metaG | ecosystem: Host-associated > Plants > Roots > Rhizosphere > Soil | place: USA... | reverse complement strand
GTTCGCCGCGTTAGGGATCCCGTTGAAGGGCGGACGCGATTTCACCGAAGGCGACACTGGCGACAGGCCGTTTGTCGCAGTCATCAATGAAGCCCTGGCTCGAAAGTCCTTCGCCGGACAGGACCCGATCGGCAGGACGATTTTCTGCCCGTTCGATTCCTCCAAGCCCATGACCATCATCGGAATCGCTGGCGACGTGCGCCAGCGCGGCCCCTCCCGTGAGCCGATGCCCGAGTGCTACATGACATACCGGCAGCACGGGTACAACGGAGGAACTCTCAGCGTGGTCGTTCGGACCGCCGGAGATCCCAACGCGCTCGCGGAAACGGTCCGCCGTCTCGCGCAGGAGCGCTCGCCGAGTGTTCCGATGAAGTTCACAACCATGGAAGCCACGGTTTCAGAAGGTGTGGCCGCGCCGCGTTTTCGCACGCTGCTATTTGGGCTCTTCGCCGCGTTGGCCGTCTGTCTGGCAATGGCGGGCGTTTACGGCGTGATGGCGTATGCGGTGAGCCAACGCTCGAGCGAGATCGGCCTGCGGATGGCATTGGGAGCCAACGCCGGATCAGTAGTTCGTCTCGTGCTTGGTCAAGGGTTGGTTCTTGCAGGTTTTGGATTGGCTCTAGGCTTGGCGGCCGCGATGGCTGCCACGAGATTGTTGACCAGCATGCTGTTTCAAGTCCAGCCGAACGATCCTCTTGTGTATTTGGCCGTCTCCGGCGTACTCGCTCTTGTGACGCTGGCTGCAAGCTATGTTCCCGCAAGGCGGGCATCCCGTATCGATCCTTTGGCCGCACTCAGAAAAGAGTAGGCCCGTGGCTTGAAGGCTGCGTTCGGATCCGGATGCCGTGCCTGAAGCGCGGTACCGGACCTGAGTGAGGATGCCACTCGAGGCTTCGTTCGTCCGCCCATGACCGCCCGCAAATTCTAGATGGATTGAGTTGATAAGATCGAAACCGTGCGTGGCTATCCGACAAGTCTCGTTGCCCTCTTGGCGACTAACACGTGCGCTATGGCTCAGCAGACATCTCCCTCAGATCGTCCCCGTTTCGAGGACTATCCGGTGACCGAAGTCTACAAGGGTCCGCTTGCTGCTCCGATCCTGGCTACACAGCAGGAGCGGTTGTATCGCACTCGCATTCGAAATGGCGTCCAGTTCGGAGAAGGCGTCGAGCGTGTTCAAGGCGAACTGGAACGCCCCGGTCCGAATTTCGCTGGCCACTATATCATCGTCGAGATCGGCTGCGGCTCGCCGTGCGTCCTGATGGCCATCGTTGATGCAAAAACTGGCCGAATTCATAATCCCCCAATGTCTACTGGTCTTGGCATTACCAATCTGGGAGGTTATCCATGGTTACCGGGCATCGAGTTCCGCCTGGACAGCGATCTGATGATTATGAGGCCCTGCGCAAACGACGGCCCCGTCTACGATCACTACTTTCTCTGGACGGACAATCGTTGGAAACTCATTCGAAAGGTCAAGCAAGAGCCCGAGTCCGTTCAACCGGATAGAGGCCGATAGTCCTCGAACTCCCAAAGAGCAATCCGGCTCAGTTTCTCTCCAACCTCATGCCAGGAGTCCCCCGAGCATCGCTCGACACGGCCAGACATACAAACGCTCCGCTGCTCAGCAATAGAGGAGGGATCTTACGTCCGAAAACAAGCAGCCTGAGGACCGAAGCCAATACAGTCAAAACGCAAAGGCCGAGGACGACTGTCGGCGCAATCAAGAACGTTGGCGGCATAGGTCAAGCGAACACACGGATCATCGGTGCAGACGACCTAAGCCGATTGTCGCAAGATCGACCACTCCGCTGTCCGTGTATCGAAGTTGTGGATTCCGATGGCTCGGCTCATTGTGCTCCACTTACGGGAGCCATGCACGCCCCGCACATCTTCGCCGTCAGACTCCGAAGCGGCTTCCCGCACTTCTTGCAAGGAAGGCCGTACATGGACAACTGATGATGGAAGACGGCGTCGGGATTCGTTTCGTATAGCCCGGTGATTCGCTCGTACTCTCGCAGCACTGGACCGAAGCGCCGTTCCCAGAGATCGCCTTTTGTTCCAGATCCGATGAGGGCCATCACGTTGGCGAACTCGTCGTCGTCCAACATGGGCATTTCGGATTTGCAGCGCCAGCACCAACGAACCTTCATGCTTCATCCGACTCGGGAGCACCGCAACGCCACGGGAGTTCCACGGAAAACTCCACCTGGACGACCGGCAACTCTGAAAACGGCGATGATGCCTTTTCGATTTGCAAGACTCCGATCTCAAAACGGGAAGTCAATCGATAGAAGTTTGTTTGCTTGGAAGTTTGGCCGAGGATGATCCAGGAGTCTGGACCACTTTCTATGTGACCGGCAAGTTGGAACAAGCCCTCGTACACGTGAAGGCCGGATGGCAAGTCGCCGCAGTGCAATATTTCCAATTCCTTTCGCCAGTCGATTCCAACCAAATCGAACGAAGCGATAACCTCTGGCGGATATGCTTCGTTGCGAACCGCCACGAAATTCTTGCAGTAATCGCAGACGCACTCGTCAGCAGGACTACGTTCAATGCGCCGATAAGCCAGCCGGGTCGCCTCTGCATCCGCACTGACCAGCCAGGGTCCGATGGCAATCTTCGTCTTCACTGGTTAGACACAACCCCTGGAATCAGCGCGGCGACAGCAACAAGGGCGACACGAACTACGAAGCGTATCTTCATTTCCCTTTGTCAACCTTGAGCGGAATATTGTCCAGGGTTGGTCGTGCCATCTTGAGAACAAGGGGCACTTGTCGTCGTCTACAAAACGGTCCCGGCTTTCGCAGGCTTTGATAAGTCGCATCCGTCAGGCCAATGCGCTTCCGCAGCACTCTTTGCGCTACCAGGAGTGCCGGTGATTCATATCGACCACAGACGGGAAAACTCCAGACTTCGCCGGTAGTTTGTTCAACAGCATAAGTCCCAACCGTGCTGCTGCCTTGCGGATTGTCGTATCTGGCGTCAACCTCGAAGAACTCAGGATATGTCTGGGATAACTGAGGTTCTTCGATATTGAATCCCGGAAGCTTTGTCCAGTCGTCGGCCTTCAGCATTACGAGGACCAGTTCTCGACTTTCCTTGGCCGTGATCGTGCGTATTTTGGTGGTTGCAGCGTTTTGTCCGACGACGGCAGCCGCAGCCAAGAAAGCTACTGATCTGAAGCCGATCTTCATGACTCTCAGCTTACCTCTGCCATTTCAAGTCAGCCGCACTGAAGGAGGAGTTCTCAGTTCTATTGTGGAAGCTCGGCTCACTGCTCAGACGACCCACATCGGACGATTACTTGGACAAAGCGGTGGCGGGCACCGCCGAGTGAATGAGCTTCAATCCGTTGCTGGTCCATTCGTAGTAGAAGTGACCGCACGGCCCATCAACCATCTGACCAGCCGGATAAGTCTCTAATCGTCCCTTCACGAGCAGGAGTCTGCTGTTCAGTCTGTACACGAGCGGACTTCTGCCGCCGAACTCCGGGCAAACATCGATCACCCTAAAATTTGAGCTGTGGATCACGCCGGTCTTCACCTCGACCAGTACAAAGTCTATGCAAGCCGACCCGCAGGTCCATTGCTCGACAACATACCGTCCAGCGAAATTCGGTCCAACCTTCGCAGTCTGACGAAGAACGCCTTGAAGGTCTGGAACACGATTCGCCACGTAGACGGGTCCGTCCGGTCGGCCTGGAATTGGCGTCGGGACACGATAGTTCTCGAATCCTGGAACGGGTTGTTGCACGTTCGTTTGGGCAAGGATGAGGGTCGGGAGCAGAACGGCGATGACTGCATTGGCTGACCACGCCTTCGAACTACCGATCCTCCGAATTCCAAACATTCTTCGCCCATACTACAACGGAGTGACCAAGGACGAGCCGCGCCTGAAGCAAACGGCTAGAGCCGAATCCACGCACGGCTCAGCGTGACCTCAGCGAAATCCACAGATCCACGTGCCTTGTCCATCGTTGAAGAATGAACCGCTCGTCGGGACCTTCGGCTTCGTAGAATCCCAATCCTCGCGGCTTCTATCAGTCACACCAAACAGTAGGATCCAATCAGTCTCCAACGAAAGCTCCAACCTCATGTTTCGACTGGCTGAATCAACGCTTGGCACTGTCCCGGCCCGCCATCACATCACGGAGAAGGGCGCATCGGCGCTCTTTGTGCCGGCGAACAACCGTTTGTCGAGAAAGTGCTTTGTGGCGCGTCGGGACGAAAGTGGCGTGCGATCCGTTCGCGGCGCAGGGTACACGCCGATTTGAGTCCAGCCGAGAAATCTGCAGCTACTCAGCTGCGAAAGACCAGTGCGTATGGATGATTCGCCAATCTGTCGCTTCGCACCTGTACACTTCCGTGCAGTTCCACTTCTTCGCCCCTTCGCTTCCATGGCTCACATATTGGAAGGTCAGAATGGCGGCACTGCCGACAATTTGAACGCGAGGATCGAGCAACTCGTCCCGATCGATCCGGATCTTTCCGGCAAATGGCGTGTACCACTCTTTGAGACTGTCGAGCCCATCCAGGCGCCTTGGGGTGAATGGATCGAAATAAGTCACCTCGGGTGCCGAAATCTCTAAGTAGCCGCATGGGTCGCCCTTGCCCCATCGATCCAACGCGCCTCGTTCCAGTTGCAAAAGCATGTGTCCAATGATGTCGGCTTCCATGGAACAATCATGCCAGCGCACGTTTCGATCTGCATAGGAAAAATGGAAACCCGCCGCATGGTACAAAAGCTGGATGCGCGCGTCATTAGTGTGCTACCGCGAGTATCTGCCTTCTGCTCCTCTTCGAGCTCTCGTGCGGGCGTTCTTTTCATTTGCGGCCCCGGACTCGCGACCCGCTTCGTCGACCATGCTCCTATGGGAGCATGCGTTCTTTGCCGGGGACTCTTTCTGCTCGCCTCTCTTCGCAAATGGCCACGCCTCGATCGTCTTCGCCTTTCCGCATATTTGCCGCGCCGATGGAATATGGCTCACTCTCAGGTCCGCGCCCCGAGCCGATGTGATTGGACCGATGACCACCGTTGGTCAAGCTTCGCTCGAGGAAAGGCCTCAGATGGTGGGAGCCTATCTTCGGGCCACGGCGGCTCCCGCGATTACCGGAGTGCCCGCCTCAGAACTGACCGATCAAATCATTCCGCTCGAACACCTGTGGGGGCCATCCGCCCACACCGTGATCGCAAGCCTCTGTGAAAGTCGTTCGGAAACCGCCCGCGTCGAACTTCTTGAATCCGCTTTGCTTCACCGGATCGGCCATTCCACCCAGCCGCACAATCCGCCTCTAAGGATCAAGCAAATCGCACACTCAATCCTCGAGCGTCGCGGGCAGACTACTGTGGACTCTCTTGCCGCCGAAGCCGGTGTGTCGCGGCAGTATCTCTCATTCAGGTTCCGGGAGTCAGTGGGCGTGACACCCAAACAGTTCTGCCGGCTCGCTCGCTTTCACTCGGCCCTGCAGTGCCTGAGCGATGGCGAAGATGCGGCGTCGGTGGCCGTCGGTGCGGGATACGCCGATCAGTCTCACATGATCGCGGAGTTTCGGACTTTCAGCAGCCTGACTCCGCACAGGATCGTTACCGAAGATTGGTTTCATCCTTTTACCCGGCGGTCGTAGTCCGCGAGTGCACGTGGCGTTCAGGCACACCTTCAAATAACACCGATCACGTGTGGACTCTGAAAATTTGGCCCCTTCTAATCAGCCGGATACCTCACTTTACAACGCAAAGGAGGCCAGACAGATCAGCCTCGTCCAGTCTAATCAGATCGCAGGTAAATCTTACTTGATTCTCGAAAGGACACCAACCCCATGGGCACCTCATCCGCACAAATCGACGCCAACCGCGCGAACGCGCAATTCTCCACGGGACCCCGCAGCGAAGCAGGCAAGCAAGCCTCCGCCGCCAACTCCGTAACCACAGGACTCACTGCCGCCAGCATCTTCGTCCGTCCTGACGAGCAAGCCGAGTTCGACAAATTCTCCTCCGCCCTCATCGCCGAGTTCGAGCCCGTCGGCGTCGCCCAGCAGGACATCTTAGACCTCATCCTCCACGCCAAGTGGAACATCCGGCGTTGCTACATTTTGGAATCGCAAATCCAAACTGAGGCGGCAGCCAAGGGCCTCGACGACGCGCTGCTCGACAATGAACTCTCCGTCAAGCTCGACCGCATCTATCGCTATAAGAAAATGCACGAGTCGACACATCGCCGCGCAACGGCCGAACTCCGCCAGTTGCAAACGGAAGAAATGTGGCGCCGTTCAAACGAGGACATTCCGCAGTCGTCAGTCCTGATCGACACCATTCGCATCATCAGGAAATTTGGCCAGCTCAACGTAGTCGAGCAAAAGGTGAATGCCGCGGGCTTGCGCAGCCAGATGGAGGCTCTCCTCAAGGCTCCAGGGCCACTGCGGAGCTGACGGAATTAAACAAAGCAAAGCCATTCCAGCGTCGCGAGGCACGCGAATCGGACGTCCATAGCGTCCGCAGTCCTCAATGATCTTTGAAAATTTGCAATACGGAGCGCCTCGCTAAGATGCCCGCGCCCGTAGTGTCTTCAAACGCTGGAAGAAACAGAGCCGGCAAGGAATCAAGTCAGCCGCGGCGGCTCCACGCACTTTGCGAGAATCAGACTTTAGTACCCGGCAGCCTTGCCCGCCGCACGCAGATCCGTGCCGCCCATCAACCAGCCATCGAACGACATGATGCCTTCGACCCGCGCCAGTACTTGCGGACGCGCCTCGTCCATCACATGGCCCTTCGCCTTCAAGAGCGCGAGTGTGTCCGGCGAAATGCCCTTCTCGAAGTCGAGCTTGTCCGGCATCCATTGGTGATGAATGCGCGGCGCGTCGATCGCGTCCTGCATGTTCATGCCGAAGTCGAGCACATTCAAAATCACCTGCATGACAGCCGTGATGATGCGAGATCCACCCGGCGAGCCGACGACCAGATACACCTTGCAGTCCTTCGCAACGATCGTCGGAGTCATCGACGACAACGGGCGTTTACCCGGTGCGATCGCGTTCGATTCGCCCTGAATTAGGCCGAACATATTCGGCGAGCCCGGCTTCGCGGCAAAGTCGTCCATCTCGTTGTTCAATAGGAATCCAAGTCCCGGAACCGTCACGCCATTGCCATATCCGCCGTTCAATGTGTACGTGAGCGCAACCGCATTACCTTCCGAATCGACGATGTTGAAGTGCGTGGTCTCGCTACTCTCCTGCGACGGATACTTGCCTGGACGGATCGTGTCGCTCGGAGTCACGTGATTGGCGTCGATCGAGTCCCGCCGCTCGCGAATATAAGCCGGGCTCAAGAGCCGTGTGACAGGAACTTTGAAGAAATCGGGATCACCCAGGTATTCGCTGCGATCCGCGTAGTAGCGTCGCATCACCTCGGCAAGATAGTGGAACGAATTCGCTGAGCCGGATCCGCTCTTCTGATAGTTCGTCCCCTCGAGCATGCCCATCATCTGCAAAATCCCTATGCCACCGGAGCTCGGCGGAGGCGCGGTGATTACGTCGTAGCCCTTGTACTTGCCAGTTAACGGAACGCGCTCTACCGCCTGATAGTTCTTTAAGTCATCGAGCGTAATCAGTCCGCCATTCGCGGCCATCTCAGCAGCGAATCGCTTCGCCGTCTCACCTTCGTAGAAGTCCTTTGCGCCATGCTTCGCAATGCGCTCGAGAGTCTTCGTCAGTTCCGGCTGCTTAAGGACGTCATCCATTTCAAAGTGCGAGCCGCCCCGCAGGAAGATGCGGTTCGATTCTGGAAATTTGCTCAGCAGTTCGTTGCTGTTCTTGCTCTTCAATGAAGTCGAAAGCGCGTAGGAGACGGCGAATCCATCAGACGCCAACTGGACGGCGGGATGGACCAACTCGTGCCAGGGCTTCTTGCCATATTTCTTGTGGGCGAGGTCGAGTCCGCGTACCGTGCCAGGGACTCCAGAGGCGCGCCAGCCGACCAAACTATCGCGGGTCGGCTTCCCACTCGCATCGAGGTACATGTCATGCGATGCTTTCCCCGGAGCCTTCTCACGGAAGTCGATGAACGTGGAGCGCCCGTCGGCAAAGCGCACGAGCATGAATCCACCGCCGCCGAGGTTTCCCGCGTACGGATAGGTCACCGAGAGCGCCAAGCCCACCGCAACTGCGGCATCAATGGCGTTGCCTCCGGACTTCAAAACCTGAACGCCGACGTCAGCGGCAATGGGCTCCTGCGCCGTGACCATGCCGTGTCGTGCGTGCACCGGCTCCTTGGCGTAAAGCGGCAGAAGAGAGAGCATCCCGATAAGGAAAGTAAAGCGTCGCACTCAATGATTCTACTTCGCTTGTGTGTTGTTAAGCTGGTGGACAAATGCAGAAGCGGGTTTTCATTGCGCTGGTGGCTTGCACGCTTACGCGCGCTTTTCCGCAAAACACCCGGGAGAACGCTTCGCCTTGGCTTTCGATTACTGCCTATTACGGGGACCGGGAGTCCACATGTGGGCTTGATGCCGTGGGCAGAGCATGGTCAACCTCGGTTAGCACGTTCTCCGGCCGTTCTAGCCAGATGCCATCGCCGTCGAAAGAAAATCAACGGAAAATCAGGGAATTGGTAGAGAATCTACCGCGCAACGTGATCGCCGATCCGCCCTCGGGCCGTGCTCTCCGATTGAGCTTGTTCGGGCGACCGACGACTATAGCAATCTACGACCGGGCCCATCTGCCAGGAGAAGTTCACACAATTCTTGATCTGTTGGGATGCAAAGAGATTTCCCCCTGGGTGCCGGAGTTCTTCCACCGTAGCCAATGGACCGAGACCGTCAAGGTGAACACCCTAGTGCATCTCAGAGAATTTCGCCCCCCGCCCTGGGACACCGTTCGCTGCGTGACAGCTCCTGGCGGCAGGCACGCCATATGCGGAAGGTCGACAGGCCAAGTCTCGCTGAGGAGGCCCGGCAGCGAAGAGGACATCGGGATTTTGTACGAACATGCAGACATCACCAGCATCGCCTTTTCACATGATGGATCTAAGGTGGCAATCGCGACGGATTTTCAACTGCCCCCTGTGCGAATTCGGGTTTGGAACACGTTCGACGGTCGATTATTGAAGGAAATCCATCCAACCGGTGGGAGTAGCGTGATTGGACTCGTGTGGTCGCCCCTGGACGATTTCTTGCTCGCCGGCCAAGGTGAGAGAATCGGAATCTTTAATGGCGCCACGGGTCGCTTACAAGGGGAACTGCGCGGATGTGGGAACCAGAGTGGCCTGGCCTTGCTCGCTGATGACGCCTTCGTACAATCTTGTGAGGAGCGTACAATTCGCGCGTGGGATCTCGCAAAGGTACTCGACGAGGTGCGCGCGTTCCACGCCCAATTCGAGACCGGGACAATCGCACAGGTTCGCTAGACTGTGAATTATGTTGCGCCTCGGATTCGTCACCGCCATCCTGCCCGATTTGAGTTTTGAAGAAGTGATTGCCTTCGCGGGCCAAGAGAAGTTCGCGTGTGTTGAAGTCATGTGCTGGCCCAAAGGAAAGGCCGAGCGCCGCTATGCGGGAGTCACTCACATTGATGTCCTCAATCTGGATGCCGCAGCAGTCCACGACACGCTCGCGAAGAATGGCGTCACCATCTCGGGCCTCGGCTATTATCCGAATCCGCTGGCGCCCGATGAAGCAGAAGCCGCCGTCTATGTCGAGCATCTGAAGGCTGTGATCAAGGCGGCGGAGCAACTGCAAGTCCCCGTAGTCAACACATTCATCGGCCGCGATTGGACGAGGTCAATCGACGACAACTGGCCGCGGTTCCTTGCGACTTGGAGGCCGCTCATCACCTTCGCAGAGGACCATGGCATCAAGATCGGCATCGAGAACTGCCCGATGTCGTTCAGCAAGGACGAATGGCCCGGCGGCAAGAACCTCGCGATCACCCCGGCCATATGGCGCCGCATGTTCAACGACATTCCCAGCCCCAACTTCGGACTCAACTTCGATCCATCGCACTTCGTCTGGCAGCAAATAGATTCGGCAAAAGCAATGCGCGAATTCAAAATGCATCTCTTCCACATGCATGCCAAAGATGCCCGCCTCGACGTCGACGGACTGAATGAGCACGGTGTCCTCGCGTTCCCGTTGCTCTATCACACGCCGAAACTGCCTGGCATGGGTGACGTGAACTGGACGAGCTTCTTCTCGACTCTATCGGAAGTCTACAACGGGCCAGTATGCATCGAAGTGGAGGATCGCGCATACGAAGGATCTCTCGATGCACGCAAAGAATCCCTGCGGATCAGCCGGAACTTTCTGCGGCAGTTCATCGCGAGCTGACGATCTTCGCCACCCTCGGCTGCTGCTCCCCACGCAACCAGATCTGTAATGGAGCCAGCGGCGAAGGAGGGGGCCATGGCAGCGTAACTCGCATCGTCTGCTTGTCCCCTGACATCTTGGGCACCGTTGTCACCGGAACGCCGTTCTGCGCATCCCAGCCCACGCGATCCAATGTCTCCAGATCCGCGCCTTGCAGGATTGCGACGTACCCGCCAGTT
>Ga0163163_10006036_pt1 | contig 10536 bp, 10 predicted proteins | sample S65metaG_FD_119766 | JGI IMG/M metagenome (GOLD analysis project Ga0163163, IMG submission 119766) | Switchgrass rhizosphere microbial communities from Kellogg Biological Station, Michigan, USA - S6-5 metaG | ecosystem: Host-associated > Plants > Roots > Rhizosphere > Soil | place: USA... | reverse complement strand
CAAATGGGTCAGGCATATGGTGTGGCAACCGAAGATCTAATCGCTGTTATCGGGCCGCACAATGCTGTTTGCTGTTATGAGGTCGGCGAGGAAGTTGTTTCTGCCATAAACGATCCAGCTGCAATTCTGCGAAACCCCGAATGGCCGAAGCCGCATCTGGATCAGGCTTTTGCGAACAAGAGACAGTTGACGGAAGCGGGCATTCCTGAGGCGCAGATCATCGTCTCTAATCTTTGCACCCAGTGCCGGCCCGACCTTTTCTACTCTTATCGACGGGACGGCGAGCGCACCGGACGAATGCTTTCGGTCATTGGGATTCTTCCGTGACCAAACCGCGCGTAACTCTCGACCGCGTTCTTTCCCGCGCTGGAATTGCATCCCGGGCCACGACGCGGGACTGGATTGCCGATGGCAGGGTAAAAGTGAACGGACGAGTCGTGCGCGATCCTGATCATTGGGTCGAAACCGGGAAAGATGCCGTTCATTTTGACGGCCAGCCGATTCGTTCTGAGAAAAGAATCTACATCGCACTAAACAAACCGACCGGTGTCGTCACCTCGCATGGAGACAAGCGAAACCGACCGACCGTCTATGATTACGTAAAAAAGCTTGATCGCTGGGTGTTTCCAGTGGGGCGCCTGGATATGGACACCTCCGGGTTGCTTATCCTCACCAACGACACGGACTTCGGCGACCGCCTGCTTAGCCCCACCTCGAAGATCCCGAAAACTTATTATGTGAAAGTGGCTGGCCTAATCAAGCTGGAGCAGTACTTTGACCTGGCATTTGGTATGGATATTGGCCGCGGCGAGGCTTCAGGACCGGCTTTTGTCCGAGAAGTCCGTCGGACGGACAAATATACGTGGTTTGAATTGACGATTACCGAGGGTAAGAACAGGCAGGTTCGACGCATGTGTGAAAGCATCGGATGTCCGGTTCTCAAACTCGTACGCGTCAGCATTGGACGTTATCCGCTGGGCGGTCTACCCGTTGGCGAGTTCGTCGCGCTTAACCCGGCGGACCGCAAGAAGCTCCTCTCCCATAGCCTATAATGTAAATATGGGTGGTTCTAATCCGTACATCTCGCAGGAAGCGCCGAAACCCGCGGCTCAGAAGTTCACGATTACGTTCATGCCAATGAATGTCACCGTCGAAGTAAACCCCGAAAAGATTCCGTATGGAGATGATGGGTTGCCGGGAAGCATTTTGGATATCGCCCTGGCTCATGGGATCGACATTGACCATTCCTGTGGAGGCGTGTGCGCCTGTTCGACGTGTCACTGCATCGTTAAGGAGGGAGGGCAGACTCTGTCGGAAATGAGCGATGCAGAGGCGGACCAGCTTTCCAATGCGCCGGGTCTGACACCTGCCAGCCGTTTGTCGTGCCAGTCCGTTCCGGACGGCACCCGCAACCTCGTGGTTGTGATTCCTTCCTGGAATCGAAATGCCGTCCGGGAAGGCCATTGAGAAATTCCTTGGAATTCGGTAACCCGAGCGAATGTAGAATACAGGGGTTCGGAACTCCGAAAAACATACAGATAAAGAGTAGGGCGCCATGAACCTTAGAAGAATCTTTGGTGTAGGAACTCCGTTACTCCTTTTGATCGCGTCCATTCACCTGCTTGCGCAGGAGCCCGTGGTCCCCGTGCCGCCCGTCCCAACTGCGACGCAGCCTTCTGCGCCACCGGCCGGGACTGCGAATGATCCCGTAAGGGTTAATGTCTCGGTCGACCTGGTCAACATCGCTGCGACCGTGCGCGATTCGAGTGGGCGCTATCTCAGCGGTCTGACACAGGATGACTTTACCGTTCTCGAAAACGGGACAGAGCAAAAGCTCTCATTCTTCAACCACGATGTTCAGACCAATCTCAGTGTCGGAGTGCTTATTGATACGAGCGGGAGCATGCGGCACAAACTTCAGCAGGCGCTTCAGACGGTACGAGAAGTCTCTCTAGCCCTGAGGCCGCAGGATGAGATGTTTCTTATCACCTTCAACGACGACGTGGAGGTTCGGCAGAAGTTTACGAAGAATCCCGACGACATCGTAAGGGCGCTGCGCGGAATTCGTTCGGGTGGCGAGACCTCCGTGTACGACGCCGTACAGGCGGGCATCCAGGAGATGAAGAACGCCAAAAACGGAAAGCGAATTTTGTTGCTTGTCTCTGATGGCTTCGATACGCGAAGCAAGAGCAGTATGGACCAGGCGGTGGAGCAGCTAAAACGATCGGAGCTCCAGTTGTACGCAATCGGCATTGACGACGACGACAATGATCCGCTAGTCCTTCGGCAACCGCGGTATCACGTCTACCTCTTTATGCTCGGAGAAATGACAGGAGTGAGCGGCGGACAGACTTTCAGAATGTACACCGGCAGAAACTACGCCCTCGACAGCATCGCTGCACTCATTCTTGAAGAGCTCCATGAACAGTACACGCTGGGCTATTACCCCTCGACCCCAAAAGACGGCAGTTGGCGGACGATACAAATAAAAGTGGACAAACCTGGATCCGCTGTTCGCAGCCGTTCCGGATACTATGCGATGCCGTTAACTCAGTAGCTACGAGTATCGGGAGTCTCGTCAAATTGGGGACTCCCGCATCCTCCTCCCCGCCTCTCCCATTCCCGGAACAAGTTTTCGAGCGCGGTGTCAAACCTCCCAGATCACCCAACTGCGCAGGACGGCGATCGAAGAGGAGGAACTCATGCTCGAAGATAGCCTGTTCTCATCCCGTCCGTCCGATCGCTCGAAAAAGCCAACAACGCTCTTGCTGTCTGCATTCGTTCACGGAACACTTGCATCGGCTCTGATCGTGATCCCCTTGTTTCAGAATCAGGTGTTGCCGCAGGTCTCGGCCTTTGAGCCGTTGCATCCGCCGGTCGTCGCCCGGGGCGTCGAAGTGGTGCCGGTTCCCAGCGCGCGAGGGGGAGCGCCATCCAAGGCCTCCCCACAACCTGCTGCGTTGACCGTTCCTCCCGTGACTCCCACGTGGACTGCGAAGATTATTCAGCAGTCGACATCCAGTCCCATTGGATATGTGCACAACGCGGCCCCCGGGCCTGGTATTCCCGGAGGCGATCCGAACGGTAATCCTTATGGACAGCCGAACGGCACCGGAAACGGTCCGCTGCCTGGCCCGAAACCCACACAGGAAGCCACTCCGCCGCCACCGCCTCCTTCGCCTGACCCGGTCCCCAACATCCCGATACGCGATGTCCGAGGAGATCTCGTGCGATCGAGCCTCATCCACACTGTCCAGCCGGTTTATCCAAGATTGGCTGTGGTCACGCACACGCAGGGGAAAGTCATTTTGGAAGCCGTGATCACGCGCGAGGGCACCATCGATTCCGCGCGCTTGCGTGTTCTGCAAACAGCCAGCCCGCTGCTTACCCCGGCTGCCATTGAAGCGGTCCAACAGTGGCGTTATCGACCGACACTGCTCAACGGCAAGCCCGTGGAGATTCTGACCACCATAACCATCACCTTCACTTTGAACTAATGGCGCCGCGGGCGTTTCGATAGAATGTCGCTCTTCGGGAGGAGACATCAATATGACGTTCTTTCGAAAGCCCTTTATCGGAGCGCTCGCGGTTCTGCTCTGCTCGTTGAGCATCCGTACATCCGCGCAAGCTCCAGTTGCTGCCAGCGTTCCCGTTCCCGCGGTTTCGGGACCTGTTCCCGTAACACCGACGTCTTTTCCATTTCTTGCGTCCGACCGCAACCTGGCCCCACTGGATCTTGCAAAGGCCGGTTACGTCGAAGAGGAATTCATCGTTAGCGGTAGCGCGAATGTCTATAACTGGGAGGCGGATAATTCGTTGACGGTCAAAACTGCCAGCGCTCCATACGCGACGCGCATTCTCGTCCGGCGGCCTGCGAGCGCTTCTCGATTCAGCGGAAACGTCATCGTGGAAATCCTGCACTCCGCCCGGCGTTTCGACTGGCCGATGATCTGGGGATACTCTCGAGATTTTTTCATGGAGAACGGTGACGCCTGGGTCGGCATCAGCACACCGAACGTAGCCGCTGGGCTGAAGACCTTCAATCCTTCAAGATATGCTGCGATTTCGTTTGCGAATCCTTCGAACGCGCCTTGTGCTCCCAACGCCGCACGGTCCGAAACTGAAGAGGGCCTGCGATGGGACGCCATCAGCCAGGTCGCGGCGCTCTTAAAGAGCAACATTCAGGGCAGGCCTCTGGCAACTCTGCGAGTTGAGGCGGTGTTTCTCACGATGCAGGGCGGCGATTTGCAGACTTACATTAACGCAATCCATCCGCATGCGCTGCTGGCGTCCGGAAAACCGGTCTACGATGGCTATCTCCTCAAAAGTCCTGCCGCCCCGACGCGGATCAATCAATGCGCCCCGGCTCCGGCTGCAAACGATTCTCGCCGTGCGCTTCGAAAGACCAACGTCCCTGTAGTCGCGGTCGTCGCTCAAGGCGAAGTCATCGACGCTCGCCCGTATGCGCGTTCCGACAGCGATGCCGCAGACGACAAATTGCGCGTGTACGAAATCGCAGGCGCGGGACATATCGATAAGACCGCGTATTCTGGATTCCCTTCCTTTGCAGACCAGACCGCTGCCGTCGGATCCGCACAGGGCACCCCTGACTGGCCTTTTAACGTCACTTGCGATCCGCCAATCCCGATGATGGCCGTCCCGATCATGACCTATGCCTTCGACGCGGCGTTCGCCAGTCTGGAACAATGGGTTCGAAAAGGAACGCCGGCTCCCCGCGCAGCACGCATCCAGATTCAAAATCCGGACACTCCTGGGGCAGCGGTTGCTGTTGACGCTGTGGGAAACGGGCTGGGTGGTGTGCGAAACCCATACGTTGATGTCCCGGCGGCGATTTTCCACACCAACAGCAATGGCCCGGGAGTTTGTCGTGAAATGGGCCGGGAGGCGCCACTTGACCGAAGTCGGTTCCAGACGGCCTATCCGAGCGCGAAGGCGTACACCGACGCAGTCTCTCAATCGGCAGATAAACTTGTCAGAGAACGATGGCTCACCGAAAGCGATGCGCGCAAGATTAAGCGGGAAGCAGCGGCGCGCGCCTCAAAATAACGCCGAAAGGTGAGAGCGGACGGAGCCACCAAGTAAATCAAGGTTGTAGCCGCCTTCCAGGATACTGACGACGCGGCCGCCAGAATGCTTGTCCGCGATCTTCAGAACGTCCTTGGTCATTTCGGCAAAGTCTTCATCCTCCAACATCAGACGCCCGAGCGGATCACCACGATGAGAGTCGAATCCTGCGGAAACGATCACCAGCTGAGGATGGAATCTGCTTTCGATTTCTTTCAGGGCATCGGTAAAAACCTGGCGATGCGAGTTTGCGGGCGTCCCGGCTTGCAACGGAATATTTAAGGTATAACCCGATCCTTTCCCTTCCCCGACGTCTTCACGTGCCCCGGTTCCCGGATAGTGTGGCGACTGATGCGTGGAGAAAAAGAACACAGAATCATCTGCCCAAAAGATCTCCTGCGTACCGTTTCCGTGGTGAACATCCCAGTCCACAATCAGAACCTTTTCGACGCCATGGATAGCCTGAGCATAGCGCGCGGCAATGGCGACGTTGTTGAAGAGACAGAACCCCATTGGCCTGTACGGCGTTGCATGATGACCCGGCGGCCGGCTAAGGACAAACGCCCGCCCGCCGGACTCTGCCATTGTGCAGTCCACCGCTGTTATGGCTGCGCCGGCTGCGAGACAAGCAACATCGAAGGAGTTCTCGCTGACCGGAGTGTCCGTATCCAGATGAGTTCCGCCGTGGTCGATGAAGGTACGGATGTCGCGAATCATTTCCTCGCTGTGACACCGCTGAAGATCTTGCATCGTGGCCGGGCGCGATGTCACACGGTGAAGACGTTGGGCAAGGTTCTGATCCGCATCAAGTGCTGCGGTGACGGATTTGAGCCGTCGCGAAGTCTCGAAATGCATTTCCCCTGTGTCGTGACGCAGAAACGTCTCGTCGTAGAGAAGGTGGACTGCCATGATTGCAACAATACTCGGAGTTTTCGATTTTTCAAGTTGAGGGGTTGATGTTCAGTCTCTGTCCATTGCGTCCAGCATTCGCTTCAATGCAACTTTGCGATAGCTTTCAAGCAGAAGCTTCTGCATCTCTTTCCAACCGATGCGGCCCTCTGCTTCGCGGCACATCCAACCGTACTTTGCCCCGTAAGGCGCTGGGAAGAAGCCGGAACGCTTCAGAAGCTCCTGCTGCCGATCTCCGCCGGCGACGAAGGCGATGCACCATTTGTCATGATATCGATCCAGGACGGCGAACTGCTTCTTCCCCGCAACAAACGTGGGATTGCCCCAGGTCGTCGTTTCCTTGCATTCCGGAAGCGGCAGGCAAATCTCGCGCAGCCGTGACAGCAACTCGGCACGTTTACTAAGGACTTCGGGCATGTGTTCTCCTGTCGGGCTCCCCAAAGTCTAGCGCAGGAAACCGTCAGGCGGACGGCATATAGCCGACAAGCCCAATCCGTTTGATCTTTTCGATGAGCGTCGTGCGTTTGAGGTTGAGCAGCTTCGCGGCGAGTTTCTTGTTGCCGTTGGCTTTCCGAAGGCCCTGCAGGATAAGCTCTCTTTCCATATCGACGACGATGTTTGTGAAATTGATCCCTTCTTCGGGGATCTCGAAAGCCGTCCCGTTACCGAAAGTCTCGAAGCTCTGGATTTCTGGCGGTAGATCTGATGGCAGGATTGCAGTGCGCGTTCCTGTCAGCGCAACCATCCTTTCGACGATATTCTCCAGTTGACGCACATTGCCCGGCCACTCGTATCCCATCATCGCCTTCATAACTTGTGGGGACATGGCCTTCGTTTCCAACTTGTGCGTCTCACAGAATTGCGTGATGAAGCGCTGGATCAATAGAGGGATGTCTTCGCGTCGGTCGCGCAGGGCCGGCATGTAGATGGGAATGACGTTCAATCGATAGTAGAGGTCTTCTCGAAACGTTCCCGCGTTCACCATGAGCTCCAGATTCGAACTCGTGGCAGCGATGATTCGCACGTCAACTTTCACGCTGTTGTTTCCGCCTGCCGGTTCGAATTCTCTGTCCTGGAGCACTCGCAGCAGCTTGACCTGGAGAGAGAGCGGTATGCAGCCAACTTCGTCCAGGAAGATTGTTCCGTTGTTGGCTTGTTCAAATCGCCCGGCGCGGTTCTGCACAGCACTTGTGAAAGCTCCTTTCATGTGCCCAAACAGTTCCGATTCGAGTAGAGTCTCTGGAATAGCGCCGCAGTTAATACTGACCATTTTCTGGTCTCTGCGGGGGCTGTTGAAATGGATTGCTTTGGCGATCAGTTCTTTTCCCGTTCCGGTTTCTCCCTGGATCAGCACCGTGCTGTTCAGGCCTGCAACGGAATCAATAAGCTCGAAAATCCTCGCCATGCTGCGTCCCGCACCGATGATGTTGTCGAAGGCGTATTTGTTCTTGAGTTGGCTGCGCAAATACTGGTTTTCGACCCGGAGCGTCCGTTCCTGTAAACCCTTTCGAACCAGGATGGAGAGCTCCACCAGTTTGAACGGCTTGTTCAAGTAGTCATAAGCCCCCTTCTTGATTGCCTGCACGGGGGTTTCGATACCGCCTAAACCCGTCATGACAATACCGACGATCTCGGGATAACGAGACAGCGTATCTTCAAGAAGATCGAAACCAGACTTACCGGGTAGACTATTGTCGGTGATCAGTACATCAAAAGCGGCCTGTGACAGCAGTTCTTGTGCCTGTTCCGCAGTGGCGACCCCATGAACTTCAAATCCGTCCGCAGTTAATAGCTCGACGATTGCCTGCCGAAGGTCCTCTTCGTCATCGACGACGAGAACCTGCTCCGTGGCTCCAGTCATATCAGCCTCCAGCTAACGGTGGTCAATATAAGAAGGTGGACAGAAGTTTTTCAAGGTACGCGTTCCGGGGAGGGAATGCTGTTCGCGCAGAGTGGCGCTTTTCGGCATTTTCGTGTTCCGGAATTCGTCAAAATGGACCGCCACCGACAAGCCCAGTGGAATCCGTTGAGTCGACTAATCAAGCACTTACCGAGCGCGCCCCCGAATGGCATGTTGGCTGCACTATCCGGAGCGTGACTAACAACGGCGACCAGTCAGAATCGAAAGCCCAGCAAAGGGGAAGTGATCGGAACCTTGCGGATCAGAACGCACAGGACGTGCGGGAAGGGCTTCTTCCTGGTGCGCAGGAGCGCATTCGCCCCTACCGATGGGGATATGTCGGAGGAGCGTGGTCGCGGTCTCAAGTTTGGCGAACTGGCTGTTGGCAAGGTCGGGATGCTCGAATGGGATCCTGAATTCGTGAGTTCGCGTCAAGTGTCTGCTGAAAAGGATTTTCAGTTCGACAGTCCGCTGGAGGATCCGGCGGTCATGGTGTAGGAGGCAGCAAGGCCTTTTCAAAAGCGGCCTGCGGTTGGTGGACCAGGGACGGATCCACCTCCGCGGGCTGACTTTCTTTATCTCCGTCCGACCCCAGACCCTCATTTGCCTGATAGTTCAGTACGCCGTTCTGAGGCCAGCGGGGCGGGCCGTCATCTTAAGCGTCAAAAGGCTGGAGTCTACGGCGCCGCGCAGGTGAAGTTCCCAGCGTCGTTCGTGTCACCGGATCCTGAATATTTAGCCACCTGCGGATAAGAGCAGAGCGGACGCGTCATATCCACGCGGCCCTGGCGATTTCGTGATGCCAGAATTTGATCTGGCGCCGTTCCGCCTTCGCGCCACTTTTCCAGTGCCGTCAGGTAGTCCGCCTGGTCCGGCCCCGTGCCGCCGCCGCAATGTCCGACGCCAGGCAGCAGGAAGAGCCGCATCCAATCCGAGTTCTTGCCGCTCACACTCTTATTGACCGCGTTCACGTAGTTGATGGTGTTTTCTGGCGCGGGCCCAGGATCTGCCCAGCCGTGATAGAGGATCAGCTTTCCGCCGCGCGCCTTGAATTTTGAAAGATCGGGATTGATCGCATCAATGTCGTTTCCCCCGTTCTTGAGTGCGAGCGCCAGATCGGCATCCAGCTCAAAGGAATTGAGGTTCCAGTTTGGATCCTGATGTCCCAGGATCCGGAAGGAGTCGCCTGGAAGGTTCGGTGGTGTGCCGCCGGCAGTCGCCATGCGCCATCCATTCTCGAATCCGAAAGAGTGTGGAGGATAAACAAGCTCGCCGGTCTTTAATGTGACAGGCGCGAAGGCTTTTTTTGACGTTTCAAGCTGCGCCGGGGTCAGGCAGTTCTCCGCATCGCCAGCCTTGCAAAGAAGACTCGCGGGATCGAATTTGCATTTCTGTGGATTGGTAATGAGTTCGTCTTTGACGCCATCCTGCGCATCGCAGGCCCCGAGGACGGCATTCGCAACAGCCGTCTTCTTCGCATTCGAAAGGATGCTCTCCGGCCGCTTAAGCATGTCAACAAAGAGCGCCATCTGCGAGGCATGGAGTCGTGTCTGGTTATAAACCGGAGCGCCGGCAATGATCGCATCGAAGTCTTCCGGATAGCGCTGAGCTTCCGAAAGTCCTTGCCGTCCGCCTGTTGAACAGCCCTGATAGTAGGAAAGCCGCGGTTCTTGCCTGTAGAACGATTGAATCAACGACTTCGACTGTACTGTCATCTCGTGCATGGCACGATATCCGAAATCCTTGACCTTTTCCGGGTGCCCCAGCGCGAAAGCGCCATCCGCTCCGTTTGCGCGGTTGTGACCCGTGTCGTTGGATGCTGTGGCATAACCTCGTGCCAGCGCGGTTCCCATCGCGCCCGTCTCAATGTTTCCCGCCCAGCCGCCATTGCCGACAGCAAGGAACTTTCCATTCCAGTTTTCTACGGGCATCCACAGCTCCATCTCGATATGAGAGTCTGATGACGGCGCCAGAACCGCCGCGACACGGCAGTGCGCGGGCAGTTGAGTTCCCGCACCTCGGCCTCTTGCGGCTTGCGCTGCGGCCGCCGGACGGAACTCGGCCGCTGTGATCGTCGTGTTTGGCAGAGACAGCGTTTTCAGGCTTTCACACGCAGATTGCTGCTGCGCCATTGTCGCAAAGAGTATGAATGCCAGACTCGTCATCATGGATGGGCTCCTCCATGGCGGAAGATATATCTGAAATCTCAGGCGTACGCCAGAATTCGGAGGAGGGCCGCGTTCCAATTTTCAATTCTTTCTTACTTCTTTGCGTAGTAATTGAGGCCCGAATCGTTATTAGCTTTGAGGGCAGATGACGAACGCCGACTTTGAATCCGCTGTTCATGATCATCAGGGTATGGTGTACAGCATCGCCCTTCACTTTTTCCACAACACGGCTATCGCGGAGGAAGTTGCCCAGGAGGTCTTTCTGAAACTGTTCGAGCATCGGCGCGCCGTGGAAACAGGCCCCCACTGTATTGCGTGGTTGCGCCGGACGGCGGCCCATCGCTGTATCGATACGTTGCGGCGTGCCAGCTTTCGGCAGGAAGTTCAGATAGAGGATTTGCCCGAAGTACCCGTCTTCCCGGCGGAATCGGATCCTCTGCTGCAGGAAGGCTTGCGGCGGCTGATTGCATCGCT
>Ga0163163_10006035_pt1 | contig 10538 bp, 10 predicted proteins | sample S65metaG_FD_119766 | JGI IMG/M metagenome (GOLD analysis project Ga0163163, IMG submission 119766) | Switchgrass rhizosphere microbial communities from Kellogg Biological Station, Michigan, USA - S6-5 metaG | ecosystem: Host-associated > Plants > Roots > Rhizosphere > Soil | place: USA... | reverse complement strand
CACGCTCTGGTGAGGAAAAGTGGATTAGGATCCGGATTTGGTAAAAGACCATCGCCTCCCATCTGCGCGATGACTCGCACTTGTGTGGTTGCCGGCAACTGCAACGCGTAACGGCAAACGTAGTAGTCGCCTTCATCATCTGCTTTCCACATCTGACTATGATTGCCGCGCAATGGTTGATTGGTGCGAGGATCCAGGGCCGCGACGTAAAAAGAGATGCAACGATTGTTAAGCGAGTCTTGGAGGTTGGAACTGACGGGAACGACACCGTATTCCTTCTTCCAGCGTATCTTGCCGTTCACTGCCCACATAGGTTGATAGTCCGGCGTGGCCAGGGGAGTTGGTGTGGGAAGGGGAGTCGCATTAGGATTCGGACGGTAGCCTTTAGGTGGTTCTTGAGCATGAAGATTCAAAGCCGCGCCCGCGAGCAGGAGCAAGCTCGCGACGATTAGAAACTGAAATTGTTTCGCAGGATTCATCTTATTCACCTCACTCATCACGCAAATTCAAACCTCACTCTCTTTCATTCCCAGAAGGATCATTTCGGACCGCGATCGATGGGAACGTAAAGCAATTCGAAATTCGCCACCTTGCGTGAGTTTCTTCTATCCACCTTCAGGTAGGTGTAACCGGTAAAGCCACGTTCTGCGCCTGCGGGTGGTTTCGAGCGAGTGCCGCCAATCCAGGCGTCGCTGATGTACATGGGACTTCGATCCTCTTTCGGCAAGAGGAGAATGCCTCCCATCGTGGCAATCAAGTATAGGTTTCTATCCACCGGCAGTTTCAGGCTGTAACTGCAAACGTAATCATCTCCCTCTTCAGACATCTGAAAGGGCGACGAAACCTGATCCGTATAGACAACTGCCTTTCCGCTGCCGGGATCAACGGCAACAATGCTGAAGACACCGCATGGATAAATAGATGCTCTACTGTTCCCCGGGCCCATTGGGACTATGCCCATGTCTTTCTTCCAACGTATCGTGCCGCTAACGGAATAGGCCCCTGGCGGTGTTGGCACTGTCGTCGGCGAAACCCTGCCTGGCGGTGGCGGTTGAACATTCGCCGCTCCCTGCTTTACGGTGACTGAGACCTGCGCCAGGAGCACGTTTGAATCAGACAGCTTAAACACGTAGTGCTTTCCAAGTTCGACTGTTGCATTCCGGATACCCCGACCCTGTTCGACGATGAAAGTTTCATCATTCTGATCAACCCTGACCCAGACTTCGGCGTACGGATGCTTCGTCCCGCCATCCCACTCGAGAGTCACAGTTCCGCTCGTCTGGCCGGGCGGTATGACAACGGGATTATTATCCGCAACGATAAAGGGCGCTGGCGGTAACTTGTTCTGGGCTGGAGTGCTCGCTCCCACGAGTAGTAAGAGACTCAAAGCCAGGAGCAATGATTGGCTGGATTGCTTCATGATTTTCGTACCTCTCAAGGTTCCGTCATTTCAGCCTTTGATGGAATTCAATCCATCGAGGGTTAAGATTTCGTGTACTTGAAATTGAACTCTGCCGATCTAGCGAGTATCTGATCGCCTTGATCACGTTCCAAAAACACGATGAACTTCAGGAGGTAAAGCCCGGGGGTTGTAATGTGAAACTCCCGATATGGAATGAAGAGAGTCTTATCCGAATACCTGGTAGAACTGAAACGCGGTGTGACCTTAACGTATGTGACCACGTGTCCATCACTAGTACTATAGTCTCCTTGCAAATCCGCGCCTTTAAGTTGGGCACCTTCCCTTGTATAAAAGTGGGCCACTAACGTGCATACGACGTTCTGGTTATTTTTCACGGTAAAACTAGTGTGAATACGCATGCCCTTTTTCCCATCAACTTTTACGTCATGCTCCACCCACACCTTCTCAATCGTAGCGTCCTCAACCGCGGCGCTTTCGTTCGGTTCAGTGAAGTCGCTCGTCAGTTCGAACTTGCGCGAAGTGCCATTAGATACAGCCATGCTACTGAGGAGCATCGAGACCGCGCACAAAATGCAATGTACTTTTCTTATCGAGGCGCTGCTGTGACGTAATCTTGGCATTGCACGTAAACCTTTCGTCAGCCGTTCCAACAATTGAAGCTGAACACTGGCCCAAGTTGCGCTTACTTGGTCTACACAGGTGACGACGATCCGATTAGGTTGCGGTTAGTCTCAAAAACTTTCATTTACATTTCCTGGCCTGCTGGGCAGGGGAAATCTGCCGCCCCCAGGAACCGTCTTCAAAAGCTTGAAAGATCGCTGATTTGTCGACTGGAGATACCCGTTAGCCGTGTTGTAAACCCAGAAAGTCCAATAGTGGTCTGAGCTTGACAGGTACTGCGGTACATTTTGCGCGTCAGGAAAGCGCTCGGCGGCAGTTGGTGTTCTGTCAACGGGTGAGCCATGCAGCGCTTGTTGTTGCTGTGCGAAAGAAACGATCTCCAAACGGATTTGCGGTGGCTCGCCTGGCCTAAACCCGCGATCGATCCAGGAGCACTGACCTGGATTCAAATTTGGCTTTCCCGTGCCTGCTCCCTGCGTGCCAACCGCAAAATCAATGGTTACATTGATCATCTGCTCACCGCTGGATGAAGTCCTGCCAGGCGTTGAGCTAAATTTCAACCCGCCTCCACGACAACGCAATTCATAACTTTGCTGCGTGGGCATTGATGGATCGAAGGCTTCAGCCTTTGATGAGATTCGTTCGGTAGCAGCCAGGACCACTGTTAGTAGGCTAAGAGTCAGTGCAACTAAAAGTAATTTCATCGCGAGCTCCGTATCCGGTAACTCAAACCTGAGTCTTTTGGGGCAACTCCTATTCACGTTCGGACTGACGCAATCGTCGCCCTCATTGAGGAGTGGCGAAAACCCTACGAACGTATCGAAAAAATTTTTACGGAGTCGCGAGACTGGAATGAGATCCACTGTTGCCTGGAACGGCGATATGGAGAGAGGGGTATCAAGAATGCGAGCGATCCACGAAATCACACCAACAGAACACGAAATAAAACCGAAACCGTGTCTTGATTCATGTTGTTTCGTGCTCGTGCAATTCGTGGATCGTGATCACTTTGCAGCAGCCTGCCAGGCTAACTCAGTCAAATATTTGATTACCTATGGGAGGGCTCGGTAATCAAAAGACCTATCTTTTTTCGACGCGGAAGAGAGACTTGTTCAGGTCATCAACTTCGCCTTCCGGCGTGATGCCGCCGAGCGTCAGAACGTAATCGCCGCTGGTAAGCCCTTTGGCTGGTACTCTGAAGACGAATCTTGCGCCGGCTTTGGTGCTCCGTGGCCTGAGGTTCGTTTGCGTGAAGATTTCCGGCCCCCCAATCTTTCGCAATGAAACGCGGTAGCGAGGATAACTATCATCCTTTAAATCCAAGACAATCTGCGCTTGAGTTGTGTCATGCGGAATCGCGAGAGTTGGCGTTGGACCACCTTCTGCGCTTCTGACGCCACCGACAGTGAGAGCCAGAGATACAATCGAGGGGCTGGGATTTGTGTTCGAATTCGGCGAGGGCGATAAGGTCTCAGACGGAATTCGCGCTTCTTGAGCTGGTTGCTTTTCCGCCTGTTGCGGCGTCTCTGTAGGCTGCTGTGGCGCCTGAATTTGTGCTGCTTCCCGTTGCTGTTGTCGCCACCTACCGTTAACGAAAATCCAGATGCCGGCCAGCGCGATTGCGACGAGTACCAGCGCCAGCGCGAATCGCAACTTCGGTCCCGGTTTGCCAACTAAGGCAAACAATCTCTGCTTCCATGGGATATGCGAAGCTGATTGTTGTGAATGCTCGGCGCGGGTTACTGACCCTTCTCTTTCATCGATCCTGGTCGTTAGAGCCTGGGCAAACTTGGCGCGTTGCAGTAGCGCCGGCTGCTTCAGATAAGAGTTCTCAAACCGCTCGCGCATCTCCGCCGATAATTGACCGCGCGCGTAAGCGTCCACCAACTCGCTCTCAACTTTTAAGACTTCATTGAAAACTTGCGGGTTGCTCAAATATCTTTGTTCCAACGCAGCTTGCTCTTGTTCGGACAACTCCCCGAGCAAGTAGCGAGTCGCGATTTTTTGCAGTTCATCCATTTGAGAGGGTTCTTAGGTTGCTGAGTTTTGCCATGACAGTAAGAATCAAAGTTGGATCGGGTCAGTACAGGGAGCGGTAGCGACCTGGTCAGTGATCAGCCTGCGATATTTCCGAATGATTCCTGACTCGATCGTTTGACCAGGTCGCTACCGCTTCCTGTACTGACTGTGTCCAGGAAGCCTTTGCAGAAAAAGTAACGCGCCAACAGTACAGTACCGCGAGCGAAGCGACCGGATGGCACACTCGACATTACGCCTAAATTCTGGTGGTTGGTTCGTTGAGTGTGCCATCCGGTCGCTTCGCTCGCGGTACTGTACTGATCGCTCGAGACCAAGATTAGAGTTTTTGTGAAAAGCCGTCCAGGAATGGATTTCGGACTTCTGACGCAAAGCAGTTACGGAAAGAACAGAACGTCAAAGCCCTTTGAATAGTGATGTTCCTTGGTGCCCCATGGGATGTAACAATAGTTGTTATTGTAAGAGTATTTTCCGGGATGCACACCATCCTTCATCTGTTTGCGGCAAATAAATATGGTATCGCTTTGGTCCTGCGAATTCTCACCACCCACAAACGCGCGCTTTTTGATTTGAGAGCGCGATACGTTGTCTACTGATGTCCAAACATACCCGCCGTCATTCAGCAGTAGTTCGTAAGCGCGATCTCGAACATACTCCCACCCGCCATCTGAATAATGGCATCCATCTTTATAAAGTTTGCCGGGGATTGAAATAAATCTACAGATATACATCATGGTCCCATCATCGTGCTTTCCTCCCTCGACCCGTTTATAAGTGGAGTAGCGCTTCTCTTCAGATGGCGTCACCCAGATGAATGGAACATATTGGGGTGGATTGAAAGAAATTGTGGAGTCCGTTTCGGCAGCGACAGGACCAAGTGGGTGGGCTTTCACAGTTACGCCCGAGGTTCTGGCCACTGTTAATAGCAATACGAAGATTAGACTCAAGCTTAGAGAAATTACAACAGGTGCAATCTTTCGCATTTGTTCTTCTCGTTTCTCGACGCGCCTTCATTCCGCCGTATTCTTCAGGGAACCACTCGTCTTCGTCACTTAGTTCTAGTCGTTTGGTGGATGGGTTTGTCCGGAAAAACAAACTCCCACTAAGTCAGAAGAACTAGCACAAACCAGAATCATCACGGCTCTAATAAAACCAACTTGCGCGATTCAGAACCTTATCGCCAGCCGCATCATTGCGCGGGAAACAGAATCTCAAAGTCCTTTTTATAGAATTTTTCCACGTTTCCCCAGGGTATGTAGCAGAGGTTGTTTTTGTAAGAGTACTTTCCGGGATGGACCCCATCCGCCATACGCCTGCGACACATGTATATGGTGTCGCTTGTATTTGGATCCCTGCCTCCCACTACAGCACTCTTCTTAATTTCAGCCCGCGATATTTCATAAAATGAGCGCCACTCATAATTGGTATCTGTCAGCAGAACTTCGTAGGCGAGGGTTATGACGTTTTCCTGCCCGGCTGCAGAGTAGTGACAGGAATTTCTGTAAAGTTTACCGGGCGCCACTCCGGAAGCTCTACAGATATACATACTGTTGCCATCCCGATGCTTGCCTCCCACGACCCTTTGATAACCCGCACGGCCCTGATCACCTTCTGCCGGAACCCAGATGAAATGGGCATTTTGTGGAGGCGGGTTGAGAGACACTGAAGAGTCTGTTTCGGCAGCGAAAAGGGCAGGTGTCTCCGCTTTTGCCTGGACAACGGATGTTCTTAACTCAATCCGCAGCACAGCGAATATCAAAACCGCGCTCGTGGAAAGTAAGACGAGTGAAGTTTTTCGCATTTGATCTTCTCCTTTCCAAAGTGAGCTCGCATGACAGACCTAATCAGCATCCAGACTACGCCGCCTGGATTCGCGCAGTAGGTCAGGCGCTCACTTTTTAAGTGGAAAAAATCTATCCTTCATATCGCTGTTTTTTTCCGGAGACAGTGCGTGACGCATTGTTCGAGCTTATCGCGCAGGCGTTGCGCGCGGTTTGCCAGCGCGTCGCGTCGCAATCCAAGACGCTCCGCCAAATCTCTGCGACGATCAATGCGTCCGCGTTTCTCGTCGACATAATACTCCATTATCAGATTACGACTCTCGCTCGGAAGAGCGTCGAGACAATCATCCAGGCAATTCAGACGCGCTTCTCTCTCTGCCGTTTTGACAGATGTGTCGAGCGCTCTAGGTTCATGCTGGATTTCGTCAAGCGGTGCAAGCCGCTTATGGCTTCCCTTGAGTGCTTCCAGCCAAACCAGCCGCGCGACCGTGTAGGCGTATTCGCCGATGTTTCGGATCTCCACGCCCTCATCAAGCTTTCGAGCGAAGCGATTGAAAGTTTCGTCAGCGTGTTCTTCCGGGAAGGGAGCTCCGCGCCACTCAAAGAACCTGATTAACGTGTGACGCAAGTCCTCATATTTTTTTGCGGCCTGCTCTTCGTCGTCTCCGAGACGCTCCAGTAGCCTGGTGAAGGCTTGCGTGGTCAGTTCCCGTTTCATGAATCATGATCTTGATTGAGTCGAATAAAACATCACGACGCAATCGTCACTTTTGGCTTTGCCTCGAAAGCTCATTTGAGTGACAACTAGTTCGTGTGGTTTTGTGCAGCGCTCCGTGTGTCCGGAAATAATTACGATCCACGAATTCACACGAACTAACACAAACCAAAATCACTGCCACCCGAAGAAGAGAGAATTTTAAGTAAACCGCTTAGCGCCATTCGCCCTGAAGCACGAATGCTCCCCAGTAGTAGGGTGATTGCCAATGGCTCTTCCGGAGCATCTCGATCTGCGCTGCTCTCAGCGCTGCCGCCGGGGTCAACTTCTGCTGCAAGACACCTCTATAGAAACGTTTCATCAACTCGGTGGTCGCTGCATCGTCAACTTCCCACATACTTGCCATCACGCGCGGCGCGCCCGCGTACATGAAGCCACGCACCAGGCCGATCAAGCCTTCGCCTCGGACCTCTTTGCCAAGTCCCGCCTGGCATGCACTCAAAACGACCAGATCAGCATTTAGGCGCAAGGTAAAAATATCACTCAACCGGAGGAATCCATCCTGCGGACGACCGGTTTCATCGACAAGCGAGAGGACTAGCCCGGACAACTCTGGACGACGACTATCAAGCAAGCCGTGAGTGCTGAAATGAACGATGCGATATTGACTTAATTCATCACTCATCGCCAGCTTTCGATTGGCACGAAAATCCAGTGCCTCCAGATTTGACTGATTCGATGTCAAAGAAAGAATCGCTTCAGCTTCGTCGCGACTGAAAAGCAAGCGTCGGAGCTTGACGCTCTCGTCATCGCCTCTCACGCTTCTGAGTGCACGTTCGAGTGTCAATGTAGGGGCAGACGGTGCCACTCCTGCTTGGGCTGGCTGATTCTGTGGATGACCAGAATTAGTGGCGGAGGCAAGCTTCAATTTGACGCGCGCGTCATTCGTCTCGAAGACAGGGTCGGCCAGCACGGCAACGGCCTTGGTGGCTGGCTTTCGATCGGCGAGCTCACGACGTAACACTGCCAGCACTGAGGCCGAAGGCAAACTCACGATCTCATGGTCCAGGATTAATGGTCTGGGAGCAGTCGTAGTTTCTGTCGCTTGAATAGCGGGCGTTGGAAGCACGGCGAAGGGCAAGTATTGCAAAGCGCCATCAGCTACGAACAATAAACGTTTGGTTCCGAATTGCTTGGCCGCGGGAGCAAGCAGCATGTTGCTCAACATGCCCGCTTGCTTACTGTATTGCATGTCCGCTGCCACCTCTCGGGCGCGCTGTTGGCCAATCGTCAAACCCGGTGCAGGCTGTCGCGCCGTGAGCGATTCATAGACGCGCCGCGCCTGAGTTTCAATCTCAGCTTTCGGCGGCAGTTGATAACTAAGCACGCCATCCCGGGTGATTGTCCATAAATAACTTCGCTCATCGCCCAATTCAAATTCTAACAGGATGGTGTTGTCATCGAGCACCTGTTGTTGAATCTCTCTGATGGTGAGCGGTTCCGGCGCAGTGAGATTGGCATAACGCGAGTTGCCCGCGACGATTTCACCTCCCTCTCGCAAATCAACTCGCGCTTGCACTAGAAGTTCTACAAGGCTTCGTTGCCTAACTTTCTCAACGAAAGCTAGCGCCGCCAGATCATTTCCGGCTTTCGGATTGGCCGCGTGAAGACTCATTAGCACATCGATATAGAACTCATAAAACTCGAAAAAGTTTGCGACGAAAGAGGACTGGAGCCCGGCATTTCCGGCATGCTCGCGGATGAATTCCATTAGAGCAATACACTTTTCGATGTTGACTTTTGCTTCTTCAAGTCGTCCCAGGTCGCGGAGGGCAGTGGCAATATGTTTCAGCGTGATTGCTTCGTTTCGCTTGTATCCTGCTGAGTCATAGTAACGGAGAGGTTCATCAAAAAAGGTAAGCGCCTTTTCTGACTCGCCTAACTTGATGTATGTGTGGCCGATGTTGACGAGGACAATCGCTTCCGTATTTTTTCTTACCTTCGTATTTTTAATCAAATTCAAGGCTTGCCCAACATTATCAAGCGCCTTCTGCCGTTCGCCGGCTCGGGCGAATTCGCCGCTGATGAAAGACTGATTTTTAGCTTCCTTTTCCTTGTCTTTTATGGCCCGCCAAATTGTTAAAGCCTTGATGAAATATTCGAGTGTCTTTTGTGGGTCACCTTGTAGATGATATGAGTAGCCTATAGATTCGAGCGCATCGGCCTCTCCATTTTTGTCTTCCAGAATCTGGTAGAGTTGCACAGTTTGCGCATAGTATTCTCGCGCCTTCTCCGGCTCTCCCAAATCGTTGTAAATCGAACCGATACTCCCGAGCTCCTCGGCTTCATTTCTCTTGTCGCCGGTCGCTTGATAAAGCTGTAAAGCCTCGTCGCTGCTCCGCAGAGTGTTCTCTAACTCTCCTGAAGTTTTATAGGTAAGGGCAGTTCGTTCGAGCGCCCGTGCTTGTCTGAACTTGTCTCCGAGCGTATGAGCGATACGCAAAGCTTCAGCGAAGCACTCCAGCGCTTTACCTAAATCATTTATCAGTATGCTGGTATTTCCTATACCAATCAGAACGGTAAACTGTTCGATCTGGTCGTCAATCACGCGGTAGATCGCGAGAGCTTCTTCATACTTTTTCAAGGCTGCCGTTAGGGAATCGCGCGTTCTCTCGTTCACCAGTCTTTCGGCTTCATCAAAGGCGCGACGTGCGATGAGTCGGTCTTTGTCCGCTTGCGTTGCTGAGCGAAGTTCCACAAGTTTCGCTTGATACGTGCCACGGCGAGCGTCTTGATCGAATGACTTTACTTCGAGCCGATAGATGCCCGTTGCTTCAGCTGTGATATGTACAGTCTCGTCGCCCTGCGATCCGTTGGGATTGTCGACTGCGGTAATCAATTTTCCTTCTGGGCCAAAGAGACTGACCACCACATCAATTCCTTTTTGCTCAACGATCACGCGTGCATATTGGCCGGTGGCAACATTGAGCTGATAGGTATGCGACTCTCCACCGGATAACTCTCGCTCGATCGGTTTGCCATCATCGAGCCATCGAACATCGCTCGCCCCTTGAGGTGGGCGATAGTTCGCCAGGCTTTTTTGAGCTGACTGCGAGAGAGCACGGGTCCCGGCCCCATGCGTCAAACCGACCAAAAACAGCAGGCCAAACAAGCAGGCGAGAGCGCGACTCTCATGAATTCGGTAGCTTGAAATCAACATGAAAACCTGTTGAGTATTCATTTGAATGAAGTTGTCTTTATCGCCGGAGGAACAGAGTTGCATCACCCTACGACAAGACCTGGTGGGAGCTAAGTTGTTTGCGCAAAGAGCAATGGATCTAATTTTTGCTAAGCGAGAAAACTCTCCAACCGCATCTGCAACTCTGACGCGAGTATGGCACAGGCTTCCGCCAAGGTGGAAGTTTATCATTCGATCCGGTAGGAACCACGAGAAAGCCATCCCACTTAGACGAACAGCCACGGTAAAGCATATTATGCCTTTTGCCGAGCGAAATAATTTGAATTCGCAGAATAGGCCGTGGGCCAAGGGGATCGAAGACATGTTTTGGCATATCTGAGACAGTTTGAGACGTTACGATTTTCCTGCGCGGTCGCCATATTCCCAGTCATAGGGCACGCCCGTGTCACCAAGGATGAATCTGACCAGATCTTTGAAACCAGCCTCAGAGCGAACATCGTTCGAGAGGATTACGACACAACGCTGACTGGCTTCGACGCATACCATTGTGTTCGCAGTTTGACCGTCGTGGCCGCCTTTGAAGAATCCAGCGAACTTTGGGGTGAGTGGCGCTTATAAGTAGAAAGGGCTTGAACGATCCACACGCTGCCGCGATGTGGGATTGCGAGCTGTGGGTGAGTGGCGCTTGTTAGTAGAAAGGGCTTGAACGATCCACAGGCTGCCGCGATGTGGGATTGCGAGCTGTGGGTGAGTGGCGCTTGT
>Ga0163163_10006033_pt1 | contig 10539 bp, 7 predicted proteins | sample S65metaG_FD_119766 | JGI IMG/M metagenome (GOLD analysis project Ga0163163, IMG submission 119766) | Switchgrass rhizosphere microbial communities from Kellogg Biological Station, Michigan, USA - S6-5 metaG | ecosystem: Host-associated > Plants > Roots > Rhizosphere > Soil | place: USA: Michigan... | reverse complement strand
TCCGTCCGCGACTTCGATCTGGGCATCGGCACGGTGATGAGCTTCGGCCTGTCCGAGCACCAGGCATCGCACAAGGTCTGGGGCACGGCCATGGACGGGCAGGGCCAGTTCCGCACGCTGGACATGGACTGACTCAGCGACCGAAGAGCTTGCGCTTCCTCGGGGCGGGCGGGCGCGCGGAGTTGGCCAGGCGCTGGCCGAGGATCCGGCTCATGCCCACCGCCACCGTGGGGTTGGCCATCACCACCTCCTGGAACTCGTCGCGGCCGATCTCCGCGAGCTGGGCGTCGCGGTGGACGATGGCGCTGGTGGAGCGGGGCTGCCCGGTGAGCAGTGCGATCTCGCCGAAGAAGCCGCCGGGACGGACGTGCTCCACCAGCGTCCGGTCCTCGGCCTCGAGGGTCACCTCGCCCGAGAGCACGATGTAGAAGGTCTCGCCGGGATCTCCGCGACGGAAGAGGACCTCGCCGGAACGCTCGGTCCGCACGACGATGCCCTGGGCGATTCGCTCGATCGCCGCGTCGTCGAGGGGGGCGAGGAAGTCCACCTTGCGGAGCGCATCGATGACCTGGGTTGCGGGGTCCTGGATCACCGGCTCGCGGGAGAGGAACTCCACTGCCTGCGGAAGCGCATCGCGCCGGGTGACGAGGATGGCGGTGGCTCCCGGCCGGAGCCCGGTGGCCCCGTCGGGCAGCGCGATCTTCCCGTCCGCGTCGAGGAACCCGATGAACACGCACTCCTTGGGGAAGTCGGGATCCGCTCGTACCTGGGCCACGGTGCGCCCCGCCACCAGAGCCCGGGGCTTGATCACCAGCTCGAAGAGCACTGCGTCGCCAGCGGCGAGCGGTAGAGACCCGGCGATCTGCGGAAAGTCGATGGCGGTGGTCATCTTCGCCACCACCACCTCGGCCTCGGCGATGATGTCCCGCACGCCGGCGAGCAGGTAGGCCGAGCGATAGCTCGGGTCGAGCATCCGGACCATGGTGCGCGCTCCGCCCCTGGCCCGGACCAGCATGGCGAAGGCGAGGTTGTCCGCGTCCCGGGGGAGGACCGCGCAGGCGACGTCCGCTCCCACGATGCCCGCCGACTCGAGGACCTGAGGATCGATCGCGTCGCCGCACACGACCAGCGCGCCCACCTCCTCGAACAGCCGGTCGGACACCGCCCGGTCACGCTCGACCACGGTGACCTGATGCTTCTCGCCGACCAGCTTCGCCGCCAGGAAGCCGCCGACCCGCCCACCGCCTGCGATGAGGATCCTCATCGGGCGCCCTCCCGCGCCGGATGGGCGGCGGATTCCCGCGTGTCGTGGAGGAGGCGCTCGAGGCCGAGCGTTCGCTCGTCGAGGCGGAGCAGATGCCGCTCGGCCACCTCGGGGTCGATGAGCCCGGTGCGCTCGGCCGCGGAGAGTGCGGCGCGCTCGGCGTCGATGAGGCGGCGGCGCACCGCGAGGAGGAGGCGCGCGCCCTGGGCGAGGTTCCGTTCCTGGATCCGCCGGATCTCCCGCTCGGCCTCTGCGATGATGATCTGGTATTCGCTTCGCAGACGCTCGTAGGCCATCCGGGGCAGCATTCCGTTCGCGAGGAGGCTGTCCAGCTCGGCCCGGGCGGCGCGCGCGGTGACCAGCTTCGCCTGGTGCTCGGAGATCGCCGCGGCCAGCGGGTCGCGCCGGGTGAGCCCGAGCCAGTCCAGCACCCGTCCGAGCAGGAGCGCCTGGGCGACCAGGGAGATGAAGGTGACGCCGAACGCCACGTCCACCAGCAGTGGGCGAAAGGGCGTGTCCTTCGGGAGCCCGAGCGCCAGGGCGATGGAGAGGGCGCCCTTGATGTTCCCGAGCACGAACACGTGCTGCCAGCGGGGAGGGACGGCCTGCGAGCGGCGCACGCGGCCAAGGACGAAGAAGGGCAGGTAGATGGCCACTGCGCGTCCGGCGAACACGCAGGCGACGGCGATGGCCGTCTGCGGCGCGGAGGCGAGGAGCGTCGAAGGATTGCTGGAGAGCCCCACCAGCAGGAAGAGGAAGGTGTTGACCCCGAAGGCCATGTACTCCCAGAAGGACTGGATCGCGACCTGGCTGCTCGGAGACAGCGTTCGCCGGGCAGTGGCTCCCACGGTGAGCCCGGCGGTGACCCCGGCGATCGCACCCGAGACGTGCAGCTCCTCGGCGCCGACGAAGGCGGCGAAGGCCAGCGCGGTGGTGGCCATGATCTCCGCCAGCGGGTCCTCGGTGCGGCGGATGACGAAGCTGCCCACCATGCCCAGGGCGAGGCCCACCGCGAGGCCGCCGACGGTCGCGAGAACCACCTTGGCGGTGAGGAGGGGAAGGGCCACCGTGCCCCCGGCGACCACGATGCCGGAGATGGCCGCGTAGGCGACCAGCGCGGTGCCGTCGTTGAAGAGGCTCTCGCCGAGGACGATGGCCGCGAGCCGCGGAGGCACCGGCGCGCGGCGGAAGGCAAAGAGGATGGAGACGGTGTCGGTGACCGCGAGGATGCAGCCGAGGAGGATCGCCGGCCCCCAGGGGAGATCCAGCGCGAGGTGGAGAGCGCCGCCCGTCGCCCCGATCGCGAGCATCATGCCCACCGTGGCCAGGAGCGCGATGGGGACGAGGTTCGTCCGGATCGAGTCGAGCTGGGCGGTGAATCCGCCCTCGAAGAGCAGCGCCGGCAGACAGACGAGGAAGACGACCTCTGGCTCGAGGTGCGGCGCCTCCGGCAGAACGTGGCTCAGCGTGATCAACATCCCGCCGACGACCAGCGCGACGTTGTACGGCACGTGCGCGCGCTTGGCGCCGATCGCCAGGACGAGGGCCGCCACCATCAGGCCGATGACGACCGGCAGGTGCAATTCCATGGCGGGGTTCTACACCTCCGTCGGGGCAGCCGCGTTCGAGGTTCACGGTCGGAGACCGTCAAGCGACGATCGTCGTCAGGGTCAGGCGGCTGCAGAGCGGGTCAGGCGGGCATCCCGGCGAGGCGAACGGGCGTCAGCGCCGATGCTCCGCGTTCCTGCGGAGAAGCGGCAGCGCGAACCAGAGAAGGCCGAACAGTAGCGCCGCGACCATGGTGATCGGCACTGCCGGTCCGTGCCCGGCGATGGTGAAGCTAATGAGGTACACGGCGCTGGTCATCGCCAGCGCGAGCAGGACGATCCCGGCGATCGCGAGGCGGTTGGACGTGCGGAGCATCAGCTCCTTGTCCACGACGTCCCGTCGCCAGTGGAGGCGATGGTAGACGGATGGAGCGATGAGGAACGCGCAGGACCCGGTCGTGCAGAGGAAGCAGGTGAAGTAGCCGTAGCGAAGGAGCCCGGTGATGTGGCGAAAGCTCTCGCTGAACGGCGCCGCGAGCAGGAACCCGAACAGGAGCTGGACCCCGGGGAGCGCGACGCGGACCTCGTTGAGGATCTCCGTCCATTCGCGGTCGAACTCACTGCTCGCGTGCGGACCGGCCTTCGAGACGTCTGCCGACTCGTCCATCGGCCCGGCATCGTACCCGCCATGCGCCGTCGGAGGCCGCGGCACGTTGACGCCGAGTGGCAACGGGCTTCACGGGGCCGCGTCGGACCTTCGTCCCCCTTTTCGCGGCGACGCCGCGTTCCGGGACGTGCTACACGGCCCGGAGCTTCGAGGACGGAGGTAGGGACATGCCTCTCTGGCAGCGCGCAACGGCGGAGCTGTTCGGAACGTTCTGGCTCGTCCTCGGGGGTTGCGGCAGCGCCGTCCTCGCGGCGGCCTTCCCCGCAGTCGGCATCGGCCTGCTCGGCGTGGCGCTGGCCTTCGGGCTGACGGTGCTGACCATGGCCTTCGCCATCGGGCACGTCTCCGGCTGCCACCTGAACCCGGCGGTCTCGGTGGGGCTGGTGGTGGGCGGGGCGCTCGCCGCCGGAACGCTGTACCTCATCGCCAGCGGCAAGGCCGGCTTCTCCACCGCCGGCGGGCTGGCGAGCAACGGCTACGGCCCGCACTCGCCCGGCCAGTACTCGATGGGCGCGGGGTTCCTCACCGAGGTGGTGATGACCGCGGCGTTCCTCTTCGTCATCATGGGCGCGACCGACGAGCGGGCACCCAAGGGCTTCGCGCCCATCGCCATCGGCCTTTGCCTCACCCTCATCCACCTGGTCTCCATCCCCGTCACCAACACCTCGGTGAACCCCGCGCGCAGCACCGGGCCCGCACTGATCGTGGGCGGCTGGGCGCTCGAGCAGCTGTGGATGTTCTGGGTCGCCCCGATCATCGGGGGGGCGCTCGGCGCGCTGATCTACGGGTTCGTGGCGGTCCCGAAGGCGACTCCGGGCGCCGCGGTGGCTCGGCGCTGAGCCGTCCCCGCGCTCGTCCGGAGCGTGCCGCCAGGCACTGGGACCTTGGTCTCATTGCCCGGATTCCGTCGTGAGTGCATCGACTTACGCCGCCAAGGGAGGACGCATGTCGAACCGTGTCATCGCCTCAATCGGGATGGCATTGCTGCTGGGATGTGGCGTCTCGAAGGACGAGTTCGCCGCCGCCCAGAAGGATGCCGCCAACTACAAGAAGCAGTTCCAGGACGAGCAGACGAAGAGCGCGGGGCTCCAGAAGCAGGTCACGGATCTCCAGACCCAGAACACCCAGCTGACACAGTCCACCACCCAGCTGACCCAGGAGAAGGGCGAGCTCGAGGCGAAGAGCAAGCAGTACGAGGAGCTGGCCGGCTCGCTCAACGATCAGATCAAGAGCGGACAGATCGAGCTCTCCGAGCTCAAGGGCAAGATGACCGTCAAGCTCAAGGACAAGGTCGTCTTCTCCTCGGGGTCGGCGGCCATCAACAAGCAGGGCCGTGACGCCCTCGACGCGGTGGCCAAGGCCTTCCAGGGTCTCCAGGGCAAGACGGTCATCGTCGCGGGCTACACCGACAACGTCCCCGTCGCCGGCAAGGGGCAGTTCAAGGACAACTGGGACCTGTCGACCGAGCGGGCGGTGAGCGTGGTCCGCTACCTCCAGTCGAAGGGGGTGGACCCGAAGATGCTCGGCGCGGCGGGATTCTCGGAGTACCGGCCCCTGGGGGCGAACGACACCGCCGACGGACGCAGTCAGAACCGGCGGATCGAGATCGCCCTGACGGCCGCCGACTACACGCCCCCGGTGGTCGACACGCCGGTGGCCCAGCCCGCGGCCACGCCGCAACCGGCACCCCAGCCGGCTCGCTGAAACGGCGCCGGTGCCCCTAGGTCGTACTCGACAGAGCCCGGGGATGTCGATAACTCGGCGTCCTCGGGACTCTTTCCAGGAGGCAGCATGGCGCGCAGAGGCGTCACCTTGTCGGTCATCGCGGGTGCGCTGGCAGCGCTCGGCTCGACCGCCGGCTGCAAGAAGCCGCCGCCGCCACTTCCCCCGCCCACGGTGCTGGTCGCGCCGGCGGTGCAGCAGGACCTCAGCCTCACCGCGGAGTTCGTCGGGACCATCGACGGCTACGTGAACGCCGAGATCCGCGCGCGGGTGAAGGGCTTCCTCAAGACCCAGGACTACCAGGACGGCGCGTTCGTGAAGAAGGGCCAGCTGCTCTTCACCATCGACCCGTCCGAGTACCAGGCGGCGGTGGCCAAGGCGAAGGGGGCCCTGGGCCGGGCCCAGGCGGGATACGGGCAGGCCAAGGTGACGGCGGACCGTTACCGGCCGCTCGCGGCGAAGCAGGCGGTGAGCCAGCAGGACCTCGACGACGCGGTCGCTGCCCAGCGCGCCGCGGCCGCGACGGTGGACTCGGCGAAGGCGGCCCTGGACGAGGCGCAGCTGAACCTCGGCTACTGCCGGATCTATTCGCCGGTCGACGGTGTCGCCGGCACGGCGCAGGTCCGGGTCGGAAACCTGGTGGGGCAGAGTGACCCGACGCTGCTGACGACGGTCTCGCAGCTCGACCCGATGCGGGTGACTTTCCCGATCAGCGAGGCGCAGTACATGCGAGTTGCCGCGCGAGCAGCGACGCTGGAGAGGCTGGACCCGCTGGACGCCGGCGCCGACCGTCAGACGCTGGACCTCCTCCTCGCCGACGGATCGATCTATCCGCACAAGGGCTGGTTCGTCTCCGTCGGCCGAGAGGTGGAGAAGGGCACCGGGACCATCCAGGTCCAGACCGTCTTCCCCAACCCCGAGCGGATCCTCCGCCCCGGACAGTACGGCCGGGTCCGGGTGCCGCGCCCGACGGACGGCAAGCCATCGGTGGTGGTGCCGGAGAGCGCGGTGAAGGAGCTCCAGGGCTCCTATACCGTCTCGGTCGTCGCCCCGGACGACACGGTGCAGATCCGCCCGGTCGAGGTGGGTCCTCGGGTCAGCAAGCTCTGGGCGATCACCAAGGGGGTGAACGCCGGAGATCGGGTCATCACCGAAGGGGCGCAGAAGGTGGCCGAGGGCCAGAAGGTGGTGGCCAAGCCGGATCCGTCGGCCGCGGGCCAGGCCGCGCACGCGACGCAGAAGCCGAGCGGCCCGGCGGCGGATGCGGGGAGCTGAGACGTGATCTCGGCATTCTTCGTCCGCCGCCCCATCGTCGCCATCGTCATCTCGATCGTCATGGTGATCGGTGGCGCGGCGGCAGCGCTCCGGCTGCCCATCGCGCAGTTTCCGGAGATCGTGCCTCCGCAGATCCAGCTGACCACGACCTATACCGGCGCCGACGCGCTGACCGTCGAGCAGTCGGTGGCCACGCCCATCGAGCAGCAGATGAACGGCGTGGACAACATGCTCTACCTCCAGTCCACCAACGGGAATGACGGCACGCTGACCCAGACCGTCACCTTCGCCCTGGGGACCAACGTCGACATCGACAACGTGCTGGTCCAGAACCGCTACAGCCAGGCGCAGGCGGTGCTTCCCCAGTCGGTCAAGAACTACGGGGTGACGGTCAAGAAGAAGCTTCCCTTCCCGCTGATCATCGTCTCGCTGTTCTCACCGGACAACCGGTACGACAACCAGTTCCTCGGAAACTACGCGACGATCAACATCATCGACGCACTGAAGCGCGTGCCCGGAGTGGGTGACGTCGTCCTCTTCGGATCCTCGGACTACGCGATGCGGATCTGGGTGAACCCGGACACGTTGACCCGGCTGAACCTCACCGTCACCGAGATCCAGAACGCCGTCCAGGCGCAGAACGTGGTGAATCCCTCGGGGACGATCGGTGGCGAACCCGCGCCTGCCGGGCAGCAGTTCACCTACGCGGTGCGTGCCCAGGGACGCCTGGTGACCGCGGAGGAGTTCGGAAACATCGTGGTCCGGGCCAACCCGGACGGCTCGCAGGTCAGGCTCAAGGACGTGGCCCGCATCGATCTCGGCGCGCTCAACTACCAGCAGGAGGGCCGGTACAACGGCAAGCCGGGTGGAGTGATCGCCATCTTCCAGACCCCGGGCTCGAACGCCCTCAAGGTCGGCGACGGGATCAAGGCCACGATGGCCGACGTGAAGAAAGGCTTTCCCCCGGGGCTCGAGTACGAGGTGGCGCTCGACACCACCCTGCCCATCGTGGAGGGCATGCACGAGATCGTGAAGACCCTCTTCGAGGCGATGGTGCTGGTCATCATCGTGGTCTTCATCTTCCTCCAGAGCTGGCGGGCCACCCTGATCCCGCTGCTGGCGGTCCCGGTCTCGCTGGTGGGGACCTTCGCGGTCTTCCCGCTGCTGGGCTTCTCGCTCAACACGCTCTCGCTGTTCGGGCTCATCCTGGCCATCGGCCTCGTGGTGGACGACGCGATCGTGGTGGTGGAGGCGGTGGAGCACCACATCGAGAAGGGGCTCTCGCCTCGGGACGCGACGCTGAAGGCGATGCAGGAGGTGACCGGGCCGGTCATCGGCATCGCGCTGGTGCTCTCCTCGGTGTTCATCCCGGTGGCGTTCATCCCGGGGATCACCGGCCGGCTCTACCAGCAGTTCGCGCTGACCATCGCCATCTCGGTGCTGATCTCGGCCTTCAATGCCCTGACGCTGAGCCCGGCGCTCTCGGCGCTGCTGCTGAAGTCGAAGCACGGGCAGACCGGCCTGATGGCCCGGTTCGGGAAATGGTTCAACGTCCGGTTCGACCGGATGACCGGCGGGTACGTGAAGATCAGCGCCGGGCTGGTCCGGAAGACGGTCCTCTCGCTGGGCCTGCTCCTGGCGGTCGGGCTGATCGCCGGCTTCACGGGTTCGCGGATCCCCACCGGATTCGTGCCCAGCGAGGACCAGGGCTACGCGCTCGCCGCCATCCAGCTCCCCGACGCCGCGTCCCTGCAGCGGACGCGGGAGGTGGGGAAGAAGCTGGAGGAGATCCTCGCCAAGACCCCGGGCGTCCGGAGCTACACCGTGGTCAGCGGCTACAACATCCTCACCGGCACTGCCTCGAGCTACCTGGGGACGGTGTTCATCGCCTTCCACGAGTGGGCGGAGCGGAAGCACGAGAACGAGTCGGCGGCGGGCATCGTCCGGGCGCTGAACATCGCCTTCTCCCAGATTCCGGAGGCGCGGGCCTTCGCGTTCCAGCCGCCGGCCATCCCGGGCATCGGGACCGCGGGCGGGGCGAACATGATGCTCCAGGACCGGACCGGGAAGTCGGTCGAGTTCCTCGCCCAGAACGTCGGCAAGTTCCTCGCCGCGGCCCGGAAGCGGCCCGAGTTCCAGGCGGTCACCGCCAACTTCTCTCCCGCGGTGCCGCAGATCTTCGTCGAGGTGGACAAGGACAAGGTGCTCAAGCAGGGGGTGGCCCTCACCGACGTCTACGGTGCGATGCAGGCCTTCCTCGGCGGGAGCTACATCAACGACTTCACCCGGTTCGGCCGGCAGTGGAAGGTGTTCCTCCAGGCGGAGGGCTCGGCGCGAGTCAAGGCGTCGGACATCAACGACTTCTACGTCCGGAACAAGACCGGTGACATGGTCCCGCTCTCCACCCTGGTGACCATCAAGAACGTGAGCGGCCCCGAGTTCACCGTGCGATTCAATCTCTTCCGCTCCGCGGAGCTTCTCGGAACGGTGGCCCCTGGCTACAGCTCGGGTCAGGCGTTGAAGGCCTTCGAGGAGGTCTTCGCCCAGACCCAGCCACCGGAGATGGGCTACGCCTGGACCAACCTCTCCTACCAGGAGAAGGCCTCCGAGGGCGGGACGCTGGCGGTCTTCGGCCTCGCCCTGGTGTTCGTCTTCCTCGTCCTCGCCGCGCTCTACGAGAGCTGGTCGCTGCCCTTCAGCGTGCTGCTCAGCACGCCGATCGCCGTGATGGGCGCCTTCCTCGGGTTGATGGCGCGAAGCTTCGACTTCGACGTCTACGGGCAGATCGGCCTGGTGATGCTCATCGGCCTGGCGGCGAAGAACGCCATCCTCATCGTCGAGTTCGCCAAGATGAAGCACGAGCAGGAGGGGATGGAGCTGGTGGCGGCGGCGCTCGAGGGGGCGAAGCTCCGGCTCCGGCCCATCCTGATGACCTCCTTTGCCTTCATCCTCGGCTGCGTCCCCCTGTGGATCGCCGCGGGCGCCGGCGCTGCCTCGCGGAGGATCCTGGGCACGGCGGTCATCGCCGGCATGTCGATGGTGACCGCCCTGGGCGTCTTCATCGTTCCGGTGCTCTACGTGGTGGTGGAGAAGCTCACCGGAGGCAAGAAGGGCGGAGCCCAGCCCGCAGCGGCCGCGGCACACGGCGGAGGGGCGACCGCCGTCGCCAAGGGTGAGCACCCGTGAAGAGAGCGCTCCTGGCAGCGACGCTCGCGCTGGCGACCCCCGGCTGCCTCATGGGCCCGGACTACCAGCGGCCGGTGGTGCCGACGCCGGCGCAGTACCGGGACGCCCCGCCCAGCCAGGAGGAGGCGACCCTCGCCGACCTGCCGTGGTGGAACGTGTTCAAGGACCCCGAGCTGCTCTCGCTCATCGGCGAGGCGGTCCAGAACAACCGCGATCTGCGGACGGCCGTGGCGCGGGTGGAGCAGGCCCGGGCGCTCGCTCGCATCCAGAAGGCGCAGATCCTCCCCGCGATCGGGGCCAACGCTGCCGCGGGCTATGGCCGGGGGAACGTCTCTCTCCCCACCGAGAACCCCCAGTCGGCCGCGCTGTTCTCGATCGACGCGCAGGTCTCCTGGGAGATCGACGTCTGGGGCCGGATCCGCCGGGGGACCGAGGCCGCCGTAGCGGAGTACCTCGCCAGCGAGCAGGGACGGCGGGCGGCGACGGTCAGCCTGGTGGGGGACGTGGCCGCGGCCTACGTGCAGCTCCGGCAGCTGGATGCGCAGCTCGACGTCGCGCAGCGCACGGTCAAGAACTACCAGCGCACCCTCCAGCTCTACTCCGACCGGCTGAGCGGCGGGACCGGGAACAAGCTCCAGGTCAGCACCGGGAAGGCGCAGGTCAACGATGCCCAGGCGGTGGCCCTCGACACCGAGCGGCTCATCGTCCGCCAGGAGAACCTCCTGTCGCTCCTCCTCGGCCGGGTCCCGGGCCCCATCGGCCGGTCGAAGGTCGCGCCGGGCATGCACGCCACCGGTCCCGTGCCGGCCGGCCTGCCCTCCTCGCTGATCGAGCGCCGCCCCGACGTGCTCTCGGTGGAGCAGAGCCTCGTGGCGGCG
>Ga0163163_10006032_pt1 | contig 10540 bp, 7 predicted proteins | sample S65metaG_FD_119766 | JGI IMG/M metagenome (GOLD analysis project Ga0163163, IMG submission 119766) | Switchgrass rhizosphere microbial communities from Kellogg Biological Station, Michigan, USA - S6-5 metaG | ecosystem: Host-associated > Plants > Roots > Rhizosphere > Soil | place: USA: Michigan... | reverse complement strand
CGAGCGCGAGGCCACCGAGCGTGGTGAGCAGCACGATGAGGCTGTACATCCGCGTCTCGGTCGCGAAGTACAGCGCGAACGGCGACGTCAGGTACAGCACGACGGCGACCTTCGCCGCCCGCGCGCCGACCACCCGGACGCTCAGCACGTACAGCGGCCAGGCGGCGAGGATGTTGATCAGCGCCGACATCGACCGGACCGCGAGGGTGCTCTCGCCGAAGATGTCGATCCAGCCATGCAGCAGCAGGTAGTACAGCGGCGGCGAGCCGTCCTGGAGCAGGCCGTCCCACATCGTCGGGCCCACGCCGTGCAGGGGAAGGCGGGCGATGGCCACGCTCTGTGCCTCGTCCAGCCACAGCGCCTGGCTGGCGGTGAACCGTATGATCACCGATGCGGCGACGAGCAGGCCCACCACCACGGCGAACACGCGCCCCGCGCGGTCGGGCGCGTCCCTGACCGGGCCGACCGGCTCGGGGAGCTTCTCCGCCGGCCGGACCGCGACGTCTGTCACGGGTTTTTCCTTCCGTCCACGTGATCCGCGATGCGGGGGTCAGCCGGACCACGATCGGCCGACCAGGCAGGTCCGCACCCGGAGCTGGTCTCGTGCGGCGGAGCCCCAGCCCGGCGAGAGACCGGTGCTCGCGGGGGGCAGGCCGCGGGTGGCGCAGGCGGCGGTCTGTGGCAGGTCCGCCGCTGCGGGTCCGTGCGCCCCGACCGGACGATCCGCCGCCGGGAGACGGGTGACGCGGTTCCGTCCCGGTGCGCCGCCGGAACGGAACCCTTGCCTCGAGGATGACCGGGCCGGCCGACGCCCGCATGCCGAGGGTTCCCGGCCGCGCCGGGCGCGCTCCGCACCCGGCGCGGGAGGCCGCCGTCAGTTCTTGGACACCTCTTCGTGGTAGTCCTCCTCGACGTTGACCTCCCACACGTCGTGGCGGGTGCCGTCGACGATGTTCTCGACGGTGAGCATCGCGGTCAGCATCGAGTGGTCCTGGTTGTTGTAACGGTGCATACCGTTACGGCCGACGGGATGCACGTTCGGCGCGTTCTCCGCCAGCCAGGCCCGGATGACATCGACGTTCTTCTTGTAGTCCATGTCATAGTACGGGTAGGCTTTCGGCATCCGGACGACGAATCCCTGCTCGACCTGGCTCGCCCGGATGAGCCCGAGTTCGACGAGCTCGCGGGTGCCCAGCCTGATGAGCTCCTCGTCCGAGGCGCTCCACGTCTCGTCGCCCTCGAAGACGAAGTACTCCAGACCCAGGCAGGTCTTTCCGTCCTTCACCAGGTAGGGCGACCAGGAGGCGAAGTTCTGGATACGCCCGACCTTCACCGTGGGCGAGTGGATGTAGATCCAGTTGTCCGGGAAGCCGGCGGACTCCGGCACCACGAGCGCCACCGTGAGGAAGTCGCGGTACTTCAGCGCGTTCGCCGCGGCGAGCACGTGCTCCGGCGCCGGCGGGTCCATCACCCGCACCAGCGACGAGAACGGCATCGTCGAGATGAACTCGTCGCCCGTGTACTGGTACTCGCTGCCGACGTCGGTACGCGACGACTCCGGCGCGCCCGCACCCGGCCCGTATCCACCGGTCACCACGGTCGTCACCCCCGTGGCCCGCCCGTCGGCGTGGTGAATCTTACGGACCTTCTCCTCGAAGATGACCCGGCCACCCTGCTTGACGATCTTGTCGGTGGCGGTCTCCCACATCATTCCCGGCCCGAACTTCGGGTACTGGAACTCCTCGATGAGGGAGGTGATCTCCTTCTGGTTCCGCTTGGGCAGCACCGCGTTCACGATGGCGTTCGTCATGGACAGGCTCTTGATGCGCTGCGCCGCCCAGTCCGAGGGCATCTCACTGACCTGGACTCCCCACAGCTTCTCCGTGTAGGTCTTGAAGAAGGTGCGGTACAGCCGCCAGCCGAAGCGGGCCACGAGCCAGTTCTCGTAGTTGCTCTGGTCGGCCGGCGGGCGTACCCGGGCCGCGGCGTACGAGCCGATGCAGCGCGCCGCCTCGATCAGCCCGAGGTTGCCGAGCGCGTTCGTCGCCTTCAGCGGGTAGTCGAAGAACTTGCCGTCGTAGTAGATGCGGCTCGATCGCGGCCGGAGCAGGAAGTCCGCATCCGGCAGGATCTCGTGCCAGAGCTTCTCGACCTCGGGCACCTTGGTGAAGAAACGGTGGCCGCCGATGTCGAAACGCCAGCCGTCCCGCTGCGCGGTACGGCTGATTCCGCCGACGACCGAGTCACCCTCGATAATCGTCACGGGCACGTCCCGTTTCACCAGCTCCCAGCCGGCGGTCAGTCCGGCCGGCCCGGCTCCGATGACGACTACCTCTGGCTTTTCGGTCACTGTGCCGGACCTCTCCTCAACACACCTTCATGGTCACTCCCACGGTCCGATGTCCGCGCATCGGCCGTGGGGGTACCGGACCCCGGGGGGGCCGGCCTCGGGGGGAAGTCTTGCACGCGGACGGCACACACCCGTTCGCACCCCCTCGCCGCCAGGAGTCGATCATCCGTGGTACACGGCACCGTCGGGGGACAACGGCGGACGCGCCGACGGCCCTCGTGGCGGATCTGGCATCGTGCGCACATGGGTTCGTCGGTATCGGCACAACGGACGGAAAACTCCCGTCGTTCCGCGCCGGACGGCCCGTCGCGGGCGGGGGCGGCCGCCGGTGCCGGTCACGGTGCTCTCGGCTGGTGCCTGCTCGCCTGGTGTGCCCTCGCCTGGGGGATCGCGGCGAAGGACGGTCGTTACGGCGCCTGGGCGATGGCGAGCGTGCTCCTCGGTGTCGGCGCGGCTGCCCGAGCCGTTCTTCTGTTCGGCCGGGACGCCGCCGCGCGACGCTCCCCGACGCGGCGGAGCCCCTGGGCACCCTGGCAATCCTGGGCACGGTCGCGGCCGTGGGCGCCCTGGCGGTCGTTCGCGCCCTGGCGGTTTTCCGCACCTCGGTGGATCCCCGCCTGGCGGGCGCGGGAGCGGGACGCGGTGTTCTGGCCTTGGGCGGTGCGGCCGCTGGTCGCGGTGACCATCGGCTTCGGCCCGATCATGCGTCATCCTCGTTACTACGCCCACGGGCGCGCGGCGCTCGTCGCCGACGTCCTCGCGATCGCCGCCGGGCTGCTGGCCGCCGCCGGGCTGCTGGCCGCCGCCGGACGTCGTCGGAGCTCCCCGGCCCGCGGGCGGGGGTGGTCGGCGGCGCTGTTCTGGCTGGTGCTGGGCCTTGCGTGCGTGGCGGGGGTGGCCACGATCCGGGCCGCGCCCGAGCCGCGCATCGACGTGTTCCACCTGCTGCAGGTCTCGGCGGCCGGGCTGCCGCACGGCGCGGACATGTACCGCCAGCAGTGGGCACCCTCGCGTGCCGACTACGGCGTGCGGGGCCTGTTCGACGTCTACCCCTACCTGCCGTGGACGACCGTGGTGCTGGCACCGTTCCGGCTGCTTCTCGGTGACGTCCGCTACGGTCTGCTCGCCGCGCTCGCGGTGGCGGCCTGCTGCGCGCGTCGCCTGGCTGCCCCGCTGGGCGGCGCCGCACGCGCGTCCGAGGCGGGCCTGGCGGGAGCGGCCCCGGCGGTGCTGCCGCTCCTGGTGGTGATCTTCCCGGAGTCGATGTACGCCCTGCAGCAGTCGTGGACGGAGCCGCTGCTGGTCGCCTGCCTCGCGGCCATGGTGCTGGCGGTGCGTGGTGGGCACCGGCGCACGGCCGTGCTCGCGTTCGCGCTGGCCCTCGCGTCCAAGCAGCACGTTGCCCTGCTGCTGCCGGTGGCGGCGGCGTGGCCGGCGTTCGGGGTGCGGCGCACGGCGGTCGCGGCGGGGTCGGCAGCGCTGCTCGTCGCGCCATGGGTGGTGGCGGGACCGCGGGACTTCGTCGACGACGCGGTCTGGACCAACCTGCACTACAGGGTGCTGGCGGAATCGCTGTCGGTGCCCGGCTGGGCATCCCACGTCGGGGTCACGCTCGGGTTCGCCCCGGCGCTCGTGGTGCTGGCGGGGGCCTACGCGGCCGGATGGCGGGCCCGCGGCGGCGCGGCCGGGTTCTGCCTGGGGGGCGCCCTCGTCCTGGCCGCCACGGCGCTGATGAACAAGCAGACGTTCTTCAACCACTACACGCTGCCGATGGGCCTGCTCGTCCTCGCCGCCGTCCTGCTCGCCGTGGAGTCGACGGAGACGGTGACGGACGTGACATCAGCACCAGCACCGGTGACGGCGGCACCGGCTCGCGGTACCGCCGTCCCCCGTCCTCAGCGCAGCGTCGAGAACCGTTCCAGTGACGCGCCCTCGTAGAGGTTGCGCCGCTCGACCTGCACCGTGCGGTCGCGCAGCGCCGAGAGCTGGTCGGACAGCACGGCGCAGGCACCCTCGAGGAAGCGGTAGCCGTCCGCCCGCACCAGCAGCACCGCGTGGTCGGGACCGGCGAGCTGGTTCACCTCGGCGGCGAAGGTGGTGCCGTTGGCCCGCTTCATCCGGTCGGCGTAGTCCACCCAGTCGACGAGCGCCGGGCCGGAGGTGTCCGCGTAGACGATCTCCCGGACGGTCAGCGGGCCGTGCCGCGCCAGCGCCCGGTGCACGGCCGGGCCGAGCTGGTCGGGGCAGTAGGCGACGACATCGCCCGGGCGGGCGAGCGCCACGATCCGCCCGGCGATCTCCCCGGCCTGGGTGCGTTCGGTGCGGGTCAGCTGTCAGCCGCCGACCAGCCCGCTGAACACCGCGACGGCCAGCACGATCGCCCGTACCCGCGTGCCGGGCAGCACCGCGATGCCCAGCGACGCCAGCAGCAGGCACGCCGGCAGGGCGATGCCGGTGTAACGCTCGGCGTAGGCGGAACCGCCGAACATGTTCACGAAGTACGCCAGCACCAGCGGCAGCAGCCAGATCGCGGCCAGGTACCGGCCGGGCACCCGCCCGGTCACCTTCACCGCGAGCTCACGCCCGCCGCCCGGGCGCGCCGTCAGCCCGATCAGCGCCCCACCGAGCAGCACCACGCCGAGCAACGCCCCCGTCGACTGCGGGCCCGCCCAGTCGAACACGGTGTCCAGCAGCACCTGGGCCTGCACCTTCGGCGCCCAGGGGGTACCCGTATGCAGCATCTGGAACAGGAACGACGGCATCCACGGGGCGAACAGCACCGCCGAGGCCGCCATCGCGCCGAACGCGCGCAGCGTCACCCGCCGGTAGTACGGCCGCCGCCGGGCCTGCAGCAGCAGGAACGCGGCCACCGTGAAGATGACCAGGAACGTCCAGTAGTGCGTGTAGACGAGCGCCGCCGTCGCGAGCGTCAGCATCGCCAGCCGCAGCGGACTGGACCGTTCCAGCGCCCGCACCACGGCGAACCCGAACACCAGCACCAGCAGCACGACCAGCGAGTACATCCGTGTCTCGCTGCCGTAACGGATGGCGTACGGGGAGCAGGCGAACATCAGCAGCGTCGCCAGGGCCACCCAGGTGGGGGCGTCCGACCCGGCGTTGCCCGCGCCGAACGCGGTGCGCCCGACCCGGCGCCCGGCCAGCCACGCCACCGGCAGCGTGATCAGCGACAGCACGCCCGACAGCGCCCGCACCGCCACGTCCCCATCGCCGAAGACGGCGATCCAGAGGTGCAGCAACAGGTAGTACAGCGGCGGCGAGCCGTCGTGGCGCAGCGCGTGCAGCACGTCCGGGACCGGCCGGTTCGCGATCGCGACCGTCAGCGACTCGTCGAGCCACAGATGGCTCGGGGTCGCGAACCGCATGACGCCCCCGCCCGCGACGGCGATCCCGACGGCGACGAGCAGCACCTGGCGCGCGTGTACCCGCACCCATCCGAACGCCGCACGCCCCCACGCCGCGGCCCACGTCACCAGCCCACGCCGACGCCGCCCCCTCCCGGGTGCCGTCCGAGCCGGGGGTGTGCCGGCCCGGGGGGTGCCAGCCGCGGGCGGGATGAGCGGGGTAGCGCCGGCCGTGGGGGTGGCCGGGGACATGCTGGCCTCGTCCTGGACGCTGGCGGCCGGGGCCGGGGTGGGTACCTCGGGCTCACGGGGGCCTGGCAGCACCGCCGGACCGGAACCGGCGTCGGGGCCGCTGGCCGGCGTCCCCGCTGCGTCTGCGTCCACGATGGGAACGCTACCCATCCTCATGGTGCACGATCTTGCCTCCTGTCGAGGGGCACGCCGAACGCCCGGGCGGGTCCCCTCCCTGGCGGCGGCGAGGTCGGTCCACCATCACCTCACTGCCCAGCTTGTCATCCTCCCGTCACCACCCCGCCACCGGCCCGGGTCGATGGCGGGCAGCCGGGCCCGGCTCGTGCCTCGGGGGCTTGGGCCCGAGCGTTCTTATCCCTCGGCATGGCGCCCCCGTCAGGCCACACGCGGAGTTTCGATCGTCGTCAGTCGATGCCGTCGTCAGTCGAGGGCGTCGTCGTCGAGGTCGTCGTCCTCGGTGAGTTCGCCGGCCTCGTGGCCGGCCAGCAGGGGGGCGAGCGAGGTCAGGCGCCGCCGGCCGCCGGCGCTGCGCACGGCGTGGCGGACGGCGGGACCGTTCACGGCGACGATCGACAGGTGCCGCGCCGCGCGGGTCAGCGCCGTGTAGATCAGCGGCCGGGTGAGCATCCGACCGGCCTCGGGTGGGAAGACGGCCACCACCGCCGGCCATTCACTGCCCTGCGCCCGGTGCACGGTGACCGCCCAGCCGTGGCGCAGGTCACCGAGCAGCCCGGCGGGCACCTCGACGACGCCGCCGGGGAACGCCACCCGTACGGCGCCGCGGTCGCCGGCGGCGACGACGGTGCCGATCTCGCCGTTGGCGAACCCGATGTCGAGGTGGTTCGCCGTGGCCACGACCCGGTCGTCGACGTCGAAGCCGGACATCGCGCCCGGCCCCGGGTTGAGCGCCCGCTTGAGACCGGCGTTGAGCGCGCCGGTGCCGGCGGGCCCGGCGTGCACCGGGGTGACTACCTGGATGTCGACGGGGTCGATGCCCAGGGCCCGCGGGATCGAGTCGGTGACGAGCTGCACGGCGCGGTGGGCCGCCTCGCCGGAGCTGTTCGCGGGGACGACCACGACCTCCCGGTCGGGGCCGGGCGGGGGCGGCGGCAGCTCCCCGCCGCGCACGGCGGCGGCCATCATGGCGATCGCGCCGCCGTCGACCTGGCGGTAGAGCCGGCGCAGCTCGGTGACCGGTACCTCGCCGGATTCCAGCAGGTCGGTGAGGACCTGGCCGGGGCCGATGCTCGGCAGCTGGGCCGGGTCGCCGACGAACAGCAGATGCGTGCCGTCGGCGCAGGCGTCGAGCAGGGCGGCGGCGAGCTCCGCGTCCAGCATCGAGGCCTCGTCGACGACGACCAGGTCGGCGTCGATCGGGTTGTGCTCGCCACGGGCGAACCCGCCGCCGCGGCCCTGGGCGCCGAGAAGCCGGTGCAGCGTGCTCGCCGGCGCCCCGCACAGCTCCTCCAGCCGCTTGGCGGCCCGTCCGGTGGGGGCGGCGAGGGCGACCTCGGCGTCGGCGTCCCAGGCCAGGCGCACGACGGCGGCCACGGTCCGGCTCTTGCCGGTGCCCGGGCCGCCGGTCAGCACGCTCACGCCGCACTCCAACGCCGTCCGGGCGGCCGCGAGCTGCGTCTCGTCAAGCCCCGTCACCGGGTCGTCGGCGCCCGCGGCGTTCGCCTCGGCCTTCGGGTCGTCGTCGCCTGCGGAGTCGGCCTCGGCCTTCGGGACGTCGCTGCCGGTCCCTTCGGTGCCGACTGCCTCCTCGTCCTCGTCCTCGTCCGCGTCCGCGTCGCCGAACAGGAGCGCCGTCGGGGGGATGGGGGGTGCCCCGGTGGACGGCGACGCGTCGTCCTCGTCAGCGGACTCGGAGTCGGCGTCGGGGCGGCGCCGAGCGCGGGGGACGCCGGTGCGCAGCGGCTCGGCGGTGGCGAGCAGCCGCTCGATGCCGTCGGCGATGGACTGCTCGGCCATCGCGTAGCGCTCCAGGGCGATGCGGTCGCCGACGGCGATGATCCGTCCGTCGTCGAGGGCGACGTCGAGGGCGGCACGCGGGTCGGCGACCCCCTCGCGGGCGGCGGCGGCCAGTACCGGGTCGACCGGGCCGGCGGTGTCCCCGGCCCGGGAGCCGGCGCGGGCGAGCAGATGGGCGAGGACGGCCGGGCCACGGCGGGGGTCGTCGCGCCGCAGTCCGCGGCGGCGGGCGAACCGGTCGGCCTGGCCGATCTCGGCATCGGCGGCGACGAGCAGCATCCACGGATCGGCGCGCAGCTCGTCGGCGGCGCCGGGGCCGAGCCGTTCGGTCGCCGCGCGGGCCAGGCGCGCGGGCAGGTCGGCAGCGGTGAGCAGCTCGACGACGGCGTACGTGCCCGCGGCGGCACGGAAGGAGTCGGCCAGGCGCCGGGCCCGCGGGCCGCTGACGCCCTCGACGGTGCCCAGCCGGCCGACGTCGACGTGCTCGGGCAGCGTGATACCGGCGGCGGGCAGCCTGGACGCGGTGGTGCGGCCCAGGCCCGGCCACAGGCTGGCCTCGCAGAACGCGGTGAACACCGCCGCTGGATCGGGCGGCGGCGCGTCGTCGCCGGGCTCGCCGGGCTTGGGGGACTCGCCGGGCTCGTGATGCTCGGTGGGTCCGGCGGGCGCGCGCTCGCCCGCGGGGGCCGGGCGGGGGCCGGGTGGCGCCGCGGTGGCGGTGGGGGCGCCGGGGCCGACCGGGTCAGGTCCCGCGTGGGGGGCGGCCGGGTACGCGTCGGGCATGCCGGGAAGCGTAACGACGAACCGCCGACCGCAGGCCAACGGCCGGTAGGTAGCGTGGTGGCGCCGGGCGGCGCGTCGCCCGCGACCGGTGTTCGGGGAAGGGGCCGACGGGTGACCACCGTGCTGCTCGTCCGTCACGGCCTCACCGCCGTCACGGGCACCATCCTGCTCGGCTGGACGCCCGGCGTCGGCCTCGACGAACGCGGGCAGGCGCAGGCCTCGGCGCTCGCGGCGCGCCTCGCCCCCGTCCCGCTGGCCGCGATCGTCTCCAGCCCGCTGGACCGCTGCCAGCAGACGGCCCAGGCCATCGCCGCCCGCCGCCCCGAGGGCCCCGGGGTGTCGGGCAGCGTGCAGAGTATCGAGGTGGACGAGCGGATCGGTGAGTGCCGCTACGGTGACTGGACGGGCCGGGAGCTCGCCGTGCTAGCCAAGGAGCCGTTGTGGGGGGTCGTGCAGGCCCATCCCAGCGCCGCGGTCTTCCCCGGGCCGGAGGGGGAGGCGCTGCGGGACACGCAGGCCCGGTCCGTCGCCGCCGTGCGGGAGTGGAACGAGCGCCTCGGCCCGGACGCGACCTGGTTGCTGTGTTCGCACGGTGATGTGATCCGCACCGTCGTCGCCGACGCGCTGGGCATGCATCTGGACATGTACCACCGGATCACGGTCGACCCGTGCTCGCTGACGGTCGTGCGGTACGGCGAGCGGCGGCCGTTCGTCCGGCGCCTCAACGACACCGGCGGCGACGTCGCCGACCTGCTCCCGCCCCCGCCCCCGCCCCCGCCCTCGCCCTCGCCCACCGGAGCGTCCCCGGCCGGCGGCGATGGCTCCACGCCGGGCGCGCCGCCCGCGCAGCACCAGGACGAGCACGCGCCGGACCGGCACGTGCAGGACGAGGCGGTGGGGGGCGGCGCCGGGGTGTGGTCGCCGCCGCCCGGCAGCGCCGGGTCCGGCTGAGCAGCCATGGCGCGCCGCCTCCACGTCTTCGACCCGCCGCGCCGGTTCGTCGCGGGCACCGTCGGCGCCCCGGGCGCCCGGGCGTTCTACCTGCAGGCCCGCGACGAGTCCAGGCTGGTCACCGTCGGGGTGGAGAAGCCTCAGGTCAGGCTGCTCGCCCAGCAGCTCACCGAGGTGCTTGACGAACTGACCGCCCTTGGGGTCGCCGCCGCCGCGCAGCCCGCCGAGCGGCCGCTCGACGCGGAGCCGCTGGAGCAGCCCGTCGAGCCGGAGTTCCAGGCGGCGACGATCGCGCTGGGCTGGGATCCGCACGGTGAGCGGGTCGTCGTGGAGATGCGGGCGTCCGGGGACGCCGACGCGGTCGCCGGGTTCACCGACGATCCGGACGGTCCCGACGCGGTGCGGATCCTGTTCGCCGCGGCCGCGGCCAGGGCGTTCGTGGCCCGCTCCCGGCGAGTGATCGCCGCGGGCCGCCCGCCGTGCCCGCTGTGCGGGGAACCGCTCGACGACGACCATGTCTGCCCGCGTCGGAACGGGCACCGGCCGTGACCGGTCGGCCCGAGGTCGACCCGGCCCGGAGAGATCTCCCTCACGTCCCCGACCCGGCGACACACCCGCCCCCGGGCGGCGAGACTGGGGCGATGGGCGTTCCCGCGGCGAGTCCGCCGCCCGGGCGGCGACCGCCCCTCGACCCGCTGGACGGCGGCGGTCTGGACGCACCCGCCGCCCTCGATTTGCTGGGTGACGGTGAGCTCACCGTCACCGGCCGGCTCACCGACGCCAGCAACGCCACCCTCTACTGCGAGATCACCGCCGGGGAGGCGGCTGGGCGCTGCGTGTACAAGCCGGTGCGCGGCGAGCGGGCGCT
>Ga0163163_10006031_pt1 | contig 10541 bp, 7 predicted proteins | sample S65metaG_FD_119766 | JGI IMG/M metagenome (GOLD analysis project Ga0163163, IMG submission 119766) | Switchgrass rhizosphere microbial communities from Kellogg Biological Station, Michigan, USA - S6-5 metaG | ecosystem: Host-associated > Plants > Roots > Rhizosphere > Soil | place: USA: Michigan... | reverse complement strand
TAGTCATCGGGAAGAAGGGCCGGAGCTTCGAACAATCCATGTTGCTGAGTGGTAACCTGGCGGACCGCTCCTGTGCTGGCAGCCTTTAGCTGAATCACCGCACCGGCAATCGGCAGACGTTGCGAGTCCGTGACAGTGCCGGTAATGACCGCATAGTTGCTCTGGGAAACAACAGGAAGTGTGAGGCCCAACAGAACAAACAACAGGACACCCTTACGCATGGACTTCTCCGAAGACGCACCAAAAGCAGCCCGACGAGCAGGGGCCGTTCCAGTGCCGATTAACTGATGTGCCACCCTCAGTGGGCGCAACACTATCTGCGGAGAAAACGTAGGTCAATAATCACAATGTACTAGTGAGCAAAGTTCAGGCATCGCCTGGTCGCTTCGGTCCAGTTGAGATGACCTCAGTTCTCCCGCAGGGTCTCAGAGAGGGACAATCGAGACGCCTTGCGGGCAGGAACCAGAGAGGCGACCAGCCCTACGGCCCCGATGACAATCGTTGCGGTCGTCAGAGTCAGGGGGTCCAAGGTGGAGATGCTGAAAAGCATCGCCGTCAGATATCGGCCGAGGATGAATGCGCCGACTCCCCCGATGACGATTCCGAAGACGGTGATCTTCATGCCGTCGAACACCACTAGTTTGAAGATCTGTCGCGCGCTCGAGCCTAAGGCCATACGGATGCCCATCTCACGCGAGCGCTGAGAGGTGGAATACGCCATGACTCCGTAGATGCCGACGGCGGCAATCAACACCGCAACCGCAGCGAAGATGGCCAGGAGCATGGTGCGGAAGCGGGGCTGGGCTACGCTGGAGGCGACGTTCTCCTCCATCGTGCGCACCTTCACGACCGGCTGATTCGGATTCAATTCGTGGACCGCGGCTCGAACGCCGTTCCCGAGTGCCTTCGGATCGCCCTCCGTCCTCAACACCATGGAAAGCGTGTACACCGGCAATACCTGGTCTGCCTGTCGAAAGGGCACATACATTTCCGTAGGCGCATCGGTTGATAAAGATTGCCTCAGGTCACCCACTACGCCGACCACTTCCATCCACGGAACTGTTGGGTCCGGAGTAGTGCCGACCTGCAGGCGTTTCCCGATCGGCGACCGGTCGTGGAAGAACTTTTTCGCCATCGAGCGATTGATGACGACAACGGGAACGCTTCCCTCACGATCGGATTCGGATATCCACCTGCCCTCGACCAGCGGGATTTGCAGCACTTTGAGATAGCCGGAGTCGACGGTGCGATAGTTGGCCATCACGTATTCGGAGGGGTTCTGCGGAGGACGGCCCTGAATGTTGAAATGCAGAATGGGACCGCCTCCACTAACCGGCAGAAACGAAGCCGCGCCTGCGGCATGCACTCCGGGAAGGGCCCGCAGCCTCTCCATCGTCGAATCGAAGAAGTTCATTCGATCGGTCGCTTTCGGATAGGCCGCCGGAGAAACCGGGACGTCGGCGATCAGGATACGTTCGGTCGCAAAGCCAGGACTCACGTTCACCAGTCGCGAGAAGCTACGAGCGAAGAGGCCGGCACCGATTAACAGCAACATTGCCAGCGCTACCTCTGAAGTCACCAGCGCTCCGCGCAATCCTTTTGTCTGGCGGCCCACCGTCCCACGATCGTTCTCATTCAAGACCGACCTGAGATCGCGAAAGCGCATATGCACGGCAGGCGCAAGGCCAAAGAAGACTCCGGCAAGGACGGACACCACGGCCGTGAATAGCAGCACGTGCAAATCAATGTGGACTTCAGCGATACCGGGCATCGACGCACTGGCTGCATGTACCAGCGAGGACATGGCGGCATAGGCGAGCGCAATACCGACCGCGGCGCCGATCGTCGAGAGCAGGATGCCCTCCGTAAGCAATTGCCGGAAGATTCGCCAACCTGAGGCTCCGATAGCCGCGCGAATGGACATCTCTCGCTGGCGGGCGGTGGCGCGCGTCAGCAGGAGGTTTGCTACGTTGCCGCACGCAATCAGCAGGACAAATACGACTGCCGCAAAAAGCGTCATCAGCGCAGGACGAACATCCCCGACAAGCTGATCCTGCATGGGGTTAACCACGGAATCGATCGCGATATTGCTCTCTGCGTATTGGGCAAGGAGGCGTTTGGCGATCGTGCTCATTTCGCTGCGCGCTTGCGCCAGCGTTACGCCATCCTTAAGGCGGGCGACCGGAAAGATACCCGGATGCCAGGAGCGATCATCCGGCAAAGTGCTTGCCCATGGCCCCATGGGAATGAGCACATCGGGGCGCTGCTTCAGCATTTCGTACGAGCGCGGAAGCACTCCGATGATGGTGTAGGTCCGATTATTCAGCGTGATCGACTTGCCGACGGCGTCGTTGGAACCGTTGTAGCGACGCTGCCACAGTCCATGACTCACCAGGGCGACGGCAGACGAAGCGGGATTATCGTCCGCATCGCTGAACGAGCGTCCGATGGTTGGGTTCACTCCCAGAAGATGCAGCAGGTTGCCGGTTACCATCTCGCTCGGAATCTGCTCAGGATCGCCCTCTCCAGTCAGCGACATGGTGAAATTTCGCACAGCACCGAATTCCTGGAACGAACTACTCTGCGTCTTCCAGTCCCTGAAATTCTGATAGGACGCAGAGAGTATCGGGAACTGTTCGGCACGCTCAGAGACCAGTACCAGCCGAGCGGGATCCCGGAACGGTAACGGACGAAGCAGCACGCCATAGATCACGCTGAACATCGCCGTGTTCGCCCCAATCCCAAGCGCGAGCGTCAGGATGGCGACCAAAGAAAACAACTTATTTTTGCGCAATTGCCGGAATGAGTACTGCAGGTCCTGTTTCAGAGTCGAAAGCATCGAGTCACTCGTTTGGCTGGGATGGTGGACCTAACAATGGATGATCAGAGGATAGACGTTCCTGGATGAAAAATGGGAGTCTTAGCAGGAGCAGAATCTACTTGGGGGCATCGCGGTGTTCCACCTTCACGCGGAAGCCTGCCTTGGCGAGGCGCTTGGAAACTTCTTCGGCGATCATAACTGAACGGTGCTGGCCGCCGGTACAGCCGAACGCGATGGTCAGATACGACTTCCCTTCCTCGATGTAATGGGGCAACAGGTAAACGAGCAGGTCGGAGATGCGGTCGATGAATTCGGTGGTCTGCGGGAACGACCGGATGTACTGAGCGACCTTGGGATGGCGCCCGGTGTAGGGGCGCAGCTCAGGGACGAAGTGAGGGTTGGGCAGGAAGCGAACGTCGAACATGAGGTCGGCGTCGTCGGGCACGCCATTCTTGAAGCCGAAGCTGACGGTCGAGACCAGGATAGTCGTCGGTTTCGGAGCTTCGGGCTTGAAGGCCTCGTGGATGTGAGCGCGCAGTTCGTGGACGTTGAACTTCGAGGTATCGATGACGACGTCGGCAACCTTGCGGATGGGCTCGAGGCGTTTGCGCTCACTGGTGAGCGAATTCTGCACAGAGTTGGCTGTGCCAAGCGGGTGGGGCCGACGGGTCTCGCTGTAGCGCCTCAGAAGGATGTCGTCGTGCGCCTCGAGGAAAACCAGGGTTGCGTGGTACTTCTGGCGGAGCTCGCGGAAGGCCGCCGGCAGCTTTTCGAGCCGCTCGCCCTCGCGGATGTCGACAACCAGGGCGGCATTGCGGCGTTCCTCGGTCTGGGTGAGCAGGTCTGCGAGATGCGGGATCAACTCAATCGGGAGGTTGTCGACCGAGTAATAGCCGAGGTCCTCGAAGGCCTTGAGTACAGAAGCCTTTCCCGAGCCACTCATTCCAGTGATGACGACGAGGCGTCCGGTAGCGGCCGCCAATGCACGCACATGGACTGGCTTACGCTGCCGGCCGCGGGAGGATGACTTGGGTTTTCGAGGCATTCGCCACATCGTACCGGAAGGGTGGTTAGGTTGGGTAGACAGGAGTTTCGAGTTTCAGAGGCAACTGCCCCGCCCAAGCGAAAGAGGATGGGGCAGCCCGAGGGGCTTGGAAATAGTTGAGGCGGGCAAGGTGCCCGCCTCGGACTGCCGGCAGGTCGCCGGCGCTACTAGGCTTCGATCAGTTCCAGCTTGCCGTCTTTCTTGCGATGCAGGACTTTAACGTTGCCTTCCTTGTCGCGGAAGACAAAGACTTCGCGGTCGCGGAACTCACATTCTTTGACGGCTTCTTCCAAGGTCATCGGGCGGAGCGCCACGGCATCGTCGCTACGGACCAGGTGAGCTTCGGTGGTCTTTTTATTGCCGGGAAATTTGTGCACTACTACCGGAACCGCGGTCGTGGAAGTTGCGCCCACGGCCATGGTCAATTCGATATCGGGAGCCTCTCGCTTCCACTTCGCCTTGGTAACCCGCTTGGTATCGCGCTTGCGCCCGTTATCCTTGAGCGCTTGCTTCTCGATGTGCCCAAGAGCCTGTGATATCGCTACGCTCATGTCGAGCGATTCGGCGAGGCCCACGATCGGATTCTTACGGCGCTTGATGGTGATCTCGGCGATGCGGCGAGATTTCTCAGCGGTGAGGATGACTTTGCTCTTGAAGGTATCGCCGAGAAACTTGGATAACTTGTTCAGTCCCGTCTCAACTTCCTTGCGAATGGCAGGGGTGATCTCGAACTGTCTTCCGGTGTATTCCACGTTCATCGTTTCCCCTCCTCTGTTCGGGGGTGTTCACGTTGGTCATGGTCCAGCCAAGAAAATGATAACGACTGGACACCATAATTGGAAATCGTGGAGAAAAGAGCTGAAACACACATTCGTAACAACGGCCTCCCGTTATGGGAGGGTGGGCGGTTGTTATATCAGATGGGGAGGGATTGGGGAAGGAGAGGAGAAAGGTTCGAGGTACTAGGTACGAGAGTTCATTCGCAACTAGTTGGGCCTCCGACTATACTGCGCCAATGAACGCCAAGGATATCGCGGTGGCGTTATTCTATCCACGCCCAGAAGCATCTCCGATCCCCTACGGTGTAATGGTTTTTCCATTGATATTCATGGGACTGTTCGCGGCGCATGAGGGCTGGGAGGCTGTACTGCCAGAGGTGATTTTGATTGTCTTCTGCGGTCTACAATTCAAGTATCGCATTTACTTTGGCTGGGTGCTGCTCGCCGGTTTGTGGACTTTTTACGCAGGAGCGATCATTCTCGAAGTTTTGAAATCGGATACAAGTGATCTGATCTTCGGACCGGTCATCGGACCTCTTCCGCTGATACCGATCTTTTGGTTTCGACCGAGATTCGCATCGTTCAAGAAATGAACCAAAGCGATCAAAAGTTCATATCGAGAACTGCACAGCATATCGCTCGCTTCGCTCGTGATGAGCAAACTCTCTGATGCTGCAATTGTAATTACGACTTGATTCGGCGCTGGTGGGTGCTGGGGATCTTCATGTCTTCGCGGTACTTGGCCACGGTGCGGCGCGTGACTTGAATTCCCTGGGACTGGAGGATGCGGGTGATTTGCTCGTCGGTGAGTGGGTGCTTCGGATCTTCGTCCTCGATGAGCTTCTTGACGCGGCGCTTGAGGATAAGCAGCGATGTGCCGCCGCCCTCCGGACCCTGCACGCTTTCGCTGAAGAAGTAGCGTAACTCGAAGACTCCCTGCGATGTGTGCACGTACTTGTTCGACACTGCGCGGCTGACGGTCGAAGGATGCACACCGATTTCTTCGGCAACTTCCTTGATCATCATGGGCTTGAGCTGGTCGATGCCCTGGTCGAGGAAGTCGCGCTGACGGGCGATGATGACGAGGCAGACTTTCAGGATGGTCTGCTTGCGCTGCTCGATGTTCTTGATGAGCTGGATCGCCGACTTGTAACGCTCCTTGACGTAGTTCTTCACGTCCTTCTCGGCCGTCTGCTGCGTAAGCATGCGTCGATAGGTTGGGTTGAGCCGGAGCTGCGGCATGTCTTCGTCATTCATGACGACGATGTATTCGTCACCCTGCTTGATGAATGCGACGTCGGGCTCGATGAGTCGCACGTCGGTCTTGTTGTAACGAAGGCCGGGCTTGGGGTCGAGAGTACGGATGAAGTCGACGGCCGCTTGTATCTGCTCGACAGTCTTGCCGAGAGCCTTGCCGATTTCCTTAAGCTGCTTGTTCTGCACCATCGGCAAATATTTGTCGACGACGCAGAGGCAGACATCAACGGTCTCGCCATTGAGCAGCGTGTGAGGAGTCCCATTCGCCGGCTTCTGGCGCTTGAGATTCTCAAGCTGCGACATCAGGCACTCGCGGAGATCGCGAGCGGCGACTCCGACCGGATCCATCTGGCGAACAAGGTCGATGGCTTCGTGCAGCGCGTCGCGTCCGAAGCGTCCGATAGCGCGGTGATTGTTGCTGACGAGCGTCGGGCCTGATGACTGGATTTCTCCGGCACCGAGGTCGGCGGCCATCTCGGAAAGCTCGGAGAGTTCGGAGGCGGACTCGAATGGCGCGTCGTACGACACCAGATCGGCAGCGCCGTTCTCATCGGTGGGCGGCTTCATGCCATAAGCGCCGAGAGTCAGCAGCTCTTCATCGCTGGCGAGAAGGTAGCCGTCTTCGCTGAGGTTGCCGATGACAAGTTCGGCGGCGGCGAGCACATCGTCTTTCACGTGCATCGCGCCAAGCTGCCACATCAGGTGGTCGGTAAGCGTGGTCGGCTTGGACAGGAAATTCTCGAACGACGGACGCTCGATCTCTTCGAGTTCCACATTGCTGCGGTAACCGGGGTCGAGGTAATCCTGGAAAAACGAGCCGAAATCGATTTCGTCGAAAGGATCTTTTTCCTCCGCCGGCGCGGGTGCTTCCTCGGCGGTGGCAGCAGCGGCGTCACGGTCGCGCTGCTCTTCCTTAGCGGAAAGCTCGTCGATGGTAGGGACAGCCGACTCGAACTCGTCGAGGACCGGATTCTCCTCGAGCTCCGAGCTGATCATGTCTTTGAGCTCCATCTTGTTGAGCGCAAGGACACTGACCATCTGGACCAGGCCAGGGGTCAGGATCTGCTTCTGAGAGACCCGAAGGTTCAGTTTTGGCTGTAGCAATACCATGAAGACTTAATTGGTTCGGGAATGCTTCCCGCGTAACTAGATTCTAAACCAGAATTCACCGGCGCGGACTACACCAAAGGCAATTCCGGCATTACTTCCGTTCATTGTAATTTCCCTTGACTGAGCAAACGGTTTCCGGCGCAGGTTGGCGTATCTCAAATGAGGCTAAACCAGGGAGAAACTCTCGCCGAGATAGACCCGCTTGACCTCAGGATCGTTGCCCAACTGTTCGGGCGTGCCGGCGCGGAAAATGCGGCCTTCGTTGATGATGTACGCGCGGTCGGTAACTGAGAGGGTCTCGCGAACGTTGTGGTCGGTGATGAGGATACCGATACCGTTCTGCTTGAGGCTCGAGATGATTTTCTGGAGGTCGAGTACGGCTATCGGATCGATTCCCGAAAAGGGCTCGTCGAGAAGAATAAATGTCGGCTGAATACAGAGACATCGCGCGATCTCAACGCGGCGGCGTTCGCCACCGGAGAGCGCGTAACCGCGATTCTTGCGGATGTGCCCCAGTCCAAGTTCGTCGATGAGTTTTTCGAGGCGCTCGCGGCGTTCATGCCAGGAGATATTTTGTGTTTCGAGTACGGCGAGGATGTTCTCTTCGACGGTGAGCTTACGAAAGATCGAGGGCTCCTGCGGAAGGTAGCTGATGCCGTAGTTGCGGGCGCGCAGATACATCGGCACGTCCGTGATCTCGTCTTTGTCGGCGAGGATACGGCCGGTATCGGGCGGCGTCAGACCAACGATCATGTAGAAGCTGGTGGTTTTGCCGGCGCCGTTGGGACCGAGAAGGCCGACGACTTCGCCACGATGCACGTTGAGGGAGACACCATTGACCACGCGACGTCCGCGATATGTCTTACCTATCTCATCGGTCGAGAGAATTTGCATCAGCGGGTGACTCGCGTGTGAGTAACCGTTCGAGAGGATTGCTTGCTTTCTACGACGATTCTATCGTCGTGACTATAGAAGGTCAACGAATCGCCCCGGATAGTGCCATGCGCGGCATCGGCGACCATCGGCGGGCCCCCAGTGAGCACGAACTTGGCGTCGGACGCTGTGTAGACGAGCTTCTCGCCGGTGGCACGGCGGCCCGACTCCTGGATGACCACGCGATTTTGCGCCATGATCTGGTTGAGTTGCGACGGAGCATTCGCGGCCTTCGCTCCCTGCCCGGCTGCGTTGAGAATCACGTCGACGGAATCGGCGCTGACGGTGACTTCGGCGCCCTTGGCGACGACTCCTCCGGTGAAGCGGGCGCGGCGTTCAGAATCAACGTAAGCGAGTTTTGAGGCGGTCACGACGACCGGCGTGGACTTGCCAGCTTTGTCGACCTGCACGAAAACCGATTGCACCGGCTTGTCGGGAGCGCCTTGGGCGATGATGCTGCGTTGCTGACGATTGAACTCGATGGCCGGAGCCTCGACGATGTTGGCTCCCTGCCACAGGCGCGCCCCGCCGGTGTAGCGGGCGACCCCGCTGTTGCGCTGCGCGTTCATGCTCCGTGCGGTGACATGGATGGGATCGGAGGTGGCGAAGAGCGCACCGTTGGGATCCTGCTTAAGTTCGCTGTAGGTGGACTTAACTTCGCCGTCGGCGAAGGCGTCACCGGTGCGTCGACTGATGCGGACGGCGTTGGCCGAAATGGCCAGGCCACCGTCAGTCACGCGCGGAGTTCCGGAAAGCGACAGGGTTTCGTCGGCAGGATTGTAACGAGCCTTGTCGGCGGTTGCGGTGCGTCCGCCCAGACCGGCGCCCTTGCCGGAAGCGGCTTGAGGTTCGTTGTACTGGAAGCTTCCGTTCATCAGGATGGACGACAGTCCACCGCCCGGTGCAAATTGCACCTGTAAGTCGTGACTGCTTGCGACCTTGTCGGGCTCACCGGAGGTGCTCGCTACCATCCTGGCGTTCGGCTCACCGTGAATGGTTTTCAATCGATTCTTGTCGTCGAATTCGGCGCGGAAACGATCTGCGGTGACAACGGTGTGATCTCCCGGAGCGGCCTTTTGCGGTGTCAGGGTGACCTGGCCGGGACCGGACGTTTCGGCATACTCGAAACGATTGCCGTTGCGAACGACAAGGTCCATCGCGTTGGAGACCACTTCATATGCGTCCCCGGTGTTCTGACCGGGTAGCTGCTGAACGTGAACATTCTCGCTGGCGCGGACATGACTCAGGCGGTTCTGGCTTCCGAAGTCGAGTGCCAGCCTTCCCGAGGTCGCGTTGACGGCACTCTTGCCACGACCTTCGACCTGAACGCCGCCGGAAAAGGTTGCGCGACGGATCAGGTTCTTCTCACCCATGTCGAGGTCGGCGCGTGGGGCGTGAACGGAGAGCGCACTGGGCGCGTTGTCCTGCAGGCGAACATCGCCGGTTGCGGTGATGTGTCCAACATCGTTATTCGGACGAAAAGCAACGTCAACACGATTGGCATCGATGGTGCGCTCGGCCTGCGACAAGTGCACGCGCTCCAGCACCATGTCCGCAGGTTCCTTGCGAATCAGACCTCGTTCGGCGGTGATGGTCGTGGCACGCGGGCCAGTTGTTTCGATCTTCACGTTTGACTGAAGAGTCAGAACGTTGGACTTGGAGTCGTAGGATGCGCCCTGCGCCGAGCCGCTGGCCTGCGGAACGCGGAACTCGATCGCTTCCTTGGTTTGTGCAAACCCAGTTTTCTGATTGAACAGCAGACCACTGGTTTTGAGATGGATAGGATTCTTGAGTTCTTTGGGCGGCTGCTGGTCGGGCTGCTTTGGGCCGAGTGCGTTAGCTTCCAGGTCGATATTGACCTCGCCGCTTGCCTGAACGATTCCGGTCTGCGGATCGTATTCGAAGCCCGAGCCGGAAATCTGGTCGAATCGATTCGATTCGCGCCCGTAAACGATGATGGTGACGTCCTGCAACGTGGCCTTGCCACCCTGCTTGTACTGCACCGCCTTGGAAGCATGGATGGTAAAAAGAGTTCGGCCGCCTTCGGACTTAGAGAGCGAAAAACCTTCGGTACTTTGTTGGATTTCGATGCCAAGCTTCTGCGGAGCCTCTTTGACGATCTTGCGCAGTTGGATTCGCGCGTAGAAATAGAACCCGGCCACGACTGCGACGGTCGCGATCGCGAGAAATGCGAACCAGGTTCGAAGACGCGGGATGGACAACGGCATCAGCTTCTATCTTACTCTGCCGCATTATGGCAGCGAGCCGAGGCGTAGCGTCCACGGCGAGATTTGGCTTGTGTAGAGATGGCCACTTGCGGTCCAGGGATCGGCGGCAAGGCGCGACTCAACCTCACTGGAAGAATCGGCGCGGAAGATCAACATAGCGCCATTCGTGCCTTCGAGCGGGCCGGCAAGAACGATGTAGCCTGCATGAAAGAGATCGTCCATGAAGTCGGCGTGCTCTTGCCAAAGGGATTGGCTCTCGATCGGAGCGGACTCTGTCCAAGCGGGGCCGTGGGTACGGATAACGGCGAAGAGGGTCGAGGGCATAGTCGAGAGATGCGGGAGGAGTGAGTGAGGATTGTGGAATTTTG
>Ga0163163_10006023_pt1 | contig 10546 bp, 9 predicted proteins | sample S65metaG_FD_119766 | JGI IMG/M metagenome (GOLD analysis project Ga0163163, IMG submission 119766) | Switchgrass rhizosphere microbial communities from Kellogg Biological Station, Michigan, USA - S6-5 metaG | ecosystem: Host-associated > Plants > Roots > Rhizosphere > Soil | place: USA: Michigan... | reverse complement strand
TCGTTCAGGTGCCCGCCACGGGCAAGATTGACGATCGCCGCGCCGCTCGGCAGCTGAGCGAAGAGGTCAGCGTTCAAAATGCCTGAGGTTTGCGGCGTCAGCGGCAGAAGATTTATCAAAATGTCGCGTCGTGTGAGCAGCGCGCTTAATCCCGCCTCGCCGCTGCATGTCTTTACGCCTTCAACAAAAGTGCGCGCGCTTGCGCTCCACGCGGCGACATCGAAATTCAGCGACGCGAGCGCCTGCGCCACGGCGGCCCCGAGCTGACCCGCACCTAGTACCCCGACACGCCGCTCCTGCGCCAGCGGTTGGCGCAATTGCTTCCATTCGCGCAAAGCCTGGTGGCGCGCATAGGTCGGCAATTGCCGATGCAGGTAGAGCACGCAAGCAAGCGCGCATTCCGTCATTGCCTGCGTCATGTTGGGATCGACCAGCCGCACGATCGGCACATGGGCCGGCACGGTTGTATCGGCCAGAAGCCGGTCGACACCTGCCCAAAGACTTTGGATCAATAGAAGATTTTTGAGACCGGCAAGCGAGCCCGCCGACGGATTAGCGACAAGCGCCACGTCGATCGAAGCGGCATCGTAATCGTTGCCAGGCAGATAAAGGTTTCGCCCACCGGCAAATGCGCGGTGAGAGACTCACGCCAGCGCGCATGGTCCTGCGCGACGAATTCGCCTACCAGAAAAATGGCCATTGCGGAGCGCTCCGAAAGCTCATGGATGTAAAGGCGGGCAATTTAGTTGAGAGCGTCGAAGCTGACGCACTTCCGGCCGTCATTGCGAGGAGCGCAGCGACGAAGCAATCCAGGGACAACCGGTTCAATACCCAATATTTGTCTCTGGATTGCTTCGCTTCGCTCGCAATGACGGTTCTGTAACCGCGCGCTCCAGATGCCGCATCTTCGGCGCCGCCGCGAGCAGCGCCTGCGTGTAGTTATGCTCGGGCTTCAGAAACACCTTCTGCGCGGGCCCATGCTCGACAATCCTGCCGTTCAGCATCACTGCGATCGTGTCGCAGAGACGCGCCGCGACGCGCAGGTCGTGTGTGATGAGCAGGATCGTCAACCCGAACTCATCGCGCAATCGCTCCATGAGATCGAGCACCTGCGCCTGTACCGAAACGTCGAGCGCGGAGACCGCCTCGTCGGCAATCAGCACGTCGGGCTCCATCGCCAGCGCCCGGGCGATGGCGATACGCTGGCGCTGCCCGCCGGAAAATTCGTGCGGATAGCGCCCGAGCGCGCGTGCCTCTATGCCGACGAGATCGAGCAGCGCGCCCGCCCGCGCCCACGCCGCACCTTTGTCTGTGCCGTAATTGCGCGGGCCTTCGGTGATCGATTGACCGATCGTGCGGCGCGGATTGAGCGAGCGATACGGGTCCTGGAAAACGATCTGCACGCGGCGGCGGAACGGACGCAGCGCGGCTTGCGTCTTGTTGCCGATCTCCTCGCCGTCGAGACGAATTTTGCCGCCGCTCGGATCAATGAGACGCGCGATGCAGCGCGCCAACGTCGACTTGCCCGAGCCGGATTCGCCGACGATGCCGAACGTCTCGGCGCGATGCACGTCGATGCTGACATCATCGAGCGCGCGCACTTTTCGGCCGGCACGCAGGAAGAAGGCGTCGCCAAACGTCTTCTGCAGGTCTTGTGTCGTAAGGATCGGCGCCTCCGCTTTCGGCAGCAGGCGCGCCGGCGGTGGCTCGGCACTCGGAACCGCCTCGAGCAGCATCTTCGTGTAGGTGTTCTGCGGATTGCGCAAAACTTCGTCGACGGAGCCCTGCTCGACAACACGCCCATGCCGCATGACGACAACGCGATCGGCGATTTCCGCCACGACACCGAAATCGTGGGTAATAAAAAGGATGCCGCTGCGATGCGTGCGTTGTATCTTGCGCAGCAGGCGCAGGATGCGCGCCTGTGTCGTCACATCCAGTGCCGTGGTGGGCTCGTCGGCGATGATCAAAGCCGGCTCGTTGGCGAGCGCCATCGCGATCATCACGCGCTGACGCTGGCCACCCGAGAGCTGATGCGGATAGGAAAGCGTAAGCTGCTCCGGATCAGGCAAACCGACGCTTTCCATCAGATCGAGCACGCGTTTGCGCGGCGCGGCGCGCGCGCCGTTCGCTGCGTGCCATTGCAACGCTTCGTCGATTTGGTTGCCGACCGACAAAACCGGATTTAATGCCGTCATCGGCTCCTGGAAAATCATCGCGATGCGGTTGCCGCGCAACTCGCGTAAGCGCGCGCGGCTGGCGGTGAGCACATTCTCGCCGCCGACATCGATCGCGCCATGCGTCGCTTTCAGCGCGCGTGGCAACAGGCCCATGATCGACAAGGCCGTCACCGACTTTCCCGAGCCTGACTCGCCGACGATGCAGACGATCTCCTGCGGCCGCACTTGCAGGCTGAGATTCTCGACGGCGAAGCCGCGCTCGGCGCTGCGCGGCAGAGCGATGCTCAGGCCCTGAATGTCGAGAGCGGGTGCTTCGCTCACCGCAGATTGTCCATGCCACGCGCGATGCGCGGATCGAGCATGTCGCGAAGACCATCGCCGAGAACGTTCACCGCGAGCACCGTCAGCGCGACGCAAAAGCCGGGAAACAGGATCACCCAGGGCGCGATCTGAAAGGATTGGCGTCCTTCCGCCATGATGTTTCCCCAGCTCGGGATTTCCGTCGGAATGCCGGCGCCGAGAAAGCTCAGAATCGCTTCGGTGAGAATCGCCGCGGCGCACGTGTAAGTGCCCTGGACGATCAGCGGCGCAATCGTGTTCGGCAGGATGTGGCGCCACATGATCAGCGGCACTGGTGTGCCGACGCCGATCGCCGCCTCCACATACGGCTCTTCGCGCACGCTGAGCACGACGCTGCGTACAAGCCGCGCGACGCGTGGGATTTCGGGAATGGCGATGGCGACGATCACGGTAAGAATGCCGGCGCCGGAAAGGGTGACCATTGCGATCGCGAGCAGAATGTTTGGGATCGCCATCACGCCATCCATGACGCGCATAAGGATCGCATCGAGCAGCCGCAGATAACCCGCGACAAGTCCGATGATGAGACCGGCGACGACAGCGATCGTCGCGACGGCAAAGCCGATGAACAGCGATACGCGCGCGCCGAAAAGCACGCGGCTGTAGACGTCGCGGCCGAATTGATCGGTGCCGAGCCAAGCGATTGCCGACGGCGCGCGCAAACGGAAGCGCGGGCGCAGCAGAATGGGATCGACATTCGCAAGATAGGCTGCGCCGATCGCAAGCAGCAGGATGATGAGGAGCACCGCTACCCCGAAAACTACGCCGGGATTGCGCCAAAGCGCGCGCGCCCGACCTACGTCCGGCAAATCCGCTGCCGTCCCATGCGCGATAAAGGGCTCGGCCGGGGCGCTCAATAACGGATCCTCGGATCGAAGATCGTGTAGCTCACATCGACCGCCAGATTGATCAGGATGTAGGCGGCCGAGAAGAGAAGGATCACGCCCTGGATGACGGGATAATCGCGTGCCAGCACCGCATCCACGGTCAAGCGTCCGAGGCCGGGCAGGTTGAAGACGCTTTCCGTTATGACAACGCCGCTGATCAGAAGCGCGATGCCGATGCCGATGACGGAGACGATCGGCACAGCCGCATTGCGCAGTGCGTGGTGGGTCAGCACCGCGCGTTCGCCGACGCCTTTGGCGTGTGCGGTGCGGATATAATCTTCGCCGAGCACCTCAAGCACGCTGGCACGTGTGATCCGGGCGATGAGGGCGATGTAAATGACCGAGAGGGTCAGCGTCGGCAGGATCAAGCGCTCGAGAAACGGCCAAAATCCCTGGCGGAAACTGACATAGCCCTGCACCGGCAGCCATTGCAGCTGCATCGCCACTGCGAAAATCCAGAGATAGCCGAGGACGAAAACCGGGATCGAGAAGCCGAGCACCGAGAGCGTCATCACGCCGCGGTCAATCCAGGTGCCGTGACGCCAGGCAGAAAGCACACCAAGCGGGACGGCGACGATCACCGCAAACAGGATGGTGGTTGTCGCAAGCGCCAGCGTCGGCTCGAGCCGCTGGCCGATCAGCGTCGTCACCGGCTGGTTGGAAATGATCGACGTGCCGAGATCGCCATGCAAGAGGCGGCCGATCCACTCGGCGAACTGCACGAGGATCGGCTGATCGAGGCCGAGCCGCGCGCGGATTTCGGCGATATGTTCCGGGCTTGCCGCATCGCCGGCGAGGATCGCGGCGGGATCGCCAGGCGCGAGGCGCAAGAGCAGGAAGACGATCGTCGCCACCACGCCCATGACGGGAATGGTGGCGAGCACCCGCCCGGCGAGGAACCGGCCCATCCTGAGCCGCTCGTTCCCGGCCGCGCTATTGCTTCTCGATGTTCCAGAACACCGGCGCGGGACCGCTCAATATGACTTTCACGTTCGCACGCGCGGCGATCGGGCTCGTATACTGCCCGGTCGGATAATACGTGACGAGCTCGTAGGCGCGTTTCTGCACCTCCGCGGCGATGTTCTTTTGCTTTGCCGGATCGAGCTCGCGCGCGTATGCGTCGCGCAGCTTCTCAATTTGTGCATCTTCCGGCCAGCCAAACCAGCCGCCAGTCTTGCCGCGCGTATTGACACCGACATTGGCAAGCGGGTTCATCATGTCGGCATTCACCCAGGTCGTGTGGAAAATGTTCCAGCCGCCTTGCGCCGGCGGGTCCATCTTGGCGCGGCGCCCGACCAGCGTCTGCCAATCCATCGACTGCATGTCGACATTAAAGCCAATGGCGCGCAATGCCTGCGCGGTGACCGGCGCCAGCGGCGCGACGATGGCGAGATCGGTCGGCTGCATCATGACGATCGGCTTGCCGTCGTAGCCCGATTCCTTCAGCAGCTCGCGCGCTTTCTCGAGATTTTGCTTAGGCGCGCCGGCATCGGTCTCGTTCGGCGTGCCGCAGACGAACATTGCCGGACACAGCATCTGGTAATCGGGATTGCCGATCTGCGCGTCGAGATAATCCTGCTGGTTGACCGCGAGCATCACCGCCTGGCGCGCTTTGACATTGTCGAAGGGCGGATAAAGCCAATTCATGCGCAGCATGCCGGAGAAACCGAGCTTGTTATAATCGACGAGCTGCACGTCCTTCGATTTCTTCATCACCGGAATGAAATCGTGCGGCGGCTGCTCGATGTAATCGATCTCGCCGTTGATCAGCGCGTTCACCGCCGTCTGGTAATCGGTGATGTTGATCCACTCGACCCGATCGAGCTTGGCGATCTTGCCGCCGGCCATCCAGCTCGGCGGCTCGGTGCGCGGCACATAATCCGGGTTCTTCTCGTAGACGACCTTGAGGCCCGGCTGGAATTCCGCCGCGACGAACCGGAACGGACCGGAGCCGATCTCTTCGGAGACGTTCTTGTCGGCGGGCATGTCCGCCATGCGTTTCGGCATGATGAACGGCACGTTGGAAGACGGCTTGCCGAGCGAGGCAAGCACCAAGCCATAAGGCTCCTTCAGGACCAGCTTGAACGTCTTGTCGTCGACCGCGGTCAGCTCCTTGGTAAAATCCATGAGCTTCTGGCCCATGCCGTCGCGTTTGCCCCAGCGCTGGATCGAAGCGATGCAATCGGCCGATGTGACCGGCGCGCCGTCGTGGAATTTCAGTCCGTCGCGCAAAGTGAAGGTGTAAGTGAGCTTGTCGTCGCTGACGCTATAATCCTTCACCATTTGCGGCTTGATGTCGAAATTCTCGTCCGTCGCAAACAGCGTGTCATAGATCATGTAGCCGTGATTGCGCGCGATATAGGCGGTCGTGATGATCGGGTCGGTGATGCGCAATCCCGAATGCATGACGACGCGCAGGACCTTCTTGTCTTGCGCCGCGGCGGTCTCACCGAGGCTCAGCAGCGAAGCCGCGAGCACAAAAAAAGCGCCGACTGTCCGAAGAGGGGTGCCGAAAATGCGCAGCATGCGATGCCTCATCAAGTAGCCTGTTCGGCAGGCAGGTGAGCCAATCCGCTCCGCAAATTCCGCTCAGGCCATGCTTTTTGCGGATACATGCAGAGGGCATGCCAGGGATCAGATACTCTTCACCGCAATTCCGCAAGCAGACCGGCGAACAGGCAGCCGCGCGAAACGAGGCTCTCGACGTCGATATATTCTTCGAGCGTGTGATAGCCTTTGCCGATCGCGCCTAAGCCATCCAGAGTGGCGATGCCCATGGCGCCGGTAAAATTGCCGTCCGAGCCGCCGCCGGCGCTCTCATGCGTAAGCTCGACGCCGAGATCGCGCGCGATGCCGCGGGCGACCTCATAAAGCCGCATCGTTCCCTGGTCGGGCTCCCAGACCGGGCGCGTCACGCCACGCGTTACCTCGAAGCGCACGTCGTCGTGGCTGCCGGTGAGCGCCAGCATGCGCTCGACGCCGCGGTCGAGATCGGCCTGACGCTTCGCCATGCTCAGCACCTCGGCGCGGCAGGTCGTCGGCACGCAATTCACCCAGGTGCCGCCATTGACGACGCCGACGCTGAACGTGCAGCTCTCCGTGGTCATCTCCTCGATGTCGATGATCTTGCGCGCCATGGCACGGATTGCGGAGCGCCCCTCCGCGAGGCTCGCGCCGGCATGGCTCGGGCGGCCGATCGCTTCCATGTTGAAGCGGGCGATGGCGTAGCGCCCGGTGACGATGCCGCCATCATTCCGGCCGGGCTCCGGAACGAGCACGTAGCGGTGCTTTTTGGCTTCCGCCTCGATCAGATCGCGCGTCGAAGGGCTGCCGATCTCCTCGTCGCTGGTGAACAGGACGGTCACCGGCAGCGGCGTCGCGATTCCCGCGCGGGCGAGCTGGCGCAGCGCCTCCAGGGCGAGGTAATTGCCGCCCTTCATGTCAAGAATGCCCGGCCCGTAGCAGCGACCGCCGCCGCGTCGCCACGGCAGCTTTGCAAGCGTGCCGACGGGATGCACGGTGTCCAAATGGCCGAGGATGAGGACGCCCGGCTCGCCCGCGCTTGGATGGGGAAGGCTTGCCCGAACGCAATCGCCCAAATTCATCCGGCCGGGGATCGTCTCGATCTTCGCACCGAGGCTTTCGAGATCGCCCGCGGCGAGGCGCATCATGCGGTTGACGGCGCTCGCATCGAATGTCGGGCTCTCGCACTCGATCCAGGCTTTTAACCCGGCGAGCATGGTCTCGGCGTCGAAGGGTAAGTTCACCGCGTTCACTGAAAGTCTCCGCTGTTCGCTTGCGTTCGCGCGTTACCCGCCGGCGACGCCCTGCGTTGCCGTATAAAGCGCATAGATCGACTGGCTCGCCGCCATGAACAGGCGATTGCGCATGAGCCCGCCGAAACAGAGATTGGCGCAGCGTTCGGGCAGCGCGATCCGGCCGATCGGCCGTCCCTCCGGATTGAAGATCATCACGCCGTCGAGCTCGTCGCTGCCCATTCCCCAGCCGCACCAGAGATTGCCGTCGATATCGCAACGCATGCCGTCGGGGGTGCCGCCGGGGCCGGCATCGATGAGAACGTCGCCGCCGGAAAGGCTGCGGCCGTCACGACCGACGTCGTAGACGCGAATCGTACGGTTCGGCACGTCACGCGATGCGACGATGTACAGACGCGTTTCATCCGGCGAGAAGCACAAGCCGTTCGGGCCTTTTATATCGCCGGCAACGACGACCGCCTCGCCGGTCTCGGCATTTAAGCGATATACATTCTGCGGAAGTTCGGGCTCGGCCTTGCGTCCCTCGTAATTCGCCAGAATGCCGAACGGGGGATCGGTGAACCAAATCGAGCCGTCCGACTTCACCACGACATCGTTCGGCGAGTTCAGCCGCTTGCCTTCAAAGCTGTCGACCAGCGCGGTGACCGAGCCGTCATATTCGGTGCGCGTCACGCGCCGCATATGCTCGCAGGTGACAAGCCGCCCCTGCCGGTCGCGCGTATTGCCGTTGGCGTAATTCGAGGGACGGCGGAAAACACTGACGGCGCCGGTCTCCTCCTCCCATTTCATCATGCGATTGTTGGGAATGTCGCTCCACAAGAGATAGCGCCCGTCGCCGAACCAGACCGGGCCTTCGCACCAGCGAAAGCCGGTTGCGAGGCGCTCGATGGCGGCGAGCGGCAGGTGATAACGCGCAAAGCTCGGATCGAGCACCTGCACCGCCGGATCGGGATAGCGCGAGGCCGGTGTCCAGGACGCGCTTTTTTCCACCACCGCCTCCGATGTAGCATTCGCTGAGCTCGTGCCGGATTCGATACGGTCACCCGGCAATGAGCGTCAAGGCGGCCGTCCAAAACGGAGAGTTCCGTGCCGAACGAAACGAAAAAGCCCGTTCTGCTCACCGGCGCGTCCGGTGCGCTCGGCCGCGTGCTCGCCGCGGCGCTCACACAGCAGGGCTGGACCTTGCGTCTGACCGACATCCAGCCTTTTCCCGGACCTGTACCCGATGGCGCAACGTTCGTATCAGCCGATCTCGCCGATACCGACGGCAGCCGCATTCGGCAACTCGCCGATGGCTGCGGAACGATCCTGCATTTCGGCGGCGTCTCCGTCGAACGGCCGTTCGACGAAGTGATCGGCCCGAACATCCGCGGGCTTTACAACATCTACGAGGCGGCACGTCACGCCAAAGCGCGAGTCCTCTTCGCCTCCTCCAACCACACCGTCGGATTTCATCGGCGCGACGAAGTGCTCGATACCGACTGCACCTTCCGTCCCGACGGCTGTTACGGCCTGTCGAAATGCTATGGCGAGCTGATGGGCGAACTTTATTTCGCCAAGCACGGCGTCGAAAGCGTGCTCGTGCGCATCGGCTCGTGCTTTCCCGAGCCGACCGATGCGCGCATGCTGGCGACTTGGCTTTCCTACGACGATCTCGTCGGCCTTTGTGCCTGCGCGTTACGCGCGGAGAAAGTCGGCTGCATCAAAATCTGGGGCACATCGAACAATAAACGCATGACGTGGTGGAAGGATGACGATCGCGACGTGATCGGCTGGTCGCCGAAATCCAGCGCCGACGGCTACACCGAGAAACTGGCGGAGAAGACGACCGGCGATCCGGTCATCGAGCGGCATCAGGGCGGCGCCTATTGCCGCATCGATTACTCTCGCGCGGATAAATGAGGTCCGCCTATTTCCCGCCCGGGCGGAACAGGCGAAGAAAACTCGCGATGCTGCCAACCAGCGAAAAGCAGCAGCCGATCCACAGCGCCAGCCAAGGTCCCTCGTCGTGCCATAGATGGAAGCTGAGCGCGACCAGTGCCGCCCCGCTCGTCTGCCCGAGCAGGCGTGCGGTGGCGACAATCCCACTTGCGCAAGAACAGCAATGCACCGCATGCGGCCGCGAGCGCGAGATCGATCAGCGTCGACGTAGACGAATCGCCTTACGCCGCGCAGCTGATGGCGAGAATCAGGAATGCGAAAAGGCCTGCGCAAAGCAGCGCCGCCACGACATCGAATTCATGCGCCGCACGCGGCGTCGCCGGCAGATTCTGCAGCGACAATAAGACGGCGACGAGGCCGGCCGGCACATTGACCAGGAAGAGCCAATGCCACGTGGCGACGCTGAGAATGGCCGACGCGATCGTCGGGCCGAGGGTGAAGGCGATGGCGACGACCAACGCGTTGAGACCGACACCGCGGCCGAGCATGTTCAGCGGGAAAATGAATCGAATGAGCGCAGTGTTGACACTCATCACGGCCGCCGCGCCGAGCAACGCGCGCGCGACGACAAACGAGGGCAAGGACCATGCAAATCCCGCACGCCAGCGACGTCAGCGTAAAAAGTATGAGACGTGCTTTCTCCGAAACTGGAACCTGCCCGAATTGCCTCGCATTCTGGAGAGGATGAAGCACCCGTTACGCGCAAACACGTTGGAATTGGAACAGCACTTGCTTAGCCCTATGTCGCGTGCGCGACCGGCGCTGTGCCGAACGAATGGCCGAGGAGGCTAGACAAGCACGCTTCAAGAGACAACCTCTTTCAGGGCGGGATTATGCGGAGAAGCCGCAAGAGAGCCGTGCCCGCCGCAGTTAACGCCATGGAACTGCATTGAGGCCGCGCTGTTCAAATTCGTGCACGCAGGAAAGGGAGTTTGCGAAATGCGAAGATCGGGATCGCTTGTAGCTAGCCTTATGGCAGGTGTCCGATTGATGGCGGTGACATCGTTTTCGACAGCGGCAGCTTTTGCTTGCAAACCTTGATTTCGTGCAGCCAGCCCGGTCCATTGTCCCGTATAGGCAACTTTCGGGAGCAATACGGACATCACCTGCCAATTGCCGGACATAGCGATTTATGAGTACACGCCCTCTCTGCCGACTTAGAAGCTGCACAGAAATGCGGTGACAAACGCCCGGCGAGCTTCTATTCGCCGGGTTCTTTTTTTCAGTCGTGATAGAGCTCGCTTGACTTAAATGCGGCGCCCGGACCTCGCATCCGCGTGCCGGCCGTGCAATACTGACTTGTCGGATTACGAGTACGAGCCCGGCATAACATGGAGAGTGCAATGTCACTCCGTTCAATACGCAATGCGATTGCGACTCTTGCAATCATATCCCTCACCGC
>Ga0163163_10006022_pt1 | contig 10547 bp, 9 predicted proteins | sample S65metaG_FD_119766 | JGI IMG/M metagenome (GOLD analysis project Ga0163163, IMG submission 119766) | Switchgrass rhizosphere microbial communities from Kellogg Biological Station, Michigan, USA - S6-5 metaG | ecosystem: Host-associated > Plants > Roots > Rhizosphere > Soil | place: USA: Michigan... | reverse complement strand
GCTCCCTGGCGGTCACTTTCGATTGCTGCTGAGTGATCGCGGTGAAGCCGCGGATCCAAACCTCACGCCGCAGCAGGCATTCATGCGGCTTCTCGATCTCCACTTCGATGGAGTCACCATGGGTGACGTGGTGTGGCATTCGAAGTGGGAAACGTGGGTTCGCCTCGCCGATACATTCCGACAGGGAAACGTATTTCTCGCAGGCGACGCCGCGCACATTCACTCGACAACCGGCGGACAAGGAATGAACTGCTGCATGCAGGACGCATTCAATCTCGGATGGAAGCTCGCGCTCGTTCTGAAAGGCCATGCGAAACCGGACCTGCTCGATACCTACGAGACGGAGCGGCGGCCCGTCGCGGAACAGGTCATCTGGGCGGCGTCCTCGTTGCACGATATTTTCATGAAGCATGGAAAGGACATCGCCACTCGAACTCAAACAATGTTCGATCCCGAATATAAGAAGAAGGTCGTGAATACCTGTTCCGGTGTGGCGTACACCTATAAGGACTACGTCCAGAATCCCGCGGGCCTGACGGAAATCAGCGGACCGGCCATCGGCGACCGCGCTCCGGACGTTGATTTCGAGAGTGGTGGCACACTATTCGACAGGTTACGGCACGCGTACTTCACGCTGTTGGTGATGCCGCAAGATGGTGCCGAATCTCCTGCCATCGAAGGGCTGCAACGGCGCTTCCCGAAAGTACTCGCCGTCGAAACAATGCCCAGGTCTGAAGCTCTTTCAAAACGCTATGGACCATTCGATGGCCGGCTAATCCTCGTTCGCCCGGATGGATATATCGGCTTCAAATGCAGCGCAGAAGAATCCCACCTGCTCGAAGAAACACTGAAGAACGTGTTGACGACGCATAAGACCTAATCGCCCCTCCTGGCCAGGAGGGGTGGCTGCGGCGAAGGCGCAGACGGGGTGGTGGATCAGGCTCAACAAGTCGAAGGTTTCGATCAAGAACAACCACCCCGTCCGCTCCATATTTGGTAGCTTTGCATCTTTTTCTTGATGTCGCGTCCGCCCCTCCTGGCCAGGAGGGGTGATGGCTGATCAGCTATACTTCGCAATCATGAAGAAACATCGCATGTTGATTGGAGGCGAATGGGTGGAAGCCGCTTCCGGTGAATGGTTCGAATCCATGAACCCGTACACGGCGCAGCCCTGGGCATTGATTCCCCGCGGCGGCAAGGTCGACGCCGACCACGCCGTCGCCGCAGCAAAGAGTGCTTTCTACAGCAACGCGTGGCGTGGTCTCACCGCCAGCGCGCGCGGTGCGCTGCTCCGGCGACTTGCCGATCTCCTCGCCGATGAAGCAGCGGCCCTTGCCGAGCTGGAGACCACCGACAACGGCAAGCTGATTTCCGAAATGCGCGCGCAGCTGAACTACGCGCCGAAGTGGTTTCACTACTTCGCAGGATTAGCCGACAAGATCGAAGGCCGCGTGTTGCCCACCGACAAGCCGGGTTTCTTCAACTTCACGCGCGAAGAACCTCTCGGCGTCGTCGCCGCACTGACACCGTGGAACTCGCCGCTGCTGCTTGCAGCGTGGAAACTCGCGCCGGCACTGGCAGCGGGCAACACCGTCGTGCTGAAACCTTCGGAGCATTCATCGGTTTCTGCGCTCGCCTTTGGTGAACTTTTCGAAAAGGCCGGATTCCCGCCGGGCGTCGTCAACATCATCACCGGATATGGAAACGAAGTGGGCGAACCGCTGATCACACACCGCGACGTGGCGAAGATCGCCTTCACGGGCGGCGACAAGACCGGCCAGGCCGTCTATGAACAGGCGGCTCGCGGCATCAAGCGCGTGACGCTGGAACTTGGTGGCAAGTCGGCAAACATTGTATTTGATGATGCGGATCTGGATCAGGCGGTGAACGGTGTTGTCTCCGGAATTTTCGCGGCCACCGGGCAAACCTGCATCGCTGGTTCCCGCGCTCTGATTCATCGGCCGGTATACGACGCGTTCGTCGACCGACTGCTGGCGCTGGCACGAAGCGCGCGCATGGGAAATCCGCTGGAGTTATCCACACAAGTCGGTCCGATCACCACGCAGCCGCAATATCGCAAAGTTCTCGAGTACATGGATGTGGCACGCGGCGAAGGCGCTGTCTGCCTGCTCGGCGGCGGCCCTGCAACACGGCCGGAATGCGGCACCGGCTGGTTTGTCGAGCCGACGATATTCGCCGGCGTCAAAACGGAAATGCGCATCGCCAATGAAGAGGTGTTCGGTCCGTTGCTCGCTCTCATTCCATTCCACGATGAAGAAGAAGCGGTCCACATCGCCAACTCGACCATCTATGGGCTTGCCGCCGGGGCCTGGACGCGCAGCATCCGGCGCGCTCTGATGATGTCGGAACGGCTCGAAGCCGGCACCGTGTGGATCAACTGTTATCGCGTCACCAGCTACATGACTCCCTTCGGTGGATTCAAAAGATCCGGTCTCGGCCGTGAAGGTGGCATGGAAGCGATACGCGAATACCTGCAAACCAAAAGCGTGTGGATCGACATCGAAGGCAACACGCCGAATCCATTCGGTCTGCGTTAGCATCGCCACGCCCGACATTGATCCCGGACAGCTGGTGGGTGGTATCCTATCCACCCGTGAAACCTCGAACTGGAGCACTGAAACCAACAAGGGCTCAATCCCTCGACGAAGGGCGCAAGCTGCTCGAGCAGCGCGCCTGGTCTGCGGCGTTCTCCCGACTTTCTGCGGCGGATCGCGAGGCGCCACTTGAGCCCGACGATCTGGAGGGGCTTGCGGGCGCCGCTCATCTGCTTGGAATGGACGTGGTGAACGCAGAGCTGATGTCCCGCGCACACCGCGGTTTCCTGGATTGTGGCAATACGCGTTCCGCCGCACGATGTGCGCTCCAGCTCGGCATTACCCTGATGATCAACGGAGACCTGGCGCAATCCGGAGGCTGGCTTTCACGAGCTGGCCGGCTGCTTGAAGAAGCGCCCGACTGCGTGGAGAAGGGGTACATGCTTCTCCCCGTCGGTTTCCGTTCACTCTACAGTGGCGATGGCGAAGCCGCACACGCCGCGTTCGTTCAGGCGGGTGTCATCGGAGAACGCTTCCAGGACAGGGACCTGAACACGCTTGCGTTGCAGGGGCAGGGCCGTGCGCTGATCCGCCAGGGAAAAATCCCTGGTGGTGTCACGCTACTGGACGAAGCGATGGTTGCGGTGATGGCCGGTGAAGTCTCTTCGGCGACGGCCGGCGGCGTTTATTGCAGCGTCATCGAAGCCTGCGGCGAGATTTACGATATGAACCGCGCGCAGGAGTGGACGTCCGCATTGGAACAGTGGTGTAAGGCGCAACCCGATATTGTTCCCTATCGCGGTCACTGTCTGGTGAGGCGTGCGGAGATTCTTCAATTGCACGGCGCGTGGACAGATGCGCTGGCGCAGGCTCGGCAGGCGCGGGACGTGCTGTCGCAGCCGCCGCCGAAACCAGCCGTCGGTGCTGCGATATATCGTCTCGCCGAACTTCAGCGATTGCGAGGCGACTTTGCAGAGGCCGAAGAATCGTATCGGCAGGCCAGTGAGTGGAGCCGCGCGCCACAACCGGGTTTCGCGTTGCTGCGGCTGGCACAGGGTCACCTGGAGCCAGCGAATGCGGCAATTCGCCGCATGGCTGAGGAGGTCAAGGAAGTCGCCGGCCGCGCCCGAATCCTGGATGCCTTTGTTCAGATCTCGCTCGCCGCAAATGACCTGCCGGCCGCTCGGGCTGCGGCGAATGAACTCGAGGAAATCGCAACCAGACTGGGAGCCGAGTACCTTCGCGCCCTGTCGAGCCGGGCTGCCGGTGCGGTTCTGCTTTCCGAAGGGGATGCCGGTAAGGCGGTGACAGCGTTACGACAGGCCTGGTCCATCTGGCGCGACCTCGAAGCGCCCTACGAAACAGCGCAAACCCGCGTTCTGCTTGCTCGTGCTTATCGAAAGGTCGGAGACGATGATGCCGCGGTGATCGAGCTTTCCGCAGCCCGAGATACTTTTCAAAAATTAGGCGCAGTGACCGATCTGGAACAGGCCGAAACCTTATTGATCGATAAACCCCCAATGCTCACCGGTCCGTTGACGGCGCGCGAAATGCAGGTGATCCAGCTTGTAGCGGAAGGCAGGACCAACAGGGGAATCGCGAAAGCGCTTGGAGTCAGTGAGAAGACTGTGGCGCGTCATGTGAGCAACATATTCACAAAACTCGATCTGACATCCCGCGCGGCCGCGACGGCATACGCATACCGGAACAACCTTGTCTGATTCTGTCTACATAGAATTACCCATATTCATCGGCTCCATAAAATGGGTAGTACGCCCGATGCGGCGAGGCGCCCTGCAGTCGTACTCTCGATTCCGAAGAGTAGCCGTATGAGGCACACTCTCAGGAGGTCACAGGTGAACAATCCAAACGTAACGAAACGAGTTCAAACAATCGTCGTGGGCGGAGGCCAGGCCGGGCTTTCCGTCGGATACCATTTGACCAGACGCGGTCTTCCTTTCGTGATTCTGGATGCGAACCCGCACATCGGCGACGCATGGCGTAATCGTTGGGACTCTCTCAAACTGTTCACGCCTGCTCGATCTGTCGGACTGCCGGGATTTCCATTTCCGATGCGAGGCGACCTTGCTCCATCGAAAGACCAGGTGGCCGACTATCTTCAGGCCTATGCCAATCGATTCCATTTGCCCGTCAGGAACGGTATCAAGGTGGACTCCCTCACGAAAGAGGGCGAAGGCTTCGTCGTGACATCAGGGGATCTGCGTTTCGAGTCTGAAAATGTTGTCGTCGCGATGGCTAATTATCAGAAGCCCCGGACGCCTGGATTCGCGCGAAATCTCGATCCCGGCATCGTTCAGCTTCATGCGCACGACTACAGGAATCCGTCGCAGTTGCAGGACGGTGGAGTCCTCCTCGTCGGCGTTGGAAACTCGGGCGCCGAAATTGGCCTGGAGCTGGCGCGGACTCACCGAACCTGGTTATCGGGAAAGGAGACCGGTCATATGCCTTTTCGGATCGATAGCCTCATCGGCCGATTCGTCATGACACGACTGGTCCGATTCATCGGTCATCACATCCTGACATTGGGCACGCCGATCGGCAGAAGACTTCGACCGAAAATGCTTACACATGCCGCTCCGCTTGTTCGAGTCCGTCCCATCGATCTCATCAACGCAGGCGTCGAACGTGTTCCGAGAGTTGTGGGAGTACGGAATGGAAAGCCTCTGCTGTCGGATGACCGTGTCCTGGATGTACAGAACGTCATCTGGTGCACGGGTTACGATCCCAGCTTTTCCTGGATCCATCTTCCGATCTTTGGAGAAGATGGACAAGCAATGCACGAACGCGGAGTCGTCACCAATGTACCGGGAATGTACTTTGTCGGACTGCATTTCTTGTATTCGATGTCTTCGGCCACACTTATTGGTGTGGGCAGGGATGCCAACCACGTTGTGAAGGACATTCAAATGCGTGCACGAGCTCACACAACACCGGTTGTGGAACGTACCGCGCAGGTGAAGGCTGCTTCATGAGAGGCGCTCCAAATGAAAATCTCAATACTCGATGACTACGACGACACTTTGCGAACGCTGGACTGTTTCCAGAAACTGCGTGGTCACGATGTTGAAATCTGGAACGACCACGTCCAGGACGTCGACATTCTGGCCCAGCGCCTGAAAGAAACCGAAGCGCTGGTGCTGATCCGCGAGAGGACAAAAATTCCGGCCGCGCTTCTCGATCGACTGGACAAATTGAAGTTGATCAGTCAGCGCAGCGTGTACCCGCATATCGACATCGACGCATGTTCGCGGCGCGGCGTTATCGTTTCCTCCAATCTGCATGCTGGCACACCGTCCTATGCCGCTGCCGAACTAACCTGGGGTTTAATTCTTGCGGCGATGCGTCAGATCCCTCAACAAATGGCGGCGCTTCAAACGGGACAATGGCAGACCGGCGTTGGCAGTACGCTGCGCGGAAAGACCCTGGGCATCTACGGCTACGGTCGTATCGGAAGCGTTGTCGCAGGATATGGCCGTGCTTTTGGAATGAACATGCTGGTCTGGGCACGGGAGGACTCTCGCGCTCGAGCCCGGAACGACGGTTACTCTACTGCACCCAACCGGACTGCATTTTTCGAATCGTGCGATGTCCTTTCCCTGCATATGAGGCTGGTACGGGAAACAAGAGGCATCGTGACGGCAACCGATCTCGGGCGGATGAAATCAACTTCTCTTCTTGTGAATACGAGTCGGGCACCTCTCATCGAACAAGGCGCTTTGCTGAAAGCGCTAAAGGGAGGACGTCCAGCGATGGCCGCCATTGACGTTTATGAGGAAGAACCGGTCCTCAATGGAAACGATCCACTCATAGCGCTGAAAAATGTCGTATGCACTCCACACATTGGATACGTTACCCGCGAAGAGTATGAGACTCAGTTTTCCGATATCTTTGACCAGATTGTTGCCTACTGCGCCGGCAAACCCATTCACGTGGTCAACTCAAAGCTGTAGGAGACTGGAGTGACCAGAAATTCGACTCCATCCAGACTTAGTCATAATACTCCGGTGACTTCTTCAGCTTGGCGCACAAAGAGGACAAAGCGAAATTTTCTGGTCAGCATTCCGCGCACAGGCGTCACTGAGTTACAGCAATGCCTATGGCCGCCCCCTGCGACATAATCGGAGTCCGTTACGTCAACTCCCGCCCCGATATTGGAAGTGTTTGACATTTTAAAAAGTACTTTGTATAGTAAATTAATTATGGGGAAGTTCAGGACTGCTCTCGCCATCTGGCTGCCGATTGTGGTTGCGACCACAGCGGTATGCGGGCTGGTTTATGTGACGGTTCAACAGGCATTACGCCAAACAGCCAACGACCCGCAGATCCAGATGGCCGAAGATGCCGCGTACGCGCTGGGTGGAGGCGCATCGGCAGAGTCGGTGGTTTCGCCCGATCGCATCGATGTTGCCCGGAGCCTTGCGCCCTTTACGGTTGTCTTCAATGACGATGGACAAGTCCTCGCCAGTTCAGGACTCTTACACCGCCAACCGCTCACACTTCCCGCCGGCGTGCTGGACAATGTGCGTCTTCATGGTGATAGCCGATTGACCTTGCAGCCTGAATTCGGAGTACGCATAGCCAGTGTCATCGTGAAATACGACGGAGCCCGTCCCGGATTTGTTCTTGCCGGCCGTTCGATGCGCGAGTTGGAATCCCGTACAGCCCAGATACGAATCTTCGTCGCCATTGCATGGATTGTCGTCGTGGGTGTTTCTCTCCTCGTCATATCGACCTTCTGTTCCGGGAGTATTTGGCAGTAACCCACAACTGTCCGGTAGTAGAATCGCCCTTCTGTGGATATTGCTGTCGGTATCATCAACTGGAATTCGGGACATTGGTTGAAAGGCTGCATCGCGTCGCTGTCCACGACTGATGCTGCCGAAATTGTGGTGGTGGATAATGCTTCGACCGACTGCTCTCTTGAAGAGGCCGCCGGATTCGCCGATCGCGCAAAATTCATTCGCAATGAGAGCAATCTCGGATTTGCAGGCGGCGTAAACAAGGCCTTTGCTTCAACATCCGCTCCCTACGTCTTGATTCTCAATCCCGATATTGGCGTCAGAACCGGAGTCGTTGAAAGAATGCGGCGTTTCCTCGACGCGCATCCAAAGGCCGCGGCCATTGGCGGACATGTTGGCAAAAACTATTTACCCCGCCGCCTTCCGACAGCAGCTTCCTTGATCCGCGAGAACCTTGGCCTGCGAAAGCGCTCTCAGGAGCAGGCTCTACAGGAACCTTACGAAATTGAACAGGCTGCTGCCGCAGCGCTGATGATTCGCCGTTCTGCCTACCAGGAAGTTGGAGGATTCGACAGCCGCTTCTATCCGGCCTGGTATGAAGACGTCGACTTCTGCAAGCAACTGCAGTCTGGAGGTTGGCGCATCTACTTCGACCCGACGGCGCAATTTCTTCACGAGGGCGGTTACAGCGCCAAAGCTCTCGGAACATCCGCTTTTGCCGCTGCGTATTATCGCAATCAACTTCGGTATGTGCGCAAGCACATGGGCAAAACTGCAGGTATGGCGATACGATGTTCCCTGGTGGCGGGAATGATTGCTCGGACAATAGCGGCTCCGGCTGGCGCTGCGGCGTATTGGTCCGTTCTCGCCGGAGCGCTGGGAAGATGGTAAGAGTTGCAGTCAACATCGTTACGTTCAATAGTGCCGTGGATATCGCGTCATGTCTGGACAGCCTCGGGCAGCAGACGTTTCGGGATTTTCGAATTCACATTTTAGATAACGATTCGGCTGACGACACGATCGACCGTATTGCCAGTTACGACCTGGACCTGGTGCGATCGACAGTGAACAGCGGCTTCTCGAAGGCACACAATGATTTGATTCGATCATTCCCTGCCGATTACGCCCTCATTCTCAATCCCGATACCATTCTTCGCCCGGACTTTCTCGAAAAGATCGTCGATGCCATGGACCCGCGGCCGGATGCCGCATCCGCTTCGGGAAAGCTATTGAGACTGGACGCCAAGACCCTGGATTCCACGGGCATCATCTGGCTGCACAATCAGAGACATCTGGATCGCGGCGCAGACGAGCCGGATCTCGGCCAGTACGACAAACCCGAAGACATATTCGGCCCCAGCGGGGCTGCCGCGCTTTATCGTGTTCAAGCGTTGCGAGACACTGCGGTCAATGGCCAGTTTTTTGATGAGGATTTCTTTGCGTATCGCGAGGATGCCGATCTGGCCTGGAGATGCCGTTTGATGGGCTGGACTTCCATCTACGTACCTTCAGCCGTAGCACTCCATCGCCGTCGAGTGACTCCGGAGCGCCGTGCCCAGCTTTCCACGATCATCAACTACCATGGGGTGAAGAACAGATTCCTGCTTCGCCTGAACAATATGACTGGAAGGCTGTATTGGCGGAATTTCCTGCCGATCACCCTTCGGGATGCCGCTGTTATTGGATACGTACTGATTCGCGAGTGGAGTTCGCTCGGGGCGCTGGTATACGTTATTAGAGAGTTCCCAAGGCTCTGGAAAAAGCGGCAGGTTATACAATCGAGATGCAAGGCCGGGCCGGATCTGGATCGGTGGTTCTGATAGCGCGTGGAGAATTTATGAGTGAAAAAATCATTGGTAGCCTGATTTACGGCGATCATGTTGTTCCAAAGAAGCAGCGTCCATGGAAGCAGCGCCTGGTGCTTCCGCTTTCCATCACGATTCTGGTGTTGCTGATTGTCATCGGGGCGTACAAGTTCATCAATTATCGTGAAGAAGGCAGTGTCGAGAAATTTCTCACGAATGTTCGCAACGGAAACTACGACACGGCATATGCCAACTGGGACGTCACCGATGGTCATTACTCCATGAAGAAATTTATGGAAGACTGGGGCAAGGACGGTTATTACGGCAAGGCGCTGGCAAGCGCAAGAATCTCAGATTCGAATTCCAAGGGAACTGTTGTGATTGTTTACGTCAAATTCGAAGGATTCAAGGCCCCCGTTTCATTCCTGGTCGACAAGGAAACGCTGAAGATGTCGTTTTCCACTTTGAACAAATACGTCAAGACCCAGAGGTCGATATCATAGCCATGTTGACGGGAGCGCTGGCATTCACGCTTCTTCTGGTTGCCGCAACTCCGGCGGAAGTAGTCGTCGTGAATCTTCCCGCGAAAGGGACATTGAGTCTCGCCCTGGCGCCGTCCGGAAAAGCGGACGTCGAGCACGCGGCAACCTTGTCTCTGATCCACATCGAGGTCGACAAATTGCAGGCCGCTTCGAAGCTGTCGCCTGCAATGAACTCTTATGTGGTGTGGTCCATTTCACCGGAAGGTGGATTTGAAAATGTTGGCGAGCTGGCGCTCACTGATGGCAAAGGCCGCCTGGACACCGTGACGCGGTTTGATCAGTTTGGAATTCTGATTACCGCGGAACCCCACTTTATGGTGGACCGTCCGAACTCGGTCATTGCCTTTCGCACTCAGGCTCCGAAGTCCGAAAATATCCGCCGGATATCGGTGTCTATTGATGTGGGATATTACGATTACTCGATGTTGCAGCCCGTGACCGCTTCGTCATTGGGATTGATAGCTGAGGCTCGTTCCGCGCTTCAGGTCGCCGCCGGCGTCCAGGCCGATCGCCTCGCCGAATCCGAGTATCGCCTGGCACGTATTGCACTGGGAACCGTGGAGGAGATGGTTGCAAGGTCTGCACCTCAGGAAATTATCCTGCCGGTCGCCAATGAATCCATTCGTCGATCCCAGAGAGCCTTTATTGCCGCTCGGGAAGCTGCACGCCGTTAAAAAAGGCAAAAAAAGGGGTCTGACGGGTCTGGCCCCTTTTTCTAAATGACAAATGACATTGACCCATGACAAATCCCCGGTCCCGTCCTTCGCCTGAGAACTTTGTCACCGGTCGATTGTCAGTTAGAAAAGGGAAACAAGGCGTCTGGCCTCTTCTTCAAGAAGCCGCGGCCACTTCGAGGTAGAACGCTTCAATTCTCGGAATGACTTT
>Ga0163163_10006021_pt1 | contig 10549 bp, 10 predicted proteins | sample S65metaG_FD_119766 | JGI IMG/M metagenome (GOLD analysis project Ga0163163, IMG submission 119766) | Switchgrass rhizosphere microbial communities from Kellogg Biological Station, Michigan, USA - S6-5 metaG | ecosystem: Host-associated > Plants > Roots > Rhizosphere > Soil | place: USA... | reverse complement strand
CCCTGAGCGATCTTCTCGCGATCGGTTCTGACCTAGCTTGAACTTGCCTTCGATCCTCTCGACGGGCATTTCAAAGGCAACGATGGCGCTGGCCAGTTTGTCGAAGACATCGGGCCCAAGGCTTTCCGCGCGCCACGGGTTGCTGCGCGTGCCTTCGTACTTCGCAACCAGGTCGAGGAGCTCAGCCTTGATGAAATCACGGTCTTCGGAAGCAGCAGGCTTGCCGTAAACGTGTACGACAGCGTAGTTCCACGTCGGCACCGCGGGTGACGTGGCGTACCAAGTCGGCGAGACATAGGCGTGCGGCCCGTGAAAGATGGCGAGCGCCTCCGCTGCGCCATCGAACGCGCGCCACTGGCTGTTGGCGCGAGCCACGTGACCGACGAGAGAGCGCGCGTCTCCACGCTTCCGCAAGATGATCGGAATATGTGAAGCGATCAAGCCTGCGGCCGACGACGTGATCAGCGTGGCGAAACTGTAGCGGCTGATGAAGGACTCAAGAATCCTTCCGTCCGAGACGTCGAATGACGATGGAATGTACATATCTTCTGTAGCTCGCCCTGGTTGAGTGCCCCGCCCAACGCTTGGCCGCTCAGCCGCGAGCGGCGCGCGCTCCTTGGAGTCGGCGCCAATGGCCCACACGCCGCTTGTCGGTTGCAGCGGCGCGTTAGCCAGCGTTAGCGCGTGTCGCGAAATACGCTGTCGATCGATTCGCGCCAGTAATCAACGAGCCACGCGTTGTACTTCACGTAAAGGTGCGAGAGCTTCGACGGCGCGTCGGAAAACACGATACAACCTCGGTCGTCGTACATGTGGAACACGATATCGCTCTGTGGGCAAATGATGAACACGTCCTGTCCAATGCTGGGAGTGCGCCCCTGCTCATGGTTAGCGATCCCAACGAGAATCTCTTCGTGCGGGAGGCTCTCAAATGTCGCCGGCACCAGCCATTGTGTGAGCTGCTGAGGGGACTCATCGGGCTCGTCTCCGTCGCGCTTGAGTACCAGGCGATGCTGAGACAGGGTGAGACGACTCTCGCCAATGAGCTCGTACAAGTGCCGACGCGTCGGATTGCCGGACATGGCATCCTCCGGCCCCCAGTCCGTGATCAATACAAACACCTCGTCCCTAGGCGAAAAGCAATCGCGGACGATAGCCAGCGCCCGCTCGCCGACCTGCCGGATCCGGTCCTCGGTCCCGTTCTCGAAGGGCGCGCCCAATTCGAAGCGAACGTGAACGCGATGCGTGATCGGGCATGAGGTCCGTGCGAGATCGCTTTCAGGGAATCGAACACGAAGATAGGACTCTAGAAAAGCGAACAGAGATGGAAGCATGACCAGAACGACACTGCCGAAAGTCTAACGATTGACCACTCTGGCGCCTGACGCTAGCGCTGCGCAGCGTCACGATATACCGCTGCGCGGGGGCGGCTCCAGCGCCTGGTCGGGCAGCACGGGATTCCCGATCCTGTAGAGGACGTGACGAGAGAGCCGGTGCCCACGGGGGATCAACGGATGGTCGAAATCCCCCGCCGGGTCGTAGCGCATGCCGAGCTTCTCCATGACGCGCCGGGACCGGGCATTTCCGGTTGCGGTGAAGGCCACGACTTCCGTTAGTTGCAGGGTACCGAAAGCGTAGCGGAGCGCCGCGGCTGCTCCTTCGGTTGCGAAACCCTGATCCCAGTACTCCCGTGCGAGACGCCACCCGATCTCAACGCACGGGGTGAAGTGGGTCTCGAAGGACGGCACCGAGAGGCCTATGAAACCCGCAAAGGAAACAACACTGGGGACTTCTACGGCCCAGAAGCCGAACCCTCGCTTCTGGAACGTCGCTTGGATGCGATCAGCCAACGCATCGCTTTCGTCGCGAGACAACGTGGCCAGGAAGTGCTCCATGACGAGCGCGTCGGCATTCAGTGCAGCGAATGGCTCTCGGTCGGTCGCAACCCACGGCCGCAGCCGCAGCCGCTCGGTAAGGATCTCTGTCGTCATCGGAGCCTGGCTTGTCGATACGAGTAGTCTTGGTGGTCAGGAGTGCCCCTTGGCCGCTCAGCCGCGAGCGCGTCGTCGCCCCGTTCCGATAAGGCGCGAGCCAACTCCTCCAAGCACTCTCTCATCTCCCGTAGCTAATCGTCTTAGCGTTCTATTTCAGTTCGATAGCGATCGCGTCGGCGGGCTGGTCCGAGTCGTTCTCTTCGACGTGGATCCTGGGGGCCGAGGCGCGCACCTCGTCCATCTTCCCGAAGGCCGAATCATTCAAGTAGAGATTCACGCGGTTCAGGACGTGTTCGTGGTTCTGGCTCTTGTCGTGGGCATCGTAGTGCACACGGAGCACACGCACCGCGTCGTTCTCGAACTGAACCGTGAAGTGTTTCGGGTCCACGGCAACCACGTCGAGCGCGGACTTAACCGCGGGCCCGGCAGGCGGTCCCTTCAGGTCCACTTCAAGGATGCGAATCGGATGGTCGCTCGTATTCTCGGAGATGTACGGCCCGCTTGCAGCGCGCCACCGGACGTCCCCGCGATGGAAATCGATCGTGGTCGTCCGACCGCCTTCAGTGTGCGTCATCGATCCGTTGTCCAGATAGATGAAGACGCGGTCGGTCGCGTGCCCGTTCGTCGCGACGGCCGGCGTTCGTGGCTGGAGCGTCGCCACGGTCACCCGCGCTTGCGGTGTGTCGAGCTTGAGCGCGATCGCGCCAGAGGCCGACGCCTGTTGCTGAGCCCAAACGACGGACACCGGCATCATCGTGAGTAACAGCGAGAGGCCAGTCGGCCACCTCGCGATTCGTCTCGCTAATCGCATCGCTTAACCTCCAGGCCACGACGCTGAACACGCTGAAGCGCGTACACCTTGTTCATCTCCTCAGCGAAACCCGAGATAAGCGTCTCAAGTCCAACACTTCTCGGTCATCAGACACCACGACCCGAGTGGCAGTGCATTGCGTCGAATAGTCGTTTGGCGTTCCATGGGCATAGACCAACACGCGTTGCGACGGAGCGAAGGTGAAGCTCTCAGCTGTTTGCCGAATCTGAAGGATTCGTTCGCCCACCTCGATCCCTCGAAACGCTTCAATCACCCGGAAGCGGACACGGTAAGCGAGGAACTCCCGCTGATCCGAGGATTCGAAGCCGAGAACCTCACCAACAAACACGACTGGATACAGGTCAAGCCGCTTCTTGGGGTTCTCGCCATTCGTGATGCACTCGGCCGAGACATGCGCCGATGTGGCTGGACACGCGACTATCGCCGCCAAGACCCCAAGGGTCGCGATCACTCTTCTCATCGTTAACCCCGAGCCCGTCTAACGCTTCCAAATGAGCGCGCGGCGCGGTTAGGCTTTCCGCCGAGCGCTGCGTGGGCTCCATTTGAATGTTACGGAGCCGCGCCGTTCTACCACAAGGGGGCTTAGCCGGCTCCACCAACCTTGCGCGTAAGCCCGGTGCAACCATGGGCGCTTGCGTCCAAACCGGTGCTTCTTCAAGATCCGAGCCTTCAGCCACTCAGCGTCGAACCCTTGTCGTTCTGGTGGGTCACCTGCCAAGAGATTGAAGCGACACGCAGGAAGAACCTCGTTGAAGAGAATCTGTTCGAGTTCCTCGATGGTGTACGGAGACCTCGCGCACACATCCGTCATGGAGTCCAAGAAGAGCGCTGGATCCCCATGCATGAAGATCATCTGGAGTTCGTCCCAGACCGGCAGGCGACTTTCAAGATCCGATTCTGGATTGGTCATCTCGGCCGCATATGACACAAACAGAAAGACGAGGCGGCAGGGTTAAGCCGTCCATCCCCCTACGCCGGCGCCTCGATGATGCTGTCGAACTTGGACCTGTTGGCTGGGGCAATTCCCGGGTCTAACGCTGTCCGAGCGGACTGTCGTGCGCGTGCGTGTGGAAACGCCACGATTGTCCTTCCCTTGAAAAAACTCCAACGTATAGGCGACCGACCCTTGCCAGCCGCCTGAAGAAAACTCCCGTCATCGGACGTGAGTATGAGAAACCCACCCCGAAGGTCATCGTCGTCGAAAACACGGGACAAGTCCTCCTCTGTTACTCCTTCTAGGACGCCTGAATTCTGTGTCTCAAGTGTCATGCGCGATCACTACGGGCGTCCAGCGTGATGCCGCTCAGCCGCTCGTCGGCTGCGGTGGAAAGTTAGGAAACGGACGCCCCGGTTCAGTCCCCAGTCAGACACGTGTAACTGCCGCCGTCCGGCGCAACCGCTTCGAACCAGGACGCCTTCTCGGACGTCCACCCAATCGAATCGATTGTCGTGACAAGTGGCTCGTCGCGCTTGTCGTCGTACGGGCAGTTGTACGTCCCTGCAGGCACCCTCTCAAGCCTGAAGTCGACCGGAAACGACCTGTCCGTCTTCTTCAATACGCATCGATATGCCCCATGGACACCGCCATAGCAAATCGCCAGCTTGATCGGGCGGCTGCTCGGCACGCCTGCAATGGTGGCAGGTCCTATCACCAATGCGGCCACGTCGACGAATGCATCGTAGTTAAACCTACCCAAGATGACAGCGCCGGACACGCCTTCGACCACATTCGCCGCCTCGTCCTCAGTAAAGTCGCTGCGACGAACCAGCCGATACTGCGGCGCCTTTACTTTGAGCGCACGTAGCGCGGCACTAGGCATCTTCTGCGCTCCCAGCGCGGCTGGCAATGCGCATGTCACCGCAACGGCCACTGCAGCTCCCGCGAATCTGGGCGGTTTCACCTTGTCTGCCTAACTACTCACTGAGGAGACCGACTCCAGTTGTAAGTCCCCCGTCAGACCGCGACCGATTCGAGGATCGCAACGCCCGCCCGGGTGTCGATCTCGCGCTCAAACGCGAACCCGGCACGGTCTAGCAGCGCCGCGTATTCCTGCCGACTGCGCTGGCGCCCGCCGAGCAACGCCAGCATGTGGATGTCTAACGTCTTGGCCCAGTGAGGTCCTGGGTCTTCGGGGATCATCTGTTCGATCACCAGCAGCGTGGCCCGTCGTGGCGCCGCTTGGCGTATGGCTCGCAGAATCGTGACGGCGTCCGCGTCCCCAAACGCGTGGATCACTTCCATCACGACGTAACCGTCACATGCTGGCAGAGCATCCTTGAAGAAATCCCCCGGCTGTAGATGGAGGCGCTCTGTTGAGGCCAGTGGCTTGGCCTCGTCGATGACACGGGGAGATCGAACAGCACGCCGCGCACCGTCGGCGCTGCATCGAGGATGGCTCGTAGTAGATGGCCGCGGCCGCCGCCGATGTCGCCAATCGTGTGGAAGACGGAGAAATCGTACGCGGCCAGAACGCCAGCAACTTGGCCGTGCGCTTTGGCAGCCATCGCCGCATTGAAGATGGCGCTCGCGTCCGGGTCTCCCGCCAGGTAGCCGTAGAACCCCCGGGGCAGCACCTTCTGCGCAGCTACCTGACCAGTACGCACGCTGTGCAGCAACGTCCCCTGAGTATCCCAGAACGCCGGCAGTCCAAACATTCGAACGAAGGCGCGCATCGAGTGCGGATGGTCCGTCCGCAACAACCGCGACGCTGGTGAATGCGTGAACGCGTCACCTTGTACAGCAAAGATTCCGTGGGCCGCCAGCAGACGCAGAACGCGACCGAGTGCATCGGGATCGGCCTTCACCGCCGCTGCGAGGTCCGCGGCCGTGCGCGGGATCTCGTCCAGCATGTCAGCGACGCCGAGATCGGCAACGACATGCAGGCAGCGTGGCAGCGCGTAGGCACCTGCCAGATCCAAGACGGTCTGAACCGGATTGACCTCAGCCGGGGTGGGCTTCTCGTGGATCTGCACCATGATGTCCCCTCAGCGCGGGACGGAGCGTCCGCCTTCATCGGCATCCACTGGTCTATTCAGACGGCTCGTCCCTTACTGCGATCCGTCGTCCTGCCCATCTCCAATGACGCGCCGTCCGTGCTTACACTACACCGGCGGGCGCGTCAACGCGTACTGCAATGCGCGCATGGCGATGGGCAAACGCGATCACGGCGTCGCGCACGCTCATTGACGACCTCATAGCACCGATCTGGTTACTACCTCGCGATCACACGCTATCGAACCGCGGGTTTCGCATCGCGGAGTCAGTCGCATGAAAACCTGGACTTGTACCACGGGCTCCTAGCACGCACCCAACGCCGACGGCCCTTGACTGTCGGTGGCCATGCCTCGCTACTATGCTCCCGTGCAACTGCCTACAGGTCGTTCTGTCGTTGCGACGACTCGCGGAATCGTCGCCGCAAGTTCGCCCCTTGCCGCGCAGGCGGGCGCGCAGATGCTCGCGCGTGGCGGCCATGCGGTCGATGCCGCGATCGCCGCCAACGCCGTGCTCGGCGTCGTCGAGCCGTACATGAACGGCATGGGCGGCGACCTCTTCGCCATGGTCTACGACGCCGCCCACGACGCGCTGCACGGGCTCAACGCCAGTGGACCCGCGCCACGCGGCCTGGCGCCGGATCTGTTCCGGCGGCAGGGAATGGCGGCGATGCCCGCCACCGGAATCCACAGCGTGACGGTGCCAGGTGCCGTGGCGGGATGGGGTGCGCTGCACGGGCGCTTCGGCCGGTTACCGCTTGGCGACGTGCTCGCGCCCGCCGCGTTCTATGCCGAAGACGGTTTTCCGGTAGGAATCGTAGTGGCCGAGGGGTGGGGCGCGCTCGAGGAGGCGGTGGCGGGCGATCCTGGAGCGGCGGCGACGTACCTCCCCTCCGGCCGTCCGCCCGAGGCGGGGACGATCTTCAGAAACCCGGACGTGGCGCGTTCGCTGCGGCTCGTTGGCGCACACGGCGCCGAGGCTTTCTATCGAGGCCCGATCGGCGGCGCGATCGTCTCGTTCTCGCAGAGCCAGGGTGGGACGCTGGCGGCCACCGATCTGGCGTCATTCGAGCCGGAGTGGGTCGAGCCGGTCTCGACCACGTATCGCGGGTGGACCATCTACGAGCTGCCGCCCAACACACAGGGCATCGCCGCGTTGATGATGCTCGACCTGATGGAGACGGCTCCGCTCGCGCGGCACGGCTTCCACAGTGTCGACGCCCTGCACACGATGATCGAGGCCAAGAAGCTCGCCTACGCCGACATGCTGCGGTGGGTGGGCGATCAGCGGTTCGCACCGGCGCCCCTGGCGGCGCTCCTCGACAAGGGGCGAGCGGCGCGGCGAGCGGCGGACATCGACATGCAGCGGGCGGCGGCGCAGGTCCAACCCGATCGCGTGGCGGGATTGACCACCGGCCACGGCGGCGACACCGTGTATCTCTCCGCGATCGATCGCGACGGCAACATCGTGTCGCTGATCCAGAGCGTGTTCGGCGGCTTCGGCAGCGGCCTCGTGGCGCCAGGCACGGGATTCGCCCTGCAGAACCGCGGTGCGCTGTTCACGCTCGAGGCCGGCCACCCCAACGAGCTCGCGCCGGGCAAGCGGCCGCTGCACACCATCATCCCCGGTTTCATGCGCAAGGACGACGTGCGCATCGGCTTCGGGATCATGGGCGGCTTCAACCAGGCGCAGGCGCACGCGCAGTTCGTGGCCAACGTCGTCGATTTCGGCCTGAACATCCAGGAGGCGCTCGAGGCGGGGCGGTTCACGAAGCCGACGTTCGCTGGGCTCGACGTCAGCGTCGAGGCGACGATCCCCGAGGCCAGTCGCCGCGGCCTGGCGGCGCGCGGGCACGACGTGATGGTGGTGCCGCCGCGCACGCACGTGTTCGGTTACGGCCAGGCGGTGATGAGCAACGGCAGCGGCGCGCACTTCGGCGCGTCCGAGCCGCGTCACGACGGCGCGGCGATTCCCGAGCCTACGCCTCTACCTTGAGGGTGAGCGCGGGTAGCTGAAGCCCGTCTACGGTCGCGCTCCAGACTTCTCCGGGCGCGATCAGGCGCGATTCGGTCAGCGTGCCCGAGCTGATGAGATCGCCCGCGCGCAGCGGCTCGGCGCCGGCACGACGCGAGATCGCGGCCGCGAGCTCGGCGACACAGAGCGCGGGGCTGCGCAGCGAATTGCGGCCGCCGCCCTGCTCGGCGGGTTCGCCGTTGCGAAGCAGTTGCAGCTTGAACGACGCGAGCGCCTCGGCCAGCGCCGGCGCGCTCGCCGCGTCCACGCTCAGCGGTGCACCAACGATGAGCGCCGCGTGCAGGCCGTACGACGCCACGAAGTCAGCGGGCTGGAACTTCCAGTCTTGGTACACGCAGTCGATGATCTCGAAGCCGAGGGCGATCCACTCGACCGCCTCGAGCACGGCAACAGGCTCGGTCACGCCGGCCGCCAGCGCAGTCTTCATGCAGACGACGATCTCCGGCTCGATCTTCGGCGCGACGAACGGCGCGATGGACAGCGTGGCGTCGTTCTGCGGCGCGTGCCGCACCGTGTCGTCGTACATGTCGGCCCACACCAGCGTCTCGAGCTTGAGCGCGCGCCACACGGCTTTGTTCGCGTAGCCGACTTTGCGGCCCACGATGGCGTGACCATCTGCGCGACGGCGGCGCGACAGCTCGCGCTCCACCGCATACGCGGCGTCGAGATCGAACGCGCCGCCGCGCGCCGACGGCGGCGTCACATCCGAGCGCCGCGCCTGCCGCGCCGCCTGCAGTTCGTCAGCGAGATCGTTGTGCATTGGTCAACGGGCCACCTAAAAGTGGCCCCTACGAAAACGGGCCGCCTCAAGGCGGCCCTACGTATTTCAGCTCAGGGCGGTCTAAAGACCGCCCTCTACTTTGCGAGGACCGCGCCTGCGACGGAGGTTTCGCGCGCCTGTTCGGCCGCGCGCGCGTTCCGCAGCCCGTACGCGATCCCGGCGGCCACGAGCGCCATCACGGCGCTGCCGTAGAACCCCGTCGCCCAGCTGCCGGAGCGCTCATAGAGCAGCGCGCCGACATACCCGCCCAGGATCGAGGCCGTGCCCTTCGCGGTATAGAGCACCGCGTAGTTCGAGGTGGCGTGGCGCGTGCCGAAGTAGTCGGCGGATGTGGCCGGGAAGAGCGAGTAGATCTCACCCCAGGTGAAGTAGACCATCACCAGGGTGAAAGAGAAGAAGGCCGCCGACTGTTGGCCGATGGCGACGACCAGATACAAGAAGATGGCTTGGAGGGTGAACGCGATCACCATCGTGTTCTCGCGTCCCAGTCGATCGGAGGCCCAGCCCCAGAAGACGCGGCTCGCGCCGTTGGCCATTGGGCTGAGCGTGGCGGCGAGCGTCAGCGCCGCGGCGGAAAGGCCCCACGTCCTGGCAATCGGTCCGGCGTTGGCGGTCACGAGCAGGCCGCCGGTCGACATGAGAAAGAACGCGGCGTACATCGCGTAGAACTGCGGGGTGCGCAGCACCTCGAGCGTGGTGAACTGCCGCTTGCCAAGCTGCTGGGCCGGGGCGCCCGCCGGCTTCGCGCTGGCCGCTTCGGCCGGCGGGTGCCGAAGGACCTGCGCCACGATCAGGATGACGATGCCCTGCAGCAGTCCGGTCGCCAGAAAGGTCGCCTGGTGGCCGCTCGTCTTGAGCATCGACGAGATGAAGGGGATGAAGAGCGCGGTGCCGCCGCCGAAGCCGGCGGCCATGATCCCAGACGCCAGTCCGCGGCGGTCCTTGAACCACTTCAGCGCCGAGCCGATCGAGCCGCTGTAGACGAAGGCGGCGCCGGTGCCGGCCAGGCAATAGAGCAGGTAGAACGTCGGCAGCGACGTGGCGTAGCCCATGCCCGCCCATCCCAGGCCGCACAGGATGCCCGCGACGCTGATGAGGCCACGCGGCCCGAGCCGATCGATGAGCCACCCGTCGAGCGGCTGCACCCAGGTCTGACACACGATGAAGAGCGTGAACGCGAACTGGATGTCGGAGAGCTTCCAGCCCGTGGCGCCCTGCAGCGGCTGAACGAACAGCGTCCACGCATATTGCAGGTTGGCGATCATGATCATTGCCACCAGCGAGGCGCACAGCTGGAACCAGCGATTGTTGATGCTCACCGCACTCCCACCTCCGTCCGGGGCGCGCGCTGCGCGGCGCGCGCGTCATCGAGGAAACGCGCGCAAGCATACATGGCACGCGTGGCCGGTGTCGGTACCCCTAAACGGTGACCCAGCTCGATGACGGCGCCCACCACCGCGTCGAGCTCCATGGGGCGCCCGGCCTCGTAGTCCTGCAGCATGGAGGTCTTGTGGGCGCCCACTTTCTCGGCCCCGGCCATGCGTTGATCGATGGAGATCGACAGTTCGATGCCCAGCTTGGCGGCCACCGCCTCGGTTTCCGCCATGATCTCGCGCACCAGCGCCGCCGTTCCGGCGTGGCGGACCAGCTGTTCCAGCGTGCCGCCGGTCAGCGCACTGATCGGGTTGAACGCCACGTTCCCGAGGAGCTTCACCCAGATCTCGTGACGGAAGCGCGTGGAGACGGGGCAGCGGAGGCCGGCGGCGATCAGCGCCTCGGCAATCGCCTTGCTCCGGTCGGTGCGCGTGCCGTTCGGCTCGCCGAGGCTCATCTTGTTGCCCTCGGTGTGGTGGATCACGCCCGGCTCGGCCACGTCGGTCGCGAAGTAGGCGAGCGAGCCGATCACCCGCTCCGGT
>Ga0163163_10006020_pt1 | contig 10551 bp, 8 predicted proteins | sample S65metaG_FD_119766 | JGI IMG/M metagenome (GOLD analysis project Ga0163163, IMG submission 119766) | Switchgrass rhizosphere microbial communities from Kellogg Biological Station, Michigan, USA - S6-5 metaG | ecosystem: Host-associated > Plants > Roots > Rhizosphere > Soil | place: USA: Michigan... | reverse complement strand
ACCTCCAGAAGGTGGTAAGGAGCTTCTCGAAACATTTCCCGGATTTTCGTGAACTTCCGCTGCAGTATCTCGGGGACGCCAGGAAAGATGTACACGTTTTTCACAACAACAACCGGAAACCACATACCCGGACGGCAGATCAGAGTCGAATCCTCTGGCACGTCCGCCATAAGCAGGTTGGGCTCGACCAGTTCCGCCGGATAATAGCTGCGTAAGGCTGCTTCCAGTTCCGGATTCCGCCTGACTTTTTGTCCGAAGGCGCCCGCAATCCCATGCATGGTCAAATCATCGTGCGTGGGTCCAACGCCACCTGTGGTAAAAACGTAATCGTATGTCTGGGAAGAACCTCGAACTTCATCCGCAATGGTCTGGAGCTCATCCGGAATGACCGAAATTTTTCGGACGTCGACACCGAGACTTCTCAATTCACGCGACAGAAAAACCGAATTCTCGTCTCTTGTTTTTCCCGAGAGAATTTCATTCCCGATGACAACAATTGCCGCCGTCTTCGCCATGTGCGAAAACTATAACACTAAAAAATGACAACATCCCCGCACGCCCGGCTGATCTACACCGCGAGTGAGAGCGATGCCAACATGCTATGGGCGACGCGGTTTTTTGCGCCGGACCCGTTCATTTTCATTGAGAAGCGAGGCAAGCGCTTCCTGGTGATGTCCGACCTTGAAATGGACCGGGCGAAGGAACAAGCCAGCGTCGACAAAGTGCTTTCGTATTCGGAGTATGTGCGCCGGTTGCAAAGCAAAGGCACGCCGACCCCGGCAATCAGTGAAGTGCTTCCTGAGATTCTCAGGGATCTCAAGATTTCCCGAGTTGAAGTTCCTGCAACGTTTCCGATGGGGCTGGGCGATGAACTGCGTCGCCGCAAGATTCAGGTTGTCCCTCGGCCGGATCCATTCTGGAATGAACGTGAATTCAAGACCGTTGAAGAAGTCCGTAATATCCGGCTGTCGCTGGAGGCCGCGGAAAAAGGGATCGAAGCAGGAATTGCGGCCATTCGACGAACCGACATCAAGAAGGATGGAACGCTTCTGCTCGATGGAACTCCCCTGACTTCAGAAATCGTTAAGCAGGTCATCAACACCACCATCATGTCGCTGGGGTTTGTTCCGAGCCATTCAATTGTGGCCTCCGGGGACCAGTGTGTCGATCCACACAACGAAGGCAGCGGCCGGATCCGGGCCAACACTTCCATCATTATGGATATCTTCCCGCGTTCTCAGAAGACCGGCTTGTTTGGCGACATCTCGCGTACCGTCGTACGCGGTAAGGCTTCGGAGCGACTGAAGGCGGCCTATCGGTGCGTGGAAGAAGGCCAGGAAATCGGATTTCGAAGGATCCGGGACGGAGTCGATGCCTTTGGGATTCATACCGAGATTCTTGCCTACTTTGAAGCCAACGGATTTTCAACCGGAATGATCGATGGCCGCATGCAGGGTTTTTTTCATGGCACAGGCCATGGACTTGGACTCGACATCCATGAAGCACCGGGAATCAACAGCAGAAATCACACCATACTAAAAACGGGACACGTTGTTACAGTGGAGCCGGGGCTCTACTATCCTGGAATGGGCGGGGTGCGTCTGGAAGATGTTGTCCTGGTAACAAAAACGGGCTGCAAAAACCTGGTCCGAATCCCTAAGATTCTTGAAGTCTAGACTGTTGGCAAATATACTGCCCCATTCGTTACGAGGTTCACACTGATGCGCGTGCGATTCTGGGGGGTTCGTGGGTCGACGCCAACTCCGCAGATGGAAAACATGGGCGTTGGTGGAAATACCTCATGCATCGAAGTTCGTTCGGAAAGTAATCAAATTCTGATCTTCGACGGCGGCACCGGAATCCGGCTGCTGGGAAAGCAATTGGAAAAGGAATTCGGGAATCAACCCATTCGCGGACACATCCTTTTCAGCCATTTTCACCTCGATCACATCCAGGGTATTCCATTCTTTCGTCCGCTGTATAACCCGAACAACAATTTTACGTTCTACTTTGCCGGACGTCATGATGCCAACCTAGTCATGGATGCGCTTGCAGGAATCATTGCCGATCCGTATTTTCCGGTCGATATGTCGAAGCTGCCCTGTTCTCGTGAATACATCGACCTGACCGAAGGAACCTTCGATGTCGCCGATACAAAGATTCTGGTGCTTCCTCTCCAGCATCCCCAGGGCTGTGTGGGCTATCGGATTGTTCAGAACGGAAAGACAATTACCTATTGCACCGATGTCGAACACGGAACCGATTGGAGTGACCGGAACGTGCAGACACTGGCCAAAGATTCCGACCTGTTTATCGTGGACTCGCAGTACACACCGGAAGAATTACCGGATCATGAAGGATGGGGACACAGCAGCTGGAAACAGGCTATTGAAAGCGGAATACAGGCGCGCGTAAAGAAGATCGCTCTCTATCACCACGACCCTTACCATGAAGATTCGGCAATTGAAGAAATCCTTCAGAGTGCCATGAAACTCCACCCGAACGTGATTGCTGCCCGCGAAGGTCTCGAAGTAACAATCTAGTACGGCTATATCAGTACCTCTATAATGGGTGCATGGCTGTAAAATTCCGTGATTACTACGAAACACTGGGTGTACCGCGCAATGCAAAGGAAGAAAACATCAAGACGGCCTACCGCAAACTGGCGCGGAAATACCACCCGGACCTGAATCCCAACAATAAGCAGTCGGAAGATAAGTTCAAAGAAATCCAGGAAGCTTATGAAGTACTTGGCGACCCCGAAAAGCGTTCGAAATACGACCAACTGGGTGCCAACTGGAAGAGTGGATCCGAGTTCACGCCGCCACCACAGTGGGAAGGCAATATCGATTTCGGCGAAATGTTTGGCGGAGCCGGTTCGCGAGGGACTGGTGGCTTCAGCCAACAAGGCGGATCTTTCAGTGACTTCTTTGAAACTCTGTTTGGAGGAATCCCGGGCGGTGCCACCGGTCGGGGCCAAAGGCCGCGCTCAAGACCTCCCGACGATGCCGAAACCGAATTGGAATTGCCGTTGCTGGATATGCACCGAGGGATTACTCAGAAACTCACTGTAAACTTTGCAAAATCTCAGAAGGTACTGGATGTTCGAATTCCACCTGGCGCGAGAGACAACAGCCGAATTCGAATTGCCGGAGGTGGACCTCAGGGAGGCGACCTCTATGTTCGACTCAAACAACAGCCCGATCCTCACTTTACTGCCAAAGGCGATGATACCGAATCCGTCGTGGAAATTACGCCGTGGGAAGCTGCCCTCGGCGCCGCGATTGAGGTACCGACACTGGATGGCAGAGCTGAAATCCGCGTTCCGCCGGGTGTTGCGTCCGGACAACGCCTGCGTCTCCGCGGTCAGGGACTGAATATTCGCGGAGGCGGACGCGGTGATCAACTCGTCGTGCTGAAGATCGTGTTGCCGAAGCCAATGACTGCGGAAGAAAAACGGCTCTTTGAGGAGCTTCAGCGCGTGTCTCAGTTCAATCCGCGGACCAGGTCGCAGACGGTATAAACGGCAGTTCGGAAACCGTCGAGGCGATCCGACTCTCGCCAGATACCAGCTCGACAGACGTCCCGGAAACAGCGGCAACTCGATTTACAAATCCCAGAGCGATGGCCTTCTCCAGATGCGGAGACAGGACGCTGGTCGTAATGTAACCGACATCCTTGCCGCCAACCTGCACCGCGCTTCCCCGTGCAGGCAGCTGATCGGCGTTAGTGATGAATCCCATAAACCTGCGATTCACGTGGCCGATATATTTAATGCGGGCCACTACTTCCTGTCCGATGTAACAGCCCTTGTCGTAGCGGATTCCCTTCTCTCCAAGTTCCGGGAGCGTGGTGGTGTCGTCAATATCCACGCCGTAAATTGGCAATCCCGCTTCGGTTCGGACGATATTCCAGGTGGTCTCTTCTATCGGAATCGCGCCTGCTGCAACCAATCCATCCAGAATCGCATTCACTTTCGAAACGTCCGCCCAAACGGTATATCCCAGATCATCGCGGACGATTCGGGAACACTTCACAAATTCCCGGTGATCGTATGCATGATTGAGACGAAGCGGTTCACCGAGCCAGGATTCCAATACTGAACCCGCCGCAGGACCAATTACCGCGATAGATTCGAAACTACTGGAATGATCTTCGCTCTGCACATCTTCCATGACGATCATTCGATCCAGGACTTCGCTCAGTTTTCTAACATTCGAAGTTTCCAAAGCGAGCCAGAGGACATCGGCGTCCGCCAGGATCGTCATCTGGGCAACCATCTTTCCCTGGGCATTCAAATGCGCAGCATAGGCACCTTGCCCGGGGAGCAGTTTCTCAACGTCGTTTGTCACCATTCCCTGGAGCCAGGTAATTCGATCGGGTCCGGCGAGTCGGATCAAGCCGCGATTCCAGGCTTGCCGAACCACTGCGGCACCGTGTCGGGCGGCATGATAGAACTCGGGGTGATCCAATGTGATTGCCAAAGCAGGTAAAGTGCGATTATTTTCTATTCCACTGACGCCTTCGTCAGCGCATTGATGAATTTTGCTGCATCCTGCGGAACGGCAATGTTCCCATCGAGCAGTAATTCCTTAGCTTCTACCTTTTTTCCGTACAGGCCCTCATTGGCTTCGTTATCCGGCCGAAGTGTCGACCCCTTCAGGGAAACCCCGGCAAACAGTCCTTTGCTTTTGGCGTAGGAGAGAATTTCCGCGTGTAGAGTCGCGTTGGTTTCGGCGGAAGCATTTCGACCGACAGGCCCCGCCGTCGCAGCCACGTCGCCACCCAGAGTTATTTTGTCTTTCAACAGGCTGCGCATGCTGTCTGGAGTCATGAAGAGCATCACGAGATCCACGGATTCCCCACCAATCTGGAAACCAAAACTCCCACCACCGAGTGAAATCATCGAGGGTGAGCCAAACGGACCTTTCCCTTCGTCTTTCCGGCAGGAGACCGCCCCTCGACCGTAATGACCGCCAAAACCCAAAGCTCCTTTTTTCGCTCGAGGAATAACGGCGACACAGTCTGCGCCTTTGAGAAGATCCTTTGGAATTCCGGCATCCTTACCTTTGACAAGTTCATCCAGCGCGGTCGCCGATTCCCACAATCGGTCTGCCACCTTGTCCTCCAGTTGAGCGAGGGCCGAACCGGAAATTAAGAGGACCATCATGAAACTCGCAACAATGGATCGCATCAAGTCTCCTTATTCTTCTTCAAAAATTCTTCAGAGCGACAGGATGGGAGTAACGTGCGTCTGGATCGGCTGCCCCGTCGCGACAGCTTCCGACTCGGCGAGATAGGCGTTCACTTCGCTGCGCACTCCAAACTGGCCTTTCAAGTACACTCCGGGCTCAATCGAAAAACATGTCCCCCGCATCTGTCGGCGATTGTCCTGAGTTTCAAGGTTGTCGATATTCGCACCGTTTCCATGATCTTCTTCATGAATGGAATGTCCCGTTCGATGAAGGAACCATTCGTCGTAACCCGCATGGGTAATGGATTGCCGCGCCGTATCATCCACCTGCCAGCCGGCAAGCGTATTTCCCGGGTACGACTGCTGGACGAATAGAATCGCCGCGTCACGCCCGTTCTTTACAACCTGAAATATGGCCTCGTGGCTGTCTGGCACACTGCGTCCGATATATCCGGTCCATCTAATGTCGTCGTAGACGGAGTGTGCGACTCGCTTTTTCACCCAGATGTCGATGAGAAGAAAATCGCCCTCGTTCATATTCCGATTGTGTTCTCTGTCCGGCTGATAATGGGATCGGCACTGTGGGAGTTGATGGCGACGATCGGCCGATGCGATGAGGTCATATCTCGTTCTGCATACTGATTCCAGATGAATTCCTGGATATCCAATTCCGTCATTGGAACATTATCCCGAATTCGACGAGCGACTTCACCAAAAGTCATATCAACGATATTGCGCATATGGCCGGCGGCATAGAGATGCGATTCAACTTGTTCAGCAGTCCAGACAGCTTCGAAAATCTGCACAAGATCTGCTGACGATACTACATCCACGCCAAAACTTCGGACGAGTTCGACCGTGCCGGCATCGACACGCGATATGTACGGTATTGCGTTGAGTGGGGAGTACTGCATGGCAACACGCCGGGAACCGGCAAGAATGACCGCCAGGTGAGAGTGGAGTTGCTGCCAGGGAAGATAAGCTTTCTTCTCCCCCGGCAGCGCATCCAGCATTTCGGACTCGATAGCGTGAACCAGCCTGGTGGGTTCACCGACGGCAGGCACAAAATAAAACCACCGCCGCGTTGCGAGCCGGGCATGATCCAGTTGAAGGATATTCTCGGCAATGGAATCGCTGCCACGAAAGCTGTAGAACAGCCAACCGTCCAGGTTCTCCTGAAGGAGCGCCGACTGAATTCGTTCGGCGATCGAGGCTTTCATGGCAGCAGAGACGCTACTTTACTTCCTTCGAGAATGAATAGGTGTAACCAATGACAACCGTGGACTGACTCAAATGCGAAGCAGGAGGATCCTCCCTGAAGTTGGTATAGATCGGCTGGTCAGACCAGTCCCGTCGATACTCCGCCCAGAACGTTCCGGCATCCTTGGTGACAACCTGGGCTGTGAGTGTGCCTTCCTGAAGAACCTGATCGATTCCCGTCGTTGCGCCGTTCTTGTCGTAATAATACTCGTACCGGGGAACCAGCTTGAAGCCGGTATCCTTTCCGCTAAAGGAAATCTTGCCGTAGCCGGCAATTCCCTGCCACATGCGTCGAGCCCCGAACAACATATCGAAACCGTAGTCATAGTTCGCCATGACGCTGAGTTTGGAACCCATAGTCCAGGTCGCGACGGAATCAAACATGTGGCGGGCATTGTCACTGCTAATCGGGCTTTCTTTCCCCCCCAGATAGTTTTCAGTCAGTGTCAACTTATCCGAAGGCTTAAAGGTCGCCATCAACCCGATGCTCTTTGAGGGGTTGTTATCCCTGACGTTGTTCCAGCCATTCACGACATAGGCAGCGAAAGTCGCCTTGTCCGATCCCGCAAACGTTGTTCGCAGACCGAAGTGATAAAACGGAATCGCATAAGTGAACAACACAGAACGGCTGTAGTTCCAGTTATCCTTGGTCTCGATAACTTCAGCTCCCAATGGAGTGACGAACTTACCGAAATCCACTGACATGTTGTCCTTCTTAACAGTCACGAATGCCTGCTGAATGTGCTGCAGGTCCGTGAAGGACGGCTCGGAAGAATTTACAATTCGGGCCGTATCGCCGAAACCGAAATCGAAGCGATAGCCAACCGGAGACGGCTTCTGTTCCACTGCGATTTCAGCGTAATTCAGGCTGAACATGTTGTGATTGACATCAAAAGCCCTTGAAGGAGTAATCTGACTGGCTGGTTTGTTGAAATTGTATCCGTAATAGCCATCGAACAACCCGGTGAATGTTTGAGAAAATGCTGTTCCTGTGAACAGCAGAAATGCCAACAGGAGAGAAACCGAAAAAAAGCGTAACCGCATTGACCCCCGCCTTTCTAGAAATCGATAAATCAAATTCGCAAAACGGCCCATCCATTACAGGCTTGCAGCCTGGTAGACGGCCCCCTTATTTGTTGCGCGTCCTGCACAACACACCGCAGAACCAATTTGCTCGTCGACAGTCCACGTTTCCGGTTGTGGCAGAAACCTGGTTGAACCAAACGACTGATTAATATGACCTGGGAAAATCCGCCAGTTTAACGGCGGGACATTCAGAGCAAAAAAAACGCCCCAGCAGCATCACTGCGAGGCGCGAACCGACCGCCAGTGTCATACATCAAGCTGCACACCGTCGTGCGGCATCTTGTTTTTAAACTATGCGCAACGAGCCTGTCAATACTTTCTTTGGCAGGCACTGCGCCTTCGGCTTTTGAAACAGTCAGAGGTAATCGAGGAGGAGAGCAGCGAATTGCATCCGTTTTCGAAAAACCGGTCGAACCGAATGTGCATGTTATGATCCGCAAATGTTACCGGCGGATGCGATTCAGAAACGCATGGATGGCAGCGCGGACTTTTTGAACGTTCGAATTTACGTTGCCGATCAGGCCACGCCGGAAGAAATTGCCGCCGCTTCGAATGTAGCTGTTCGTCTGACATTTGAAATACAGTCGATGGATTTGCCGATCGGATTTCCATTGTCGGCCTATGAGAATACGGACTCCTCAGTAGCGATTGTTATTGGTTCTGCGGCCCGAGCTTTCGTGGGCAGTTCCAACAATCCGGTCGTTTTTGCGATGGACGGGCCTCGCAATATCCTGGCGATTCCACTCGTCCACGATGCGGAACATTTTGCTCGAACCCTTGGATCCGAACTGGAAATCCGGGACGGCGCGGACGAGAGCGGAGCATCGTTAAACAAATCGTACTCGCTTTCATCTCTTTTCACTTCTGAGGGATTGCTCGGAGACAAGGACGGCGATCGAGTTCCCGAACTCCTTGAAACCACCATCGTCCTGGGACAGAACATCCGCTGCGTTGAAGTCATCGACTTCGCAGCCCGTATCGCATTCGAAGCCGCCGGTTGCAGGCTTCCATTCGTGATCACTGACAAGGCGGATCGACTTCCTCCAAATCCGATATTGATCGGTCGCTCCAATCGTTACCTGAAATCTGTGGGTTATCCGGATCGAGTGTTAAATGACCTTCAACCCGGGGAGGGACGAATCGAAGTGTTCGGAACCCCAGCCGGCGGAGGCAGCGTACTCGTCATTGCCGGCGCTGATAATGCAGGAGAAGCCGCCGCATTGTCGCACGCTGCGAAAAAACTGCCGTTTGTCCGGGACTATGGCAAAGACCAACTGCACGTGTCGAACATTGAAAACGACCTCCGGAATTTTTTCTCACAACGATCGGTATCCGGACAAGCCGCAGCCGCGCTGTGCAAAGCACGGGAAATTACGGGCGGTCTTTCCATCGAGCGAGCCTCATCGGCCTGCCTGAACATTCTCGTCGAAGGTGAGTGCCGCACCTGCCTGGATTACATCGAGGCACAATTTCCGAGTATTCAAGCGAAGGCTGCAAATCTCAATCTGGAGTCCGGTCCACTGATTTTCGAAGATACGCATTTCCTGCCATGGGAAGTCGAAGACCTGCGGCGAAGGATCAAGAAATATCTCAGCCCGGCAATTCGGCCCGGTTCTGCGGTCGACATTGACGTTCGTGTCAGTGAGTCACCTGAAATCCGGGCATCTTTGGATCGCGAGTTTCGAAAGCTTGCTCTTGAACTTGGTGCGGATCCCGCTGCGCTGAAGACTCAGGTTGTGGCCGCTCACAAGCAGGCCTACTGCTGGATGGATGAAATCCTGAAACAAAGGCTGAAAGATGCGAATCGAATCCGAATTCAGTATCGGGAAATTGTCCCGGAGGCGTCTCCAGCCATCGAGTCTCCGTATCGATGGCTGCATGAGTTGTATCCAATTGATGAAGTACTGTCCCGGGACCTCAAAATTCCCGTGGACCGCATTACGTTCGAGAAGACGAATCTTCGCCATGCGGCGACTTACGAAGTGTTTGCCGAAGACGCTTCCGGCCACCCGATTCTCCAGGAGTCGTTCGAGCCCCGATTTGCGATGAGAACCATGTTCGAATCGTTTCCCGAATATGCAAAGATCCGCGTCGGCACGGGATGGCTTCACGCAGTCGTTGACGGAATTGTGGTCGCAGATGAGCAGGTCGAGACGGATCCAGAGAGATTCTGGAATATTTATCAATCGAAGACTTTGCCTAGAATCCACGAATATATTCGGCAACTCTACGAAGGCGCACCATTGCCGGAATGCGCACCACATTTCGGCAGGTTGGAAGTAGATCTGTGGCTTAGTGAGCCGGACCATCGTATCGGAATTTCCGAAGAACGCATTTCGACGCTCGAGGCGCTCCACGAAGATATTTATTTCGAAACACTGCTGTTCTTCGAAGTTCTCGGCCTCCATAATCCCGGACGCATCATTCCGAGGGTTCATCGTGCCAGGGACGGTCAGGACGGACTGGCACGCATTCGGTTCACAGGGAAAGCGGGTCCGAATTCGCGCGTGGATCTGAAGTGGAAGAACCATGATGGGAAAGCATGCCGTCGTATCGAGAATCTTTTACCGATCTCGAATGGAAACCCTCAAATCAAGGCTCTTACTGTTCGATCCGGATACTCCGCGGTGTCTCTAGAAGTCAGCGGAGTCCCGAATACAAAGGAAAACTTCGCGCGAATTGAGGCAGTCCGTGAATTTCATGAGCATGGCATTGGCCTGGATTGGCTTTCCTACGAAGGCATCGATGAACTGAAGTTTGGTTCGACTGTGATACCGAAAACTCCTTCCTGTTTTAGAAAGCCGCGAATAGAGAAATTTCCCGTATCGGAAGCGATAACCAGGACTCCTATCGTTCAATGGGACGCTCCGATCGGCCCCAGGGAATGCGAACAGATCATTCGCAGGCTTGCCTCATTTCCGGAAGTGAAGGCATTCCACGCAGGCTCGTCGTATCTCGGACAACCCATCTGGGCTTTGGAAGTCGTTGCACCGTCCAGAGGGAGATACATT
>Ga0163163_10006019_pt1 | contig 10553 bp, 11 predicted proteins | sample S65metaG_FD_119766 | JGI IMG/M metagenome (GOLD analysis project Ga0163163, IMG submission 119766) | Switchgrass rhizosphere microbial communities from Kellogg Biological Station, Michigan, USA - S6-5 metaG | ecosystem: Host-associated > Plants > Roots > Rhizosphere > Soil | place: USA... | reverse complement strand
GCGGCAGCTCCAGCGCCACGCCGGTCGTCTACATCACCTCTGTTAATGAGGCCGCGAAGCAGGCGGCCGTGGCCTGGATCAAGCAGGCCGGCTACAATCCGGCGACACTCAGCATCCAGTACATCGCCAACCCGCTGCTTAACCATCTGCCGTATTCGACCACCAGCGTCGAGCTGACCGACGGCGGCTTTACCGTCGGCAAGGACAACGCGCCGTATTTAAGCCTGAACGCGACCATCTATCTGGATGAGGCGGAGGCCGACGACCAGGACGCCAGCGTCGCCCAGTACAAGCAAAGTATCGCCGACTATATCCGTTCGTTCGGGGCCGACCCGAACAGCTACGTAATCACGTACAAGATCAGCCTGCCGTAACTCCACACCGCGGCGCCTAGCCCAACGGAATTATGTTGCAGCGGTTCATGAAATGCTGCACGACCACGTCGGCGTCGGTAGTGGTGATGAAAGTCTGATATTGCTGCAGGTGGTCGGTGAGAGCCTGGCGGCGGGCACCGTCGAGCTCGCTGAAGACGTCGTCCAGCAGGAGTAGTGGGCGTTGTCGACGTTTAACCTCCAGCAGCTTGAGTTCGGTGATCTTGAGCGCCAAGAGCACCGTACGTGTCTCACCGCGCGACGCCGTCTGGCCGGCCGGCGTGTCGTCAAAACCGACCGTAAGATCGTCGCGGTGCGGCCCGTACGCCGTAAAGCCGCGCTGACAATCCACCTCCAGTGAGTTCTCCAGTTTATGCAGCAGGGCGGAGGCGTATCGGTCGGCCGGCAGGCTGCTGTGGTAGCCGAGCGTCACCTTCACCCTGGTGTGCGCCAGTTCCTTATATAGCTTCGTGACGTCGGTGCCGATGTCGTCCAGCAGCTGCATGCGGGCCTCGGCGATGTGGCCGCCCAGCTCGCTCAGGCGCAGATTCCAGGCGAAAACCTGGCCCCGGGCCCGGGCGTAACCTTGTTTAAGCAAAGCGTTACGCTGGCTGAGTGCCCGCCGGTAATGCTGGCGCATGGTCGCGAAGCCGGGTTGCAGCTGGTTGAGCAGATCATCCAGGTAATTGCGGCGCAGCTCCGGGCCGCCGTGCAACAACAGCAGGTCGTTGGGCTCGAACAGGACGACCGGCAGCTGGTGGTTATGAGGCAGCAATTTGAGCGGCCGCTCGTCGATGATATAACTTTTTTGCAAGCGGCCGTTGGTGCGGTCGAGTTTGAGAGTGCGTTGCTCGTCCAGGCCGGTGGATTTTTTGCCGGACTTGTCCGGTGCCAAGACCGCGTCCAGCCGCGTCCAGGGACGATCGAACATGATCAGATCCTCGTCATCCGCCCGGTACGAATGGCCGCGTGCCACCACCAGGATGGCCTCGAGCAGATTGGTCTTGCCGCTGGCATTGGGCCCGACGATGATGGTGACACCGGGCTCGAACTCGAAACTGACTTCCTTGTAAGAACGGAACTGCTGCAGGCGCAAGCTGACGATCATGATGCCGGCCGGCTAACTGCGCAGCGGCATGATGATGTGGCTGTAGGTAGGATCGGCCGCGTCGCTCAGCAGGGCCGGTTCGAGCTTGCCGTTGAAGCCGAAGGTGATGGTATCGCCGCCGAAGACGTGCAGGGCGTCCAGCAGGTAGCGCGAGTTCAGGGTCAGTTCGCCGTCACCGGTCACGGTCGCCTGGGCGCTGGCGGTGTTTTCGCCCAGCTGCGATGCCACCGACTGGATGCTGACCTGCTTATCCTTCTCGCTGACACTGATGGTGATGCTGCCGGCCGACTCGCGTGCAAACAGCGCCGAGACTTTGGTGATATTGGCGAAGTCATCCTTCTTAAGATTGGTGGTGACGCTGAATTTGGCCGGGATCAGCTTGCGGTAATCGGGGTAGGCGCCCTCGATCAGGCGGGTGACCAGCTCGGCCTCGCTGGTACGGAACTGCACCTGCTGGTCGTCGTGCATGACGCTGACGTCGCCGGTCTCGTCGCCGAGGATACGCAACAGGTCCTGCATGGCCGAGGCCGGTACCAGCAGGTTCACCTCGTCCTTGTTCTTCATCAGCAGTTTTTCGGCCAGGCGGTAGCTGTCGGTGGCGACGGCGTACAGGTTGCCTTCGTAAGTATGGAGATAGACGCCGGTCAGCACCGGGCGGGCTTCATCGCCGGAGGCCGCCAATACGACCTGCTGCAATGCCTTCTTGAGCGTATCCGCACTGATCGTCCAGCTCGTGCCGTCCTGGATGCTCGGCATCACCGGGAACTCCTCGGCCGACACGCCGTTGATGGTCGACTTGTACTGGTCGGTCGAGATATGCAGCTTGTTATCATCCAGCTCCAGATCGATGACGCCGCTGGGCAGGCTGCTGACGAAATCCTGCATCAGCCGGGCGGGGACGGTGATGGCGCCGTTCTCGGCTACCTTGGATCCGACGAAGTGCGTGATGGCGATATCCAGGTTGGTGGCCGCCACGCTGAGCCGGTTATCGACCGTCTTCAGCAGGACGTTGGCCAGGATGGGCAGGGTATTGCGGGTCGAACTGACGCGGGCGACAGTCGATAGGGCTTTGCTCAGGTTTTCCTGGGTGACTTGGAGCTTCATGGGGATACCTCCGGACTTAGGTGCTGTCTTAAATAATGTATATACATATAATTAGTAGTCGTTTTTATAGGCCCTGTGGATGAGGGGGACAAAGCGCTTTTCACCCCTGTTATTATGCTCTGATATATGTGGGTAAGCCGGTGCCCGGAATGAGTACAAAAACGGTGCAGCGGAGCATAACCACCAGCTTTACGCACCGGTCCGTTCGGGCGACGTCGGAACATGTGTACAAGCCGGGCGGTTGTGCGCAGGCCGGCCACCGACCCAGCCACAGCCCGTCCACATGATAGCGACACGAATTGGCGCAGGGCGGTATTTCGTGGGCTGGTCGTCACGCGGCTTGCCGGCGTGGACGTGGGCGCAAACCTACGCATACAAGCGCTCCTTGATCTCGGCCACGTGCTGGCGCATCTGCGAATCGAACGCCAGTTCCTTCTCGATCTTGTCGACCGAGTGGATAGCGGTGGTGTGGTCCTTGCGGCCGAGTTCGTGGGCGATCTTGGGGAAGCTCAGGTGGAGTTCCGAGCGCAGCATATACATGGCCACCTGGCGCGGCACGACGATGTCCTTGTCGCGCTTCGGTCCCAGCATGTCGTCGATGGCGATCTGGAAATGTTTGGCGCAGCGCTCGATGACCTGGCGGGCGCTCATATGCTTGGGTCGGCTCTTGGCGGCGTTGAGCAGGCTCGACGCGATGGCCAGGTCCGGCTGCAGGTTGCGCATCTCGCAGAACGCCAGCAGCTGGTTGAGGGCGCCCTCCAGTTCACGGACGTTGGTCTGCACGTGCGTGGCCAGATATTCGACGACGTTGTTGGGCAGCTCGATGTTGTTGGCACTGTGGGCCTTGGTCTGGATGATGGCGCAGCGCGTCTCGAAGTCGGGCGTCTGCATGTCGATGGTCATGCCCCAGGCGAACCGTGAACGCAACCGCTCTTCTAGCGTTGGGATGTCGCGCGGCGGCTTATCGCTGCTGATGATGATCTGCTTGTTGTTCTGATGCAGCGCGTTGAAGGTGTGGAAGAATTCCTCCTGCATCTTTTCCTTGCCGGCGATGAACTGGACGTCGTCGATGATCAACACGTCGGTGGTGCGGTAGTAGCCGGCGAAGTCACTGGCCTTTTTGAAGCGCAGCGCGTCGACGAACTCTTGGACGAACTGCTCACTGGTGATGTAGACCACCTTGGCGTCGGTCTTGTTGGCCAGCACGGCGTTGCCGACGGCCTGGATGAGGTGCGTCTTGCCGATGCCGACGCCGCCGTAGACGAACAGCGGGTTGTACTTGGTGCCGGGGTTGGCGGCGATGGCCTGGCAGGCGGCGTAGGCCAGTTCGTTGCCACTGCCGACGATGAACGTCTCGAAGGTGTATTTTTCGTTCAACCCCTGGCGGTAGGAGTGGCTGAGGCCACTGCCGCCCGCCCGCGGCCCGGTGCTGCGCGGTGCGTCACCGGTGGTAGTGAGGACCAGCGGCTCATCCTCGACCCGGCGGCTGGCCGCCGACGTGTCGGCATGGATTTTGAACTCGATGCGTTCCGGCGCCACCTGGTTCTTGGCCAGAACGTCGGTGATGAGCTGGTTGTACTTGCGCTCCAGCTGCTGCTTGATAAAGACGTTGGGCACACCGATGACCAGCACGTCATCCTTATAGCGCAAGAGGTGGGTGTTCTTGAACCAGGTAACGTAGCTGCCACGCGAGACACTGAGCTCGATTTCGCCCAGAACCGCCTGCCATAAACGCTCGTCGTGCACCGTTACCATCTCCCCTCGCTTCTTTCTGTAGTCACATACTATACGAAATCCGGCTAGTTTTCCACAACTTTGCAGGGGTAAAAATCTGCTTATCACGAAATTGCCCGAACAGGGAAATATTTGTACACAGATTTTCGGCCCATCTGTTATATTTGTGGAAAACACTTGGGCTTAAGGGGAAAACTTGCTACAATTTGTGGGTTAGTATTGTCAAAATAACATGGCTGCGACGGTCGCATCGTCGCACCTCCCGCCAAAGGTCTGTATACACCCTATGCCCAAACGAACCTACCAACCGAAAAAACGTTCCCGCGCCCGCGAGCACGGCTTCATGAAACGCATGGCCAGCCGCGCCGGCAAGCGCGTCCTCAACCGCCGCCGCCTGAAGGGCCGCGCCCGTCTGACGCACTAGACCATACGCTATGTTGTCGCGGTTACATCGTTTCCATGGACACAACTCCGTCCGTGTCGCCTATCGACAGGGTAAGACGGTGCGCAGTACCTACGGCAGCCTGCACTACCACGTCAGTGACCGGCGTCGCCGGTACCGCCTGGCGGTGGTCGTCAGCAAGAAAGTCAGTAAGTCGGCGGTGGTGCGTAACCGTATCCGTCGCCGCTTGTACGAAGCTGTCCGCCTGCAGGAAGCGGCGATAACCAAACCGTACGACCTGGTGCTGACCGTTCACGGCGAGCAGCTGGCGACGATGCCGCATGCAGAGCTGACGGCCGTCGTCCACGGCCTGCTCAAACAGGCCGGCATCCTGCAGGCCGGCCAACCCGAAGCCTGAGCCGAAAGAGGCCGCGCGCTTGTTTTGCCACCTCTGAAGCAAAGATGATACTATTAATGTCAGCCATGTCATGGAGTCTGCTGTTGTGATGTTCGCCAATATCTTTACGACCTTGATCGTCCAACCGCTGTTCAACCTGTTGGCGCTGATTTACGCGCTGCTGCCGGGCCACAACTTCGGTGCGGCCATCATCATCTTCACCATCGTCATCCGGATGCTGTTGTGGCCGCTGGTCAAGAAGCAACTGCACCAGGCCAAGAAGATGCGCGAGTTGCAGCCCGAGCTCAAACAGATCAAGAAAGAGACCAAGGGCAACAAGCAAAAAGAGTCGCAGATGGTGATGGAGCTCTACAAGGAGCGCGAGATCAACCCGTTCGCGAGTCTTGGCATCGTGCTGATCCAGCTGCCGATCCTGTTCGGTCTGTACGCGGGGCTGCGTAAGGTCATCGGTGACCCGCACCAGGTGTATGAGTTCTCCTATCCGTTCGTCCGCAATCTGAGCTGGATGAAGGAACTGGCGGCCGGCACCGTCAAGTTCGACCCGACCCTGTTCGGCTTCATCGATCTCAACCGCGCGGCCCTGAACAAGGGCGGCGGCATCTACTGGCCGGCCATGTTCATCGTCATCGGCAGCGCCATCGCCCAGTATTATCAGAGTAAGCAGCTGTTGCCCAGCGACCCGGATGCCCGCAAACTGCGCGACATCCTGCGCGATGCCGGCAAAGGAACGTCGGCCGATCAGGGCGAGGTGAACGCCGCCGTCAGCCGCAGCACGCGCTACTTCATCCCGGTGATGATTTTCCTGCTGACGGTCAACATCGCCTCGGCCCTAAGCCTGTACTGGCTGGTCAGCGGTATCGTCGCCGTCATCCAGCAGGGCCGCGTGCTCAAGCAGGACGAGACCGAATTGGAAGCCCTGGCCGACAAGCCCGGCATCAAGAGCCGTCTGGCCGGTATGGTACCGGGCCGCGGCAAGACCGTCCGACCGACCGCCTCCGCCAAGACCGGTAAAGGCAAGTCGACCGCCAAAGTCATCATCGAAGGGGAAGTCATCGCTAAAACCAAAACCTCGACCAAGCCGTCGGCCAAAAAATCCGCTGCCAAAAAAGGTAAGCGGAGGAAGAAGTAATGGACGAGCAGCTTGAAACAGCCATCCAATATGCCAAGAAATACCTAGAGGACTTACTGTCCTTTTTTGGTCTTAACACCGATGTGTACGCCACCGCCGATGAGGATGTCATCGAGCTGAGCGTGCCGTCGACCCACCTCAACGGCTTCCTGATCGGCCAGCACGGCGATACTATGCGTTCGCTGCAGTTCATCGTCTCCAGCGCCCTCAAGAACACCGGCCACGAGTACACGCGCGTCAACGTCGACGTCGCCGATTATAAGAAACAGCGTGCCCACCATTTGGAAGAGACGGCCGAGGCCTGGGTCAAGCAGGTTCGTGGCAGCGGCGAGCCGATGCATCTGCGGCCGATGAACGCCGCCGACCGCCGTATCATCCACAAACTGGCCAACGAGAACGGCTTGGTGACCGAATCGGAAGGCGAGGGACGCGACCGACACGTGGTGCTGAAGCCGGGCAGCGACAAGCCCGACAGCGGCGAAACGACCGCCTCCGAAGCCGCCTAAACATTGACTTTTAGCTAACACTATTGTATAATCTAATTACTCCTCGTCATATAGACGAAGGGAATCGCACATTACTATCCGCATCGAGATTGGAGTCGAAAGCATGCAACGGATTATCAAGGGCACCATCGGCGTGCTCCTGTATTTCCTCCTCATCATGCCGGGCGGTTGCTACGTCATCGCCGTTGTCGTGGAGAACATCGGGCTGCGCTTTGACCAACCGGCCGCGGATGGTTGGACCGTTCTGGTCGGACTGCTCTGGCTGGTCTGGATCATCTACACGGCACCACGAATCTGCGTTTGGCTGATCAACATCCCCAGCCGACGACGTGCGAAGCGTGACGCCGCCAAGGCCAGGAAGCAAGCAGAGCAGGCCGAGGCGGAGCAGAACAGGAGGACCGGAGAAGGTCCCGTGGGTGACCCCTTGCCTGCGCCGAACGAGCCGCCTCCGCCATTTGCACCCCCGCTTCCCCCAACCACGGCTCCGTCCGCCTGAGGAGGCCTCCACTCGATGCGATTCCAACCGACGTCTGCGGACGTTATCGTCGTATTCGACCGGCGCACCCCCCTAGGGTGCGAACGTGTTGGCCTTGACCGGCTAACGCGGCAGGCTGGTGGACCACCGGCGAACAACTCTGGATGAGCGTGGGGCGACAACCTCAAACCACGTTCATCCCGATTATCATCAACCGTCGGAAGCCGGCATACTTCCCGGGTCGTCCAACGCACTCTTATACACATCCAACGTCTGTCGCGCCATACGCTTCCACGAATATTTTGCCGCCTGCGCCTTGCCGGCCCGTACCAGGCGGGCGCGCAGCTTGCCGTCGTCCAGGACTTCGGCGATGCAGGCGGCCATCATTGCCACGTCCAGAGGGTCGAAGTAATGGGCGGCATCGCCGAGCACCTCGGGAATGCAGCTGGCACTCGAAGCGACCACCGGTGCGCCATGCATCATCGCCTCCAACGGCGGCAGGCCGAATCCCTCGCTGAGGCTGGGAAAGACGTAGGCCCGGCAGTTTTCGTACAGCCAACGGAGCTGGCCCTCGGTGACGAAGCCGGTGAAGACGACATCGCCCAGACGGCGGTCTTTGACGCCCTGCTCGATACGGTCATACAGGACATCCTTCTTACCGGCCAGCACCAGCTTGAGTTGCGGGTGCGATTCCTTGAGAATGGCGAAAGCGTCGACCAGACGCTGCAGGTTCTTGTGCGGCATCGGCCGGCCGACGTACATGATGAAGTCGTCGCCCGCCAGCGCCTGTAAGGCACGTGGCTGGTCTGGGATGCGGTCGGCGGCCTCAAGCGTGACGGTGATCTTGGCCGGGTCGACGCCGGTGTACTGCGCCACGTCCTGCTTGACGAACTCCGTCGGCGTTATCAGCCGCACACTCTTGCGGGCGGCCTGCTTGTTGACCCACTTATACACGGCCTGCTTGACGGCGAATACCACCCGGTTTTTGGCCGGGTTGCGGAAGCGGATGGTGGTCAGGTCCTGCATGGTGGTGACCACGGCCCCCTGATACCGGACCGGCTGCTGGACGAAAGGAAAGTGGACCAGGTCCGGTGCGATGCCGTCGAGCTGGCGCTTGAGACCCACCTGCTCGGCAAGCGTAAACTCCTTTATATCGCAGCACACCACCTCGAAACCAGGGGCGATACCACGCACATATTCCAGACGGTGCGACTTGACCAGCGCCACCACGTCATAGGCCGGCTCAAGACGGTGAAGGTTCTCGAGCAGCTTGTCGACGTAGCGGCCGCTGCTGGTACCCGACTCGCGGGCATCGATAACGATTTTTTTCATGTGCCTACCTCTGTTATGCGTGGAGGTTTGGGCGGCCGATGATGATACAGGATGCCGTCGATATAGCCGACCGGGACTTTGCGTGCCGCCTGGATCTGCTTGCGCTTCCTGACCGTGCCGGAGTGCAGGCGGACGGCTGCCCACGTACCCCTCAGGAACGGCCCCGGCTTGCCGCGCAGGGTACTGGAGGCGGCCATGCGCAGGAATTGCAGCACGAACAGCGGGCAGTACTTCAGGTACAGCTTCAACGGCATGTTCTTGGCATACAGCAGGATGAAGTTCTTGGCGGAGTGAAACCTGGCCAAATCACCATGTTTGGAGCTGGTGGCCGATAGGTGATGGTACGCCACCGCCTGATGTTCGTAAAATGTTCGCCATCCGGCCAGTTGGGCCCGGAAACTGAGGTCGACATCTTCGTAATAGGCGAAGAAATCCTCGTCGAACAGGCCGATATCCTGCAACATCGTCGCCCGGTATAGCGTAGCGCCGCCGCTGGCGCCGAAGACATCGGTCTGTGCGTCGTACTGGCCGGTATCGACCTCGTTGCGGCCGCGCGGCCACGGCAGACCCCAGATGGACAGGAAGTCGCCGGTAGTATCGAGGTGCTTCCTGTCGATGCGCATGAATTTGCCGGTGACAAGGCCGGCTTCGGGATGCGCTTCGGCGGCGGCAACCAAATGGTGCAGCCAGTCCTTATCGGCGACGGCATCGTTGTTGAACAGCGCCACGAAGTCCGCGCCGGCTTCCAGGGCCGGCCTGATGCCGCGGTTGACGCCGCCGGCGAAGCCGTAGTTCCGGCTGCACTTGACCACCCGCACCCATGCATATTTTTCCGCCAACAGCTCGATTGAGCCGTCCGTGGAGCCGTTATCGACCACGATCACATCGCAGGCCCGGGTTTGGGAGCGCAAAGAATCCAGACACGGCGCCAGCATATCCAGCCCATTCCAGTTCGGTATCACGACAGCGACTTTCATAGCTCTTACAGATATTCTATAATTAATGAACGAACTTCATGAAACGGTTTTTTTCCAAACAAAACCGGGCTTTGCTGGCAGAGCTCGTTCGCACCGACTTCAAGCTCCGCTATCAGGGCTCCGTTTTGGGCTATGCGTGGTCTCTGCTGCGCCCGCTGCTCATCTTCGTCATCCTCTACGTCGTCTTCGTCAAGTTCCTCAAGCTCGGTACCGACATTCCTCACTTCCCGGTCTACCTGTTGTTGGGCATCGTGCTGTGGAACTTCTTCGTGGAAATGACCATGCAGAGCCTGGGGTCCATCGTCGGCCGCGGCGACCTGATCCGCAAGATCAAGATCCCGCGCTGGATGATCGTGCTGTCGAGCAGCATCTCGGCGCTCATCAACCTCGGGCTTAACCTGATCGTCATCGCCGTTTTCATGATCATCAACCATGTCACGCCGATGCGCAGCATCCTGCTGTTTCCCTTCATCGTCCTGGAGATATACGTCATCGCGGCCGGCCTGTCGCTGTTTTTGTCGGCGGCCTTCGTCAAGTACCGCGACATCAGCTATATCTGGGAAGTCGTCATCCAGGGCTTCTTTTACCTGACGCCGATCCTGTACCCTTTGTCGCGCATCACCAATGTTAGTTTTCAGAAGTTGATCCTGCTGAACCCGATGGCGCAGGCCATCCAGGATGCGCGCTGGGCGCTGGTGTCGCACCAGACATTGACCATCAACAAGGTGTTCGACGGCGGCTGGTACTTCCTGATTCCGTTCTTCATCACCGCCGTGGTGTTCATCATCGGCATACTGTACTTCCGTAAAGAGTCGAAATACTTCGCGGAGAATATATGAGCGATTCCGGCAAAACCGTCATCAAGGTCGAGGGCGTCAGCAAGACGTTCAAGCTGCCGCATGAGAAGACCACCTCCATCAAAGGGGCGGTCATCAACGTGTTCAACCGCCAGCGCAGTTTTGAGCTGCAGCAGGCCTTGAGCGATGTCTCGTTCGAGGTCAAAGAGGGTGAGTTCTT
>Ga0163163_10006017_pt1 | contig 10555 bp, 9 predicted proteins | sample S65metaG_FD_119766 | JGI IMG/M metagenome (GOLD analysis project Ga0163163, IMG submission 119766) | Switchgrass rhizosphere microbial communities from Kellogg Biological Station, Michigan, USA - S6-5 metaG | ecosystem: Host-associated > Plants > Roots > Rhizosphere > Soil | place: USA: Michigan... | reverse complement strand
GGGGCGGAACGCAGTCGGCTACTTGACGGAGTCAATGCACGGGGCAGGGAGTCCGCAGGCGCAACGGATCCAAATCGCGCGCCAGATGAATCTTGAGGAAAAGAAACAGTTAGCGCGAAATCTGGCGGGGATCAGGGACGAGCCGGTCGCTTGAATGAATTTTCAGTACGGGACGCATTTTTCAGAGTAGGGTTCGATCGTGATGGAGCGCTTCGCTAGAAATGACGACAGGTCGTTGAACATATCCTGCTGCTGCATCACTGTAAATCCCCCAAATGGGCCCGGGCTCTGTGTGCACCGGCGGACCACTGTCCCGGCTGGATATTGCTGAAGCTTAAACTTCATGCCCTCGAAAGTCCCGACAGCGTAGCCACCGACACGGAACACTACCGGATAGTTGCCGTCTCCGCTTGACGCTTCCACTCGAACGGCGTCGGGCGGTTTACCCCAACGCTCCCGGCATGCGTCACCCACGCACAAGGAGAGGAGACGCTCTCGCCGGGGCTCGGTTAACAGCCACGACCGGGCGTATCCGATGGCATAGAACAAAGCGTCCCCCAACGGCTCTTGTGGATTCTGTCTACGCTTGCCGATCGGTGCGGCGTATAGCTCCGCGGCTCGCCCCCGCCATTGTTCAGACCATCGCTCCAGCCTCTTCCACAAGAGTGGTTCGACTTCAGGTTCACCGAATGTGGCGAGAGTTGCGGCGGCGACCGTGACCACTGCCTCTTCAGGGTCGGTCAATGACGCGATCGCTTCGGCTTCAACATCGGCGTTCCACACCCTGGCGGCAACATCCCCGACGAGGGTGCGATAGCATCCGCGATCCTCCCGGTTCGCCATTTCCCGATGGAGCATGTCGCGTCCACTGCCGGTCCGCAGGAAATAGATGAGGAACCACTCTTGCTCCATGCACGGGAGGTTTACTTCCTTCTCGTAAAGTTCGCGCATCTGGGTCGTCAGTTTTTTGGTCGCGAACTTGGCGGCCAATGGCAAGGTACCGGGATAGCTGCTCTTCAACAAGAGCGAAAGCGCGGCGTCCGCTGCGGGGAGATCTTGAGCTGGAAGCTCACGCACGGCAAAGCCTGGAAAAATAGGTTTCCCGCTTGCAATATCATTTTTCAAAATTCGCTCGGCCTTGGCGGGCGCCAGGTCCATCAGCCTTCTGAGAGCGGTCTCGTCGATGAATGAGGAGGTGCCTCCCCATGCGGCGAGTGCAGTGATCACGGGAGCGATCGGTTTCGGCGTGGCCTTCCGGATGAGAGCTTCGAGCAGCGGGATCATTTCAGGCCCTCTCACAAGATCCCACTTGTCGCTCAGCAATTCCGCTTGCCGATCCGGCTGGAAAGAGGCGAACTGCGCAATTAGCTGTTCGCGAGTCAACCCGTAGTTTTCGGGCGGCACAAGGCCCGCCGCCCTTGCTGCTTCAAGGGCGATGCGCGCAATCGCTTGTGCGCAAGCGTCGCGGACTTCCATATCTTTCTTTGCGATCAGTGGAATCAACGCGACGGCCTGTTCGCGCACCAATGTCTCGAAGCGCGTGTTTCTCGCCTTGATGGTTGCCTCCAATTTATCCCGTTCCGCGCCTTCAGGAGGGTCCCACATCGATAGCGGTTTAGGAGATTCGTTCTGCACGAGCGCGAAGAGCGCACGGAGGCGTATATCCCACTCCCGAAATCCAATGTGCGGATCGTTCAGATATTGATCGAACGCGGCGATCACTTGTGGACGATCGCGTGCCGCAACCAGCAGGAGCGCGCTAGGAGAAGCGTCCGTCCGCCGCGAATACTCAAACGCCAGCGATACCGCTTCAGGTGTTCCCACTGCTTCCAGCTCCCGAAGTGCTATGCGGACGCTCTCGTCGGCAGGCTTGCCCAGCATCAGGGCCGCTCGAATACTCGCCAGCTTTGCGCTTGTCCAATCCGCGTTCGCCGGCAGGATTTCGATCTCCAGAATGTTGGAGACCGCGGCGAACTGGATCCTGGGTGCGCCCGCCTTTGACGTATCCTCACGCTTCAACCGATGCGACTTCAGGTACAGACGATAGCGTCCCGGATGATCGAAGCGGAACCAATCGTTCAAAGACAACTCGATCTCCTCCGGCTTTGAGTCGAGCACCGGGTAGGTTCGCAATCCGCCTCCGATCGTGCCGAGGACGCCTGTTCCGAAGTAGTCCTGGTACGGATCGACTATGTCGTTTTGCTCCGTGATGAATTCTTCAGTGAACAATCTACCGCTTCGATCGTAAGTAGCACCATTGAGTTCGTATTTCGCCGGCGTGTCGCTCGAAAAGGCGAGGATGATCGGAATTCGTTCGCCGATTTGGAACGTGTGCTGGCCTGCTTTGGTAATAAAGCGGAAGTGGAGATCGGGCGGGTTGGCGGCAACATCCGCCGCGTGTCTTGATTCGAAGGATGCCATTGCAGGCATCGCCACCAACGCGCACAAGGTCCATCGCAACGCCATACGAGGATAGACACCGGTCTTTACGTTCCGGTTCCGCGCGCATCCCGCCACTTCGAATCGGCGAGGACTACCGACGTCTCGATCTGGCGATCGGGCACAGTCCAATACTTCTTGAGCAAGTGATGCTTCGTCTCGGGATCGACTAAGTGAAAGCCGTGCTTTTCATAAAACTGGATCGCCCAAGTTGCGTCGGCCCACGTTCCTATTAAGACCGGAAGGTCCGTCAGTTCGCGGAGGTGAGCGAGCAGGCGTCCTCCGATCCCTCGCTTCTGGTTGTTCGTGCGCACGTACGCATGGCGAATGAGCGTCACGTCCTGGACTCGTTGGATCCCCATAACACCAGCCGGTGCGTGGTCATCAGCGTAAATCGAGAAGACGACACCGGAGTCGATTTCTTGCCGCAATTTCTCGCGGGACATATAAGGCTCTGCCCATCGGTCCGCGGGAATGATTCCTTTGTAAGCCTGGGCGCCATCGTTGATGATGGTCCAGATCAATTCGAAGTCCTGGTCGTCAGCGGGGCGGATCATTCCATACAAATCGCACGGCGAAGATCGCCTCGTCTTGAACGAAATTGCAGGATCAGGCGATGGCTGCCTGGTAGCGAGCGGGTGTAACTCCGAAGTGGCGGACGAAAGCGCGAGTCATGTGGCTCTGGTCTGCGAAGCCGGCAGCGATTGCCGATTCTGCAGGAGTTTGGCCCGCAGTCAAAAGCCGGCGCGTCAGCAGCACGCGTCTCTGAATCAAGTACGCGTGCGGAGTGACTCCGACTTCGCGCGCGAAGCCACGCAGGAACTGATATCGGCTCACGCCTGACAACGCGGCCAACTCGGCGAGCGATACCGGCAGTTCGGGGGCGGAATTCAGACGCTCAAGTGCCTTTGCCACATTGGGCGACAGACGGCTGAATGTCGGCCGCTCTGTTCCGTGCTCGAGCAACACGTGGACTAAGGAGCACAACAGGTTCTCGTCCACGTCGAGGCGATCCGGCGCAGCCGTTGTCAGGCATGCAAACAGACGAGCGAACTGCCTTGCGAGTCGCGCATCCTTAGCGACTGGACGCACGATCTCGACCTGCCGGTTGAACCCGTCCGCGACTTCATTAAGGACGAGGACGGGGTCGAGATAAACCATCCGCCACGTACGCGGGCCGTTGTCCACAGGAGCCCCGTCGTGGATCTCGCCGGGGTTCACCATGATCACGACTCCAGCGAAGGCTTCCACTTGGCCGATCCCGCTCCAGGAACGGTGCGCTCCAAGACTGATGACGCCGATGCCGAACTGGTCATGCGCATGGCGAGGGAAGTGATGATTTGAAGTGAGGCTGCGGGTTTCGACGCCTGGAATCGGCGATCTGTATTGCTCGACTTGATGAACGCGTGCGATCTTCATTGATCACCCAAGCCAATGCGCAACTTGCATCGGGAGCGGACTCAACCACCACATGCCGGTTGCGCCTTCGAGATAAAACGGCGGAATCAACAGCGAGGCCAACGCGCTCACGGCTGCGATGCGCTCAACACGGACGGTGGATTCTCCGCGGCTGAGCAGTACCAGCGCGGCGAGCACTGCTGGCAGACAGAACGCGATGCCGCGTGTCATGTCCACGACGGCCAAGCCTCCCACGGCAGATACTGCCAGAGCACTGCAGAAAGCCAATGCTATCCACGGACGTCTACGCCCGAACAGTCCGATGATCGCGAAGACCATGAGGATCCAGCATCCTCCAATGCCGCTCCAAAGTGCGAGCGGGATCTCGCGCGCTTGAGAAATTAGGACTGACCATCCAACCGCCGTCGGTCCAGCCGGATAGGAATACAGGGCCGTCAGGCCTACTCTGAGGCTGACGTATCCTGCAACCGCGAAAATGACTGCTGCGCGCTTACCGCGTTCACTGCACAGCACTAGAAACGGCGCCGCGACAAGCGCGCGTTCATCGGTCCATGCGGCGAGAAATAGAAGAAGAGCGGTGAGCGTTGTGGACGGCGCGGCAAAAGCGGCCGTCATCAGACAAAGCGCGACCGCATCATAGTACCCGCCGCGGAGCTCGTGAAACGCGGTGGCTCCGGACCAGCTACACGCGGTGGCCACGCAGACAAACAGCGCTACCCGTTTGCTACCGCTGGCAGCAAATGCTACCAGCAGGACGAGGAAGAGCAGAGCGATTCCGGCCAATGCGTCGACTACCAGGAGTTCCGGCTCGTTTAAATGCAGGAAATGGACGGCCAGCGGCACGGTCAGCCGATAGGTCAAGTTGCTCTCGTGGGATCCTGCGGGGAAGAGATGGCTCGAATCCGCCATGGGGTGATCGAACTTCATCTGAGCTGATTGCCACGTGGACTTCACGAAGTCGCTTCGAAGCGCATAATAAGCCGGAAAAGCACGGAACAGAGAGAGTGCCAGCACTACTGCGAGAGCCTTCAACTTCCAGTGTTGGCCCGCAAGAATTCCGTCTATCCGGGTAAGCAGAAAGCGACGGATCCGCCGCCCGAGAGGCGCTCCTGGCGCAGACTCGAAAATAATCCGGAAAGGCCCGAGGAGTCCGGCCTTCCCCAGTTCTTTGTAAGACAGAAATTCGAGTATATATCAATTTAATCGGCGAGGATCGCAGCGGCCTTCCACAAGTGTCGATGTTCCTTGGTAACCTGAAGTTCATCCATGAAAGCCGTATTTGTCACCACTCCAGGCACCGCCGCCGATCTCGTTTATGGTGAGCTGCCAACGCCGACGCCCGGTCCCGGTCAGGCGCTGGTCAAGATCGTTTCCTCCGGCGTCAATTTCATCGACGTCTACTTCCGCACTGGACTCTACAAGGCGGAATCACCCATCCAACTGGGGATGGAAGGCGCTGGAGTAGTCGAGGCTGTGGGGCCCGACGTAACCACCGTCAAGCCTGGCGACCGGGTCGCTTATGCGATGGCCCGGGGATCGTACGCTGAATACGCAGTCGTGCCCGCATGGCAGCTTGTGCCGATCCCCGATGGGCTCGACTTCAACTCTGCGGCCGCTACTATGCTGCAAGGAATGACGGCTCACTACCTGTCGCATTCGACATTCAAGCTGGAGCCGGGCCACACTTGCATCGTTCACGCCGGCGCGGGCGGAGTTGGATTGCTACTTGTGCAGATCGCCAAGATGTGCGGTGCGCGCGTGATGGCGACCGTTGGCAGTGACGCGAAGGGTGAACTTGCGAAGCAAGCGGGAGCCGACCACATCGTCAATTATTCGACTCAGGACTTCCAGGCTGAGGCGCGCGCTTTCACGGCGGGCAAAGGCGTCGATGTCGTATACGACTCCGTCGGCGCGTCGACTTTCATCAAGAGCCTCGATTCCTTAAAAACGCGCGGCATGATGGTGACTTACGGCAACTCTTCCGGACCGGTTCCCGCGATTGAGCCGCTGCTGCTCAATCAAAAAGGATCGCTGTTCCTCACTCGCCCGTCGCTCGCCGCGTATGCATCGAATCGCGACGAACTCCTGTGGCGCGCGGGCGATCTCTTCCGGTGGATTCAGTCTGGTGAGTTGAAGCTTCGCATCGAGCATACTTATCCGCTCGAGAATGCTCGGCGGGCGCACGAGGACTTGGAAGGCCGCAAGACCACTGGCAAACTGCTGCTACTGGTGCAATAGGCTCTATGCGCATCCCCCGCATCGATTTCGAGACCGCGAAGGCGGACGCGCTGCTGGTCTCAAACCTGCCGAACGTCGAGTACATCACCGGATTCGATGGTTCGAACGCGCTCATCCTGATTGAGGACACGGGCGACGTCACACTCTTCACCGATCCGCGGTACACCATCCACGCCGGACGAGTGTTCCCTGGCAAGGTGGTGACGGTCAAGAACAAGGCCTCACTTGCACACACTGCGTTGAAGCTCGCTCTGAAGCGGAAACACAGGCGTGTCGGATTTGAGCGGCTTCATTTGAGTTACGCCGAGTATCAAACGATTTCCGAAAACCTGCCCCTAGGTGTGGAGCTCGTGCCTTCGGGTGGGGACATTGAGAAGCAGCGGATGGTGAAGGATGCTTCAGAATTGGCGGCCATCCGAACGGCGGTCAACACCAATTCTTCAGCATTCGATGCGGCAATCAAGAAGGTCCGCATTAACATGACTGAAACCGATCTCGCCGCCGAGATCGACTACCAACAACGCCGCCGTGGGGCTTCGGGGCCCGCGTTCGACACGATCGTCGCATTTGGCGAGAAGACCGCGCTGCCTCATGCACACCCGGGCTCCATCAAGCTGGCAAATAATGACATAATGTTAATTGACGTCGGTGCGCGCCAGGAGGGCTATACGAGTGACATGACTCGTATGCTATGCGCCGGGAAAGTCAGTACTCGCCTGAAACAGTTGTACAAGGCAGTGCTAGAATCGCAACTGGCAGCAATCGAAGCGATCCGGGAGGGGATTCCCGCCCACAAGGTGGACCTGACGGCGCGTTCCGTGTTGAAAACACATGGTCTTGATGAGTATTTTGTGCACTCGACCGGGCATGGACTCGGCCTCGAGATCCATGAAGCTCCGAGTTTGAGGAAAAAGGACAAGACGCCGCTCGAAGCAGGGATGGTTATTACAGTCGAGCCGGGCGTATACGTCGAAGGAGTTGGCGGCATTCGCATAGAGGATACGGTCCTGGTGACCAAAAACGGGTATGAGATCCTCACGCCGACTCGCAAGGAATTGATACAGCTTTAAATGACGAACGAAGAAATTCGCGAATTGCTCGCCCTTTTTAACGAGAGTGGTGTCGCTGAGATGGAAGTGCAGCGGGGAGAGAACCGCGTCCGGTTCCGGCGCGGGATCCTCAATCATGAGTTTTCGCTGCCGTCCTCGCCGCTGATGCAGGCGCCTCCGGTGCAGATGCCGACTCCTGTGGCGGCCACGCCGCCGATGCCTCCCACTCTGTCGGGTCAGAAGCCCGCTCCACTGGTCGCGGAAGACAGTAACGAAGTCGTCAAATCGCCGATCGTTGGCACGTTTTACGAGTGCGCTTCTCCTGGCTCGGCGCCGTTCGTCAAAGTTGGCGATTCGGTGGACAAGGGGCAAGTCCTTTGCATCATCGAATCGATGAAGCTGATGAATGAGATCGAGTCCGAAATTGCGGGCACGATTGTTGCGAAGCTGGTCGAAAACGGACGTCCTGTCGAATATGGCGAAGGCCTGTTCCTCATTAAACCCCGATAGCACAATGTTTCAAAAAGTACTGATTGCCAACCGCGGCGAGATCGCTTTGCGAGTCATCTGTGCCTGTAAGGACTTGGGCATCCCAACCGTTGCCGTCTACTCGGAAGCGGATCGCCATTCGCTGCACGCGCGCTTTGCCGATGAAGCCATCTGCATCGGGCCGGCGAAAAGCTCGCGCAGCTACCTCGACATCCCGTCCGTCATCAGCGCCGCGGAGATCACGAACTCGACCGCTATCCACCCTGGCTATGGATTCCTGAGCGAGAATGCCCAGTTCGCGGAAGTCTGCGAAGCGAGCGGGATTACGTTTATCGGTCCGCGGCCGGATGTGATCCGCAACATGGGCTTGAAGCAGGAAGCCCGGCGTATCATGCAGGAACACGGCGTTCCCATCCTGCCGGGGTCGAAGGCGGTACTGTCGGGTCCTGAAGAAGCGATTGAACTCGCGCGCGGCATCGGGTTCCCGATCATTCTGAAAGCATCGGCAGGCGGCGGTGGGCGCGGAATGCGCGTCGTGCGCAATGCCGATGAACTCCCCAATCTGCTCTCACAGGCCCACAATGAGGCGGAATCCGCCTTCTCCAATGGCGACATCTACATGGAGAAGTTCATCGAGGCGCCACGACATATCGAGTTCCAGGTCCTTGGAGATACGCACGGTCGTGTGGAAGTCCTGGGTGAGCGCGAGTGTTCGATCCAGCGCCGTCACCAGAAATTAATCGAAGAGGCGCCCTCGCCGGCCGTGTCGCCCGAGTTGCGCGCTGAGATTGCGGCATCTCTAAAGGTAGCTTTAGAGAGCATCGGCTACTCGAACGCCGGCACTGTCGAGTTCCTGATGGACGAGCAGGGCAAGCTTTACTTCATCGAAGTGAATGCGCGCATACAGGTGGAGCATCCGGTAACGGAGTGCGTCACCGGGATCGATCTGGTGAAGACGCAGATCCTGATTGCAGCCGGCAAACCGCTCGAAGATCTCATTACTTTGCCCGTCCAGTTGCGCGGCCACGCCATCGAGTGTCGAATTAACGCCGAACATCCTGAGACGTTCGCCCCATCGCCAGGGCGCATCACTGGGCTGAATTTACCGGGAGGAATCGGCATCCGTGTCGATACTGCGGCTTACACCGACGGCGTAATTCCGCCTTACTACGATTCCCTGGTGGCCAAGCTGATTTCGCACGGAGCCGATCGTGCCGAGGCAATCGACCGCATGAAGCGCGCCCTGGACATGTTCGTGATCGAGGGGATCTACACGTCGCTTCCGCTGCACCAGAAGATCTTGAAACATCCGGACTTCATTGCGGCGAAACTGGACACAAACTTCCTCGCCCGCACAAAACTGGCAGGCACGAAGTAGGGCTGGAATGTTCTAGGGGGATTCGAACGCGGCAGGCCTTGGAGACACGCTACTGTGTTTTTCTGTCACGCGTATCGACGGGCTGCGGCTCCGGGTCCGACTTCGGGGACTGCGCGAGCATCGCGAAAAACATCGCCAAAATCACGAATCCGACCATTGCTCCACTGATTAACATATTGTTCTCCACCACCGACTTGCTTCTTCTATTGCAATTCAATCCCCAAACCACTTTTGCTCTCTGAGGGAGAGTGTCACAGTGTCAGCAATCGTTACACTCGTGTTCTGGCTGCTGCTCATGTTACGTTCATCTCATGCGTTTGGATTTCGCTTTTGGCAAAACCGGACTGCCGCTCGAGTTCCCCACGGGCTTCGAGTATGTGGTCCTGGAGGCTCGCGCCGCTACTCCGCTCGAAGATGTCCCGGCTGCTTTGGCAACGGCGCTCGACCATCCGATCGAATCGCCATCATTGACTGACTTGGCGCGCGGGGCATCCTCTGCGGCGATATCGGTCTGCGACATCACGCGTCCAGCTCCAAACCGCCTGACACTGCCTCCGATTCTGGATCGTCTTGCTTCGTCTGGCGTGCCCATACACAATACGCGTATTTTGATAGCCACAGGGCTTCACCGTCCGGCAACAAAAGAAGAAATTTTTGAGATTCTCGGTCCGGACATCGCCGCGCGCTACCCGGTCTTCAATCACGATGCCCGGAATTTGGCAGAACACCGGTTTCTCGGCACGACATCTACCGGAACTCCGGTCCACATTGATGAACGCTTCGTGTCAGCCGATCTACGGCTGTCGCTTGGCTTCATCGAGCCACACCTGATGCTGGGCTTCTCGGGTGGACGCAAGCTGGTCGCGCCCGGTTTGGCGGCGCAGGAGACCATCAAGGTTCTGCATAGTCCGAAGTTCATGCGCGATCCGCTGGCGATCGAGGGATCGATCGACCAGAATCCGCTCCATCGGGAGTTGCTCGAGATTTCCCGTATGGCAGGTCACAGCTTTATCCTGGATGTCGCTCTGGCGCGAGGGGAGGGCGGGGAACGGCGCATCGCGGGTGCGTTCGCGGGCAATCCCGCGGCGGCGCATCGGCAGGGCGTGGAGTTCGTCTCGAAGACCTTGCTCGACCAGTTGGGTCAGCCAGTCGACGCGGTCGTCACGTCGGCGGCCGGATATCCCCTCGACCTGACGTTCTATCAAGCAATCAAGGGCATTACCGCGGCGCAACATATCCTGAAGCCCGGGGGCAAGATTCTAATTGTTGCCGAGTGCCAAGAAGGCGCCGGGGCCGCTGAGTTTGCGGAAATGCTGGCGGGGTTCGGGTCCTACCAGGCATTCCTCGACGCGATCCGGCACCGGGAGGTGGTCATCGACCAATGGCAGCTCGAGAAGCTCGCTTTGGCGGGATTGAGGCAGGAGATCCTGTTCTATGTGCCGGGACTGCCGACGCGCTTCCGGAAGCATTTTGGCGGGGGAATGTTCGAGACGCCGCATGCCGCAGTCGAGGGACTTCTGCGCGGCCTCCCAGCAGGCGCAAG
>Ga0163163_10006016_pt1 | contig 10556 bp, 14 predicted proteins | sample S65metaG_FD_119766 | JGI IMG/M metagenome (GOLD analysis project Ga0163163, IMG submission 119766) | Switchgrass rhizosphere microbial communities from Kellogg Biological Station, Michigan, USA - S6-5 metaG | ecosystem: Host-associated > Plants > Roots > Rhizosphere > Soil | place: USA... | reverse complement strand
CGGCACATACGATGTCGTCGTGCATGATCCCACCAAAGAGACTTTGAAGATTTACGTCAACGACAAAAACCCGATAAAAGCGAAGGTCAATAAACAGGGGTGGGCGACGTTCAAAAAAGTCAAACTTTCCGGGCAGTCCAAACTGAGCTTTGCTAAAAAAGTGAGCCTGTTCAAGTACGCGCCGGTCAATTACGTGAAGTACATCCACGTCGACGGAACCCAGGTAACGCTGTCCGACACCGGCGCCAAACACTCGTACGATGAATTTTATGCCTGGCTGACGGCCGATCATCAGGATGCGCTGCTGAAAGATATCGGCAACACCTACCAGGTGGCCTGTATGCAGAAAGGTTATAAGGATTACCTTAAGCCCGATACGTTCGAAAACGACAAATGGATGGGCGATTACAGCACCATGGTCGGCGACATCAACGACACGATCACTCAGATTAATTTATATGGTTCTTTTTCCAAAACCGACCAGTACAAAAAAGACATGCAGGAAGCTCAAGCGATATACGAGCGCCTGGCAGTTAGTACCTGAAATGTTATAAATTTACAGAAAAGCAGCCTGGGTTTCCGTATACTATGGGCCATGCAAGTACAACGAACGATGGTTCCGTATGAGGCCCGCCCGCAAGTCAAACTCAGCTGGTCCAAGGCGTACATGCGCTTTTTGCTCTCCAGCGATGAAAGTCTGATGCTGAAGATCGCCCCGCTGGCGATGCTGGGGATTCTGCCGTTCGATATCATCTCGAACATCGTGCCGCTGCTGGGGGAGCTGGATGACCTCGGTTATCTGATCGCGCTGGCGTTCATCATCGTCAAGACCGCCGACCGCGTACGCCGCTACCGCTGATACCTGGATGCCTCTGCCCGGACACTCCATTAAAAGTTGTCCAAACATAAGCGTGCTTTTACAATAGGCTCTGATGGGCTTACCGATAAACAAAAGGTTCGAAACGAAACATGTACTGATTTTTTTCGGAGTCGGTTTCGTCGTACTCGGGCTTATCATCCTTCCTTTCACGATTGCAGCTTCACCTGCGGCCAGTATCGAAGCAGAGAATGGTTCGGTTACGGCACCCGCCCAGACCTTGGCCGATCAATCCGCATCCGGTGGTAACGCCGTCCAGTTCCAGGCTCAACCGGCTGATAAGGTGAAGACGCTGCTCGCAAAGTACACGCCGGGAACCTTGCACGAAGCCATTCCCCATGGTGTGCCGGCTAATTTCGACTGGCAAACCAAGTCGACCATCAAGCGCCTGACGCCGCCGGACGCTACGACGACGTATCTTAATATTCGCGGCGCGGTGTATGTGGATACCACCAACGTCCGGCCGGCGAACACGCGGGTAGAAATCATGGATTGCACCGCGTATGGGCTGCTTAAATCGACGAATACCTGGGAGAAATACATCGATTTGTCACCCGGCAATATGACCGGCCGTGCCTGGAAAGAAGACTTCAGCGTGCCGGGCGACGCGAATTATCCGAATATCATCAAAACCGAAGCCGACGGCGGGAAGTCGGTCATAAATTATAACGGCTTTAACTTCCACTATTACAATGGCGCGGGTGTCGCTTTGGTCAACGTCGGCAGCAAATATAAGCAGTATGTGACGAGTTGTTCCACAAGGCTGGTGCTTAATAACCCGGCGGGTACGGATGACAGGAGCCAATCCACCTACCTGATTGATGTCGGCAATGACTGGAAACATCAGGACGGCTCATGTACCGTAAATTCCTCGGGATCCACGCTGTGTTACGCGATCGGCGCCGGCAGGTTTATCAGGGTGCAACCGCGGTGGCGACGCGTCGTCTTCAGCAGTATGACCTCCGCCGACCTGGACGCGAACCCGCTGCCGCCGGAAAGCGTGTTCACGAACCCGGACGGTTCTTTCGGTGACTGATGCGGGTTGATTTTGTTACTATGGAAAGCGGCATAATAGGGAGCAGAAATGTCATATATCGTTGATTTCGAGAACGTGTCGACCGTGGGGCTGGAATCGTCGCCGGTCGCGAAAGCGCTGGCCGGCCTGCGCGCCAACGAAGCCCGCTACTTTAAGAACAAATACGACCATACCTTTACGGTCGTGCCGGCGAGCGAAAGCCAGGAGACCATCGACTGGGTGAACCGCATTCTGAAAGAAGAACGGGACATCGTCTTCGCGGCCAAGCCTTTGGAAACATCGGTGGCCAACGTGGAGAACATCAAATGGGTGCACGTCTTTTACGAAGACGGCCTGGGGCTGAACGTGCTGTATTCGCTTGATGACGGCGGCAAGCGGGCGGTCGGCTTTAAGCTTTCCGAGGGCATGGACGTGCCGGCGGAGCTGCAGGACAAGTTCAAGTTCGCGCGGCAGAAGTCGAGGCTGGCGGGTACGATTCGCGGGTCGTACTTTACGATCAAGGGCCAGTATTAAAGACGAGAGAGTATCATAGAAGTATGAGAAAAATCATCGTCCTATCATTCATTACCTTAGACGGCGTCATGCAGGCGCCGGGCGGCCCCGAAGAAGACCCGTCGGAAAACTTCAAGTGGGGCGGCTGGACGGCGCCGTTCTGGAACGAAATCGACGACGCCGGCAATAAATTTATGGGCAGACAGATGCAACCGGCCGACCTGCTGCTGGGCCGCAAAACGTACGACATCTTCGCCGGCTACTGGCCCGACCATGTCGACATGTGGCCGAGCATCCAGGACGTGAAGAAATACATCGTCTCCAAGTCGATGACCGAGAACAAGTCGAAGTGGAAGAACGTCACCTTCATCAGCAGCGTCGATGACATCAAAAAACTGAAGGAATCCGACGGCGGCGATCTGCAGGTGCACGGCAGCGGCGAGCTGATCCAGACACTGCTCAAGCATGATATGGTCGACGAGCTGTGGCTGAAGACATTCCCGGTTACGCTCGGCACGGGCAAGCGCCTGTTCGGCGAGGGCACTATTCCGGCGGCTTTTGAATTGATCGACAGTCTGGTGACGTCGAATGGCATCATTTTTGCCAATTACAAGCGCGCCGGCAAGGTTAGGACCGGGACGGTCGGCGAGTAGCCCTTAGCCTATTTGCCGGTTTTTGATTTACGGCTGAGCACCCATTTCTGTGAGGCGCTCATCGCCTTGTCGGTGCGGTGGATGCAGCCCATCCAGCAGCAGGGGCGCCGTACTCCCTCTGTTAATTCTTTTACGGTCCGCTTGATATGGTTTTCTCTCGTTGCCTCGGTTTTGACGGTCACGGTCCAGCATATCCATTCATTGCGGGCGAGCGGCGTGATGTCTTCCCACGCCGCCAAAGCCTTGCGGTTCGATACGAGCGCGGTGCGCAGGTCCGCCGGCAGCTGGTGGGCGGTGCCGCCCGGGATTCTTTTGAGCATGAATCTATAATATCAGCATCCCTACGGATCGGAATGGCGCTTCGGACCGGTTGTGAGCGCGCTAATTGCCGGCATCTTTAAAAATTCACATTTCAGCGCCTTCACAGGTTTTCCGCCGCAGTGTCGGTGATAAACTTAAGAGGTTAAAAATTTAAGGAGGGGCTTTGATGGTCCATTACAATATTAGAAAAGGGGTTAAGAAAATTAAGACCAAGACGAGCATCGCTTTGTCGGCAGCCGCGCTTGGTATTGCCGGCCTGGTGATGGCCGTGGCGATGCCGTGGGCGGCCGGCGCGGGTGCGACTCCGACTTCGTCATTTTCGTTGACGCCGTGGACTTATGTCGGGGCGGCCGGCGACTGCGGAGTTGGCACTCCAGCTGGAACACCAGGCAATGTAGTCTCGCAGTGGGACTATACGACTGGTAATCCATCGCCTTCGTTGTATCTGCAGAAGAGCGCGCCTACGACGGACTGTTCATCGGCCGGTGCGACGGTAAACGGCGTCAGCGGCATTACGCTGACCGAGCTGAACTTCGACTATAAGACAGGTGAATATTGTGGCGCCGGTGCACCTCGTTTCAACGTCGTGACGTCCGATAACGTGACCCATTTCTTCGGTTGCGCATCCGGCACGCAGACAACGACCACGAACGGGTACACGCACGTAGTCTTCAGCCCGACTAATCCGGCACAGGCCTTCCCGGTCATCGCTCCGGGGACGACGGTGCAGACGATCGATATCGTCTTCGATGAGCAAGGCTCGACCCACATCGACAACATCAGCGTCAACGACCAGGTAATCGGTGGTCCTAACAGTAAGGACGCCTGTAAGAATAACGGCTGGAAGACGCTTCAAGATGCAAATGGGAAGACCTTCAAGAACCAGGGTGACTGCGTAAGTTACTTTGCGACCGGTGGGAAGAATACAGCCAACGGCTCGTAAAACAAACTAAAAATACTGAAAACACACGGGTCAATGCCCGTGTGTTTTCAATTCTGTGCAGAGCTAAATTCTTCGCCTTTTCATAGTCAATATAAGACAAGAACAAGATATTTATTGCTGATATAATTAGGAGAGTACGCAATCAGACATGCTGGAAGACAACCAAACCTATATTGTAGTCGATATTGAAAATAATGGCCCAACCCCGGGCTTGTATTCTATGCTAGCCATTGGAGCATGTGCAACCAATGATGCCAAAGAAATATCTTCATTTTACCGCAAGATAGCACCCTTAGAGGGCTCGGGTGAGCATCCGGAGACCATGAAATGGTGGCAATCTCAACCAAAGGCTTGGGCAGAGTTATCCAAAGATGCTGAACCTGCTGAAAAAGTTATGAAGGATTTTTATAAATGGCTCAAGTCACTGGGTACAGAGCCTGTTTTTGTCGCTCACCCACTAGCCGTTGACTACACCTTTGTGAGCTGGTATTTATATAAGTTTCTAGGGCATAATCCATTTGAAGAAAATAAAGCAGACATTATTCTAAGCTTGGACCTGAGATCATTTATTTCAGGAAAATTTAATAAAACACTAGTAAATTCAAGCCGGAATAAGCTACCGGAAGCGCTAAAGATGGGCATGCCAGACCACACCCACAATGCACTGGAAGATGCGCAGGGCTATGCAGTAATACTTAGAAATGTACTAGACGCAAAGTAGCTACTCATCAAGCAGTAACGATTGCAACTCCCATCATTAACTCATTATTTGTCCAAGAAATGTAACCCCTATATCGTATTCGCCAAATTTGCTCCTCCGTGCTTAAATATCGGTAACGTGGTCGTCCCGCTACATCCATGCGCCACTCATTCGGCGAACGACATGGACGGACATACCAAGACCACAGATGAATGGGTAGGCCTGCGCCGCTCATTGGGCATCGTCGAACCCGCGCGGGTGGCGACAGGCTCTCATCATTAACAAGAGGACACTATGCAACACCAAGGCAAAAGTATCCAGGCCCAGAAGGACTACGACTGGAGCCACGAAACCAGCATGAAACACTGGCGCGCGTGGGGCTCGTGGTTCAGCGGGGGCAGCCCGGTCGGTTTGGGTCTGTTCTTCATCTCCATCGCGGTCACGCTGTGGATTTTGAGCCAGGCTTTCGGCTGGAAGTAGCCGGCAGGTACGTTCGTGCCGGTAAACAGCATCGTCAATTCAGGCGGTGCTGTTTTTAATTTATGCTTATGATGGACAGGCGGCTTTGGCCGTATACTGATTATAGTAAAAGGAGATACCCATGTTACGCTGTACCCCCTTCCTGCTGTTCGACGGCGACTGCGCCGAAGCCATGACGTTTTATCACTATTGCCTCGGCGGCGAACTGACGCTGATCAAGCTGGGCGACACGCCGATGAAAGCCCAGTTCCCACCCGAAAAACATGACCGGATCATCAACGCCCGGCTCAACGTCGGCGAGCTGGAGATTTCCGCGACGGATTGGATGAGCGACGCGGTGACACGGCGCCCCGGCAATACGATGAGCATTTACGTCACCGGCGGCAGTTACGACGAATTGAAAACACCCTTCGAGAAGCTATCCGAAGGCGCCGGCAAAGAGACATTCCAAGCGCTGCACGAGATGCCGTTCGGCATCTACGGCCAGTTCACCGATAAGTTCGGCGTACCGTGGATATTCTTAGGAAAGGGGTGATATAGTGGTCTAGGATATTGACTTTCATATTATTTTATAGTATAAAATGTATATGAAATTCCCTCCTTTGGTTATTCCGTACGATACGGCCGAATATGATTTTCGCACGCCAGTTCAAAATGCCCTCTGTATACAGGATTTGTCGAAGCTACATCTTGATGAGAGGCTCAGGGACAGTACCCTCCGTGTTAGAGAGGACGACCAAGGCTCCGAAGCCCATAAGCGGTACTATAAACGAATCGGGGATACCGGATTTTATGATACCTACCGCCGGTTCGTTCACTCCGTTGTCGCACCGCTGATCGGGGAACCGATCTTTTACCAGACAGTTCCGACGTTCCGAGTTCACCAGCCCGGCAACAAAGCCGTTGGCGAGTTCCATACCGATAGCATGTATGGCCATCAAAAAGCAGCCATGAATTTCTGGGTGCCGCTAACTGAATCCTATGGCAGCAATGCGTTGTATGTCAGCCAGACCGGCGATGAGGCCGATGCTACGCCGCAACAGGTAAGCTACGGTTCATTGATCATCTTTGACGCCGTGGGTACATTGCACGGCAATAAAATCAACACGACGCGTGATACCAGGGTAAGCTTTGACTTCAGGACCATTCCTCGCAGTCAGTACGTACCCTCAACGGAAACATCAGTGAATACGGGTGTGCCGCTCGTTGTAGGCAGCTATTATTCCGAGATGGATTAATCTCTCAGAGATTAGTTGAGCGTACTCGGCTACTTCTTAGACGTCTGGTCCACCGCCGCCAAAGTGCTCTTCGGCACCTCGCCGCTGTGGACTTTCTTGCCGCCCTCTTTGGTCAGCTCTTCTTCCACCGGCTCGACGCTGTCGTCCTCGACTATAGCAACCAAAGCCGATGTGCCGGGAGGCAACGTGTTGGCCAACTCGTTGAGGTCCTTGTTGCTGAACTTGGTGTCATGCACGTGGGCCAACGTGCCGCCGATAAGCGCGCCGACCGTCAGGGGTAACAGCACGGTACTGCCGATGATGCCCACGATAGCGCCGACACCACCGCCGACGACCGCGCCCTTCTTGCCGCTCCAATCCTTGTACTCATGCACCTTGATCTTGCTGCGGTCGGTCTTTTCCATATAAGCAGCGGCCAGGATGTCGAACAGGCCTTCGCGGTTCAGATCCTTGAGCGCCTTATACGCCTCTTTGGCAGCGCTGACATCGTCGAAGATGGCGGCCACGAATGATAATTCCACTGTTGCGCCTTCGCTGTCGGACTTGCCGTTCTTGCCGTTTGCCGCCATTGTCATACCCCTTGTTCCGTTTGAACTTATGTTTAATAACTACTTAAAATATACAGTATCATCGCCGGATTCTGCAAACCTGCCCTCCAAGTATGTTTCGGCCGGTATCGATCCGGGCGGTGCTTCGGCCAGGTACGACGCATAGTTGATATCAAGGTTATCCTGTTTCGTCCGGGAAAGCCGTTCGCGGAGGCTTTCACGCCGTGATCCATCTGAAAAGACTGCGGCGCCAAGTCCGGCGACGAAGCCGATCGTACCGCCGTGGCTGCTCAGTATCCTGGCCATGTAACGATCTTCACCGGGCCAGAGATTCGGCAGGGAAAGGACTTCGTCGAGTGCGTCGGCTGTCATCCGAAAGACCGCGTTCCTGCCGGTAAAGTACTTGAATTCCCGGTTGCGCGTCCGCTCCATCCTTCGGTAGTGCCGGTATTCCCTCAAGGTGTGGAAAGCGTCACTGAGTGCGTCACTACCTCCCCTGTATACCGTCCCGCCGCAGAAGGCACTGTTTTCCGTCGGTTGTTGCTCCAAGGGCTGGAGAAGAGCTGGTAACCATTTGGACGGTAGACATGGCCAGCTATCGGCATCGAGAGTGATAACCGGTTCCAGAGCCCGTCGGCCAAGGTGGGTCAGTCCGTGTTGCAGGGCGATCATCTTGCCTTCCGCCTCAAGGTCGAACGTCCGGGCACCGAAGGACCGCGCGATAGTGACGGTTGCGTCCGTCGATCCGTTCGACAGCACGATCGGCTCGACCGCACCGCGCGGCAGTGACGCCAGGACCTTGCCTATTTGATCCGCTTCGTTTCGGGCCGCGATAAGAACTGGAACAGACATAGCAAAGCAAATCCTACAATATTTATCCGTAAATAACAAATGTTCGACCAGATGATTTACGGTTTGCTGACGCTTGAATACGTCCGGCAGGAACCCGAGGCACTATAAGAAACATAAAATTGACATGTTAACTTTATTACTTTATGGTAATTCTATTAAAGAGGTATGGTATGGAGTTACATCGAGGTGAGCGCAGACAGCGTCAAAAGCGTAGGGGTCTGGCCGGTGCCGGACTGGCGGGGCTGGCCGTCGTAGCTGCATCCTGCGGTACCGTCAATGCGCTTGCGCACCCTGGTACGACATCTGCCAGACCTGCGGCCAGGGAAGCGGCCTCACGACCGGCGCCCGCCATGCGCTCCCTGCTGGTCGGAAAGTCGCTGCAAGGTCGGCCGATTACGGCTTTCGAGCGACCTGCCGCAGCGACGTCCGGCCGCGTGACCAAGCTGATGGTGGTCGGCGTCATCCATGGTGACGAGCGCTCCGGGCTCGAAGTCGTCCAAAACCTCCGGACAATGCCTTTGCCGCCCAACATCGACCTGGTAGTCATTCCGGAACTGAATCCGGACGGTGTCGCCGCCCGCACGCACAAGAATGCCGACAGGGTCGACCTGAACCGCAACTTCGGTACCAGCGACTATGCGGCCGCCGGCAGCCAGAAGCAGGCCAGCGGTGTGCACAATTCCGGCCCACATGCCGATTCGGAACCGGAAGTCGTGGCATTCGAACGGTTCGCTGAGCTCGAGAAACCGGACGTGACGGCGTTCTACCACCAGCCTCTGGATACGGTGGATTGCAACGAAGCCGCCAGCCCGGAACTGGCACGGATTTGTAACGGTTATGCACAGCGCGTCACGGCCGGCGGGACTGCTTTGGAGACGTCATACAACCCCCGTCCCGGTGCGGCTACGCAGTGGCTGATACAGAAAGGCTTGGGCGTCTCGTTCGTCGTCGAGTTTGCCAACTACAGTGGTCCGGCACCCGGCAACGGCATGGCCCCACCGGCGCTGGCAAGGCTGCATGCCGAAGCGCTCCTGGGCTCGGTCGAGGCCGCCGAAGCATAATCTCAGCCCCGTTAGTTGTATACTACGACCATGGACACGGAGCATATCCGGACCGCGAACTACGAGGTCGGTGACGACGACCTGAGGGTCGATGTCGAGGATCAAAGACGACGGTTCGCACTCACATCTTTCCGCCGTACCGATGATCCGGCATTACTGACGGCCAGCGCCATGATTACCGATAAGGAAAGCGGCGAGATCACCGCCACGGAGGTTTCGATGCCCCGGCGGCTGGGTGCGGCCAAGGAGGCGACGTTCCACTTCGTCGAGCGGCACCGGAAGGCGATCGTAGTAGTGGGAACCATGACGACGCTGTTGGCGGCGGGTACCGGCATCGCCGTGCACCGTCGCAAGCGCGGGTAACGGCCCATGGGTATCAATAGGCGCCGATGACAACGACGGTCAGGTCCAGCAGTTTGACAGCTTTGGTGCCTGAAAGTTCGGTAGTGACCTTATCCAAACCCTCCCAGCGGACCAAGATATCCTGCTTGTCGGGTTCCATGCGAACGCAGCCGTGGCTAGCCGGATTGGGGGGCACGTTTGTCGAGCCGTGGATGGCTTTTCCGGAGTCGAAGTAGATGGGCTTATACATATTACCGAGTAACTTGCTGTCCTGGCTGACGGGGAACTTGGTGCTGTCATGCCAGCCTTTGTTGGCGACGGCCGGGTCGTAGCGGCTGGCATGGTACGTTCCGTCATCGGTGGCGGTCAGAGCCTTGCCGGAGGAAATCGGGAACAGATAGCGCATGTGTGGTCCGTTGCCTACCAGCATGACCTGACAGGTCTGATTGACGATGGCCCAACGGTCGGCGAACGGCACCTGGGGCGGCAACTTGATGTGTTCGGTCATGATGGCTTTTTCCATGGTGCTGCCAGCCGCGACGTCGGCCCGGCTGTACATATGGCCCAGCAGCCATTCGGCAGCGCAAGCCGCCCGGTCGGTAACGGGACCTGGGTCACCGTCGACGGCGATGGCGTGCATGCCTAGCGGGACCTCGAGCTGGTTCAGGCGGTTTTGGAGCGCCTTGGTCCCAGTCGGCACGGCGACGGGTGGTCTCGTGGTCGGTACCGTCGGGCGCGGCCGGGTAGTGGCCGGATGCGCCGCTGCGGTGGTCGACGGTGCCGGTTTCGGTTTGGCGGTCGTGGTGGGCGGCGCAGGGGCGATCTTCCTGCCGGTGCGGTCGTCGATGCCGTTGGTGGGGCAGATGTCGATTTTGGTACCGAGCTGCAGCTTGGTCGGGTCGGTAATCTGGTTGGCGGTCAGGAGGGCCTGCTGGGTCTGGTCGGCCTTCTTGGCGATGGCGAAGATGGAGTCGCCGGCTTTGACGACGACCACGCACTGTTCCGCGGCTGGT
>Ga0163163_10006014_pt1 | contig 10559 bp, 7 predicted proteins | sample S65metaG_FD_119766 | JGI IMG/M metagenome (GOLD analysis project Ga0163163, IMG submission 119766) | Switchgrass rhizosphere microbial communities from Kellogg Biological Station, Michigan, USA - S6-5 metaG | ecosystem: Host-associated > Plants > Roots > Rhizosphere > Soil | place: USA: Michigan... | reverse complement strand
TTCGATGCGGCGCAGCCGGTGGTCGCCGGTCACTCCGCCGGCGGACATCTCGCATTGTGGGCGTCACATCGCCTCGGCCCGGACCAGATCGGCGGAGTTCTCGCGCTGGCCCCAGTGGTCGGCCTGGACGCGATGCAGCGTGCCGGTGTCGGCAACGGTGCCATGGCGGACTTGCTCGGCGGTGGGCCGGACGAGGTGCCGGAGCGATACCGGGAAGCCGATCCTGCGGCAAATCTCCCGATTGGCGTGCCAGTCGTGGTGGTACACGGCTCGCTCGACACCGTGGTCCCGACCGAATATGGTCGTGCGTTCGTCCAAGCAGCGGTGGCGTCCGGTGACGACGTGACCCTGGTCGAACTTCCGGACATCCAACACTTTGGGTTAATTGATCCGCTGTCATCGGCGTGGTCCGACGTGTCGGAAGGTCTTGCCAGCCTGACCGGCCGGGGGCGAGGATAGGCGTCGCGCCGCCCCCATTCCCCCCATTCGGCGCGAACGTCCGAACGGTGGAGACAGGCTGTGGCAATGCTGAACCGGCGAGACACCCTGAAGTTGTTCGCGTCCATGGGCATCGCGGGGGCAGCGGCACCGTTGCTGTCCGCGTGCACCGGATCGGGCGGCTCCGGCTCTGGCTCCAACGCGCCGGTCCGGCTGGCGTTCATCTACCCGCAGTCCGGCGCGATGCAGCCGATGGGCGACGAGATGCGGGCCGGTTTCGAGCTCTATCTCCAGCAGCACAACCACCTGCTCGGTGGGCGTCCGGCCCAGGTGAGCTACGTCAACGAGGGCGGATCGCCGTCCGAGGGTCCGGCCGTGGTGGCCGGAGTGCTCAAGGGCACCGGCAACACCCCGCCGCCGGACGTCATTGTCGGCATCGGCTCCTCGGCCGTGATGGCGGCAGTGCGGGACTCGATCGAAAAGGCGCAGATCCCGCTGATCGGTGCCAACGGTTCGCCGGCCAACCTGCTGAGCCCGAAGTACATCTGGCGGGTGTCCTACGTCGACGGGGACGCCGGCGGAGTGCTGGCCAACTACTTCAACCAGCGCCAGATCGACCACGTCTACGTCTATGACGACGGCAGCGTGGACGGCAAGACCGAGGCCGACGCATTCCGCAGCACCTTCAAGCGGACCCAGTCGTCGCAGTCCGGCAGCATGAACCAGGCGCTCAACGAGATCCAGAACGGCAACGCCCGAGTCGTGGTGGCCGCCTGCAACGGTGCCGCCGCGAGCAGCTTCCTGAAGGCGTACCGCAACGCGGGGATCAACCTCCCGCTCTACGGGCCGGGATTCCTGACCGAGGGCTTCGTCGTTGAGGACAAGTTGGTCGCGTCCGCCGCGCGCGACGTCTACACGGTGCTGAACTACGCACCGGACCTGGACAACGACGCGAACCGGCAATTCGCCTCGCAGTATTTCGGGCAGCACCCGAACAGCGAGCCGAGCACCTACGCCATGGCGAGCTACGACGCGCTGAACGTGCTGGACCGGGCCATCAGCCTGATCAAGGATGACGTCAACGCCCACACCATCAACTCCGCGCTGGGCGGCGTCGGCCAGTTCGACAGCCCGCGCGGTCAATGGCAGTTCAACCAGAGCCGGACCCCGCAGCAGACGTGGTATCTCCGCCAGTTCATGAAGGATGGCCGGGTCTGGCAGAACAACGTCATCCAGCGCCTGGACACACCGACGCTGACGGCGTGATCGTCTCCGGCGAATCATGACGGCCGCGCCAGCGGCGCCGGCGGAATATCGCGTGTTGTTGACGACCGCAACGTAAGCGTGACACGCTCGGGCCGTGCTCGATGTGCTGTGGGCGGCGACCAGCGTCGCTGTGGTGGGCGCCAGCGCCCGCGCCGGTGCGCCGGGTCATAGCGTCCTGAGCTACCTCGAGCGGTTTGGGTATGCCGGCCGGGTGATTGCGATCAACCCGAACGCCGACCAGATCGGTGATCGGCCGGCGTGGCCGAGCGTGGCGGCCTATCGCGCGGCCACCGGGAATCCGGTTGATCTTGCGGTCGTGCTGGTCCCGGCGTCGGCTTGCCTGGACGCGATCACCGACTGCGCGGACGCCGGAGTCGCCGTGGCGATCGTCGGCTCGTCCGGCTTCGCCGAGGTCGGTCCGGAGGGGCGCGCGCTGCAATCGAAACTGGTCGCGGTGGCCCGGGCCGGCGGCATGCGCCTGGTTGGACCGAATTGCATCGGTGCGCTGGGTCCGCAGACCGGGCTGGTCGCGAGCTTCAGTCCACTGTTTGGCGGAGCCGAAACCAGGCTGCTCAGCGGCGGAGCCGAAACGGGGCTGCTCAGCGGCGGAGCCGAAACCCAGCTGCTCGGCGGAGCCGACGGGTCGCTCCTGGCGCCGGATTCGGCGCCGCGCGCGATCGGCTTTGCATCCGCCAGCGGCGCGCTCGGCTTCGGCACCGTCAGCCTGGCGCTGGATCGCGGGCTGCCTTTGCGGGCCGCGGTCAGCACCGGCAACGAGGCCGACGTGTCGGCCCTCGAGGTCCTCACCGCCCTGGCCCGCGATCCGGAGTGCGGGGCACTTCTGGGGTACGCGGAATCGCTGTCCGACGCCGACGGCCTGCGCGCGCTGGCGGCCGCCGCGTCGGAGCACGGCAAGCCAGTGGCGTTGCTGGTCGGCGGAGTCTCCGAGGCGGGTGCGCGTGCGGCCGCCTCGCACACCGGGGCGCTCGCGACCGGTGAGCGAGTGGTCGACGGCGTGCTCCGGCAGTTCGGCATCGAGCGCGTCAACGACGTGGACGAGTTGCTCGACGTCGGGGATGCGTACGCGCTGATCGGCGGTGCCGTGGGCGACCGGGTCGCAGTGATCACGACGTCCGGCGGCTCCGGCATCCTGGCCACTGACGCCATCGCCCGACAGGGACTCCGCCTGGCCGACCTCTCGCCGTCGACCCGCGCCGAGCTGGCCCAGATCGTGCCGGCCTATGGTTCTGCAGCCAATCCGGTGGATGTGACCGCGACCGTGATGAGCGACCGCTCGCTGGTCGGCCGCGCACTCCACGCGGTCGCCGGCGACTCCGGCGTGGACGCGCTGGTCGTGTGTTTCTGCGTGCTGGTCGGCGCCGATGTGGACGCGATCGTCGACGCACTCGCCGAGGTCAAGCAACGGTTCGGCAAGCCGGTGCTGGTGGCCCGCACCGGGGCCGAGCACCTTGCGCCGCAGGCCACGGCCGCGCTGCGGGCGGCCGGCGTACCCAGCTATCCGACCCCGGGCCGCGCGGTCCGAGCGGTCGCAGCGCTGCACCGCAGCCGGCCGCGGCCGGGGATTGCGGCCACGGCTGACGGTGTCGATTCGAAGGCTCCGGGCAGTGGCGAGGCGGAGCTGAAGGCGGCTCTGGCCGCGGCCGGGATCCGGGTGCCGATCGGCCGGGTGGTCACCGACGAGGCCTCCGCGGTGGCGGCTTGCCCGGAACGTGCCGTGTTCAAGGTGGTGGCACCGGGTCTGGTGCACAAGTCCGACGTCGGCGGGGTGCTGCTCGGCATCGATGCCGAGCGGGCCGGAGAGGCGTACCACCAATTGATGGCCGTGCCCGGCGCTGCCGGAGTCCTGGTCGAAGAGCAGGTCCCGACGGGCATCGAGGTGCTCGTCGGAGTGGCCGACTCGCCGTTGGGGCGGATCCTGAGCGTCGGCGTTGGCGGCGTGTTCACCGAGGTGGTCGACGATGTCGCGATCCGGCTGCTCCCGGTCGGCGAGCCGGACGTCCGCGAAATGATCGCCCAGACCCGCGTCGGCGCGATGCTCTCCGGGCTGCGTGGGGCGCCACCGGCGAACCTGGACGCGCTGGTCGAGCTGGTCGTCGCGGTCGCGCGGCTGGCCGCGGACTGGCCCGGCGACCTGGATCTGAATCCCGTGGTGGTGACGCCGCGGGAGGCCATCGTGCTGGACGCGGCCCTGAGTGTGACGAGCTAGGAGGCATCGGCGTGGACATCGGTCAACTGGTGGCGCGGTCGGCGAGCCGGTATGCGACCCGCATCGCAGTGCGGGGTCCGCAGGGCACGCAGACCTATGCCGAACTCGGTGATCGAGTGATCCGGCTGGCCAACGCGCTGCTCGGTCTCGGGTTTCAGCCCGGCGACCGGGTCCTGGACCTGCAGCCGAACCAGAACTCATCGATCGAGATGGACCTGGCGTGCTGCACATCAGGGCTGGTGCGGGTGGTCCTGAACTATCGCCTGCACCCGGATGACTGGGCCCGCATCGCCGACGACTGCGGCGCGGTCGGCATGGTCTATGACGGCCGGTACGCGGAACCGAGCACCGCCCTCCGCGACGGGTTCGGTCCGCAGCGCGTGGTCGCGATCGGCGATGGACCGGGACTGTCCTACGAGACCCTGATCGCGAACGCGTCCGGAACCATGCCGTCGATCGAGCGTCAGCCGGACGACCTGGTCTCGCTGAACTACACCTCGGGCACCACCGGCCGGCCCAAGGGCGTCCGGCGCACCCATCGCAATCGCTGGTCGTGCCTGGTCGGCATGACCTATGACGTGCTTTCGGCGGTGCCGTCGGAGCGGGACACCTACCTGCATGCCGGCCCGATCACGCACACGAGTGGCCTGTTCGTGCTGCCGTTCATCGCCGGCGGTGGCACGCAACTGATCCATGGTTCGTACGACGCGGAAGCAGTTGTCGACGCGATCGCCCACCACGGCGTTACCCACACCGCGCTGGTGCCGACCATGGTGGCGCGCCTGCTGGCCCTGGACCCGGAACCGCTCACCGGCCTCAAGATGCTCGGCTACGCCGGTGCGCCGATGCCGCCGGAACAGATCCGGCAAGCGTACGACCGGCTGACGCCGAACCTGGTGCAGTACTACGGCCTGGTCGAGGCGATCCCGCCGGTGACCGTGCTGACCGCCGCCGATCACGCGCGTGGGCTGGCCGACGACCCGGCAATCCTGACCAGTGCCGGCCGGGCCGCGCTCGGCGTCAGCCTGCGTACCGTCGACGAGGACGGCAAGCCCGTGCCGGTCGGCGAGATCGGCGAGGTGGTGGTGCGCGGTGACCTGGTGATGAGCGGCTACTGGGGGGCCGCCGGTGGATCGGTGCGGGCCGTGGTGGATGGCTGGCTGCACACCGGCGACCTGGGCCGGCTCGACGATACTGGCCGGCTGTGGTTGGTCGATCGCAAGGGCGACATGATCATCACCGGCGGTTACAACGTCTATCCGCGTGAAGTCGAGGACGTGATCGCGGCGGTTCCCGGGGTTCGTGAGGTCGCCGTGGTCGGCGTGCGCGATCCGGACTGGGGCCAGCGGGTGGTGGCGCTGTTCACCGGCTCGGCCAGCACCGACGTGGTGTCGGCGCACTGCCGGGACCAGCTCGCCTCGTTCAAGCGGCCCAAGGAGGTGCGCCAGGTGGACGAGTTTCCGTTGAATGCCACCGGCAAGATCGCCAAGAACGTGCTGCGCGCGTCGCTGGAGGCTGCTGATGCCTGAGACCGCCGGCGAGTTCCCCTACACCCGAGGCATCACCGCCGATCCGCAGCCGTGGATCATGGGCCAGTACGCCGGATTCGGCACTCCGGCCCAGTCCAACAAGCGCTATCGCCAGCTGCTCGATGCCGGCGTCACCGGTTTCTCCGTGGCGCTGGACCTGCCCACCCAACTCGGTCTGGACTCCGATGACCCGCGCGCGGTCGGTGAGGTGGGCCGGGTCGGCGTCGCCATCGACTCGCTGGACGACATCACCACGCTGCTCGACGGCATCCCACTGGAGCAGATCACGCAGGTGCGGACGACCGCGAACTCGATCGGCTATGTGTGGGCGGCGCTGTTCGGCGCGCTGGCCCGGCAGCGCGGCGTCGATCCGAACGCGTTCGGCCTGTTCATCCAGAACGACGTGCTTAAGGAGTACATCGCCCGGGGCACCCAGATCTTCCCTCCGGGGCCGTCGCTGCGGCTCGCGGTCGACACCATCGAGCACTGCGTACGCACAACTCCGCGATGGGTTCCTCTGGCCATGTCGGGCTACCACATCGCCGAGGCCGGTGGCGATGCCGCGCAGGAGGTCGGTTACACATTCGCCAACGCGATCGCCTACCTGGACGAGGTCCGGCGCCGTGGCCTGTCGATCGACGCGGTCGCCCCGACGCTGTTCACCTTCCTCTCGGTCGGCATCAACTTCCTGGACGAGGTGGCCAAGCTTCGCGCCGCCCGGCGGGTCTGGGCACAACTGGTCCGGTCCCGCTACTCGACCACCGACCCGCGGGCCGAGCAGCTGCGCATCTTCGCGTTCACCGCGGGATCCTCGTTCACCGCGGCGCAGCCGCTCAACAACATCGTCCGGGCCAGCGTCGAGACCCTGGCCGCCGCGCTCTCCGGTGTGCAGACGCTGCACGTGTCGGCCTACGACGAGGCGCTCGGTGTGCCGACCGAGGCCGCGGCCACGTTAGCGCTGCGTACGCAGCAGGTGGTCGCGTTCGAGACCGGAGTGCTGTCGGCCGCCGACCCGCTCGGCGGCTCGTACGAGATCGAAGCGCGGACCGATGCAATCGAGCGCCGGATCCTGGACGTCCTGGCCGACATCGAGCGGCGTGGAGGCGCGCTCGCCTGCATCGAGAACGGCTACTTCCGGCGCCAGCTCGGCGACGCCGCCTACCGGCAGATGAAGGACGTCGAGTCCGGGGACCGGGTAGTTGTCGGAGTAAACCGGTTCGAGGCCACCGCCCACGACTCGCTGGAGGTCTTCACCGTCGACCCGGCGCTCGAGGCGGAGCGCATCGATGACCTGGCGCGGCTTCGCGAGCGCCGGTCTCAGGACGACGTGGACCGTACGCTTGGGCAGCTCACCGAGGTCGCCCGCGGGACCGGCAATGTAGTGCCCGCGGTGCAGGCCGCGCTGGAGGCCGGCGCCACCATCGGCGAGGTGGTCGGTGCGCTGCGGCTCGTATTCGGAGCCTGGCGCCCAGACGTGGAGATCTAGCCGTTCGAGCTGGGCGGCGCGCTGCGGTTCGACGTCGGGCGCAGCGGCTCGCAGGTCTTCAGAGCCGCCGCGACCTTCGGGTCGGCGGTGCTCAGCTGCGTGCCCTGGGCAAACGTCACGCCGTGGTCCTGCAGGCAGTTGCGGTAGGCCTGGAACTCACTGTTGTTCTGATTGCCGCCGCCGTTGAATGCCGGTCGCTTCGACTCGCACTTGGCCAGCGCGTTCTTCCAGGTCGCCGCGTCGACGCCGGCCGGCGGGTTGTTCGCGTTGCCGAAGAGGCCACCGCCACCGAAACCACCGCCACCGAAACCGCCCCCACCGAACCCGCCCCCACGGCCCACGCCCGGAGACCGGGACGGCCGCGGCTCGCCGCTGGGCCGGCCTGAGGGACGGTCGGTGGGCCGGCTGAACGACGGCAGCTTCACGCCGTTCTGGCTCAAGCAGGTGGTGTACGCGGCGAATGCGTTGTTGCCATTCGAGGCGGCGGCCGCGGGCTTGGCGCCGGAACCGCTGCTGCCACAAGCGGTGAGCACCGTCAACGCCACACCCATCAACACCACACCGGCAGTGCGTCGCATCACGGCACTCTCCTCATGACAAACCCGACCCTCGTGACAAACCCGACGCCCGAGGCGGTCGTCGACAACCAGGGATCAGACCGCACCCACCTCGACGCAGGATCGGATGAACCTCGAAGGAAGCTGGGACATACGTCGAGACGGTTCAGCGCGCATTCAGGTCATCGGTCGGCGGCCCTTGTGTAGTGCGGTTGCGGTGAGCGACGCCGCCTTCGCGTACCTGAAACGGAGCCGCACGATTCCGAGGTGACTCCCAGCTTGGACCGAGTAAACGGCGAGCGGAACCGGCCACACTCCCCGACCATGAGGAAGCTCGTGACCTCCGTGGCCGCGGCGGCGGTCGTCGTGGCCGGTGGCGTCGGGACGTGGCTGGCACTGCGCGATCAGCCGCAGGCCGCGTCCGCCGTACACACCGCCGCCGTCAGCCGAGGCGACCTCACCGTGACTGCGTCAGCATCCGGCTCGATCGTGGCCGTCAACCAGCGCGCACTGAGTTTCGGCACGTCCGGCACGGTGTCGAAGCTCAACGTCAAGGCCGGTGACGAGGTCACCGCGGGCGACATCCTGGCGCGCCTGGACGACTCCGATGCAAAGAACTCGGTCACCGCGGCCCAGCAAGCGCTGGACGCGGCCAAGGAGAACCTGGCACTGGCTCAGCAGCAGGCCGACGAGGCAGCAAAGGCCGCGGCAGCACCGTCGCCATCGGCCTCGGCTACCGGTCGGCCGGGCCGGACCGGCGGTGGGTCCGGTGGCTCGGGCGGCACCGGCGGGACTTCCGGCGGCGGCTCAACCCGCAACACCTCCAGCGGTACGGACAACATTCTGCGCGCCCAGCAATCGGTCAACAACGCTGCGCTGACTCTGGAGCAGGACGAGGCGAAACTGGACGGAACCACGATCGTGGCGCCGGTTGCCGGAAAAATCCTCTCGGTGTCCGGAGCGGTCGGATCGTCAGCCAGCGCAGGCGGCTCCGGATTCATCCTGATGGCCGGCGCCGGTGACGTGGCGGTGCAGGCCGAGTTCTCCGAAGCCGACGTGGCGGCTCTCAAGATCGGTCAGAAGGCCGGTGTCACGCTCGCCAATCACCCCGGGAAGTCCTATCCCGCGACGGTGACGCAGATTGATCCTGCCGGCACGGCATCGGGCCAACTGGTGCGCTTCGGCGTGGAGTTGACGTTCACCTCCGTACCGGCTGGGCTGCTCCTCGGCCAAAGTGCGAACGTCGCGGTGACCACGGCCTCGGCCACCGACGTGCTTTATGTCCCGGCCGCCGCGGTGACCACCGGTGCCGACGGCAAGCCGCAGGTGATGGTTCGAGTCGGGAGCACCGAGCAGGCCCGGCCGGTGACCGTGGGCCTGGAAGCGGACCAGGGTGTGCAGATTATGTCGGGTCTGGACGCCGGCCAGACGGTCGTCGTCAGTTAACGTTTCGTGGCATTTGCCAGGGATTGCATCGATGCGAATCTGAAATGAGTGTCCCTCACGCGTTCCTAGCCGGCGTCGGCTAGTCTCCCTGCTCATGATGCGCACTCGTCACTTGCGGCTGGCCATGGTCGCCGCCCTGACGTTTGCGCTGACCGGATGCCTCGGAGACACCAACTCGGCGGCGCCGACCGCCACCACCGCCACGCAGCCACCGGTCGCGGTCAGCCTCGGAGTGGACGCGCATGCGCTCGTGACCGCCGCGGTCCCGGCCGAGATCAATGCCTATCTCAAGGGCACCGGAGAGCGGGCCGGTGTCGCCGTCCTGGACCGATCCACCGGCCTGACCCTGACCGTGCAGCCGCATCTGGATTTCCAGACCGCCAGCATTATGAAGGTGGACATCCTCGCGACTCGGCTGCTGCAGCATCAGAAGTCCGGCACGTCAATGAGCGGCAACGAGAAGTCGCTCGCGTTCGCGATGATCACCGAGAGCGACAACAACGCCGCCTCGGCGCTTTACACGCTGGACGGCCAGCAAGGTGGCGTGGGCGCGGCGAACAAGAAGTTCGGTATGTCGGAGACCGCGCCGCACGGTGGCGGCAAGTGGGGCATGACAGTGACCACGCCGTCCGATCAGTTGGCGCTGCTCACCGCGATCATGGATCCGAACGGGCCGCTGAACACGGCTAGCCGCAACTACTTGCTGAACCTGATGAGTCACGTGGACAAAGCTCAGGATTGGGGCGTTCCGGCCGCGGCCACGTCGACCGCGACCGACGTCTACGTGAAGAACGGCTGGGACACCATCGATGCCCAGGGCGGCCTGTGGGGCATCAATAGCATCGGACGGATCATCGAGCCCGGCCATGACTGGCTGGTCGCGACCCTGTCATCGAACCATCGCACGATGAATTCCGGCGTGAAGGTGGTCGAGCAGCTGTCCAAGCTCGCGGTCGGCGGCCTGCGCCTGGAGGCTTCGCTCTCCGAGTAGGCGCCACCCGGACATGCGCGGGGAGCATCAGCTCACACCTGTCGCGATCGTCATGGCGCCCGCCTTCGGCCCCTCGCTGCCCACGGCCCTTCCCGCCGCCCGCCCGTCGCCGTGGCGTCACCCCGGTGCCGGGATGCCCTGGACTCGGCCCCGGCGGCTTTGAGCTTCGTGGTCGGCGTGGCCAAGATCGCGACAGGTGTGAGGTAGCGGCTGTCTGTCGCGGCAAGATCGCGACATCCGTGAGACCAGTGCACTCGCGGGACTGCTCGGCCGACCGTCACCGCACGGCTGTCGCGATCTTGAGACGAGCGGGGACCATCAGCTCACACGTGTCGCGATCTTCACGCGGTCGGCCGCGGCGTCACCCCGGTGCCGGGATGCCCTGGGCTCGGCCCTGGCTGCTTGAGCTTCGGGGTCGGCGTCGCCAAGATCGCGACAGGTGTGAGGTAGCGGCTGCCCATCCCGGCAAGATCGCGACATCCGTGAGACCAGGGCACTCGCGGGACTGCTCGGCCGACCGTCACCTCACCCTTGTCGCGATCTTGAGACGGAGGTGGACCACCAGCTCACACCTGTCGCGATCTTCGTCGCCCACTGCCCACGGCCCACGGCCCACGGC
>Ga0163163_10006012_pt1 | contig 10560 bp, 9 predicted proteins | sample S65metaG_FD_119766 | JGI IMG/M metagenome (GOLD analysis project Ga0163163, IMG submission 119766) | Switchgrass rhizosphere microbial communities from Kellogg Biological Station, Michigan, USA - S6-5 metaG | ecosystem: Host-associated > Plants > Roots > Rhizosphere > Soil | place: USA: Michigan... | reverse complement strand
GCCGTGGTCGCGACCTGGGCGGCCCGGGCGATGTCGGCCGAGGGCATCACCACGAACGGATCGGAGCCACCCAGCTCGAGCACGGTCTTTTTCAGCTCCCGCCCGGCGATCGCCGCGACCGACCGGCCGGCGCCCTCGCTCCCGGTCAGCGTCGCCGCCCGGACCCGGGGATCGGTGAGCACCCGTTCGACCTCGCCGGAGCCGATCAGCAGGGTCTGGAACGCCCCCTCGGGGAAGCCGGCCCGCGCGAACAGCTCGCCCAGGTACAGGGCGGTCTGCGGCACGTTGGAGGCGTGCTTGAGCAGACCGGTGTTGCCCGCCATCAGCGCCGGTGCCGCGAACCGCATGGCCTGCCAGAGCGGGAAGTTCCACGGCATGATGGCCAGCACCGTCCCCAGTGGACGGTAGAGCCCGTACGCCTGGCGGGCGTTGACCGCGGACGGGTCGGCGTCCCGGTCGTCGGCCAGGTACCGCTCCGCGTGCTTGGCGTAGTGCCGGCAGGCGGTGGCGCACTTGGCCACCTCCGCCTTGGCCGAGGCGAGCGTCTTGCCCATCTCGAGCGTCATCACGGCCGCCACGTCGTCCCGCTCGGCGTCGAGCAGGTCGGCGGCCGCGTTCATCCACTCCGCGCGCTCGTTGAAGCCAACCCGCCGCAGCACCTCGAAGTCCCGCGCGGCCAGACCGATGCGCCGGTCGATCTCCGCCTCCGGAATCGGGTCGAACCGCTGCACGACAGCCCCAGTGGCCGGGTTCGTGGTCGCGATCGTCATGACGGGACCTCCCTCTCGTGCAACGGCGACGCCCGGTGGTGTCGCCGACTTCTCGGTGGCACCGCCGACGAACACATTACGGGACGGCGCTCACGGTCGCCGATCACGACGGCCGATTGCGCGTTGCGTTGGCAGCGGCCGGGTGCGCCGCCCGCCCGAACGTGGTGAATCCCGCGAGGGTGCGCGAGATGCGCGCGTACGGTGACCAAAGGCGTGGATTTGGACGCTCGTGAACCGGATCGCGGCATCGCAGGAGGCACTGACCGCCAGCAACCCCACCCGAACCGGCGAGGTGAGCCATGCAGTCTCGAAGCGTAGATGTCGAGGGGCGACGCGTCGTGATCGTCGTCGCCGACAAAGGCGACGACGCGGTCGCGGCCATCACAGACGCGTCCGCCCAGCACGGCCTGCAGGCCGCGCAGATCACGGGCGTCGGCGGCTTCAGCCGGGCCACGCTGGGCTACTTCGACCGCGACCGCAGCGACTACACGCCGATCCCCGTCGACGAGCAGGTCGAGGTGCTGTCTTTCCTCGGCGATCTCGCCACGGCGGAAGGCAAGCGCGTCCCGCACGTCCACGTCGTCCTCGGCCGGTCCGACGGGACCACGGTCGGCGGCCATCTGCAGCACGCCGAGGTGTGGCCGACCCTCGAGGTGGTGCTCAGCGAAGTCGGGCCCCAACTGGCGAAGCGCCTGGACCCGCAGACCGGCCTCGCCCTGATCGACCTGTCCCAGGTCGCCGGGTGAGGTTCACCAAGCCGCCGAGACGCCGTACCGGGCCGGGGGCCGTCGTGAACGCCGACGAGCCCACCGCCCCGGCACGACTTCACCCGCCTGCTAACGTGCGGCGCGAACCCCCGCGCCCCGCCTGACGGCGACCGTCAGGCCGGCGCTGGCGAGGCCGAGCAGGGCGACGACACCGCCGGTGATGACGTTGTTCAGATAGATGCCCACCGGGACACTCGACTGCTGGATGACCCACGGCGAGACCACTATCCAGGCACCGACGAGGAAGCTCGCCCAACTCAGTCGCACCATTGTTCGCGGGAGCATGGCCTGCCCCAACCCCATCGCCGCCACGGCGATGCCGACGATGAGGTTGCTCGTCGCGACGTTGGGCGCGGTGTCACGGAAATGCACCACGAATGGCGAGATCGCCAGCCACAATCCGGCGAGCAGCAACAGATCATCGGTGATCACAGCGGGTGGACTGGCCGAGACGCGCTCGTAGCGCTCCCGCATCTCCATCACGTCTGGGTGATCAGACATCGTGCCGTACGACGAACCCCTGTCCATGGCACCCCCCCCAATGACGTATGACGTGTCCACGATACCCAGCACGACGGACGACCGGAACCATCGCCGGCCGCCGGGTTGCCGAGAGTTGCCACTGTCCACAGTGGTCTCAAGCGCGGGGTTTCGCGGGATCGGCCCGGGGTAGGTACATCGGTGCGAAGGGGATGACGCAGATGACCCGTGAGGCAGCTCGACCGGACGAGGGCCCGCGGCGCCCGACCCAGCTGCATCGACGCGTCTGGGCGGATACCGCGCGTCGGGTCTGGAGCGAGTTCAAACAGGACGGCCTGACCGACTGGGCCGCGGCCTTGACGTACTACGGCATCTTGTCGATCTTTCCCGGCCTGCTCGTCCTCGTGTCGTGCCTGGGTCTGTTCGGTAAGCGGACGACCGACGCGGTGCAGCAGACCATCACGAGCGCGACGCCGGGCCAGGTCGGACAGATCCTGGACAGCGCGATCAACCAGGTACAGGAGAACCGCGCCTCGGCCGGGATCGTGGCAGTCGTGAGCATCCTGGTCGCGTTCTGGTCGGCATCCGGGTACATCGCGGCGTTCATGCGTGCGGCGAACGCCATCTACGACGTGCCCGAGGGCCGCCCGCTCTGGAAGACGTTGCCACTGCGGGTCGGGTTGACCGCGGGCATCGGCTTGATGCTCATCGCGAGCGCGGTGATCGTGGTGTTCACCGGCAATCTGGCGCAACGGTTCGGGCAGTTGATCGGCCTCGGCCAGACCGCGGTCACGGTGTGGAACATCGCCAAGTGGCCGGCCCTGGTCGTGCTGGTCGGTCTGATGTTGGCCGTCCTGTACTGGGCGTCGCCCAACGCGCGCCAGGGGGGCTTCCGCTGGATCACCCCTGGCGGAGCGGTAGCCGTCGTGGCATGGCTCATCGTCTCCGGCGGGTTCGCGGTCTACGTGGCCAACTTCGCCTCGTACAACAAGACGTACGGCGCGATCGCCGGCGTGGTGGTGTTCCTGGTGTGGCTGTGGTTGACCAACGTCGCCATTCTGCTCGGGGCTGAGGTCGACGCGGAGCTGGAGCGAGGTCGGGCCATCGCCGCCGGCCACCGCGCGGACGCCGAGCCCTACCTGGAGTTGCGTGACGACAGCGCCATCAAGCCGTCCCGCCCGTTCGGCAACGCGGCGAGCCGAAGCGGGACGGCCCCCGCAACACCGGAAAGCCAGTCCCGCTCAAGGGAACGCGGGTAGCGTCGCGCGCATGGCTTCGTGGCGAACGCTTCTCGACCGGGTGGAGTCGGCGCGTGCGTTGGACAAGGTGGCTGATCCGCTCCAACGCGCGGTGATGGCGGTGTTCCGGGGGCGGGTCAAGGACGCCCTGCACGGTGTCTGGCTCGGCCATCCCCTGCACCCGGGGATCGTGCCGGCGACGTTGGGTTCGTGGGTGAGCGCGGGAGTGCTGGACGCCGCGGGCGGTGACGAGCAGGCCGCGACCATCCTTATCGCGACCGGCTGCGCCGGTGCCGTGCCCACCGCCGCGTCGGGACTCAACGACTGGGCGTCGCTGTCCCGGGAGCAGCGTCGGGTCGGGCTCGTTCACGCGGCCAGCAACACGGTCGCCCTGAGCCTGTTCCTGGCCTCACTCGCCGCCCGGCTGCGCGGCCGCCACAAGGGCGGTCGGGCGTTGAGCTTCGCCGGCCTGGCGGTCGCCGGCGTCTCGGCCTATGTCGGCGGTCACCTCGCCTACGGCAAGGCCGCGGCGACCAACCAGGCCGAGCCGTGGATGCGCCAGATCCCCGACGGCTGGCACGAGATCTGCCGCGAGCAGGAACTCGCCGGCGGTGCACCCTTGGTGGCTCACATCGGCGACGTGCCGATCCTGGCCGTACGCAACGGACACGGCGAGGTCACCGCGATGATCGAGCACTGTGGACACGAGACCGGCCCGCTGGGCAGCGGCGACCGGATCGAGGTCGACGGCGCCGAGTGTGTGGTGTGCCCGTGGCACGGCAGCACGTTCCGGCTGAGCGACGGCGCCGTCGTACGTGGTCCGGCCGCGAACGGCCAGCCACTGCTACAGACCCGCATCGTCGCCGGCCGGGTCCAGGTCGCGGTCCCCTGACCCCGGCTCGCTCGCTATCGTCCAGCGGGCTTGGCCCCATGGCGCGGTAGCCGGGCCTGCGATGTCCTGCCACGGCCGTTCGACGAGGTCAGCCGGGAGGGTCGACGACGCCGGGCGCGAAGCCAGTCCAGCATGGCGTCGTAGACGGAATCCTGCTGCAGCAGGTCGATGTGATGCAGCCCGCCGAGCCACCTCAGGTCCGCGTCATAACTCGTCGTGCCGGCATTCGCGGCACCGACCACCAGGTCGCCGAGGACGCGGCCCCATCGGGTCTCCGACTTGGACACGGTCGCGTACACGAACAGTTGCGGCACGTCTTTCGGGAACCTGGTCAACGTGGCCCGGTCCCGGGATGACAGGTTCGTGAGCTCGGTGGACCACTGGTACTCGTGAAGATAACCGTACGCGAGGTCCTTGACCGCGCCGCTGCGGAGTTCGAGCAGTCGCGACAGCGGTGCCGTCGCGAGGTGCCTGCCGAGCAGCGCCGCCGCCCACGCCGCGGCCCGCTCCACCCGTGCGCCCGCGTGCGGCGTACCAAGACAGATCACCCCGGTCACCCGGGAAAGCCAGGCAAGGCGTCGATACCTCGCCTGATGGATCGCGCTCCGTACCACCAGACCGCCCAGCGAATGTCCAATGAGGACGACCTCCCGTACCGGCTGGGGCCAGTGGCGAACCAGGTCGGACACGAGACGGGCCAGATCGGTGCCGCTGTCCGACACATGCTTGCCGGTGTTGTATCGCACATACACCGGGGTGCTGCGCAGGTCGCTGGCCAGCCGACTGCCGAAGTCGGTCCCCGATCTGTGCTTCTGCGGCTCGTTCCGGTGGAACCACGCCATCTCGGTGTCGGCCAGGCCGTGTACGAACACCACGAGCCTCGGGGTCGAGGCCGGATAGGCGGCGGCCAGCTCAGCCCGATTCAGCTCGAGGCTTCGACCGTTGAGCCGCACCGACATGCCATTGGCGCGGGTATCGGTGGCCGCCTCCTCGTGGATGAGGAATCCGTTCGCCACGCTGGCGGCCCAGTCGGGGAGGACCCACTTCGTCGGCGCCAGACGACCGATACGTGCGGCAAGACTGCCGATGTCCAAGTGCCGCTCGTCCGTACCGGCCGAGCCATCGTCCATAGTTCATTTTTACCGCGCAGGATCGACGCATGCGACGAACCTGACGGGGTGGACAAGAAACGTCGGCGCTTGGTGCGGGGCTGGTCCCTGCGACGCAGGAGGCCATGCTGAAGGCTGCGGTGTGGCACGACATTCGTGACATGACCGGCAGGCGATGGCCATGTGACGAGGCCCGCGCCGACGCGCCGGGAATCCACTGTGGACCCCGGCGCGCCGTCACATGACGGTCACTTGGCGGTGATCGCGGTGCCGTTCGGGGAGACCAGCCACCACAGGCCGCCAAGGTTGTTCAGGCCCTGACCGGTGGTGTCACCCGGCTTCGTGTCGCCCGTCCAGTAGTACAGCGGATGCTTGTTGTAGACGACCTGCTTGCTGCCGTCCGTCCGGTTGACCGTGGTCAGCATGGCCGCGTTGACTCCGGAGCCCGCGGTCGGCTTGTCCGGCACCGTCAGCGGCGGCCACGCGATCGCGCACGGGCCGTAGCAGGTGGACGTGCCGTTGGCGTCCGGGACGAACAGGTACAGCGACTTCCCTTGGCCGTCCACGAGGTACGCCCCGTGCGAGCCGGTTCTGGTCATGACCGTGACCGCTCCGGGCGACCCGGTGGGGGTCGGCGCCGCCGCGGCCACACCGGCGGTACCGGCGATCAGCCCGAGACCGGCCAGGACCAGCAGTACCGCCCGCCACACCGGTCGAAGAATCATCGTCGACATCACGCAGTTCTCCCTCGGTCTCCGTCTGGGACGCCTCGGTCGGCGGCCACGCTACGCCCGGATAGCGCCAGCCGTACGGAGTTAGGACCGGCGGGTCACGGCCGCCACCCCGAGGCCGAGCACGATCGTCAGCACGGCCGAGGCGAGCAGCGTCGCCCGGCCGCCGACGGCGGCGACGGCCGGACCCCCGAGCAGCGTGCCGAGCGCGGTGGCGGGAGTGGTGAGCGCGCTGCGGGTGGCGAGCACCCGGCTGAGCAGATGCGGCGGGCTGGACCGCTGGAACAGCGCGGTGCCGATCGCGGTGAACGGGCCGTAGATCAGCCCGCCGACCGCGAACCCGATCAGCCCGGGCAGCACGGCGTCGGTCAGGCCCAGCGGCAGCAGCGCCGCTCCCCAGCCGACGATGATGGCCGCTACCACCGTCCACAGTGGCCTGTTGCGGAGCAGCCCGGCGCCCAGCCCGCCGAGGATGGCGCCGATCCCGAAGGTGGCCCAGAACGCGCCGAGCAGTGCGGCCGAGCCGTGTACCTCCCGGGCGATGTGGACGGGAAGGGCGACTTCCACCGGCCCGTACAGGAAGAAGAATACGCAGGTGACGGCGAGCAGACCGGTCAGCCGGCGGTCCGCGAGGATGGCCCGGGCGCCGGTGGCCGGCCCTTGCTGCGTGGGCACCGCCGGCGCTGAAGGAGCCGCGGCCGGTGCACGGTTGCGGGAGACCGAGCCACACGCCACCGCCAGGACCGCGAAGCTCCCCGCGTCCACGGCCAGAACCCAGCCCGGTCCGGCCCAGGCGGTCAGGACGCCGGCCAGGGCCGGACCGACCACATAGGACGCCTGGGCGAACGTGGAGAGCAGGGCGTTGCCGTTCACCCGGTCCTCATCCGGCACCACCTCGGCGACCAGCGTGTACGACCCGGCGTTGCCCCAGGCGTGCAGGAGCGACGAGCCGGCCAGCAGCAGGACGTACGTCACCGGGGTCAGCGCGCCGACGATGGCCAGAGCGGCGATCGTCCCGAGCACGACGGCGCGCAGTGCGGCGTCGACGGTCACGAGGGCGACACCGGGCAGGCGCCGCACGAACCGGGCGAGCAGCGCCGCGCCGAACGTGGCCGGCAGGGTGTACGCCGCCACCGCGAGCGCGGTCCACACCCCAGATTGGGACGGCGGCGCGATGACAACCGCGAGCCAGGCCACCGCCACCACGCTCATCCCGTCGCCGATCGCGGACACCGCCATCGCCGGCATGACCCGGCGCAGCACGGGCCGGCGCAGTACGCGGGCGAAGGCGAGGCCCTGTGACCGGAGGATCGGGGGGCGCGTGGTGGTCATGGCAGGGAGACTAGGCAACGAGGGTCAGACAGCGCTTCTCCAAAGCTGACGAGGAGGCGGACATGGCAGCACGACCGGTGACGACGTTGAACCGGGCCTACAGCGACACGGACGCGAACCCTACCCCGTGGTCGGACGCGCGGGAACGGCTCGAAGCGGCCGGGATCTCCTGGCTGTCGACGGTGCGCCCGGACGGCCGGCCACACGTCACACCGCTGATCACGATCTGGCTGGGCGACTCCCTGTACTTCTCCACCGGGCCGGACGAGCGCAAGGCGTACAACCTCGAGGCCAATCCTCACGTCGTGCTCACCACCGGATCCAACGACGCCGAGCGCGGCCTCGACCTGATCGTGGAGGGCGACGCGATTCCGGTCACCGATCAGGCGGAACTGCGCCGCGCGGCCGACGCCTGGGTGTCCAAGTACGGCGAGTTCTGGCGGTACGACGTGGTCGACGGAGGGTTCCAGCATCCGCGTACGGGTGGAATGGTGTTGGTCTTCCGGGTGTCGCCCCGAGTGGGATTCGGATTCGGCCGCGGGCAGTCGTTCGACTCCGGTGGTTTCAGCCAGACCCGGTGGACGTTCGAGACCGAAAATTGACGCTTGGACGATGATCCGGCGGGCAGCGGTCTGCAGCGCAGCGCGTCAATCGAGCGGCGGTCGTTGCTGATTCATCACCGCCAGCCCAGCTCCGTGATCGGGCAACGGTTCCGCGACGCCGGCGTCCTGAACCGGCTCACTCGGCCATGACCGGTGGTTCACCCGCTGTAGCCAGCCACCGGAACGCCTGCTCCGGGTCCAGCGGTTGCGCGATCTCGAAGCCCTGACCGTACTCGCAACCGGACTGCGCAAGCAGGCGGAAATGGTCCGGTCCCTCGATCCCCTCGGCGATGACCTGTACGTCGATCGTGTGCGCGAGCTTGATGATGCCTTCGACGAGGCTCGCGTCCTGGTTCCCCGAACGAAGCTTGACCGTGAAGCCCGGGTCGAGCTTGAGGACGTCCAGTGGCACCTCGCGGAGGTAGCTCAGGGCGGAGTACCCGGTCCCGAAGTCGTCGACGGCGACCTTGACGCCATCCACATGCAGGCCGATGAGATCACTCATCACCTTCGGGCCGCCGTTCAGGAGCAGGGTCTCGGTCAGCTCGATCATCAAGTGGTCGGCCGGCAGTCCCTCATCGGCGAGCGCGTCCCGGATGCCGGACGCGAAGTCCGGCGCCCGGAACTGCCGGGCCGATACGTTGATGCTCACGTACGGGGCCGACGGCACCAACCGCCGGTGCCACTCGGCCGCGCTGCGGATCGCCTCTCGTGCGATCCAGCCGCCGAGTGCGAGGATCGTGTCGGACTCCTCGGCCACATCGATGAAGCGCTCGGGCAGCAGGATCCCCCGTTTGGGGTGGTTCCACCGGACCAGCGCCTCCATGCCGACGGTCCGGCGATTGGCCAGCGCCACGATCGGTTGGTACACCAGGGAGAACTCCCCATTGCGCACGGCGTCGTCCAAAGCCGACCGCAGCTCCACGCGCTCGAGGACCGCCTTCCACCGGTCAGGATCGTGGCGCCGCCACTGGCCCTTCCCGTCGGCCTTCGCGGCGTACAGGGCGAGATCGGCCTGCCTCAGCAACTCCCGGTCGTCGGCCGCCTCCAGCGTCGTCGCCACGCCGACGCTGGCCCGGCCCGGGACGGCCAGGCCGTCCAGGCTGAACGGCTCCCGCATCAACGCCACGACCCGTTGCGCCACGTCCTCGACCGCGGCGGCACCGCGGATCCCCTCGATCACGACGGCGAACTCGTCGCCGCCGAGGCGCGCGGCGGTGTCTCCGGGCCGGAGACCACCGACCAGTCGCTCGGCCACCAGCCGTAGCAGCGCGTCACCGCTGTCGTGGCCCATCGTGTCGTTGACGATCTTGAAGTCGTCGAGGTCGATGAAGAGCACACCGACGATCCCGCCCGATCGACGCGCCCGCGCCACCGCCTGACCGAGCCGGTCCCGGAAGAGGGCCCGGTTGGGTAGCCCGGTCAGGTCGTCGTAGAACGCCTGGAACGTCAGCTCGGCCTCCATCCTGCGCTGGTCCGTGACGTCCCTCATCGTGATGACGATGCCTTCGACCGCCGGGTCCGCGTGCAGATCCAGGCAGCGGGCCGCCATCTGCACCGGTGGCCCGTTCGTTCGGACTATCGCCCAGTCGGCGGTCGGCCGCTCCGGTCCGGATCCGGCCGGTGTCTGGTCGGCACACAACTTCTCGAGCTGCCGTCGAGCAGCTCCCGGGTCGCCCGGACTCAGCAACGTCGGCAGCTCGGTTCCAACCAGGTGCCCGGTCGGGAACACACGGGCCGCCGACGGGCTGGCGAACGTGATCCGGTAGGTGTCCGGTTCGAGGATCAGGACCACGTCGCTCGCCCTCATCACCAGGCTGCGGAAGAAGCCGTCCAGGTCGGCCCGCTCGACCTCGGCGACCAGGGCGAGCCGGTCCAGGGCCGCACCGGCGAGGGCGGCGAGCGTCCGCAACGTCGGTTCCAGCTCGACGAGCAGTTCGACCGAGGGCGCCGCGACGAACAAGGCCCCTCGCAACACCTGCGCCCCGCTACGGTCAACGCACCGCAATGGGCACGCGAAGACAAATGGGAGGCCGCTCAGCTCTTCCACAACGGCGGCTGGCAGGTATCTCGGATCGACCAACCGCCCGTCCGCCATCTGGTTCACCACCCGGGGGAGGTCGTCCGAGGCCAGCAACGAGAGTCGCCACCGGGCGTCGCCCGGGACAAGGTCGCGGACCGCCTCGGTCAACGCGTCCCGGAGATCGAGAACGGTCGGGGCGGCAACGATCGCGGCCGCCGACCGACCAAGCTCGTTCACGGTGACCCCCTCACCGTCGTCAAGAGGGACTTCTACCCACGGTCAGCGCCTGAAACGGCAGATTCACCCACCACCCGAACGGGGCCAGTCGGTGGCAGTCTGATGCTGTGGCCGATAGCGGATCTCCCCCCACCGAGGGCGATCGGGAACGACTCAACCGCAACTTCGCGGAGCTGCTGCAGGAGTTCCGGGTCGCCCAGACCGGTGTGCAGATCCTGTTCGCGTTCCTTCTCACGTTGCCATTCACCAACCGGTTCGGCCAGGTTGTGGGCACCCGCGATCTCGTCGCTTACGCGATCGCCGCGATCGGCGCCGCCGTGGCGACGGTCGTTCTCATGGCGCCGGTCAGCATTCACCGGCTGTGGTTCCGAGAGGGTCG
>Ga0163163_10006011_pt1 | contig 10560 bp, 9 predicted proteins | sample S65metaG_FD_119766 | JGI IMG/M metagenome (GOLD analysis project Ga0163163, IMG submission 119766) | Switchgrass rhizosphere microbial communities from Kellogg Biological Station, Michigan, USA - S6-5 metaG | ecosystem: Host-associated > Plants > Roots > Rhizosphere > Soil | place: USA: Michigan... | reverse complement strand
TTCAATTGTCATCCGAGCGGAAAAATTAATTCTCCTTCCACTCGGATGACAATTGAACATTGACCATTCCCCCCAGGTTTTATCTTCCGGCAGGACCGGTGTACTTCACCTGCCAGATCTTGTTGCCGACGTCGTCCGCAACCAGCAGTGAACCGTCTTTGGTTACCGTCAAACCCGCGGGACGACCCCATTTGGTCACCATGGCAGGGTCCGCAACGAAGCCGGTCAGAAAATCCTCGGTGGGCCCCGGCTTTCCGTTCACAAACGGAACAAAAATCACTTTGTATCCGTGTGCGACCGAGCTGTTCCAGGAACCATGAAGCCCGACGAATGCACCATTGCGATACCGTTGCGGGAAGTTCGTGCCGGTGTAGAACGCGAGACCGATTGCAGCGGAATGCGCTTCGATCAACACATCCGGGACAAGCGCCTTCTTCACCAGTTCCGGCATTCCGCCTACATAGCGGGGATCGTAGTTCTGGCCGGTATAGGAATACGGCCAGCCATAGAACCCGCCGTCTTTTACCGATGTGGCGTAATCGGGAGGCAAGTTATCCCCGTAATTGTCGCGCTCATTGACGGCCGTCCAGAGGACGTTGTTCAGTCCAGGCTGCCAGGCCAGTGGTTCCGGGTTGCGGATACCCGAAGCGAAAATGCGCCCGCCGGTTCCATCTGGATTGAATTCCATGATGGTGGCGCGCCGGCAGTCGCTTCCGGCGTCGTTGTTGGTAGCCGATCCGATCGACACATACATCTTGGTGCCCGCCGCATTGAAGATGATGTTGCGCCATCGGTGGTCGCCCGTTCCGGGAAGATCGACGATCTTCTCAGGCATTCCCTGAGCCGTAATATCTCCCGCGGTGTATTTGTACCGCACGATGCTATCGGCGTTTGCGATATACAAATACCCGCCGTGGAAGGCCATGCCCTGTGGATTGCCAATGCCGACAGTTCCTGCCGGAAGGTCGGTATTCGTGCATGGGATAGCTGCTGCGGCAGTACTTACTGGTGCCGCCGGCGCAGCCGGAGCCGGTCCACGTGGTCCGCCACGTCCAGCTCCGGCACCGGCGGGAGGCGCCGCACGCTGTGCAAATGTGCCGACGGCCTTACCATCGCGCAATACCGTGACCGTGCCTGCCTGGAATGACGAGACGAATAGATCGCCATTCGGCGCGTATTCCATATGGCGCACCGATGGCAGGTTTTCCGCGTACACGCTGACGGTGAAACCGACAGGCACCTTGAGCTCCGCACCGTCCGGCCTGGGGACATTGCGTCCTCCATTTGGCGCGCCTCGTCCAGGCGCCGGCAGCTTGTCGGCCACAGGTTGAACATGTTGCCCCATCAGAACTATAGCGGCGCATAGCACGACAGTCAGTCCGAGAAAAACGATACTCGCGAGCCGCGAACTATGTACGGCGTTGGACTTCATTGCTTTCATCGATCACTCCACTGTGAGGATAGTTACTGAGAATTTTTGCGCAGTCATCCTACCCCGTCCGACCAGCACGAACCAACAGGAAACCGGCTCTGCGTTGCAGGAGTCCCCAGACCACTTCTACCTTGATCCGCCGGCTGGATTTCGATATATGTTATGCGCACTTCTGAGGCGGGAAACCATCAGTTGGATTTGAATGGCTCGAGTCGGCCATTCCATCACGCAAAAAATTTGTCGACGTAGTGAGTGGTTGTGGCGCCGATCAAGGCGCAAAGAGTACCCAAGGGTAGCCAAAACGGAGGGAAGGTAATCTATGGCCTACAATCTCAAAATTAACGGGAAGACACAAACAGTGGATGTCCCGGCGGAAATGCCCATGCTATGGGTTCTCCGCGATTCGCTCAACATGAAGGGGACGAAGTTTGGTTGCGGCATTGGAGCCTGTGGCGCCTGCACCATTCATGTGGATGGTGTAGCGGTGCGCGGTTGCCAGACGCAGGTGGGGACGGTGGGGACCAAGGCCGTCACAACCATTGAAGGATTGTCGGCGGATGGAACGCATGCCCTGCAGAAGGCGTGGCAACAGGTGGACGTTCCACAGTGCGGTTACTGCCAGGCTGGACAGATCATGTCGGCAGCTGCCCTGTTGACCAAGACACCCAAACCTACGGATGCGCAGATCAACACGGCCATGACGGGCAATATCTGCCGTTGCGGAACGTACCTCAGGATCCGCGAAGCCATTCACATCGCCGCCGGCAATGCCGGAGCAAAGTAAGGGGGCGCCAATGAATATCAAGCAACTCGATCGCCGCTCATTTTTCAAGATCAGCACTCTCGCCAGTGGCGGAGTGATGATTGGACTGTACGCTGGCTCCGTCACCGAGACGCTGGCGCAGCAGGGAGGACGAGGAGGACCGGCAGGTCCTGCAGCCGCACCGAATCCCAGTTTCTACATCACAGTTAATCCCGACAATACGTTTACCGTGGTCAACAAGAACCCGGAGACCGGCCAGGGTATGAGGAATGCACTGCCGATGCTCATTGCCGATGAGTTTGATGTCGACTGGAAACAGGTAAAGGTAGCTCAGGGGGATTTGGATCCGAAGTACGGACAGCAAATTGAGGGCGGTAGTACTGCGATCCCAAGTAATTACATGCCGATGCGCCAGATTGGGGTTGCAGGACGGCTGATGATGGTTGGAGCGGCAGCAGCGAACTGGAATGTTCCCGCAACGGAACTTACAACCGGTGCTGGCCTTGTGACGCACGCCGCTTCTCGTCGGACGGCAACTTACGCATCGCTGGCAGCCAAAGCTGCAACGATGCCTCTTCCCGATGTTGCTGCCATCAACGTCGCGTTTAAGGATCCAAAGACTTTCAAGATCGTCGGTAAACCGGTTCCCGGAGTGGAAAACTTCGAAATCGTGACCGGCAAACCGGTATTCAGCATCGATGTGACAATGCCCGGAATGCTTTATGCCGTGTTCGAAAAGTGCCCGGTGTTTGGTGGCAAGGTGATGAGTGCCAACCTTGATGAAATCAAGAAGCTGCCCGGCATCAAGCACGCCTTTGTTGTCGACGCTCCCGCACCGGCGGCCGCTGGCCAGCGCGGTGGCGGCCCAGCAGTCGGCGTGAGTGCGACGACGCTGACCTCCGGAGTCGCCATCGTCAGCGACTCCTGGTGGATGGCCAACAATGCGCGCAAGAGCTTGAAAATTGTCTGGGACAACGGTCCAGTCGCGGTGGAAAGCAGCGAGGGCTTTTTGTCTCAGGCCAGAACACAGGCCACGACGGGGGCTTCGCAGCCACCAGCCGGTGGCGCTCGTGGGGCCGCGGCAGTGGGTAGTGTGGATACTGCATTCCAAAGTGCAGCCAAGGTAATTGAAGCGGAGTACTTCTTCCCGTTGCTCTCCCATGCCCCGCTCGAGCCACAGAATTCAACGGCTCATTTCAAGGATGGCAAGCTGGAGATCTGGTCGCCGAGCCAGATCCCGGGACTTCCCAATCCTGCGGCGGCCGCGGGTCTCACACCTGCGGATGTCACCATGCATCTGGTTCGTGCCGGCGGCGGTTTCGGCCGCAGGTTATACAGCGAGTACGACATCGAAGTTGCGAAGATCGCCCGGGTCGTTTCCGAAGAACGTGTCAAGGCAGGGTTGCCCACCGTTCCCGTGAAGCTCATCTGGTCGCGTGAAGATGACCTGGCCCATGACGATTATCGTCCGGCCGGCTATCACTTCTTTAAGGCTGGCATCGATGCAACCGGGAAACTGACTGCGTTTCGTGATTTCGTTCCCAGTGCGGCTGGGGTTTCTCCAGCTGGGGAATTCCCGAACGGATTCGTGCCGAACTTCCAGGTTTCTACGTCCAATATCACTCCGTTCACCATCCCGACGGGTGCAATGCGCGCTCCAAGTACAAACGGCATTTCGTTCGTGATGCAGTCGTTTATCGATGAGATCGCAGTCGCAGCTGGGAAGGATCCTTTGCAGTACCGGTTGGATCTTCTGAATAGTCCTGTTGCCCCTCCTGCGGCGCCAGCAGCGGCAACCGGGCCAACCCCCGGTTATGGCGGTCTGACTGTGGCCAACGGGAATGGTGCTCCCTTTAACGCAGCTCGCGCAAAGGGTGTGCTCGAAGCCGTACGCGATATGTCCACCTGGAAGGATCGCGCGAAACTTCCCAAGGGAACCGGTCAGGGTGTGTCATTCCAGTTTGCGCATAATGGTTATGTTGCCTATGTGGTTCAGGCCTCTGTCGATGCTGCAAAGAAGATCAAAGTCGAAAGGGTTTGGGCTGCTGTCGACATCGGAAACCAGGTTGTGAATCCGAGTCAGGCCGAGAATCTGGTTCAAGGTGGGTTCGTCGAGGGGATGAGCCATATCATGAACTGGGAAATCACCATCGACAAGGGAGCCGTCACGCAGAAAAACTTCGGCCAGTACCAGCCCACTCGTATGGCGCAGGTGCCGCCGAAGATCGAAGTGAAGTTCCTGCCGACAATGTACAGCACAACAGGACTCGGCGAACCGTCCTTGCCACCTGCGGTTCCCGCTATTGCCAATGCGATTTTTGCCGCGACTGGAACTCGCGTCCGGTCGCTGCCAATGGCGAAGCAGGGATATAGCTGGGCGACATAGCCACGGAAGGAACTCCGTAGAAGTACGAAGAGGCGCAAGAAGGGATCCACTTTCTTGCGCCTCTTTTGTTGCCGATCGATCCGAGAACCAAAATGAAATCTTACTTACTTGTCCTAATACTCTGCATTTGCTCCGTAGGCTGCACAAAGACTGATACGCCAGTCACCGCAAAGGAACCGTCTGCAGCACCAACAGCATCCGCTACGGATGGACAGATCCAGCCAACGATCACGCTATCCAGAGAACGCGTTCCCCAACAAGGATGGCTTAAAATGTATGGCAAAGGATTTACTCCCAACAGCAATGTAAAGTCGCATCTGCGCCGTCCCGATGGAACCGAATTTCGCGAAGTACCCATACTGACGGATGCTCATGGAGAATTTGAGCACGATATCGACTCACTGCTTCTGATGCGTGGTGTACACGATTTATGGGTGGTGGATAGCGCTTCAGGTATGACTTCGAATGTCGCGCATTTTACTGCGGTGGACGAATCCGGTCCTGCGGAGAAGCCGACTCACCCTACTCTGTAAGAATGGCGAGACGTTCCTACGGGAAGATTCCCAACTGCTCGTAGGTCGTCGCAACTTTCTCGATCGCAATCATAAAGGCTGCCACACGCATGCTTTCCTCGGGCGCTCGGGACAGGTGCATCTCGCGTATGACACGATAAGCGCGAATCATCGTTTCTTCCAGACCCGAGTTCACAAGGTCCAGCTCTTCGGGCCCGTGCGTGAAGATTCGTTTGTCTCCCTCCGGCATTTCTTTTCCAACCATACGCTCAATGGCACCGACGAGTTTCTGGTTCCGGATCTCTTCAAGATGCTTCTGCAAGCTGCCAAATCGCATATGCTGCAGGTTCTTGCCCCATTCAAAGTAGGAAACTGTCACGCCGCCGGCATTCAGGAAAATGTCCGGTATGATCATGATTCCGCGATTGTGCAACGCATCGCTCGCAGCAGGGGTTGTCGGACCATTGGCCGCCTCGGCGAGGACTTTGGTTCGAATCCGATTGCAATTATCCAGGTTGATCTGATTTTCAAGCGCCGCGGGAATCAGAATGTCGCATTCAACATCCCAGAAGGCTTCGCTGGTGACGGTCACGCCGCCCGGAAAGTTGCGAATGGATCCGGTCTCCTTGCGGAACTCATCGAGTTTTGGGATATCGAGCCCGGCGGGGTTCGTCACACACCCATCCCACTCCAGAATCGCAACGATGCGGCAACCGTCTTCCTGGGAAAGATAGAACGCCGAGTGATAGCCGACATTTCCGAATCCCTGGATCGCGATGGTCTTTCCTTCAAGGCCTCTGGTGAGCCCGAGCCTCTTCAGATCTTCGCCGTATTGAAACGCTTCGCGAATCCCGTACTGCACCCCATGGCCCGTGGCTTCCCTCCGTCCGGCAATTCCGCCTTGGGAAACCGGCTTCCCTGTACAGCACGCCAGATTGTCGATATCGCCGGGATGAAACGCATCATAGGTATCCGCCATCCACGCCATTTCGCGCTCTCCGGTCCCGACGTCAGGACCCGGCACATCCTCTCCGGGACCGATAAACCCTTTCTTGATCAGCTCGGCGGTGTAACGCCGCGTGATCCGCTCCACCTGAGTTGGCGTGTACTTTTTCGGATTAAAACGAACGCCACCCTTGGCTCCGCCAAATGGAACATCGACGACCGCACACTTGTACGTCATCAGCGCGGCCAGCGCCATGATCTCGTCCGCGCTGACCATTTCGCTGAAGCGCGTGCCGCCCTTCACAGGTTTGGAGTGCTGACTGTGTTCTGCCCTCCACCCTTCAAAGATTTCGTAGTGATCATCTCCGAACCGGACGGGGAATTGGAAATAGCAGAGGTTATTGCAAGCCTTGATCTCACTGAGGAGCGCGGGATGAACCTTCAGGAATTTTGCCGCGCGATCAAACTGTTGGGAAACGATTCTGTTGAAATTGAGATCCTCGACCATTCGCTATTTCCTCCGGTATCGCTGTTCGACGTATTGATCCAGCATCGACATGAATTCACCAACAATGGATGGTCCCTTCAAAGTGGTCAACAACCGTCCATCAACGTACACCGGAGCTTTGGGGTCCTCGCCGGTCCCTGGCAACGAAATTCCGATATTGGCGTGTTTGGATTCGCCGGGACCGTTGACAACGCAGCCCATCACGGCAACTTTCAGCGATTCTATGCCTGGAAGTTCGGCTCTCCACGCCGCCATTCGCTCGCTGAGATGATTTTGAATATCGCAGGCCATTTCCTGAAAGACCGTGCTGGTCGTGCGTCCGCAGCCGGGACACGCCGTGACTTGTGGAGCAAAACTGCGGATGCCGAGGCTTTGCAGCACGTCCTGACACGTGAGAACTTCTTCTCGCCGGTCCCCGCCCGGCAAAGGTGTGAGACTCACGCGAATCGTGTCGCCGATGCCTTCCTGCAGCAGTACGGAAAGAGCGGCCGTGCTGGACACAATGCCCCGGCGGCCCATACCTGCTTCGGTAAGACCCAGATGCAGCGCATACCGCGATCGTGCCGCCAGCGTGCGATACACATCGATTAGATCCTGTACGCCGGAAACCTTTGCGCTGAGAACGATCCGATCTTCCGCCATTCCGTAGGATCGCGCCAGTTCCGCAGATTCCAGGGCGCTGTTCACCATGGCTTCCATCACCACTTCATTGGCACCTTTCGGTTTTTCACAGCGCGCGTTATCGTCCATCATCTGTGTGACCAGCGCCTGGTCGAGTGATCCCCAGTTGACACCAATGCGGACCGCTTTGCCGTGTTCAATCGCAATTTCAATGATGGTCCGGAAGTTTTGGTCATGCTGCCGGCCCATTCCCACATTGCCGGGATTGATACGATACTTATCGAGCGCTCTTGCACAATCCGGGTATTCTCTCAGCAGAATGTGTCCGTTGTAGTGGAAGTCACCGATGAGGGCAACCTGGATGCCGCGGCTGCGAAGCCGGTCCACTATTGCGGGAGTGGCGATTGCGGCTTCGCGCGTGTTGACGGTGATTCGGACCAGTTCCGAACCAGCCGCCGCCAGGGCCTCAACCTGCGCAGCTGTCGATTCCACATCCTCCGTATCCGTGTTGGTCATGGACTGCACGGCAATCGGATTCGGGCCACCAATCCAGACATTGCCAACTCTTACCGGAACCGTCTGCCGACGTGGGATCTCCGCCATAGGGGATTCATTATATAATCCCATCCCTTTTTAAGTGGGCTTATGACAGAGCTATTTCACAATACGCACCATAACCTCGGTTCGATTGAAGTGATATGCGGCAGCATGTTCAGCGGAAAGAGCGAGGAGCTGATCCGCCGTCTTCGGCGTGCTCAGATTGCAAAGCAGCGTGTGCAGATCTTCAAGCCCCGACTCGATAACCGCTTCAGCGAGGATCACATTGTCAGTCACAGCGATATGAAAATGAAGTCGGAGCTCGTTGCCGCGGCTCCGGAAATTTTGATGCGGCTCGAAGGAGAGACTCAGGTCGTCGGCATTGATGAAGCTCAGTTCTTCGATCTCGACCTGGTGACGGTGTGCAACCAGATGGCCGATAAGGGAAAGCGGGTGATCATTGCCGGGCTCGATCAGGACTATCTCGCCAGGCCGTTCGATCCCATGCCACAGCTGCTCGCCGTTGCGGAGTACATCACAAAGACACTTGCCATCTGCGTTCGCTGTGGTGCGCCGGCGAACCGTACGCAGCGGCTCCACTCCAATGCCGAGCGTGTGATGATCGGCGGCAATGGATCGTATGAAGCACGGTGCCGCGCGTGCTTTGAGCTGCCTCCTGATTGTGATGACTGATGTTTGACGTTCCACTTCATTTCCTGATTGTTCACTTTCCTATTGCGTTGACGGTGATGGCGGCGGTACTCGATGTGCGGGCGTTTGTCGGCAAACGGCCGGAGCAGCATCGAACGGGCTACGCGCTGATCCTGTGGGCTGCAGCCGGAGCTGCCCTGGCGATGTTGACGGGACTTCAGCTTCTTGGCGATCGCCGTCAGAGTTCCGGTGCCACGTTTCACGCGGCATCGGGATTGATTACGGGATTGGTATTGATCGCGGTGTCGATGATCCGTTATTCCGCCGAAGCGCGCGAGCACGATATCGTAAAGTCGAAGCTGGAACCGTGGCTGGTACTTGAAGTATTCGCCGCGCTGGCGGTCATTGTGACGGCACTGACAGGTCACCGCATGGTGCTGTCGATGCTGGGGAAGTAGAGGCGGGCAAAGGTAGAAGCATTTTTTTGCGAATACCTCTCCCGAAGGGAGAGGTATTCGCGAAGCGGCGGGTGAGGGGTGAAGAGAAGAATCTTTGCAGCCCTCACCTGGCCCTTCGGGCCACCCTCTCCCTTCGGGAGAGGGATTCGCCCAAAGCATTTCGCAATTTGGGCTCTACTTAAACGCGGGACGTTCGGCGCTGAGCACCTTGTCTTTGGGTGCGCTCAGATAGCCGCGGATACGATCCTTGTCGACAACGTTGACGACGATCTCATATCGCAGCTTTTCCCTACCAACCAGGAACGCAATTGGCTGATTGACGGTGATGTCCTTCTTCGGGAGTTTGTTGTCGTCGACCTGGACAACGATGCCGTACTTGTTCTTTTTGGGATCGGTGTCGGTCAGTTCCACCTGAATGTCCGCAACACGCTGCATGACACCCTTTTTCCCCTTCTTGATGTCGAATTCCACGTAATCCCGCTCGCCCTTCTTCTTCAGGTCCGAAAGCTCCGACGAATTGTGGGCAATCTGCTCGGACAGGGAAGCCTTCACTTCAACCAGCGCGCGCTTGCTTTCGGCGAGATCGCGATTCGTAGTTTCGAGATTCGAGGCGACCTGTTTCACATCGGTGGAAACGGAGACGATCTTGGTGTCTGTCGACTTCTGGACTTCAGCAAGCTTGGCTGCGGCTTCATCACGCGCCGCAGCGACCTCCGTGGCACTGGCTTTCGTTGCCAGTTCCTTTGCGAGCGCCTCTCTTGCCGCCGCCTGACGGTCCTGTTCCTGGCGCAGCTTTTCAGCGAGCTGACGGGACTGGGTCAGTTCGTCGGCTGTGACCCCCATTTTCTTCGTGACCACGTTAAGATCCGACGCCAGCGAATCCGCGCTAACCTGCAGTTTCTTCGTATCCTGGGCGTGAGCATCCTTGACCTGCTGAAGCTCCTGTTCCAGTTCAGTGATGCGGGAATTCAAAGACGATTTCGTGAGGTATCCCCCAATCGCCAATGCAGCAACGGCGATGATCGCAACGATTATTGCAATTGGGGAACTCCCTCTTGGAGGGGGAGGCGCGACATAGCTGCCACCCTCTTTTGGCTTCAAACTCGACATTGGCTGTCCCTTTCTTTTGGCGAATCGGATAATTAACCCAATCAATTATCCACAATCTGCCCGGATTAGACGAGAGCGTTGTGGAATCGCGAGTGTTAAGATTTCAGATCGAAAGGCGAGTATGCAGGAAAAAGATTTTTTTATAGAGAAGAATGAAACCGGACCTCAGACACTCTCGTGCCCGATGTGCAAGACGTCGGCTGAATATCAGATTCGCTGGATTCGTAGAACCAAGAAGCCGTCACTCCCGCCACGGGCTGATGCGGACGATAACGCTCGATTCAAAAACGCACGTGATTACATGATTCGAATCGACGATTCTGTCACATGCAGTCGATGCCGGCGCCGCATCGAGATCAATACCAAGAGCGTCGTGCTGCTGTGAAAAGCGTGGATGAATTGCAGCAGAAGAGAAATTCCCCTCCTGAGTCAGTAGGGGTGGCGCGAAGCGCCAGGTGGTTCCGAAACAGCCAACTTTACGTATGCTCGCTTCGGAACCACCCGCCTTCTCGATATGTCGGATCCGCTTCGCGATCCCGCTGCCGACTTTTCTTAATGGCTTCACCCTGCCGGGCTTGCACTCGCTCCGCTCGTGACTTAGGAGGGCAATTTTCGCGTTTCTTGAGACAGTGCTGAC